>Ga0315268_10007981_pt1 | contig 11090 bp, 20 predicted proteins | sample C1_top_MG_FD_204535 | JGI IMG/M metagenome (GOLD analysis project Ga0315268, IMG submission 204535) | Sediment microbial communities from Yellowstone Lake, YNP, Wyoming, USA - C1_top | ecosystem: Environmental > Aquatic > Freshwater > Lake > Sediment | place: USA: Wyoming | collected 2017-08-01 | reverse complement strand
GGGCGACCTTCAGGCAGTTCGAAGCGCGGCTGGAGAGCTCGATGATGTCCACGGGCTGATCCAGTATCTCGGTCTGCTGCACCCCGAGCGACGCCCCGTCGCCGCCGGCCTCCCCCTCCGCCCCTTCTGCGCCCGCCTCGAACTTGCCGGAGGCGTCCGCGAATTCCTCCTCGGGGATGAAGATCTTCAGCGATTCCCGCAGGAGCTTCGAGGAACGTATCATCGCGTCCAAAGGCGTCAGGGAGCCGTCCGTCCAAACCTCCAGGATCAGCCGGTCGTAGTCCGTAACCTGTCCCACGCGCGCGTTCTCGACGTCGTAATGGACCTTGACGACGGGCGAGAACAAGGCGTCGACTGGCAAGAATCCAGCGGGCCAGCTGGCCTGGGCCTGGATCTCCTCGGCCGGCACGTAGCCGCGGCCCTTGGAGATCTCGATCTCCATGTCGAGCTTTCCTCCGGGCTCCACGTGCGCGAGGACGAGGTCTTTGTTGACGACCTCCACGTTCTGGTTCTCCCGGATCATCTTCGCCGTCACGGGCCCTTCCTTCTTCGCGTTGAGGTAGACGATCTCCGGGCCGTTCGAGAAGAGCTTGACGCGCAGCTTCTTGAGGTTCAGCATGATGTGGATGACGTCCTCGCGGATGCCGCTGAGCGCCTGGTACTCGTGCCGGGCGCCCTCGAAGCGCACGGCCGTCACCGCCGCCCCCTCGAGGCTGGAGAGCAGCACGCGCCTCAGGGAATTGCCGAGCGTGTGGCCGTAGCCGCGTTCGTAGGGCTCGGCGATGAATTTCGAATAATTGTCCGTCGTGGTCTTGTCGTCGACGGTCAGTCTCTGCGGCAGTATGAGTTCTTTGTAGATCATGGGGTTACCTTGAGTAGTACTCCACTATCAGTTGGTCGTTGACCGGGAACGAGGACTCCTCTCTGGCCGGCTCGCGAACGATCTTCGCGGAGAGGTCCGCCTCGTTGTACTCCACGAACGGCGGCAGCTGCCCTTTGCGGGACAGATGCTCGGAGGCCAGCTTGACCCCGACGTTCTCCTTCATCTTGGGGTCCAGCTGCACGACGTCCCCGACCTTCAGCTCCTTGGACGCGACGTTCACGCGCCTGCCGTTGACCCGGATGTGCCCGTGCAGCACCAGCTGGCGGGCCATGTTAATGCCCGTGGCGAAGCCGAGGCGCCGCACGATGTTGTCGAGCCGCAGCTCCAGGCGCTTGAGGAAGACCGTGCCCGTCATGCCCGGGCTCTTCGACGCCTTCTCCATCTTGATGGCGAACGGTCCCTCGGTCATCGCGATCATCCGCTTGAGCCTCTGCTTCTCCCGCAGCCGGATCGAGTATTCCGAAGGCTTGCCGCGCTGGGGCTTCGCCATTCCCGGAGGAGTCGGCCTCCGCTCCAGCACGCACCGCGTGTAGCATTTCTCGCCTTTCAGGAAGAGCTTCATCTGCTCCCTGCGGCAGAGACGGCAAACTGCGCCATGATAGCGCGCCATGGTTACACTCTCCTCGGCTTGGGCGCCCGGCAGCCGTTGTGCGGGATCGGCGAGACGTCCTTGAGCGAGAGGACCTGCAGGCCCGACGTCGCCAGCGCCCGGATGGCCGTTTCGCGGCCGGGGCCCGGCCCCTTGACGAACACGGCCACCTGCTTGACGCCGAGCTCGACGGCGCGCTTGGCGACCTTGGCCGCGGTCATCTGCGCCGCGAACGGGGTGCCCTTTTTGGTCCCCTTGAATCCCGTGGAGCCCGCCGACGCCCAGCAGAGCACGGCGCCGCGATCGTCGGTGATCGTGACGATCGTGTTGTTGAACGAAGACTGGATGAAGACCTTCGCAAAGGTCACCGTCTTCCAGCTCCTCTTGCCCCTGGCCGCCGCCGCGGGCTTCGCCGCGGCCGGCGCTGCTTCCGCCGGGGCCCCGGCGGCGGACGCCGCCGGCGCGGGCTTGGCCGGCTGCGCCGGCTCCGCGCGTTTGGGCGGCTCGGCCTTGGGGGCCTCAGCCTGAGGCTGGGGCTGGGGCTTGTCCGATGGTTTATTCTCTGCCATAGATTCCTCCAACAAAAGGATTAGGCGGCGGCAGCCGCTTCCTTCACCCTGCCGGCGCCGACGGTCTTGCGCCGTCCCCGGCGCGTGCGAGCGTTCGTGCGTGTCCTCTGGCCGTGGACCGGCAGGTTGCGCCGATGGCGCTGGCCCCTGTAGGACCCGATCTCGTGGTAGCGGTGTATGTGCTGCTGGACTTCGCGCCGCAGCTCGCCCTCCACCTTGTACTCCTTGGCGATGAGAGAGTTCAGCAGGCCCACCTGGTTCTCGGTGAGATCTTTCACGCGGGTCTCAGGCTTGATGTCCGCCGCCAGCTTTCCGACGATCTCCCTCGCCATGGCCCGGCCGATGCCGTAGACGTAGGACAAGGCGATGTCGATCCTCTTGTCCTTCGGCAGATCCACTCCAGCTATGCGCGCCATAGATTCACCCCTGTCTTTGTTTGTGCCGCGGGTTCGTGCAGATGACCCGGATCACGCCGCCGCGACGTATGATGCGGCACTTCTTGCAGATCGGCTTGACGCTCGCTCTCACTTTCATGCTCAACGCTCCCGATAGATGATCCGGCCACGCGTCAGGTCGTAGGGCGAAAGCTCCACCTTGACCGAGTCGCCCGGCAGGATCTTGATGTAATGCACCCGCATCTTACCCGAGATATGCGCCAGGATGACGCGCTCGCCCGGGATCTTGACCCGGAACATCGCGTTCGGCAGCGACTCGAGGATCTTTCCCTCGACTTCGATTTTATCTTCTTTGGTCAACCTTTGCCTCCCCCGATCAGCCCCTCCGTCAAGACCAGCGGCTCGCCCTCGGTCACGACCACGGTGTGCTCGAAATGCGCCGAGAGGCTTCCGTCCGCGGTCACGGCGGTCCAGCCGTCCTCCAGCACCCTCGCTCCCGGGCCGCCGGCATTGACCATCGGCTCGATGGCGAGCGTCATCCCGGGCAGCAGGCGCTCCCCCGTGCCCGGCTTGCCGAAGTTGGGCACGGCGGGGTCCTCATGCAGGGCGCGCCCGATGCCGTGGCCGACGAATTCCCTGACCACGGAGTAGCCGCGTTGCTCGGCGTACCTCTGGACCGCGGCTCCGATGTCGCCCACCCTGTTGCCGGCGCGCGCGCAGGCTACTCCTGCTTTGAGAGCCTCCTTGGTGGCGTCCAGGAGCTCGCGGGCCCGCTGCGAAATTTCGCCGACCGCCACCGTGAGCGCCGCGTCCCCGTAGTAGCCTCCGACGACGGCCCCCAGGTCGAAGCTCACGATGTCCCCGTCCCGCAGCACGCGCGAATCGCTGGGGATGCCGTGCACTATCTCCGAGTTGATCGAGGCGCAGAGCGTCGTGGGGTAGCCCCGGTAGCCGAGGAACGCCGGCTTCGCACCGCGCCTGCGTATCTCGGCGGCGGCGATCCTGTCGAGCTCGGAGGTGCGCGCGCCGGCCGCCGCGGCGGCGGCCACAGCCTTCAGGGCCGCCACGACCACGGCGCAGGCCTCGCGCATGAGCGCGATCTCGCGCTCGCCCTTCGTCTCGATGCGGACAGCCTTCAGCATCAGGCCCTCGCGCCGCTCCGGCTGGAGACGATGGGGTCCACGATGCCCAGCAGCGCCTGCGCCACCTCGTCGGGGCTCCGGGAGCCGTCCACCTCTCGAAGAGCGCCCCGAGCGCGGTAGTACGCGACCAGCGGCTGCGTCATTTCCTCATACACCTTCAGCCTCTGGCGCACCGTGGCCTCCTTGTCGTCCTCTCTCTGGACCAGGGCGCCCCCGCACTTGTCGCACTTGCCTTCGGCCTTGGGGGGCCGGCTTTGGACGTTGTAGACTTCCCCGCAGGCAGGGCAGGAGCGCCGCCCCGACATACGCCGGACGACCTCCTCGGGCCGCATCTGGAGGCTGAGGACCACGTCGATCTTATGTCCGGCACCCTCGAGACAGCGGTCGAGTTCCCTGGCCTGGGGCAGGGTGCGCGGGAAGCCGTCGAGCAGCCAGCCGCCCCGCAGGGTGTCCAGCTTGGCGGCGACCACCTTGTTGACGACCTCATCGGGCACCAAGGCGCCCCGCTTCATGTAGGCGCCGACCTCCCGGCCGAGCGCGGTGTCCGCGGCCACCTCGCCGCGGAAGATGTCGCCGGTCGCAAGGTGCGCGAGGCCGTAGCGCTCGCAGAGGCTGTTCGCCTGCGTGCCCTTTCCGGCCCCTGGACAGCCCAACAAGACGATGCGCAGATCAGCTGCCGACATTGAACCACCTCTGTCTGATGCGGCCGCTCTTGAGGAAGCCCTCGTAGTGGCGCATGATCAGATGCGCCTCGAGCTGGCCCATGGTATCCAGCGCGACGCCTACGACGATGAGCAGAGACGTGCCGCCGAGATAGAACGGAACGTTGTACACGGAGCGCAGCAGCGTCGGAAGGACAGCCACGGCCGCCACGAAGAGCGCTCCGCCCAGCGTGATGCGATCGAGGACCCACTCGATGTATTTCGCGGTCGGCTCGCCGGGCCGGATGCCCGGGACGAAGCCTCCCGATTTCTTCATGTTGTCGGCCAAATCCGTCGGATTGATGCTCACGGAGTTGTAGAAGTAGCAGAAAAAGACGATGAGGGCCGCGTAGCACAGCTCGTAGATGGGATTCGCCCGGTTGAGGAAATCTAGGATCTTCTGCGCCCACGGGGAGTTCGGGGTGAACTGGGCCACGGTCATGGGCACGGCCATGAGGCTGACCGCGAAGATCACGGCGATGACGCCGCTCTGGTCCACCTTGAGCGGGAGGAAGCTGGAGGCCCCGCCGTACATCTTGCGCCCCACTACGCGCTTGGCGTACTGGACGGGAATCTTCCTTTGGGCGGTTTCCACCCATACGACGCTGAGGACCACGGCCAGGACGACCGCCACGATGAGCAGGGCCCTGATCAGCCCGATCTCCTCCGCCTTCACCAGTTGGATCAAGCCCAGCGAGGCGCCGGGGAGGCGCTCCACGATTCCCGCGAAGATGATGAGCGAGACGCCGTTGCCTATGCCCTGCTCGGTCACCTGTTCGCCCAGCCACATGATGAAGACCGTCCCGGCCGTCAGAGTCAGGACGGTCACGAGGTAGAAGAACGGCGTCGGGTTCGAGACGACGGGAAGATCCGAATGGGTCGGCATCTTCGATATCATGATCGTCAGGCCGAACGACTGGAAGGCGGCGAGGAAAAGGGTGAGATAGCGCGTCAGCTGGTTGAGCTTGCGGCGGCCGAGCTCCCCTTCCTTGTAGAGCCTGTCGAGGTACGGGAGGACATGGGCCCCCTGCAGCAGGCTCATGATGATGGAGGCGTTGATGTACGGCATCACGCCCATCGAGAAGATCGAGAACTGGCCCAGGGCCCCGCCGGAGAAGATGTTCAGTATCCCCAGCAGCGTGCTCGTCTGGGCCTGGAAGATGGAGCGCAGCGCCTCTCCGTTGATGCCGGGAATGGGAATCGCCGCGCCCACCCGGTAGAGCGCCAGGCAACCCAGGGTGAACAGCACCCGCTTGCGCAGGTCCGGGATCTCGAAGATGTCCGTGAATTTCTGGATCATCGCTTCACGATCTCCGCGCTCCCCCCGGCCTTCTTGATCTTCTCTTGGGCGTTCTTGGAAAACGCGTGCGCCTGGACCTTCAGGGCCTTCGCCAATTCTCCATCGCCCAGGATCTTGACCGGGGCGGGGCCCTTGAGGAGCCCGTGCACCCGCATGGCGTCCACCGTGACCTCCGTCTGGTTCTTGAACACCCGCGCAAGGTCCCCGACGTCGACGATCTGGTAGCGGGTGCGGAATAGCACGTTGCTGAAGCCCCGCTTGGGGATGCGCCGCAGCATCGGGGTTTGCCCGCCCTCGAAGCCGATCATCTTTCCGTCGCCGGAGCGGGAGGTCTGGCCCTTGGTTCCCCGCGTCGCGGTCTTTCCATGGCCCGAGCCGAGTCCCATGCCGATCCGTTTGGACCTCTTGCGCGAGCCGGGAGACGGCTGAAGGCCATCCAGGCCGATTCTCATCTGAGTCATCCCCGCCCCCTCAACTTCATGGTATCCTCGCGCGTGCGCAGGCCCTTGAGCGCCTGCATGGTCGCGTAAATCACGTTGAAATTATTCGAGCTGCCCAGGCTCTTCGTGAGGATGTTCTTGACGCCCGCGGCCTCAAGCACCGCCCGCACCCCGCCGCCCGCGATGACGCCGGTGCCGGGCGCAGCGGGCTTCATCCAAACCTTCCCGGCCCCCCAGCGCCCGACGATCTCGTGCGGGATCGTGCCGTCGACGAGGGCGAAGCCGATCATGCCCTTTCGCGCCCGCTGGGAGCCCTTCTGGATCGAGAGCTGAACGTCCTTGGCCTTCCCGAGGCCGCAGCCCACCTTGCCCTTTCCGTCGCCGACGACGACCAGGGCGCCGAAGGAGAAGCGCTTGCCGCCCTTGACGACCTTGGCGACGCGGTTGATGGCGACGACTTTTTCGATGAGGCCCATCATCTCGGCGTCATCGCTGCGGCGCGGCCGGCCGCGCCCCGGACGGCGCTGGGGCGCTTCCGGCAGCGTCACGACCGTGGCGGGGGTGCTGACTGGGGTTGGCTCTTGCATCGTCGTCTCCTAGAATTTCAGTCCGGCTTCTCTCGCGGCTTCGGCGAGGGCCTTGACTCGCCCGTGGTACAAGCGCCCACCGCGGTCGAAGACCACTCGTCCGACCCCGGCCTTGATCGCCCGCTCGGCGATGAGCTTGCCGACGGCCTTGGCGTCTTTCACGTTCTTGCGGCTGTCCCGGGCGTCCGCCGGGGCGCCCTTCTCGGGCTTGCTGGTCGCGTAGGCGAGGGTCAGGCCCTTCGCGTCGTCGACCACCTGCGCGTAGAAATACTTCAGCGAGCGGCGCACCGAAAGCCTCGGCAGGCCCCCGGCCGACCGCAGGACCTTCGTGCGCACGCGCCGCTTGCGGTACTCGTAGCGAACTAGCTTGTCTTTCATAGGACAAAACCTTCCCGTTGGATCGAGATCACTTCTTCGCGCCGCCCGCCCCGGCTCCGGCTCCGGCGCCCGCCATGACCCCGGCGGCCGTCTTGCCGGCCTTCTTGATGATGCGGTCGCCCTTGCGGCGGATCCCGGTGCCCTTGTAGGGCTCCGTGGGCCGCAGCGCCTTCAGCCGGGCGACGGTGGCCCCCAAAAGCTGCTTGTCGAAGCTCTTGAGGGTCAGGACCGTCTGCTTCTTGTCCACCTCGATCTTGATGTCCCTGGGGACATCGAAGGGGACTTTGTGGGAGTAGCCCAGGCTCAGCATCAGCTTCTGGCCGTCCGGTTCGGCCTTGTAGCCGAGGCCGACGATCTCCACGATCTCCTGGAAGCCCTGTGAGACGCCGTGGACCATGTTGGCAACCAGGGCCCGCGCCGTGCCGTAGAGGGCCCGTACGCGCGGGTCGGAGTCGTCCGCGCTCAGAACGACCTCGCTGCCCTTCTTCTCGGCCTTGACGACCGCGGGCAGCTCGAAGGAGAGCTCCCCGAGCGGGCCCTTGACCCGGACCTTCGCCCCGCTGAAGGAGACTTCGACTTTCTCTGGAATCGGAACCGGCTGTCTGCCGATGCGGCTCATGACCCCTCCCTCACCAAACCTGGCACAAAACTTCGCCGCCGACCTTCTTATCCCGCGCCTGCTTGTCCGTCATCAGGCCTTTGGGAGTCGAGAGGATGGTCACCGCGAAGCCGCTGCGCACGCGCGGGATGTCCCGGTAGGACCGGTAGATCCGCAGGCCCGGCCGCGATACGCGCTTGATCCCGCGGATGACGGTCTCTTCTTTCGTCGCGGAGTACTTGAGGAATACCCTCAGCGTCCCCATGCGCTTCTCATTGAAGATGGTCTTGTAGTTCGCGATGAACCCCTCGTCCTTGAGGATCCTCGCGATCTCGCCCTTCAGGTTGGACAGGGGAACGTCGATCCTGTCCTTCTGCCGGGCGTTCGCGTTGCGGATTCGCGTCAAAAAGTCAGCGATCGAGTCCATGTCACGCTCCCAAGCCTACCACGATGATTTCGTCACGCCGGGAATCTGGCCGCGGTGGGCCATATTCCGGAAGCAAATCCGGCAGAGCCCAAAATCGCGCATGTACGAGCGCGGCCGGCCGCAGAGCTGGCAGCGGTTGCGGTAGCGCACCGCGAACTTCTGCGGCTTCTTCATTTTTGCGACCCATGCGATGGTTGCCATAGAAAGACCTCAATCCTGCGGCGCCGGCTTCTCGGCCGGCGCGCTCGGTTTCGCCGGCTGGTCCGGTTTCGGGCTCTGCCCGCCCTGCGCGGCCTTGACCGGACGCCGGAACGGCATGCCCAGCTTGTCGAGAAGCGCGAAGCCTTCCTCGTCGTTCTCGGCGGTCGTCACGAAGGTCACGTTCATGCCGCGCGTCTTCGTGACCTTCTCCAGGTTGATCTCCGGGAAGATCAGCTGCTCGCGCAGGCCCAGGTTGTAGTTTCCCCGCCCGTCGAACCCCTTGGGCTCGAGGCCCCGGAAGTCCCGCATGCGGGGGACGGCCATCGTGATGAGCCTGTCTACGAATTCGTACATCCGGTCTCCGCGCAAGGTCACGCGCAGGCCTATCGGCATGCCTTCGCGAAGCTTGAAGTTCGAGATCGACTTCTTCGCGCGGCGTATCTGCGGCATCTGCCCGGCGATGACCACCAAGTCGTCGCGGGCGCCGTCGAGGGCCTGGATATTCTCCTTGGCTTCCGACACCCCCATATTGATGACGATCTTGGTCAGACGCGGCACCTCGAGGACGTTCTCGTACCCCCGTTCGTCCATCATCGCGGGCACGATCTCCTCGAAATAGCGTTTCTTGAGCCTCGGGGTCTGAGCCGGCTTCTCGATGACCGCCTCGGCCGCCGCTTTAGACTCCGCAGCAGCCCCTTTCTGGGGCTTCTGCGGCTTGGCCGCGGGCTTCTGCTGCTTGGCCGCGGGCTTCTGCTGCTGCTTCTCCTTATCCTTCTCCGCCATGTTAGAGGATCACCTCACCGCAGTTTCGGCACACCCGCACGCGCTCGCCGCTGGCGAGCTTGTCGAGCTTGGGCCGGACGGCCTGTTCGCATTTCGGGCACATCAGCATGACCTTCGAGACCCGGATCGGGGCTTCCTGTTTCTGGATGCCCCCGGGCTGCGCCGGCGGGCGGGGCTTGACGTGCTTGGTCACGATGTTGACCTTCGAGACCAGCAGCCGCGCGCCCTCCGGATAGACCTTGATCACCTCGCCCTTGCGGCCCCTGTCCTTGCCGCTCAGCACCAGCACCGTGTCCTTCTTCTTGATCCTGAGCTTCGCCATGGCTTTACACGACCTCCGGCGCCAACGATATGATCTTCAGGAACTCCTTGTCCCGCAGCTCACGCGCCACGGGCCCGAAGACGCGGGTCCCCTTCGGCTCGTTGTTCTCGTCGATGACGCAGGCGGCGTTGTCGTCGAACCGGACGTAGGAGCCGTCTTTGCGCATGTGGTTGTGGTGGATCCGGACGATGATCGCCTTCACCACCTCCCCTTTCTTGATCGCCGCATGCGGGATGGCGTCCCGGACCGAACAAACGACGATGTCCCCCAGCGACGCGTAGCGCCGATGGTGGCCGCCGAGGACCTTGAAGCACTGCAGCTTCCGGGCCCCGGAGTTGTCCGCCACGTTCAGGATGGTGCGCAGCTGGATCATGCCTCGCCCTCTGCCGGCGCCTGCGCCGGGGCCTTGGACGGGGCGGACTTGACGATCCGCACCAGCCGCCAGCGCTTGAGCTTCGAAAGCGGTCTTGTCCCGGTGATCTCGACGAAGTCGCCCGCGTGCGACTCGTTGCGCTCGTCATGGACGTAGAACTTGGACCGCTTGCGCTGGATCTTCTCGTACAGCGCGTGGCGCACCACCCTCTCGACGAGGACGACGCGCGTCTTATCGGCCTTGTCGGAGACGACGGTGCCGTGGAACAAGTGGCGCCGTCCGCGCTCCGGAGTTTCCTTCTTTATTGCTGGTGGCATGACAGTCGTCTCCTAAAACGCTCTATTTCTCCCCGGCCTGGAGCTCCTTTTCCCGCGCCCACGTGTTCAACCGCGCCATATCCCGGCGAAGGCTGCGCAGTTCCAGGGGGTTGGGAAGCGGCGTGACCTTGTGCTTGACCCGAAGCTTGAAGCGCTTCTCCTTCAGGCGCACGATCTCCGCCCGGAGCTCCTCCACGGAAAGGTTTCTCTTCGTCTCTTTGTCTTTAGTCTTCATCGCATCAGTCCCGGGCCACGAATTTAGTCCGGATCGGCAGCTTGTAGGCGGCCAGCCTCAGAGCCTCCTTCGACGACGCTTCCGGCATGCCGCCGACCTCGAAGAGGATCCGTCCGGGCTTCACGACAGCGGCCCAATGCTCGGGAGCGCCCTTCCCTTTGCCCATGCGCGTCTCGGCCGGATGCTTCGTGACGGCCTTGTCGGGAAAGATACGGATCCAGAGCTTTCCGCCCTTCTTCATAAAGCGCGCGATCGCGACGCGGCCCGCCTCGATTTGGCGCGCGGTGATCCATTTTGGCTCCAAGGCCTTCAAGGCGTATTCGCCGAAAGCGATTTCCGTGCCGCGCTTCGCCAAGCCCTTGATCCGCGGATGGCTGTGCGTCTTGCGGTATTTTACGCGTTTTGGCATCAGCATGTCATTGCTCCGGGGGCTTTTCCGGTGTCTCGGCCGGGGGCGGCGCAGCCGCGGGAGCCGGGACCGCGGCTGCGGCCTCCGCGGCCGCAGCGGCCGGCAGGCCGCCCGCCAAGGGGGCCACGGCCGCGAGCGCGACCGGGCTGCCCTGGTTCTCCTCGCGCACCTGCGCCAGGAGCTCCTTGGGCGTCTTGGCGAAGAACTGCTTCCTGTAGATCCAGACCTTCACCCCGATGGTTCCGCTCGACGTGTTGGCCGCGATCTCGCCGTAGTCGATGTCGGCCGAAAAGGTATGCAGCGGCACCCGTCCTTCCCGCATCCACTCGCGGCGCGCGATCTCCGCGCCGCCGACCCGCCCCTTGACCTCGACCTTGATGCCGAGGGCGCCGGCCTGCATGGTCCGCTCGATCGCGCGCTTGATCGCCCTGCGGTGCGCGA
>Ga0315268_10007980_pt1 | contig 11090 bp, 11 predicted proteins | sample C1_top_MG_FD_204535 | JGI IMG/M metagenome (GOLD analysis project Ga0315268, IMG submission 204535) | Sediment microbial communities from Yellowstone Lake, YNP, Wyoming, USA - C1_top | ecosystem: Environmental > Aquatic > Freshwater > Lake > Sediment | place: USA: Wyoming | collected 2017-08-01 | reverse complement strand
CTTTGAGCCTAAGCCGAACGACGATTTCAAGATGGAACCCGATTAAGACGCGTCGTTTAGGCGACGCGTATCTGGACTTTCAGTCCGTAATTCAAACCCACCAGCTTTAGCTGGTGGTTGTTTAGTAATTTTAGTGTGGGGCTGACATGCAAGAGCAACGGCTGACAGCGACATTACTTCCTGGCGCAAGGATGCTTGGCTTGATGGTGTTGTTGCTGCTAGTGGTTTTTGCCATTTACTACCACGGCTTGGCAGGCAGTTTTTTGCTGGACGATTTCCAGAATCTCAAGGTTCTGGAACGCATGGCAGGGAATGATTTTTACGCCAGTTTCTCCAGTGTTATTTTTACAGGTAATTCGGGCCTTACCCGGTTCCTCCCTTTGCTGACTTTTGCTTTACAAGCGGACGCCTGGCCCGGCAACCCGTTCGACTTCAAGCTCGTTAACCTTCTAATTCATTTGTCCAACGGGGCGCTCGTATTTGCGGTGTGCCGCCAAATTGGGCGTTTGCGCCGGGATAGCGCAGGCGATGCGGTAGCCCTATTGGCTGCGGCTATGTGGCTACTGAACCCGATGCAGATTTCCGGCGTGCTGTACGTGGTCCAGCGCATGAATCTGATGAGCGCGTTTTTCGTGTTGGCTGGCCTGTATTCATTCCTGCACGGGCGCTCAACGCTGGCTGCAAACGCACGTGCCGCCTATGGCTGGATGAGTGGCGGCGTGCTTCTGGGTACGGGCCTGGCGGTTCTGTGCAAGGAAAACGGTGTGCTCCTGCCCTTGTTCGTGCTGATCATGGAATTGACTCTACTGGCCAAATTGCCGCGTTCTTCTGCATACAGGGTTTGGCAAACGGTTTTTTTGTATTTCCCACTGCTGTTGGTGGCAGGCGTCATCGCGGTTGAGTTTTCGTCCTGGATGGCGGGTTATTCCCAGCGGGATTTCAGTATGGGCGAACGTTTGGCAACGGAGGCGGGAGTTCTGCTGGATTACCTTTCGCGCATGGTTTTCCCGCGTTTGGGCGGCTTGGGGGTTTACCACGACGATTACCCGGTAACCCGTTGGCCGTGGTCATGGGGTCAAATGACCCAGATTGCCGGCATTGTGACGCTAATTGTCAGTGGCTGGGCATTGCGGAAGCGGGCGCCGGTTTTCGGTTTTGGCGTGCTGTGGTTCTTTGCCGGCCACCTGCTGGAATCGACTGTCGTGCCGCTGGAACTGTATTTCGAGCATCGCAATTACCTGCCGATGCTTGGGATCGATTTTATACTGGCATCGGCGATGGCTGCTCTATATCAAATGGCACTGACCCGGAACTTGCGTAATTTTGCCGTTGTCGGCGGAGTGGCCTGGTTCGCTATCATGACGGGGAACACCCTGGCTGAAGTGCAGCTATGGGGAAACCCCCTGCTGCAGGCCGGGGTGTGGGCCAGAGAACATCCGGATTCGCCACGCGCCCAAGCCTATTATGCTCAAGTACTGGCAACGCACGGGCAGTCGAAAAAGGCCGTGGAGGTTTTTGTTCGGCTAACGGAAGGAAATCTCAACCATCGGGACGAGTACGCAAACTGGCTAATGCTGAGCTGTTTTGACGAAAGGATGGCGGCGCCTCCTCTTGGCCGGGTACGGAAGGCGTTTCGCGAAATCGGCCATTCTCTTTCTCCAACAGGCGGTCTTGAGGGCATCGTGATCGCGAAAGAGGGGGGTGGGTGCCGCCGTTATGGTTATGACGACTTGATCAGCCTGTTTGACGCCCTGCTGAGTAACCCGGAATATGAAAGGCGCCGGATTGCCTTGTACGTGCTGCGTGGACGGCTGCAAGCATCCGAGGGAAAAACCGGGGAAGCTGTCAGCAGCTTTGATCAGGCGTTGAAGATTCGACCGGACGTAGAGGTGGCGTTGCTGCAAGTTAAAATTCTGGCCCGAACCGGATATTATGCCGAGGCGCGTCAACACTTGGCGTTGGCTGAACGCATCAACCATCGCAACACACTTTCCAGAATAGGTTACGAGCAGGATATCCAGGCTTGGGGTGCGGCTATTTCAAAAGCCGAACAGGAAAGGGAAAAGCAAGCAAAATGATTTCCTGTATTTCCCCGCGGCATTGTGAATCTGCACCGGTTAACGCGTTGCTCCCGCCGCCGCAAGAGGGGCGATAGGCGTTATACTGGCAGCATGACTGTTCTCTGCAATCCATCCCGATACAGCCTCATCATCCCCGCCAGAAATGAAGGAGAAGGGCTCAAGCGCCTGTTGCCGGAACTGTCTCGTCATTTGCCGGAGGGGACGGAAATAATCGTGGTAAACGACGGCTCCGATGACGATACCCAAGCCATATGTGAATCGCACGGCGTAAGGCTGGTGAATCACCCTTATTCAAAAGGCAATGGGGCGGCGGTAAAATCCGGGGCGCGCGCTGCGAATGGGGACGTGTTGATATTCATGGACGCCGATGGCCAGCACAAACCGGAAGACATCCCCGCCCTGCTGGAAAAATTTTCCGAAGGCTACGACATGGTGGTGGGGGCGCGCCAGTCGGGCTCCCATGCCGGGGCTCACCGGGCGGTGGCGAATGACCTGTTCAGCCGCTTTGCCACCTGGATGGTGCAGCAACCGGTGGAAGACCTGACTTCCGGATTCCGGGTGGTCAAAGCGAAAAAATTCCGTCAATTTCTTTACCTGCTGCCCAACGGATTTTCCTACCCCACCACCATCACCATGAGCTTCTTCCGTGCCGGATTCAGTGTGGCCTATGTGCCCATCCACACGCCCCGCCGCGCCACGGGGAAAAGCCATATCCGTCCGCTTCGGGACGGGGTGCGGTTTTTGCTGATCATCATCAAGATCGGCACGCTCTATTCTCCCCAGAAACTGTTTATACCGATCAGCACGGCTTTCTTCTGGACCGGCCTGTGCTACTACCTCTATACCTATCTAACGGCCGGGCGTTTCACCAACATGAGCGCGCTGCTGTTCATCTCTGCCATTTTCACCTTCCTCATCGGCATCGTGTCGGAGCAGATTTCCGCTTTGCATTACAAGGATATCGACCCGACCGGTCACGAGGATAAATAGCTTGAATGTCCTGATGACCAGCACTTCCTACCCGGAAAGCGCACAGGACTGGCGTGGACGGTTCATCGCCAACCTGGCGGCTGCGCTGGCACGCCGTGAGGAAATCACGCTTTCGCTGTGGGCACCGCCCGGCGAATTGCCGGCTAGTGTGGCCGCTGCTGCCACGCCGGAGGATGCGCTCTGGCTGCGGCATCTGGCGCAACAAGGCGGCATCGCCCACCTGCTGCGGAGCCGCGGAATTCTTGCCGCAGGCACAGTCGCCAGCCTGCTGGCACGGCTGGGACGGGCCTACCGGCGCCAGCCCGCTGGCGTGGCACACGTCAACTGGCTGCAAAACGCGCTGCCGCTGTGGGGAACCCGAACTCCGGCCCTGATCACCGTGCTCGGCAGCGATTTCGGCCTGCTGCGCCTGCCCGGCATGAAAGCGCTGTTGCGCGCAGTTCTGCGGCAACGCCGCGCCATCCTTGCGCCCAACGCCGAATGGATGCGGTCAGGGCTGGCGCAGGCGTTCGGTGACTTGGCCGAGATCCGCCCCATTACCTTCGGCGTCGATGATCCCTGGTTCGCGGTAACACGCCGTCCGCCAGTAGACACCCACCACTGGTTGGCGATCACGCGGCTGACCAGAAACAAGATCGGCGACCTGTTCGAATGGGGTGAGGGGCTATTCGGTAAAAACCGCCAACTGCACCTGTTCGGCCCGATGCAGGAAAAAATCGAACTGCCGCCCTGGGTGCAATACCACGGCCCGACACACCCCACGGAACTCCTGCAAACCTGGTTTCCCCAGGCCTGCGGCCTGATCACCCTGAGCAAGCATGACGAGGGGCGGCCGCAGGTGATGCTGGAAGCGATGGCGGCGGGATTACCGGTGATCGCCTCCGATCTGCCCGCCCACCGCGACATCGTGCGGCACCGCCAAACCGGCTGGCTCGCCGCCACGCGCGATGAACTGTGCCAGGGGCTGGACTGGCTGGAAGATCCGGTATGCAACCTGAAAACGGGAGAAGCCGCCCGTATATGGATAAGGGAATCAATCGGCACCTGGGACGACTGCGCCGGTCGTTATGTGGCCGCCTACCGGCAACTGCTGGAGCCCGCCCGGTGAACCGCAGCGGCGTATTGCTGTTGGGTGGTGGCGGTTTCATCGGCACCGCGCTGGCCAATAAACTCATCGCAGAAGGGCGGCAAGTATATGTGCTCGCGCCCAATGCACCGCCCGCAGCAATGAATGCACATTTTCGGCAAGGCGGAATGGCCATCCCAAATGTGGCGCATCATGGGAGGGCTTCGTGCGGCATGAAATCATCCGCCATACCAGCGCCAAGCGCATGGCGGTGATTGACGATTGCATGCGTTCTGTGCCGGAACAGGAGGGCCATATGCCGCTGTGGATCCTGGTTCATGACGATGCGTCCAGCGATGGTTTGCGTTGCTTTGGCTTTGGCTTGACGTGGCATTAGGCTCACTTTACAATGGGATATACTTCATGTATATCCTACGGAGGGCATATGGAAGCCAAAATTTTTGTCAGCAACAAGAGCCAAGCAGTACGCCTACCCAAGCAGGTGGCTTTTCCCCCTGGGGTGGAAAGCGTTGAGGTGGTGGAACTCGGGGCCAGCCGTCTGTTGACCCCGGTTCATACGCGCTGGGATTCGTTCTTCGCCGGGCCGGCGGTGAGCGATGACTTCATGGCCGAGCGCGCGCAACCAGCCCACCAAGAGCGCGAAAGCCTATGATGCTGCGCTATATGCTCGACACCAACATCTGCATCTACGCCATCAAAAATCGGCCCGAGGAAGTACGGGAGAAATTCAATCAGCAAGCCGACCGGCTGTGCATTTCGACAGTCACGCTAACTGAGTTGCTCTATGGCAGCGAGAAATCGGCCGCGCCGGCACGCAACCTGGGCGTGGTGGAGAGCTTCGTGGCGCGTTTGAAAGTACTCCCCTTCGACGAAAGGGCTGCGAGCCATACGGCGCAAATGCGTGCCCTCCTGGAAAAAACGGGCCAGCCGATTGGCCCCTACGATACCATGATCGCCGGCCATGCCCGCAGCCTGGGGCTGGCCGTGGTCACGAATAACCTCCGCGAATTCGCCCGCGTACCGGGCTTGCTGATGGAGAACTGGGTGGGCTGAGGAACAGGCTCTATCTGTTCACTCTGCTCCGGAAGGTTCCCAAAAGCCCGTGCACGCAACCTCGTAGCGGACGCACCAAACGGAAGAAACCCATGATAGACGTTAGCCCCATCCTTTCCGTCTGTATCGCCAACAACCGCATGGCAGAGGCGCCCAAGGTCTATCTGGCGGACACCGGCATTCTGCACAGCCTGCTGGGTATTGCCGGGGAGCATGATTTATTGGCGCATCCCAAATGTGGCGCATCATGGGAGGGCTTCGTGCTGCATGAAATGCATCCGCCATACAAGCGCCAAGCGTGACGAAACCTATTTCTGGGCGCTCCACTCGGGCGCGGAGCTCGATTTGATGATCGTGCGCAATGGTCGCCGCCTGGGGTTTGAAGTCAAACTTACCCGTTCGCCCAAAGTGACTCCGTCCATGCGTTCAGCGCAGGAGGCTTTGGGGCTGGATCATCTTTATGTGGTGTGCCATGGCGAGGGCGAAGCCTGGCCGCTGGCTCAAGGGATTAGCGCAGTACCACTGAATGCGCTTTACAGTGCGGACATCACCGCATGATGCGCCCCTGCGACAGTAGCCAGGGACCGCTGGTTTCAGTCTGCATCGCCAACTTCAACGGCATGGAAGTGATCGACGACTGCCTGCGCTCGGTGCTGAATATCGGCCGCATTTGCCGGGAACTGAGCTGGACGCCGAAGGTGGAGTTGCTGGAAGGCGTGAGCCTGACTTGGGCATGGCTGCGGAAATCACCATGAGAAAACCTCCGCCCTCAAGGGGACACGTGATGCCGGAGAGCGAAGTGCTGGCAACCCTGCCGCCCTCTCCACCCGCGCCTTCTGCGATGAACGTCTGTGCCGTGGTGGTAGCATATTTCCCTGACGAAGACTTCGAAGCCCGTCTCCAAACCATTCTTCCCCAAGTGGCAAGGCTGGTGATAGTAGACAACACCCCTGATGCCATTTCCCTGTCTCAAGAAATAACTGCCTCGTGGGGAGAACATCTTCATTGCATCGCCAACCATGCCAACAGGGGGGTGGCCACCGCCCTCAACCAAGGCCTAGAATATGCGTTGCAGCAGGGTTATCCTTGGGTGCTCACCCTGGATCAGGATACCCAATGCTATCCCAACATGGTGACAATCCTTGGCAAGGTTTATGAGGACTGCAACCCCAGACCAGCGGTAATCGGCAGCAATTATTTAGACCCCCGAAACCACAAACATAAAGTGCCCCCTCAAGGGAATGAATGCCTGGAGCAGAAAACAGTCATTACCTCGGGTAGCCTGGTCAATGCGAAAATCGCCCTCTTGATTGGCGGTTTCCGGGAGGATTACTTCATCGACCAGGTGGATCACGAATTCTGCTTGCGCGTGCGTGACCACGGCTATCGGGTGGTAATCAGCCGCGAACCAGTGATGGCTCACAGCGTGGGGCGCCCGGGCGGGGTCGATGTGCCATTTCTCGGCATCCTCCCGAACCATCCTCCGCTACGCAAATACTATATTGCCCGGAATACCGTGGTTACCATCTCGACATATTGGCGCCAGGAACCTGAATGGTGCCTGCGCCGCTTGGTGCGATTAATCCTGGGCCTTGGACACATCGCCGTTCTGGAAGAGAACAGGCTTGCAAAAGTGCGGGCGTTTGCAGCAGGGATAACGGACGGCATATTCCGCCGCTTGGGGCCTTGTCGGCGAAAGTGGCTACTTCGTGCGGATTAATATCCGCTGATTACTTTCGCCAAGGTTATCGCCAAGGGTGGTCAATCCGGGGCGGGAAGGCGGGAAACGGCCATTCGCCACCGCAGGCTAGATTGGGATTGTGTGCCGGGTCGTGATCGAGAAAGTCCCGCCACTGCATTCGGAACCGTTCAGCCTCATTTTGATTGCAGGCGTCGAAACAGGTTTTTAGAGGACACGTAGATACCATGCGTGAGTAAGGCGTCCAGAGGTTGCGGTATCCAGCCTGGACAAGGCGTAGACAGAGGTCGAGTTCGAATAGGGTGTTGGGGAATTTCTTGGCGTCGAACCCATTCACCATCCGGAAAGTCTCAGTGCGCAAAATGAGGCAACCCGGGGCAAGGATGGTCACATTTTGCTGGAGAGCTGCGCGTCCAGCAACTCCTTTCTCCTGATGGTGCAGGCCTTGATAGAAACTCCAAGACACCCTGTTCCTCCCTGAAGTGTCGCATAACACCGTAAGAGCACCCTGGATGTTGCCGTCAGCATCCAGTTGCATAGGGCCGACCGCGCCAATTTCGGAGCGCCAGGCGTGACCGGCCAATTCTGCCAGCCAATTTTCTGTTTCGGGCAGCAGTCCTGCATCAAGAAGGCAAAGCAATTCACCGTGAGCCTGATTGGCTATTCTATTAATTGTTTCGGCTAGCGTGCCATCGTTGTTGGGAGGGCATGGAATGATTTCCAGCGCAGGATAGTGAGTGCGGCGAATCAGTTCTTCTGAATTGGCCGAATCGCCAAGCAAAATGATGGAGACCAGCGGTGCCGGAGTGGGAAGCGGATAGCGGATTCGAACGAAGCTGCTGAAATCCGGTTCCACCGAGGCCGATTGGTTGATGCGCTGCAAATGTTCGCGTACTACCCGTTGGGAAGCACTGACAACGTAGGATTTTTCTTCATGTCCGATTGCGGTGGAACCCGAGATGGCGCGCCAATGGTAGAGCACGTGGGGGATATGCCGAATGGTGGACGGGGAAATTTTCTCCACCACGCGCAGAGCAACATCCCAGTCTTGCGATCCCTCTACCCCTTCCCGAAATCCGCCGATGGACCTGAGGACCTCGGTACGATAGACGCCAAGGTGACTGATCATGTTCTGGGCGCCAAGGAGATCGGGATTCCAGTCGGGCTTGAAATAAGGACCGAAGCGGCGCCCGTACTCGTCAATCTTGTCCTCGTCGCTGTAGATCAGGTTGAGTTCAGGGGAATCATCGAGGGCGAGCGCCACCATGTATAGAGCATGCTCAGGTAGTTCGTCGTCATGATCAAGCAGCGCCACAAACTTTCCGGCAGCAAGCTCAAGGGCGCTATTGGATGCAGCTGAGATATGACCATTGCGGTCACGGAATACGATTTTGATGCGTTCATCCAGCCGTTGATATTCTTCAAGTATTGCTCGAACGTGGGACTGGGGCGAGGCGTCATCGGCGATACATAGTTCCCAATCTGGATAGAGTTGGTTGCGAACCGATTCGATCGCCTGTCTCAACCAGCGTTCCGGCGAATTGTAGGTAGGCATGAGAACCGAGATGCGGGGTCGGCGGCGGAGTCGGTCAATGTGGTCGAGGATTGCTCGTCGGTCGGTATCATCCAGTATGTCGAACTGCTTCACCCAACGAGTGTATCCAAGGGTGGCATACCCTATCCACCATACCCGACGCCAGACTCCGGCGGCTCCTGCCCTTTTCCACAACCTATAGGCCTTGCTTACCAATTCAGCCGGTCGTCTTTGCCGGATCAAGGCCTGAAGCGTGGCTAGGGAGAAAAATAGGCGGTCACGCAGACGGGATCGGAGGGGACGCTCGCTCATGGTCGCGAGGAGCCATGGGTCAAGAACCGGGACAGCGTGTTCCAGACAAACCGCAGTGGCTTGGTGATCTGCCATGATAGGGTGGATTTCATCCGTATTACTTCGGCCGCCAGGGCATCGCGGTCTGAAATTCTGGCCAGTTCCCTTTCCTGTATATCTTTGATGGAAATGAGTTCCTGTATCTGAGCGGCCCATGGGGCGACGAGCAGGGACATTTCTTCCATCCGGCTGTAAAGCTTATCGAAGATGGCAGGGGGCTGCTCGTCTGCATGGTCGATAAAAGCACGGTAAGTTTCTTCGGCGAGGGAATGCCACGGGGTTGACGGAGCTATCCCGGAGTCGGTGGTGAAATGACGCATAGCCGGAGAGAGAAATGCATCGATACGCGCGCTGATTTCCGGTTCGCCAAGGGGAAGCTCATGCCCGAGACGGGAGGCCAGAGGAGAAAGGGCTCTGCGCCAATCGGCAAGCAGGGCCTCATAGCTGACGACAATACGCGGATGGCCGCGAGAAGCGCGTTCCGCCTCGAGCATGTAATCGAGCCAAAGGAGATAGGCACGCTCTTTGGGAATGCCATCCCTGCGGGCTAGGGAGCGGGCTACTTCCTCCGGGTGGCGTAGCGCAAGAATAAAAAGGGGTTCGGCACCATTCTCGGCAATCGCATCGAGCCATGCCGGCAGCAGTCTGCATAGCCGAGGGTCTTTTAAACCCCATAGGGCGGCATGAGCAAATTCCCGCTGCAACAGGATTTTTATTTCGCCAATGATGGCCTCTGCTGCGGGGGTTTTACTCCACCCGTCGGGGAGAAGTCGTTCGTCGTGCCAGGTTCGTTCCATGGATGCGAGTAGCCGTTTATTCAGAGTCACCACTTCGCGGTGCTCCCAATGCCCCTTGGCATTGAGTTCGGGATGAGCTGGAATCAGGTCGGAACCAAGTTCCACGCCCAGCAGTCCCAGGCAACCCGTCAGGGCGGAGGTGCCGCTGCGGTGCATCCCCAGGACGATAATGGCATTCCGGCATTCCGGTGGGAGCGGAGTGAACTCGAAAATTGTCACGTGCCGGTAGGCGCCGATTTTGCGGATATTGGTCACGCCAGCCTCGGCAAGAGTGCGGCTAAGGGGCTCGTGATAAAAAACGATGCTGTCCAGCGCTGGGTCCGTTTCGTCCCCAGCGACAATGCCCACCTTGCGCGTGCTGCGCACCAGCTTATGTACGAAGTTTCGGTAATCATCCGGGGAAGCCAGATGAATCAGCACGTCGAGGCACACCACCATGTCCGCCGGTGCAGATTCCATTTCGAGGAAGTCGCCGGCGAGGAAAATCCGGTCGTGGTACTTTTCCCGGTTGGCGGCGACGACTACCTCGGAGAAGTCCAGGCCGGTATAGCCTTCGTCCGACAGCGCCGAACCCACGTCCAGGTCTCCGCACCCCACGTCCAGGATGCTGCGCGGCTGCCAGCGGGCAGCTACATCTGCGAGCAGGCGGCGCTTGTAATCCCGTGCTTCGCCCCGAGAACCAATGCCGGAACCAAGTTCGGGATTCTCCGCGTAACGCTGATTCCAGAAGAGGCGGTTGTCAAAGCGCGATTCCCGTTCTTTCCGAAGCCGGGCGTTGAATTCAGCAATGCGCCGATTCACCGCCGGATAGGCGCTGGGCAGGATGTAACCTGACGGGTCGGCGAGCCAATGGTAGTGTACGATGAAGGGATCGATGTCCGCGAGACCAGTTGCAGTGGCCGGATCGTCGAAGTGCATGGGGAAGTTGAAGGCATTGCCCACCGCCTCGAAGGGAATGCCGATGGCGGCAAGGGCCAAGGAAAGGCTCGCCTGCTCGCAGAAGTTTCCGTGCCCCTCCAAAAGCTCCATACTGGCAATGAGGCGCTCGTTGAACTTGATCCATTTCGGCACCAGGTTATCCATGGCCTGGCTGGAAAACGCCAGCACACCGGCATTGAAATAGGGGATGGTTGGTTCGCCCCGCACGGTGCAGCGTTGCGAGGTCTCAGGCATGGGCAAGCCGAAGGCAGAAAAAAGCTGCCGGAAGGTATCCAGTGGTACCGTTGGAGCATCGGCAATCTTGGCGGTGAAGTCCGCCCGGAACAGATGAGGCAAGGGGTCACGCACCACGATGGTATCGCAGTCCAGCAGCAAAACCTGGTCGTGCCGGACAAGATCGGGCAGTTCCAGGAAGCGAAGCTTGTTGGACTGGGGGTGCTTTGTACTGAAACGCGGCACGACATGGATCGTGGCGCCGTAGCGTTCCAGCTCCTCCCGGAAGTCCTGGCGGATATCCTCCACCACGCAGACGTACAGCTCCGCTTCATTGAGCGCGCCA
>Ga0315268_10007979_pt1 | contig 11090 bp, 5 predicted proteins | sample C1_top_MG_FD_204535 | JGI IMG/M metagenome (GOLD analysis project Ga0315268, IMG submission 204535) | Sediment microbial communities from Yellowstone Lake, YNP, Wyoming, USA - C1_top | ecosystem: Environmental > Aquatic > Freshwater > Lake > Sediment | place: USA: Wyoming | collected 2017-08-01 | reverse complement strand
CAAGTGGTACACCAGAGGGATGGATGATAAACGGCGATCCCTGGGGCCCCCCCACTCCGCCGTGAGTGCCGACCTGCTCCTCAAAGGTTATCACGTTTCCATCACCCTCCCAAGCGCCGAGCAGGATCAGGTCACCGCTGTGAGGATGTGCAGCCAATTCTGCCAGTTCACGGGTGACGGCACCCGGGTCATCCAGCCCGGACAATGGGTCCTCGCCGTGCAAGGTATAGGCGCCCTCTTGCAGAATCCACCTACCGTTACGCCCCATCACAATCGTCTGCCCGCTCTCGCGCCCGACAATCAACCCGATAGCCGGGTGCTCGAGCAACTGCGCAACAAGCTGGGGATATAGCCACACGACCTCGCTGAGGTCGAGGCGCTTGGACAAGAGGTTAAAGTACACATGCGCCAGCCCGCCAGACGGGCGCACGACAATATCGCTACGCCGTCCTGGGTCAAGCGCCGCCCGCTCGACGTCGGGCGGGATCCGTCGGTGCAAAGAGATGCGCGCCCGTCGCGCTGTGCGGGCGGCACGCGCGCCGCGCCAACTTTTTTCCTCCCAGGCCTGCAACTCGTCCAACAGAAAAATGGCTTTGGCCGAGGAATGGGCCTCGTTTCCACTTTGTTCATCGAGGACAAGCGGCTCACCGATGCTTTGGAGTATAAAACTGCCGAGTGTTGCCCCCTGACGGGACTGAAAACTCGTCGCCGCACTGATGCCGTGATCAGAGATTACATACAGGTCGTACTCGCGGCGGCGATAGAGCTGGCGCATGCGATCCACCTGGTGGATCTGCGCATCAATGTGCCGCAATGCCCGCAGGGCTTCGGGATGGTCGGGGCCAAAATGGTGCGCCAGTTCGTCATAACTATAGAAAGTAGTGTATAGACTGGGCACACCCCGATACACGTCCAACATCATCCCGAACGTGACGATCTCGCCAAACGCCACATCCACTACCGTGCGGTACAGCGGCGCAAGCCAGGAGGCTTGACTGGCGTGGATGGGGCGGACTAGTCGCCAGCTGCGATACACCAGGTCGTGCACGTATTCTCGCACAGAAAGCAGCCCCACACGTGCGATGCGCGCCGGGCTGAGCAAAAAGAGAAGAAAGAATCCAAGGCCGCGCACGTTGTCAAAAAAGTGAAAACGCCCCACGGTGCTGAGAGTAAAGAGCGAGAGCTCGGCGTCGCCGTCAAACAGGTTGGTGTACGACGATCCACCGCGCAACAGCCCGCGCCCTCTATGGCTCAGCCGCTGCGCGATGAGGCGCACCTGATCGGGGCGCTTGACGACCATAGAAGCGTGATGTTCTTTTTCGTACCAGCGAAAGCCGGGGATGTCAGAGCTGTCGCCATAGAGCAACCCCGCTTGCACGGCCGGTGTCGTGCTGGGAAGGCCAGATCGCCAACGGGTTGCCTGTGCACAGCCACTCTCGATCATCTGTCGCACGTGAGGCATATAGCCCCGGTCGAGTGCCAGGCGCAAGTGATCATAGCTCAGTCCATCGATTTGAATGATGATGAACCCTGGCTGGTGCTGCGGTTTCGGCGGGATGATGGGGCGGCCCAAGTGCCGCGCGAGCGCACGGTACTTGCGAGCGTAATAGGCGCGAGCGAGCGCGCCGATCAGGTCAACCGTTTGGCGGGCCAGCCAGTTCATGTTTCACTATTCTGGCTCCGCCGCCAGTGCCAGTGCACCCAGGAGGGCCACATCGTCACCCAGCGTGGCCGGCACAATGTCCACTATGTAATCTCGGCTCATCACCCGCTCAGCGACCGTTTGGGAGATCGGCTGCATCAGCAAGTCGCCCATCTTGGTCAGCCCACCGCCACAGATGACGATCCCCGGGTTGAAGACGTGGAGCAAATTGACGATGGCCGCTCCGATAGCACGGCCCGCGTCACGCACGACCGATCTAGCCAACTCGTCGCCGGCTTGTGCCGCTTTGCCGACCGTTTCTGCCGAAACACGCGACCAGTTGCCCTCCACCCAATCGGACATGATGCTATACTCGCCAGACTGGATGCGCGTAACGGCGGCTTTGGCGATGGCTGGCCCGGCTGCAATCGCTTCCACACAGCCGATATTTCCACAATTGCAGCGCGGCCCGTTCAAGTCTACGCTCATATGGCCCACCTCGGCCGCGAGACCTTTGACGCCCAACAGTAACCGCCCACCACAAATGACGCCTCCACCAATGCCGGTGCTGAGTGTGAGATAGATCATGTCATCATAGCCTTTGCCCGCGCCAAAACGATACTCGGCCAGCGCAGCCAGGTTGGCATCATTGCCCAGTCGTGTGGGGACGTGAAACGCTTGCACGATGATGTCACGCAACGGCACGTTTGACCAGCCTGGCAAGTTCGGGGCATTGATGACGATACCCTTCCACGGATCGAGCGGTCCCGCTGCGCTGATGCCGATAGCACGTGCGTTTTCGCCTTCCGACCACACCTCGCGGATCGCCTTGATGATGCGGTCGATCACGGCCGCCTCGCCATCTGCAGCTTGGGTGCGATGGCTGGTACGCGCCCGGATGTGCCCCTCGGCAGTGCCAAGCGCGGCGCGGATGTTGGTGCCGCCCAGATCAACGGCGATATAGCAGTCGGTCATTATGATTGCTCCGAACTTTGATACGGCAAGTATAGCAAACTCGCCTGAAATTGCCAGCGAGCAGGGTGCAGGAGGCAAGATGCAAGATGTAGGACGCAGAGAGCTTGACGAGGGGTGTAGGATAGGGGATAATCATGTCAGATTTCAAATCTGCACTTGAGGCCGTAAAGCGTATGCCCGACGACGTGACTCCTATTCGCAAGCAATATCTCGACATGAAGCACCAATACCCCGACACGATTCTGTTGTTCCGGCTGGGCGACTTTTATGAGACGTTTGATGCAGACGCAGAACTCGTGGCGCGCGAGCTGGACATTGTGCTGACCAGCCGCCCGGTGGGCAAAGGGCAGCGCGTTCCGCTGGCAGGCGTCCCACATCACGCTGTCGAGTCGTACGTGGCGCGGCTGATCGAGAAAGGCTATCGCGTTGCCATTGCCGAGCAGATGGCCGACCCGGCCACAGTCAAAGGCATCGTTCCCCGAGAGGTGATCCGCGTTGTCACGCCAGGGACAGTTGTCGAACCGGCATTGTTGGACGACAAGCGGCCCAATTACCTTGCGGCATGGATCGAAGACGAGGGCCGCGTGGGACTAGCGCACGCCGACGTGACGACGGGCGAGTTTGCAGTGACCCAGTTCTCCAGTGACGCACTCGACGCCGCTCGCAACGAGCTGGTGCGCCTGAATCCACGCGAGTGCCTCGTCGCCGACGGTTCGACTCATCATCCTACCAGTACGCCTGCCCACTTTACTCCTCTCGCGATCTGGAAGTTTGAGTACGGCAATGCGCGGCAGGCATTGCTCGACCATTTTCAAGTCGGAACGCTGGCAGGCTTTGGCTGTGAGGGACAAACGCTGGCGATACGCGCGGCGGGAGCTATCGTCCAGTATTTGCGCGAGACCCAGATTCAAGGGCTGGCGCAGATCACCAGCCTGGCGACTTATAGCACGTCGGCGTTCATGACGTTGGACGCGGCGACGCGGCGCAACTTGGAAATCACTGAGACGATTCGTGGCAAATCGGCGCAAGGCTCACTGTTGGGGGTGCTCGATTCGACGCGCACCCCGATGGGCGCGCGTCTCTTGCGCGCGTGGCTCAGCCAGCCGTTGCTCGATCGCGCTCAAATTGATAATCGCCTGGAGCGTGTCGAGGCCTTTGCGCAGGACACGCTAGCACGCGAGTCGGCGGTGGCTACGCTCAAGGCCATGCCCGACCTGGAACGCCAGACGACGCGCGTCGTCTCTGGCTCTGCTACACCACGCGACCTTCTGGCGATTCGCCGGGCATTGGAGGCTGTGCCCGCACTGCGGTCAGCCGTCAGAAGCGCGTATCCTTGTGAAGGTTCGGAACCTTCGCCAGGGTGTTCTCAGCTCTCCGCGTTGCTTTCGGAACTAGACCCATGCGACGATGTGGCTTCACTCATCGCCCAGGCCATCAACGACGACGCGCCCGCCGGACTCAGCTCCGGCGGCGCGATCCATTCTGGCTTTTCTGCTGAACTCGACGGCATCCTGATCGCCTCGCGTGACGCCAAGACGTGGGTAGCAAACCTGGAAAAGACCGAGCGCGAGCGCACCGGCATCAAGACGCTCAAGGTGGGCTACAACAAGGTCTTTGGCTATTACCTCGAAGTCACCCATGCCAACGCACAAGCCGTGCCCGCTGATTACATCCGCAAGCAGACACTCGTCAACGCAGAACGATACATCACGCCGCAGCTCAAAGAGTACGAGGCGCTCATCCTCAATGCCGAGGAGCGCATCGTCGAAGTCGAGACACGGCTGTTCCGTGAGGTGTGTCAACAAGTGGCCGCGCGCGCCAATGCGCTGCTCAAGACAGCGCGCGCCATCGCACAGATTGACGTGGCTGTGGCGCTGGCGCAGGTTGCTGTCCGCAATCGCTACGTCCGCCCCCAGTTGACCGACGCGGACGAGTTGCACATCATCGGCGGGCGGCACCCCGTCGTCGAGCAGACACTCTCCGAGACCGCGTTCGTGCCCAACGATTTACACTTTGACGCCAACGAGCGTATCCTGGTCGTTACCGGTCCGAACATGAGCGGCAAGTCCACCTTTCTCCGCCAGGCTGCACTCGTCGTGCTGATGGCGCAGATCGGGTCGTTCGTCCCGGCGGACTCGGCCTCGCTCGGGCTTGTGGATCGCATCTTTACGCGCATCGGCGCGCAGGATGAAATCGCAGCAGGCCAGTCCACGTTCATGGTCGAGATGGTAGAGACGGCCAACATTCTGCACCACGCCACGAGCCGCAGCTTGATCGTGCTGGACGAAATCGGGCGCGGTACCTCGACCTACGACGGGCTTTCCATTGCGTGGGCGGTCATCGAATATATCCACAATCACCCACGATTGAAGGCCAAGACGCTTTTTGCCACTCACTACCACGAGCTGGTCGAATTGGCTTCGAGCTTGCCGCACGTCCGCAACTATAACGTGGCCGTGGCGGAGGAAGGCGACCGCGTCGTGTTCTTGCACAAGATTGTACCCGGCGGCGCAGACCGTTCCTATGGTATCCACGTGGCGCAACTAGCGGGGCTGCCCAAGCCTGTCATCCGGCGCGCACAAGAGCTGCTGCGTGACCTGGAGAGCGGCGAGCGCGTGCATGCACCACAAGCCAAGCGTGAGGAATCGGCGCAGCTCTCGCTGTTTATCGAGCGCGACCCGGTGCTGGACGCGCTCAAGGCGCTGGACGTGAACAGCCTCAGCCCGCTGGAGGCGCTCACCAAGTTGTACGAGCTGCAAAAGCTGGCCAGAGGTGGGTGAAACCCGGCGGTCAGTTATTCTGTCAGTAGCGCGCTTTTGTCCTATGTGATTGCCGCACCATCAGCAGCAAGCTCAACCGCACAGTTTTTTTCCGATATGGTCAAGCCTCTTGATCGTCTCTCGGATATCGGCTTCTGTAGTGCGCGGATTGATGGTACACATGCGCAGCACTGTCTGGCCACGCAAGATCGTCGAGCTGATCATTGCAAAACCATCGGCGATCATTTCTCCAACCAGCTCGCGATTTAGCCGGTTCAGCTCCTCTGCCGTCATGTCGTCCGGCGCACAGCGGAAGGTGACAATGCCCATCTGTGCATGCGACACAACTTGCCAGTTCGATAGCTCACGCACCACGGCCTCAGCCAGTTCAGCCAATTCAAACCCCCGGTCCAGTGCAGACTGAAAGCCCAGCCGTCCAAAGATTTTCAACGACATCCACAGCTTGAGCGCACGGAATCCTCGCGTAAGCTGAATGCCGCGATCACAAAAATTGACCTCGCCCTCCCGGCCTACAATATCTTCCAGATACTCGGGCAAGATATGAAAAGTCTCTTTCAGCCATCGCTCGTCCCGCACGAGGACGCAGCCAATCTCGTAGGGTTGAAAGAGCCATTTGTGGGGGTCTAATGACAGAGAATCAGCACTGGCCAACCCCTCCAACAAGGCCTGACCTCGCCCACACAGAACCGCAGCCGCACCGTATGCCCCGTCAACGTGCAGCCAAAGCCCGTGCTGTTGGCAAAAGTCCGCGAGCTCCGGGAGGGGATCTATGGCTCCGGTATTGGTCGTGCCCGCGTTGGCCACGACGCTAAATGGAACCTGGCCTGCAGCACGGTCCGCTTCGACAGCGTGCTGCAGTGCAGACGCGTCGAGACGAAAGTCGCTATCACTTGGGACCTTGCGCAGTTGGTTGTTCTGGAAGCCGAGTATTCGCAACCCGCGCTCGATGGACGAGTGGGTCTGATCTGAGCAGTAGACCATAGCGCCTTCAATGCGATCATTCAGCCTTATGTGTCTCGCAACTGCCAGCGCAGTGATGTTGGCCATCGAGCCGCCACTGACAAATAGCCCGCCCGCTGAATCGGGCAACCCACATGCCCGCCGGAGCCAGTCAACGGCCACCAGCTCGATCTGCGCCGGCCCGGATGCCTCCAGCCATGTGCCCGCAAACACGTTAAAGCCAGAAGCAAGAGCATCGGCCATAACTCCGACAAAATTGCTGGGGCTGGGAACAAAGGCAAAAAAACGGGGGTGATCCAGATGCATGATGTGGCTAAAGACGTCTCGCTCTAATTGGTCAAGTATCTCCAAGGCATTCGCGCCGTGCTCCGGGAGTGACTCGCGCAGTCGCGCCTCCATGGTCGCTCGGCTCGCCTTGCGCGTAGCGGGCTTTTGGGGCAGCTCCTCCCAGTGCTCGATCAGCATGTCGATCACACGATAGCCCAGCGCGCGCATGTCTTCGCGGTCTAGACTCAGTGCATCATTGTGTTGCATAGGGTTCCTCGCAAGTAGTGTGGAGTGACAAGAGTCTCAACTGCCACAATTGCTTTAACCCGGCTTGATTTCCGTGTCACCTGCCTTTATCGCCCGCAAGAGGCTATCCTGATCCACCGGCAGCGTGTGCACTCGCACGCCCACCGCGTTATAGATCGCGTTGGTAATGGCGGGCGTGGTAGGGATGCTGGCGACCTCCCCTACCCCCTTGGCGCCAAACGGCCCCTCGGCGGCCGGGTCTTCGACGATGAACGAGACGATTTCCGGTGTATGCCGGATGCTGGGCATCTTGTAGCGCGAGAACCACTGGGTGTACGGCACGCCGTTTTCCACAATGTATTCTTCTGTCAGCGCATTGCCCAGCCCCATCACTATCCCGCCCTCGATCTGCCCCTCTAGCGTCAGCGGGTTGATCGCGCGGCCGATGTCGTGCGCGGCGACGACCTTGAGCACCTTGACCTCGCCAGTCTCTGTGTCCACCTCGACGAGCGCAGCCTGCACGGCATAGCTGAACGCAAAGTGCATATCGCCCCCTGTGCCGAGCGGCTGCGTCTTGGGGGCTTCATACTCATACGTCAGGCGGATGGGACGGCCTTCGTCTTGCGCCCACTGGACGACATCACCGAACGTGGCACACGGCTCGGATATGCCGTCCCGGCGAATACACACCTGCCCGTTGGCGAACTCGACCCGCTCCGGCGGCGCGTCGAGCCGCTCGGCGGCGACCTGGGCCAAAATCCCGCGCATCTGCGCCGAAGCGCGCCGCGCGGCATTGCCTGAAACGAACGTCTGGCGCGAGGCGGTCGTCGGCCCGCCGTTTGGGGTGAGGTCAGTATCGGAGAGCAGAACGCTCACCCGCTCGTAAGGGAGGCCGAGCTCTTCGGCGGCGACAGCGGCCAGCACCGCCGGCAGCCCCTGGCCCAGCTCAGCAGACGACGTGCGAATCTCGGCATGACCGTCGGTATAGACCTCGATCTCGGCCCCGGCCTTGTCCGGCGCGCCGCCGCCCAGCCCGGTGTTCTTGTAAGCGCAAGCAAGACCCCACGCTCTCTTGAACCTTCCGAAGGTTTCCGAACCTTCGGAAGGTTCCCCGATTTCCTTTTCCACCTTATCCAGGCACTCGAGCAGTCCAACGCTTTCCCGCAGTAGTTGCCCAGTGTTGGTCGTCGAGCCGACGCGCAGCGCATTGACCCGCCGCAGCTCAATAGCATCCATGTCCAGCTCGCGCGCCAGCTCATCCAGTGTAGACTCGACGGCAAAGCAGGACTGGGTGACACCAAAGCCGCGAAACGCGCCCGCGGGCGGATTGTTGGTATACGTGGCGTAACAATCAATCTTGACGTTCGGCACATCATACGGCCCAGCTGCGTGCGTTGTGGCGCGTGTGAGGACCTTTTCGCCCAGGCTGGCATAGGCGCCGGTATCGCCCCATAGCTCAGCTTCTGTCGCCACAATATGCCCATTTCGCTTAGCGCCGATCTTGACGCGGATCGTCGTGGCATGCCGCTTGGGATGCGTGATGAGCGACTCGTGGCGCGAGTAGAGAATCTTGACCGGGCGGCCTGTGATCTTGGCAAGCAAGGCGACGTGAATCTGCCCCATGATGTCTTCTTTGCCGCCAAAGCCCCCGCCGATCAGCGCGCCGATGATGCGCACTCGATCTTCCGGCACGTCAAGGCACGCCGCAACCTGGGAACGGTCTTGATAGGGGATCTGCGAGCCGACGTATACCTCGATGCGGCCATCTTGGGTGGGCCGCCCGATAGAACACTCTGGCTCCAGGAAAGCGTGGTCGGTAAAGGCGGTGTGATAGGTGCGCTCCACGATCACGTCGGCCTGCGCAAAACCTTGCACCACATCGCCCCGGCGCACTTTGATGTGCTTCAAGAGATTGCCGGATTCGTGAACCTTGGGCGCGTCCGGCTGGAGCGCACGCTGCGGCGTATCCACCACGGGCAGCGGCTCATATTCCACATCAATGAGCGAGAGCGCCTGTTGCGCGATCTCGGGAGCCTCAGCGGCCACAACGGCGACGGCGTCGCCCACATAGCGGACTTTGTCATAGCACAACGCCGGCCAATCCGGGATGACCAGGCCGTGATTCTTTTTGCCCGGCACATCCTTGTGTGTGATGACGGCGACGACGCCCGGCAGCGCGCGGGCGCGAGTCGTATCTATCCGCTTGATGAGCGCGTGCGGATGCTTGGAACGCAGCGTGGCGCCATATAGCATATTGGGGAACATATAGTCGTCAGTGTACCTCGCTGCGCCCGTGACTTTGGGCACAACATCCGGTCTCGGCAACGGTCTCCCGACGACATTGAGCGGCTCTTTAGTCTGCGGCAGGTTCGGGAGCCGGGAGCCGGAAGTCGGATGTCGGAGCCGTTGGGCGGCATCCTTAATCGCGGCGATGACGCTGACGTAGCCCGTGCAGCGGCAGTAGGTGTCCTTGAGCGCATGCTTGATGTCTTCGTCGGTCGGGTCGGGGTGGTGGTCGAGCAGCGCCTTGGCGGTCATGAGCAGCCCCGGCGTGCAAAAGCCACACTGGACAGCGCCATGGTCAATGAACGCTTGCTGGAGCGGATGCAGTTGGTCATCGCGCTTTAGCCCCTCTATCGTCTCGACACGCGCACCGTTCGCCTTGACCGCCGGATAAATGCACGAGTTCACCGGCGTTCCATTGACCAGCACCGTGCAGATGCCACACTCGGCCTCCTGGCAACCGATCTTGGTGCCGGTCAAGCCTAATTGGATGCGCAGCACCTCGGCCAGGAAAGCGTTGGGAGCTACATCCAACGAAACCGATCGGTCGTTCACCATCATTTCCAGTTTCATCGCTTTGCCTCGTGAAACGTAAAGCGTACGGTCACGTTTTACATCTGACGTTTTATGCCATCGCTCTTTTCATCGCCGTCCCAATTGCCCGCCTCAAAAGCACGCTCAACATCTCGCGCCGATATTCCAATGTGGAACGGTGGGCGCTGGTGCGGGGGTGACACTCGTTCAACAACACTGGGATGGCTGCTTCAACCGTCTCGGCCGTTGCCGGCTTGCCAACAAAGAACTCTTCGGTGGCGCGGGCACGATACGGCGTAGGGGCAACCGGTCCGACGGCGATGCGGACTGCGGCAATGACGGGATCGGGATGCCGCCCCACCTCCAGTCCAAGACGCACGGCCATGCACAGGATGGGCAGTGCCACACCCTGAGGGCGCATGATCCGCGCAAAGGCCGAGGCTTCCCACACACCGGTGGGGATGAAGCGCAGCGCCGAGATGATTTCGCACGTCTGATCCACCAGTGACTTGCCAGGGCCGAGGTAGAGCTTTTCCAGCGGCACCCAGACTTGCATAGTCTCCAAGACTTTTAAAGTCTTGAGGCGCGAGACTTGCGCTTCGCCAGCCAATGCCAGGAGCGAAATCGTCCCATCACCAGCAGGCAGCGCGTGCGCAATGTTACCTGCCAGCGTCCCCACGTTGCGCACCTGCGGCCCACCGATCACGCCGCAACCTTCGGCCAGGGCCGTGCCATACTGCTGGATAAGGGCCGACTCAACGATCATGGTGTGCGTCACACCGCAGCCGAGCACAATATGGTCGCCTTCGCGGCGGATTTGGTTTGCGCCGGCGATGCGCGTCACGTCCACGAGCGCTTTGACCGGTGGGCGGTGGCCTTGCTGGATCTCGAGGATCAGGTCGGTGCCGCCAGCGACGACCCGCGCCTCACCTCTGTAAGAGGCGAGCAACGAGAGCGCCTCGCCGACGGTTGCCGGCATCAAGTAATCTTGCCACAACATAGCAGCCTCAACGCTCTGGGGTGTGGTGGCTGCCGGCGCTTTTCGCCGGGTGGGGAACCCAGCGCCGGTGCGCGTCCGACGCGCGCCGACTCGTCAGCCGGTGGATGAACGGATTCTAACACAGGTCAAGCAACGGGGCAAGACTTGGCGTGGGCCAAAGGTCTGCGGCGACCGCTAGGTCAATGCGGCCTACCGAACTCGATCATAGCTCATGATGTATTCAGGAACTGGTATCCCGTCACTCAATCGTGGATCGTTTACCGGCTTTAGCGCCTGCAGTTGAATAGGCAGAACGCCAGCCCAAATCGGCAGATCGTAATCTTCTTCGTCATCAGATGGTGGGCCAGTTCTGATTTTCGCCGATGCGCTTTAAATGGACATGGCAACAACTGCTGTTGCATCC
>Ga0315268_10007978_pt1 | contig 11091 bp, 12 predicted proteins | sample C1_top_MG_FD_204535 | JGI IMG/M metagenome (GOLD analysis project Ga0315268, IMG submission 204535) | Sediment microbial communities from Yellowstone Lake, YNP, Wyoming, USA - C1_top | ecosystem: Environmental > Aquatic > Freshwater > Lake > Sediment | place: USA: Wyoming | collected 2017-08-01 | reverse complement strand
CCACAACTTAAAAGCTGAAACCAAAACTATGCTCAAAGAGGATTCAGAATGAAACTGCTCCCCGGAAAAATTCCCATAGACATACTCCAAGAGGTCGTTTTCAAACATTTAGGCGTTAAACGCGAGGAAGTTGCCTTAGGACCCTCAGCAGGAATCGATGGTGCAGTGATAGACATAGCTGACAAATCTTTAATCGTTTCAACAGATCCGATAACTGGGGCAATTGAACGTATCGGGTGGCTTGCCGTAAACATTAATGCAAATGATGTTGCCACTTTTGGTGTTGCCCCGGCATTTTTCCTTTCGTGTATTCTTCTTCCAGAAAATGCTGATAGAAAAACTGTTGAAACCATAAGCACCCAGATGGATGAGGCTGCGAAAGAGTTGGCTATGGCAATTGTTGGAGGACATTGCGAAGTAACTCCGGGCATATCGAATCCAATAGTTGTAGGTTGCACAATGGGCATGGCGGATAAAGGAAATTATGTCACTGCAGGTGGAGCAAAAATAGGAGACAAGCTCATATTAACCAAGAGCGTGGGGATTGAAGGGACAGCCATTCTCGCATCGGATAGAGAAGAACTGTTAAAGAAGTCTATTACATCATCGATTGTGGAAAACGCAAAGAAATTTTTCAACCAAATAAGCATAGCTAAAGAGGCAATGTTAGCCTTCAAAACTGGAGGAGTCAACGCTATGCATGATCCAACTGAAGGCGGTTTAGCAGGTGGAATTCATGAAATGGCAGATGCCTCAAACCTGGGTGTAAAAATCTTTGAAAAAGAAATTTGCATCCAACCAGAAACCATGAAAATATGCGAATTTTTCAAAATTGACCCTTTACAGCTTATTAGCTCTGGAGCATTGCTTATTTCCGCCAAACCAGAATTTGCAGACAAAATAGTTAAGAAATTGGAACAGAAACAAATACACTCTTCAATAATTGGCGAATTCTTAAAAAAACCAACTGATCGCCTTCTTGTACAAAAAAACGGAAAAATTCAAGCTTTGCCTAGACCTATATCGGATCATCTTTGGCTAGCTCTTCGATAAAGACCCTTGACTTTTTGCCCTAAAGGTGCATGTGTTCAGAGTATTCTTTCATATTCTCTAATTCGATGTCGCGCCTCTGTAACAGTTTTTAGGAGATGAAAAATATGAGGTGCAACATTTCGTGCATCATACTTCAAGATCAATTTGGTTATGTTAAATGCGTTGGCAATAAGAGATTTTTCCGCGTTAATAAGTGCGAAATAACCCCTACACTTTATGTTTGCCATTCTGTAAGCGCGGATTCTCTCTATTTCAGTGAAATCTTCTGTTTCAAAAACAGGTTTTATTTCTGTTCCAAAATGGAAGCCTTCAGTCCAGTCTCGAAGAATCTTTGTCTCAGTATTAACCCAATCCCAAGCTCTTGTGCCGGGATAAGGCACAAACAGATTCCATACAGTTTTGTTGAAGTGCATTTCCCTGCAGAGTTGTATAGATGCGATTGTTTTTTTCAGATTATCGCCTGGTAGACCAATTATGAAAGAGCCCTCAACTTCTATCTTATATTTGTTAAGGAGGCTGATCGCCCATCGGATGTCGTCAAGCGTCTCCCCCTTTCCAATTCTGTTGAAGACATCATTATCCAAGCTTTCAACTCCTATGCTTACAGCGTTACAACCTGATTCTTTCATTAAAGCGACCAACTCTTCGTCAAGTCTATCAGCCCTAATCCCATTGTAACAAGCCCACTTCATGTTCACTTTATGTTCAATCAAGAGCTGACAGAACTTTTTTGCTCTGCCTAAATCTTGAGTGAAATTGTCATCTATAATTTCAAAACTTTTTGTGTTGTACTTTGACTTTGCAAGCTCCAGTTCCTCTATTAGGCGTTCAGGAGTTCGCCATCTCCATCTTCTTCCAGAAACCTCTCCAGCACAACAATATATGCAGCTATGAGGGCAGCCCCTGCTTGTGACTAGGGGGTAGTGTACAATAATGCCGGTGAAAGAGTCGAAAATTTCATAGTTTGGATTAGGCAGAGAATCTAAGTCGCTAATAAATTGCCTTCTCGGATTAACTACTATCTCTTCGCCTTCTCTAAAGATTATTCCCTTAATATCTCGCAAATTTAGGCCGCTTTTTACAGCGTCCATTAGCTCAACTATTGTTTCTTCGCCTTCGCCCATCACGCCTAACTTGAAATTTGCATTTGCCCTGAGAAAAGCATTACCATCTATTGTTATGTGTGTTCCACCGCAAATCAGATCTTTTCTGCCTATAGTTTCGGCAATTCTGCGACTAATCTGAGCAGTTGAAGACTTGACAGAGATGCCAATAACATCAGAATCCCTTATTTTGTTTAATCTTTCTTTGATATTTCGAGTATTATTGTTAAGATCTAATACTCTTACTTGATGGCCTTCCTGAATTAGCGAGGATGCTAGATAGCCTAATCCAGTGTTCAGCCCTTTAACTATTCCTGGAGGATCAATTAAGCAAACCCTCATCGTTTTCTTTCATCTCTTCTAAGTGTGAATCTTTCTCGATTGTTTCAATGTATTTTTTTATGTCCTTCATCAGCTAAAAGGCTTTTAGTAAGATTTGATTAACAAAGATGAAAGAGGTTAAGACTTGGACGTTTCCATTATTATTCCTACATATCAAGAGGAAGAATACATCAAAGAAACGCTTGTTCACTTGGTTAGAGCCAAGTCAGTTGCGGCATTGAAAGGAATTGAAAGTGAAATCCTCATCGTAGACTCTGGACATGATAAAACCTTTGATTTGGCCAAACCAATTACGGACAAGGTCTTCAAGTTTAGAGAACGGGGAGTTTCCAAGGCGAGAAATTTCGGAGCTTCAAAGGCATCTGGGGATATTCTCCTGTTTATGGATGCAGACGTAATCGTGCCACTGGATCTACTTGAAGAAGTGATAAGAACATTTAAAGATAAGGCAATTGTTGCTGCGATTTCTCGTGTTCAACCTCGCAAATTTGGAGCTCAATCTCTTTCTGCTTCCAAAAAATTGTTTTATTTGTTTGATGACATTTTCGTCAAAAATTGTGTAAAACACAAGCTCCTTCTAAGATTCTATAACAGAGGCGATGTCTTAGCAGTCCAGAGAGGCGCTTTCTTTAAAATTAGCGGATTCAACGAAAAACTTGCAACAATGGAAATTACAGAGCTTATACTAAAGCTTTCAGAACTGGGAAAGATTGCACTTTTAAAAACCACAGTTTACGAATCTGTAAGAAGGCTAAAACAATGGGGTGTATTGAAAAGTTATTTGATGTGGTGGAGATATTATGCATCATACTGGTTGTTACAGCGACCATTCAGTAGCACTTACGAGACTGTAAGGTAATTTGAACTTTTACTTCCTTAATTTAGATGACAGGTTCCGACAAACAAAATACGCCGAATAAAAGCCGTATGGCAAAATTAGCTTAGGGATTTTCCTGAAAAAGTCACATTTTATGGCTTCAGAAATGATGTTAATGCTTTCTTTAACGGTCCAAACAATTTTGGGTCTATAATGAATACAATATGGATCATAGCATGGTATCGCTTTATATCCCATTTTGATTATCCAATCCTTGATATAAGCATCTTCAAAAACGTGTAGATTCTCTGGAATACGAATATCTCTGATAGCGTCACGACGAACAAGTAAATCGTGGGTTCCTCCTCTTATCTCAAAGATTTTTCTGGTTGTCTGCAAAAAAACCTTCAATACAGTAGGATTCTGAATAACTGACCATATTTCTATTCCCCATATTGCACCAACATCCTCTTCCATAAACTTTTTTGCCTTATTAAACCAATTATCGCATAATATTACGTCACTATCAACAAACATGAACCAGTCTGTTTTAGCTTCCTTAATACCTATCTGCCTCGCCCTGCCTCTCGTCCCTTTATCCTGAATCAGAACTATGTTATGATGCTTCTCATCAAACTTGTTAAGTATTTCCAAAGTGCCGTCTGTTGAATAACCATCAACTACGATCATGTGATCAACAGGAATATTTTCGTAGATTGATCTTAAGCAGCTCTCAAGTTTCTCCTCGCTGTTCTTTGTCAAGACAACCACATCAATTTTCATTAATACCCCTATTCCATCATAGCCTCCATACTTTAATCTGATATGCCCATATTAAATCTTGTAACTTAATAATTTGATCGCATCGTATTTTCACTGCAAATTATTGTTGGCTGTGACATTTTATATAAAACAATTTTCTGACAAATAACAATATCAAATATACTGAATTTGGATAAAGCATAATACTTTGTTGGCGCTATCCACTGAAGCATCGGTGTCGCTATTCATGATACTGGAAAGAAAAACGCTGTTGAAAAGAACAATTCCATTTACAATCATCGGACTCTTAGCTTTCGCATTATACATAATCTTCTTCGTTAACATTAACGAAATGATCGAAAATATAAGGCAAACTAACATTACAATCTTTCTAGTTTCTGTTGCAGCATCGATATTTGAAATGGCATTTTTTGCGTTAGCATGGCATTATTATCTAAAGCCTCTTTCAGCCACGGTGCCCTTCAAGAAAACTTTTGCATATTCCTACGCAAGTGTCTTTATAGATTTGCTCATACCAGCAGAATCTGTTAGTGGTGAAATCGTTAGGATATACTTTATCACTCATGATGGAGTGGATGCTGGAAAGGCGGTAGCCTCTGTTGTAACTCAGCGAATATTTAACACGTTAATCACTGTTAGCGCGCTAGTAATTGGCACTTTGAATTTGCTAATTTGGCATTTTCCTTTTCCAATTTTGATACAAAGCCTAATACTACTTGTTGTGGTTGCAACTGCAATTGTTCTTTTGTTCATTATAGTCCTATGCTTCAAGGAAAGTTGGACACAAAAAGCAATTGCCAAGATTATCGATGTTATAGAGCGCATTAGTCGTAGGAGATGGAATCTTGACGTTTGGAGACATGAAGCTAGAAGAGGTATAAGTGCATTTCATGACTCTATGCGAGCTTTTCGTGCAAGCCCTGAAAAACTCATCCTACCCATAGGGTTCTCTGTACTGTCATGGTTTTTTGGAATTTCCATATACTACCTAATTTTTACGGCAATGGGGTATACTTTAGACTGGACTACACTTGTCATTGTTTACTGTCTTATCATAGCGTTAAAATCTGTACCAGTAGGAGTACCAGCAGAAGTAGGTGTGACCGAAATTGCCATGACAGTTCTTTTTGGAGCTTTTGGTGTACCCTTAAACATTAGCGCGGCAGCGACGGTTCTGATCAGAATTGTAACAGCTTGGTTCAGGTTTATAATAGGATTTGGCGCTATTCAATGGATTGGATTCAAAACCATACTAGGAAACGAAGTCTCTGCCCAACAGAAAGCCTTAGGCTAATGCTAAAATGCCTTGGTTCAACCTCACATTTTTATATAGTCCCCATCAAATTAATTAATGTTTCATGTTACGTGGTGTATGTTGATTGGTAATGAGTTTGGAAAAAACTGCCAGCATTATCTTTCGTTCCCTAACTCCTAAAAAACCTCATCATGTGCAGTGGATGGTTACACGAAAATGCAATTATCATTGTAAAGGATGCAATGTTTGGCAAGAGCAAGATGCAAGAGAACTTTCGACAGAAGAAATCAAAAAGGGGTTGGATATACTTAAAGAACTTGGCATAATAGAGATTGTGATCTCTGGGGGAAACCCGCTTTTAAGAGAAGACATAGGTGAAATAATTGAATATGCTTCACGCAATTTTATCACCACAGTTTATGATAATGGAAGTATGGCCACAGAAAAAGTTGATGCGCTGCGCAATGCAGATTTTGTAGCGATTTCAATTGACAGTTTAGATCCGAAAAAAAATGATTACATCAAAGGTGTTAAAGGTTCTTTGGAAAAGGCTATGCACGCTGTCGAAAAACTACATGAAGAAGGAATCAACGTAAGCGTGACACCAACAATTTCGCAATTTAACCTTTACGAGATTATGGATTTGACAAATTATTTTCTTGAAAGGGAAATTCCTCTTTGGTACTGCCTATATTCTTATGATTCCTCAGAGGCATCAAACGGGGAACTTTTTAGAATAGGCAAAAAAAATGACACGTTTTTAATAACCGATAGAAAAGCTATGGTTAATCTCTGCGAGTCCCTCATGGATTTTCAGCAAAGAAAAAGCAATATTTTGATGACAAAAAAAATATGGGAAGCAATCAGGAGCCTCTATCTGGAAGGCATAAGGACATGGAAGTGCCAAGCACTCCAAAGTTTCTTTGTTATAGATCATTTAGGTCGCGTTTCTGGCTGTCACCTTCACAAGCCAGTAGCGTCAATTTTCGACTTACCAAAAGTCTGGAATAGCGAAAAGTTTGACGCCCTACGTAAAATTTGCAGTGAATGCACACAATGTACTTACCTTTGCTACATTTTTTATTCGCTTCATAGTAGCGTTATCGGCAATCTACAGCTAGCCCAAGAGAGATGGAAAAACGCTAAACTCCTGTTGAAAAGAAACAGTTTTACACTTCCAAGTTTGGTAAAACACTAATAGCATCAACTATTTTTTTAGCAAGCGCTTGATCGAATCCATGTTTTTCTTCCAGATTGACTATTGGAAAACTTGCTGAAAAGCTATAATCACTAATCATCCTTGGTCCTGCATCTTTGGGCTTTTTTAGTTCAAGGAGAGGAGGTAAAAACAGGAGGAGGATAAATATTGCAGTTCCAAGAACTAGTATGATTGGATTCGGAGTTGGAGGCATTCTTATCTTTTGGAAGGCTATGCCCTAATTAGTGATATAAATATTTCCATTCCCTGAGTGAAGCGTTTTTGCCCAATTGTTACCATTTTTGCCGATGATTTTTGACATAATTAGATCTGTCAAGGCTTTTGTGCATATTGCAATATTGTATAGGAAAGTGAAGATTAACAGCGGAATTAACCATTGGGCTCTTGTTCTACCATCTAAATATGCGCCGATGCCTACTTCAAAGAATGGAGCAAAGTTCCCCACAAAACTGTAAAGGGAAATTGGGATGAAAGCCCAGCAAATGCTGACCCATTGTGGATGATAAGCGAAGAGAAGTGGGACTCCTACAATATATGAAAGGAGAACAAGAATTGGCATGAAATACACGTTTAGCAAGAGTAAACCGTCAATCTTCTCTTTAAGCGTTAGATTGTTACTTTTTAGAACTTTGAATAAATGTTTGAAAGCACATTGCATATGCCCTTTTGCCCATCTATACCTTTGCTTCCAATATGCATGCCAGTTTTCAACTGCTTCTTCATAGCATTCTGCATCATAGACATAGCTAATTCTATAACCTGCAAGGTAAACACGAAATGTTAAGTCTGTATCTTCAGCCAATATTGACTCGTTCCATCCTCCTAAGCATTCTATTAAGCTGTGTCTGAACCCTCCAACTGTCCCGCCGAACTGCGTTATTAATCCTAAATTGTCTCGTGCTTTTTGGTCAACGCGATATCCACCTATTCTTTCTAACGCCACCAGCCTCGTAACCATATTTTGAGGTTCATTTAACACAATGACTCGACCTTGCACTGCGCCAACCTTTGGGTCAACAAATTCTTTAGTGAGTTTTTCCAAAATGTCCTTTTGAGGATAATAGTCAGCGTCGAAACAAAAAATAATTTCACCATTGGCATGCATGACTCCAGCGTTTAATGCCGCTGCTTTTCCCTTTCCCCCCTCTTCCTTGCTTCGATGTATGATTTGGATGTAGTTGTGCAGTTTTGAGTATTCTTCGGCTATTTTTCCAGTATTATCTGCTGAAGCGTCATCTATGACTATTATCTGCATCTTGTCTTTTGGGTAAGTCAGTTCGGTTATTCTCTGAAGTATTCTTCCAATCACTCTTTCTTCATCACGTGCTGGAATTAAAATTGTAACTGAAGGTTGATATGCTAATGCCAATTTTTCTTTTGTGACGAACTTTTCGCGTTTTCGAGAGTTTTTAAGCACTGTTAAAGTGAAAATGTAATGCCTTCCAAGATAGGCTATCATCAATACCGTTAATAATATGAATACAGCTTCTAAAATTTCGGCTATCAAATTTTAGTCTCGCCTTCTTTTTTAGAATTGGCTAGTAATGTTAAACTCATTGACCAAAATGAAACAATCCATACGAGATTTGCAAATGGACTAATAAATGTACATAGCGCGTTGAAAAAATCTCCAAGATAGTAGGTTCCAACAGAAGAAAATGATGAGAATAGATAATTCCAAAACGAACCGAGAATATTGCCCATCAATAGTAAACATGCTTTGTAAATCAGTTTTCCATCCAAAGGAAAGGTCAGCGAGACAAAAAGCAAATCAAAAATAACAAGCGTAAATGTAGATTCTCTATTGATGAATAAAAAAGATAGAAGCATACAAAAGACAATTCCCATAAAAGAAAAACCAAAAACTACACAATCACTTCTTTTCATCCAGACTCTCCTTTCTCCAAGCCTATTATTGATATAGAGGAATAATCTAGAAGCTATCTCTAGAAGTTTAAAAAATTTTTCATATTTCACGGCTAAAACAGATTATTTGAGGTTCTCCTGCTATCATATTGTGGAATCAATGACGATTTTATCTATTACTTCGCATAAGACTTTGAAAACTTCTTCAGCGTTCAAGTTGTCTGTGTCCAAGATTAGATTGAAGGGGGCAAAATCTCTTCCTAAACTGAAACCATAAAGCTTCTTGTAAATTGTCCTTGTCTTTTCCTCCTTGACCTTTAATACCTTTAAGGCTTCTTTAACGCTTTTTTTGTCTCTTTTCGCTATCCTCTCCGCTCTTTTTTCGGTAGATGCTTCTAGCCATATCTTGAAGCCTTTTTTCATAAGCCATGGCATTGTCCAACTATCCAAAACTATGTTTCCTTGCTCTGCAAGTTTCAAAAGTTTTTTATCAATTGCTAAATCGAATCTCGAGTCTTTTTCTCTTTTTTCTAAAAATCGTATTCCTTCTTTGTTTTCCCACCACCCACGATTAAGGGGTTTGTAGCCTTTTTCTATGGCTAAGGCTTTTAATGCATCCCCCCCAGAATAATATTTAAGCCAATATTTTTCGGCGATTTTCTTTGCAACTGTGCTTTTTCCACTTCCAGCCATTCCGCTGATGCAGATTACTATGGATTCTCTAGTTTTCTCTCTTGTAACCATTAAATATGCCTCAAAAATTGTTGCTTAAAAGGTTCTTACAACCTGCTTCAAAGCGTTCTTAAGACAGCTGGAGCAGACTTGTCCGCCGTAAGGTCGCCAAATTCTCTTTTTGCTTCGATTAAGTTTTCGCATTTTTTTCTGAGTGCAATGTTGTATTCCAGCCAAAGGTTTACCGCACACAAGGCATAAATGTGGAGAAATGTTTCTTCCTCTATAATGCACACGGTTTCTGCCTCCGGATAATTTCACTTTCAAGCGTTTTCTGCTTCTTGTACGCAAATGAGGTTGTGGCATTTTTTCACTTTCCTTATTCTATAGGCATTATGCCCAGCAAACGATTCGAGAACGTCCCGAAAAGGAAGGAACAAATGAAATACCACCAGAATACTTGTGCTTGTCCAATTATTGGAATGTACGCTACAGGGTTAGCCCCATAGAGTGGCCACAATACAAAAATCCATATAAGAATGTAGCTGAAGGAAAGCGCAAACAAGACTAGCTGGGGTTTAAACATTTTTTTCTGCATATTTAAGATTTGAGATTCCTTCTTCTTCAATTTTTCAAGAAGTTTTTTATCGCCTTTACGAATCGCTTGCGATGTTTGGGAACGGTATTCGGAAAGCTCCTTCTGTATCACTTTATACTGTTCCCAGCCTACAAAATGGCTTATCAGAAGACGATTAAGAGAGGAGTTAAAGAAGGAGACAGCCATGCAAATTAACATTATTATGACTGTGGCGACTGGTATTTGTGTGATTATTTCCGTATCCATTATATTTCCTCCATCATCAAGTTTCTAATAGTTTGTGTTTGCTTTATTCCTATTAATAACTATTTTTGCAAGAATTATTCTCCAAAGATTCTTCTAAACGCAGGATACATTTCGCTGGCTCTCTCCTGCATTAGCGTCTCATAGTATTGATAAATTATCCCCACAGAAAGCAATATGCCCATCCCAGAGCCGAAAACTCCGAAGAAATCTGAAATGCCGGCAATCAGCGCCACTATTATTCCCCCAAGAATTGTTACTATTGGTATGTAGCGTTTAAGAATGGATTCAATAGCTTTTCCAGATCGTCTATAACCAGGAATCTCCATGCCTGAGTCAACCAGTTGTTTAGCTACAGTTGATGGTCCTAAACCGCCAACTTCAATCCATGTAAGCGAAAAAATGACGCAGAACACAATAAGGATTAACAAATAACCTATGGCCCTATCAGGACGTGCCGATACATCTCCAAGACTGTGAGGCGCAGTTACGTAATATACAAGACCTCCGATGGGTTGCAGTGATGTTTGATTGCTGCCTGCTGGAGTCCATTGATACTGTCCCAGCAGGTTAAGCCAGAAGTTTGTGTTACTTTGATTGTATGAGTTCCAAAAGAGTTGCGAAAATAGGTATATGTTGGCGAAAAGGGCGGATGCAAAAATCACCGGTAAATTGGATACATATAGAAGTTTTATGGGATATCGGCTTCGGAAACCTTTGTAGCCAGCGTAGGACAATGGTAATTCCACTCTTACTCCTTCCATGTAGATTATGATTAGAAAGGCAACAATCGTGGCTATGAACCCAATCAAGGATGGATATGAACCAACTCCAAATATCCATGACGATATAGGCTCAACATGAGCTAACACAATTGAAAGAGACCCAACAAATAAGCCAGTTCCTGGACTAAACATTTGCCAGAAAATCGTTTGCGCAACACCAGCCATGATAAAAAGGCTTATCCCACTTCCGAAGCCCCAACCCTTTTGAACAAGCTCATCTAATAACATTACAATTATTCCAGATGCTATAAGCTGCAGTAGAATTATGAACGCTGTAGTGCTTGGTAATGTGCCACCTTCAGGGTTGTACATTCCACCGATTATGTAGGCTGATGCTTGAATCCCAGTAAGCGCT
>Ga0315268_10007977_pt1 | contig 11091 bp, 9 predicted proteins | sample C1_top_MG_FD_204535 | JGI IMG/M metagenome (GOLD analysis project Ga0315268, IMG submission 204535) | Sediment microbial communities from Yellowstone Lake, YNP, Wyoming, USA - C1_top | ecosystem: Environmental > Aquatic > Freshwater > Lake > Sediment | place: USA: Wyoming | collected 2017-08-01 | reverse complement strand
CGCAACGAAAAACGAAAAACGAAAAACAGAAAACAGAAAACAGAAAACAGAAAAAATGACAGCTGACAACCGACGGCTGTCAAGGAGCGCACCATGAGACAGAGCTATTGCGGCCTGTGCGACGACTGCCAGTTGGGCAATGCCGAATTGTTGCAGACGGTCACCCAACTTAAGGCATACATAAACCGCTTCCGGCCCAACGTCTGGCTCCACTGCTTTCCCCAGAGCGAGGGGTTCAGCTTTGCGGAGTTCCGCAAGGGACTGGACTGGTTCCTGTCACACACCGAGTGCCCCGGTTGTCAGGGAGGTCGGGGTCTGGAGGACTGTCCGGTGAGAAACTGCGCCATGGCCCGGGGGCTGGACCATTGTTACCTTTGCCCGGACCTGAAGGACTGCGACAAGTTCGACTTCTTGCTGGAGTACTTTCCCGACGTGAAGACCAATCTGCAGCGGCGCCAGTTAAAGGAAAAGGCCAAGCGGTATCACCAGAAGATGGAGAAGAAAGTTTAGAAATACCAGGGGAAAAAGATAATCGGCCGTTTAAAAAATTTCCGGACCAGCACTCTGACAGTGGTTTTACTCGAAAGGGGAAGGTGTTGACCATCCCCTTAAGTGAGGCGATGAACGTTCAGCCCGTCAAACGCGAAACCGCGGACCATCTGGAACTGACCCTGAGGATGTACGTGGATGAGGTGCGGCTGCATCTGGACAAGCGCGCCTGCCTCAAGTGCGACATCTGCTCCCTGGTGTGCCCCCGGGAGGCCGTGACCATCATCGCGGGAGAGGAAGACCTGGACATCACCATCGACCCCCGGGTCTGCGTCATGTGCGAGGTCTGCGCCCATTTTTGCCCCGTGGGGGCCGTGACCTTGAGTTATAACGGCGTTCCCAAGGCGGTCTTTGCCGAGCAGCGGGGGCTGGCGCCGTTTTTGCCCAAGATCTTGATGGAGAAAGACAAGTGTGTGCTCCCCTGCCCGCCCCTGCCGGAAGAAGAGCCCCACTGGTGCCGCCAGCAGCTTAAGCTGGTGGCCGGCGCCGCGGAGGGCTGCCCCAAGCAGTGCCGCAAGTGCCTGGAGGCTTGCCCCCGAGAAGCCATCATCCTGGATGCCACCGCCCAAACCATACCGGAGCCGGATCTGTGCCTGCGGTGCTCCCAGTGTCTGACGGTCTGCGAGTACGAGGCCATCCGGGTCAATCCCCAGTTCCGGGGCGTCGTGGCCATCGATGCTGTTAAGTGCCCTCCGGAGTGCGTCAAGTGCATCAATCTCTGTCCGGTCAAGGCCATAGTGCGGGAAGGGTCCCGGGTTTACGTCAAGCTGGAAACCTGCAGCTACTGTGGCGTCTGCCGCAACATTTGCGACTATGAGGCCATCGCCTTCACCCGGGAAGAAGTGGTGGCGGAACCGGGGGAGTTCTCCCTGGCCTGGGAGCACGCGGTGGCCAAACTCTTGGAGGGGTAAAAAGTAAAAAAGAACTTAGTCATGGTAATTGCCGGAACGAAAAACACAGCTTACTACTCACTGATGCATGACTGAAATACCGCGTCTCGGGCTCTATATCTGCCATTGCGGCCTCAACATCGCCGGGGTTTTTGATCCCGAGGCGTTGGCGGCCCGGGCCCAGGATTGGCCCGGCGTGGAGGTCTGCCGCCACCACCTGTACTCCTGCTCCGAAACCGGCCAGAAGGAAATCCAAAAGGATATCAAGCGCTTCAGGCTGGACCGGGTAGTGCTGGCGGCCTGCTCTCCCAGGCTCCACGAAGCCACCTTCCGCCGGGTGCTGCTGGACGCCGGCCTCAACCCCTATCTGCTGGAGATCGTCAATATCCGGGAGCACTGCGCCTGGGTGCACGCCGGCGAACCCCAAGCCGCCGCGGCCAAGGCCCTGGAGCTCATCCGCATGGGGCTGGCCAAGGTGAGGATGGCCGTCCCCCTCAAGGACCGCCAGGTGCCGTTGCACCGGGAGGCCCTGGTCATCGGCGGCGGCACCTCGGGCTTAAGGGCCGCCCTGGACATCGCCCACGCCGGCTTTCCGGTGACCCTGGTGGAGCGGGCCCCGGTGCTGGGAGGCATGGCCAACCGCTGGCACCGCACCTTCCCCCAGGGGCAGAGCGCCCTCAGCCTCATCAACCCCATGATGGCCGCGGCGGTCATGCATCCCAACCTGCGGGTGCTCCTGGGAAGCGAAGTCACCGCCGTGCGCGGCCATTTCGGCAATTTCCAGGTAACGGTGCGGCAGGACGGCGCCCTGGTGGGCGACGACTGCGACGGCTGCGGGCGCTGCGCCGAGGTCTGCCCGGTGCGCCTGCCGGACGACTTCGAGGCGGGTCTGGCTGAACGGGCCGCCATTTTTCTCCCGGCCCCCGATGCGTTTCCGGGGAAATACGTGGTGGACCGGAAGCATTGCACTTGCTGCGGCGAGTGCATTCCGGCCTGTCCCCAGGGCGCCATCCGGTTAAATGCCGAAGGCGACACGGAGCACCGGCTCCGGGTGGGCAGCATCGTGGTGGCCACCGGGTTTCTCCCCTTTGACCCCAGGGGCAGTCGCTATGAGTCCTGGGCGGCGCAGCCGGGGGTGCTCACCACCGTGGCCCTGGAGCGGATGTTGGCCCCCGGCGGCCCCACCCAGGGCCGGGTGCGCACCGCCAAAGGCGCCGAACCCCGGGACATTGCCTTCATCATGTGCGTGGGCTCCCGAGAGGAGAAAGGCAACCGCCACTGCTCCCGGGTCTGCTGCCCCACCGCCCTGAAGCAGGCGTTGGAGCTAAAGGAAAGGCTGCCGGAGGCCAACATCCGCATCTATTACCGGGACATCCGAGCCGTCAAGCCGGAATGGGAAGAGTTATACCGCCGGGCCCGGGAAGCCGGCATCCTCTTCCTCCGGGGAGAGGTGCAGAAGGTCAAAGCCTCCCGGGGCCGAATCCTCATCCTGGCGGAGAACGAAATCTGGGGCAAGGCCGCGGAGGACCGGGTGGACCTGGCGGTACTGGCCGTGGGTATGACCCCGGGAAACAGCGGGGCTTTGAAAGAAGTGCTGAAGCTGCCGGTGGGGAGCGACGGTTTTTTCCTGGAGGCCCACCCCAAGCTCAGGCCCCTGGAGACGGTGTTGGACGGCATCTACCTGGCCGGAGCCTGCCAGGGGCCCAAGGACCTCTCCGACTCCATCACCCAGGCCTCCGGGGCTGCGGCCAAGATTTTGGCGCTCTTCGCCCACGACACCATCACCCTGGACGGATTGGTGTGTTCGGTAGACCAAGAGTTGTGCACCGGCTGCGGCACTTGCGCCCAGGAATGCCCTTTCCAGGCCGTGGAGCTCAGGGGGGAAGGCAAGGAGCGGCGGGCCCGGATCATCGAGGCGGCCTGCAAGGGCTGCGGGGTCTGCGCCGGGGCCTGTCCCAGCGGGGCGGTCATCGCCCGGGGCTTCACCGACGGGATGATAGACGCCCAGATCGACGAGGCCCTGGCGGTGGACCCGGGGGGCAAAGTACTGGCTTTTTGCTGCAATTGGTGTGGCTACGCCGGGGCGGACTTTGCCGGGGTCTCCCGGTTGCAGTACCCGACGGCGGTGAGGATCATCCGGACCATGTGCGCCGGGCGGATCCACCCCAAGTTCATTCTCCGGGCCTTTGCCAAAGGGGCGGGGATGGTGCTGGTGGCCGGCTGCCACCCGCCCGGGGACTGCCACTATGTTTTGGGAAACCTGCGGGCCCAGGCCAGGATTGAGAAGCTGCGCCCCAAGCTGGCGAAAAAGGGTATTGACCCGTCCCGGCTGGTTCTTAAGTGGATCTCCGCCACCGAGGGCCGGGCGTTTCAGAAGGTGGTTCAGCAAATGGTAGAAAGCTTGGAAGGGAACAAGACCTGAAAGCGGATTTGGTCATCTGAGGTGCGATATTGCTCCGGGATAAGATTCTAATCTGTTCCTGCCCGGAACTACCGGTGGATGGGGCCGAACTGGCGGCGAAGCTTAAAGCGGCTGGCTTGGAGGCGCATCTGTCTGCACCGCTTTGCACCCCTAAGGGGCTGAAGCAGTGGCGCACCCTGGTGGCGCCGGGGGCCGGCAACTGGCTGGTGGCGGCTTGCGGCCCCCATCGCAATATCTACTTTTCCCGGCGCCTGGCCCAGGAAGCGCCGGTGGTGGACCTGTCGGGTTGCGCCGATCTGGCTGCGGCCGCCGGGGCGGTGCTGCTGGCCCGGGAGGCCCCCTCCGCCCCGGAGCGCCCGCGCCGGCCCATCTCCCGGGAAGTGCTGGTGGTGGGGGGCGGCGTGGGAGGCTGTCAGGCGGCCTTGGACCTGGCCAACGCCGGATTCCAGGTTTACCTGGCCGAAACCTCCCTGTCCATCGGGGGGAACATGGCCCGGCTGGACAAGACTTTCCCCACCCTGGACTGCTCCATTTGCATCCTGGGCCCCAAACTGGTGGAAGTGGCGGCCCACCCCAACCTCGAGATCATCACTTATGCAGAGATCGAGCGCATTTCCGGCGAGGCCGGCCATTTCCAAGCGGACCTGCTGGTCAAGCCGCGCTATGTGAACATGAGCAAATGCGTGGGGTGCGGAACCTGCACGACGGTCTGCCCGGTCATCGTTCCCAGCCGCTGGAATTTAGGGCTTAAACCCCGGAAGTGCATCCGCATCATCTTTGCCCAGGCGGTGCCGCTCCGGGCCACCATCGAGCGGGAGTACTGCATCGATTGCCAGATGTGCGTCAAGGCCTGCGAGCACCAGGCCATCAATTTGCTCTACCGACCATTTACCAGGCGCCTGACGGTGGGGGCCATCGTCCTGGCCACCGGGGCCAGGCCCTTCGATCCGAGCATCAAAAGCGAATACGGTTACGGCCGCCTTCCCGGAGTGGTGACCAGCCTGGAATTCGAGCGTATCGTGTGCGCCACCGGCCCCACCCAGGGGAGCCTGGTGACGCCGGCGGGGGGCCCGGTGCGCCGGGTGGCTTTCATCCAGTGCGTGGGCTCCCGGGACCGGCGCTTTCTCCCTTACTGCTCGGGTTTCTGTTGCACGGCTTCCATCAAGCAGGCCATGCTGACCCTGGAGCATGAGCCCGAGGCGGAAGTGGCCATTTTTTACAATGATATCCGCACCTCCGGCAAAGGCTTCGAGGAACTGTACCAGCGGGCCCGGCGCGCCGGAGTGCGGTTTGTCAAGGGTCTCCCCGGCCGGATAGAAGCGGGAGAAGAAGGTGGCCCGGTGATTTTCTTCGAAGACCAGAGAGCCGCTCGCCGGGAGCAGTTGTCCGTAGACCTGGCGGTGCTGGCGGTGGGGCTGGAAGCCCCCCGGACGGTGCCTTTCGCCGGGCCGGCCCCGGCCCGGGATGAGCTGGGGTTTTACCAGGGAGTTCATCCCGTGCTCCACCCCCTGGAATCCACCTTGCCGGGGGTTTTTCTGGCCGGCACCTGCCAGGGGCCCCGGGACATCTCGGAGACCGTGTGCCAGGGGAGCGGCGCCGCGGCCCGGGTCATGCGGCTTTTTGCCGGGTTAGAGGAAGGTTGAGGAAAAGTTTTAAGGGGAGGGCCGGGGGACAGAAGTCCCCCCTGCCCTGAAACCCTCCCCAACCCCCCGAAATAGTTTATAGGGCGGCCTGTGGCCGCCCTATCCGGCGGGCCCAGCCCGTCCTATAATTCTTCTCCATGGGATCACGATGTCGACGGAAGAAACGGTCTTTATCGTCGGGCCGGAGGCCACCCTGGAAGGCCGGTTGGTGCCGGGGTCTGAGGCCGGCGGTGTGGTCATCACCCACCCCCACCCCCTGTTCGGCGGCAGCATGGCCAACAACGTGGTCTGGACCGCGGCCCGGGCCTTCGGGGCCCGGGGCTGGGCCACCCTGCGCTTCAATTTCCGCGGCGTGGGGCGCAGCACCGGCGTTTACGGCGGCGGCTTGGAAGAGGTGGCCGACGTGGCCGCGGCCCTGGCATTTCTTCGGAGTCGCGCCCCCGAACCCCACCTGCTGGTGGGCTACTCCTTTGGGGCCTTCGTGGCGGCCCGGGCCCTGCTTCAAGGGATCGAGTGCGACGGCGCCGTCCTGATTGCGCCCCCGGTGGCCTTCCTGGAGATGGCCTGGCTGCCGCAGGTGCCGCACCTCAAGTTCATCGTGGCCGGGGACCGGGACGACATCGGGCCACTGTTGGATATACAGAAAATCATGGAAAAGGCCGAGCCCCCGGTGGACATCGTGGTGGTCAAAGGGGCCGATCACTTCTACGGCGGCAAGGAGGAGGAGTTGTTCCGGATTTTGCGGGATTATCCGCTGTAAATGCGGTTTTCGGTAAAAGGCCCCTCCCATTCCAACCCCAAGGCCTCCAGGACCCAGAGGTATTCCCGGTGCAGGGAGTCCAGGAGGTCCAGCTTCAAGTCCGGGGGGAGCCATTCCCAGGTGTAGGTCTCGATCTCCAGGTGCCGGCAGAAGCCCCGCTCCCTGAGCAGCCGGAGTACCGCCCGGGTCTCGTCGCCGGTGGAGCCAAGCAACCGGTGTCGGTCCACGAACAGGGGCATGTGGTAATGGATGCGGCAAACCTCCCCGGGTGTTTCCCCCATCAGGGGCAGGGCCTCCGCCAGGTCCCGGAACTGCCGGCGGCCGCCGTCCACTTGCTTGATGACCACCTGGTGCAGGTAAGGGGACCGGGTGAATTCCTCCAGTTGTAAAGCCGCGGCGGCCCGGGACTCCGGGCCGGGAGGCAGCGCCACTTCAAGCCCCGAAGTAACCTGGACCTTGCCGATCCGGATGCCGAGCCAGGAATAGGCCGCCAGGGCTGCTTCCGGTTCTTCAAATTCCACCGCCAGGTGGCAGGTGTCCAGGCAGACGTTGAGGTGACGCAGCAGGCCCCGGCGGGCCTCCGCTGGGGAAATGCCGGTGTCCCCGGCCAGTTGCGCCGCCCCTTCCTTAAGCAGCCAGTCTCGAAAGAAGCTCACCACCTCCGCGCTGCACTCCAGCAAGCCGTCGGGCTCCGGCTCCAGGTCCAGGTGGATGAGCAGGCCGTCCTCTGCCCCCACCTCCATCAATTTCGCCGCCACCCTGGCCAGGTTGCCGGTGAGAAGGCGCCAGGAGTCGTTGTCGCCCGGGGAGATCCAGGTCTTGTACGAGAGGGGCAGGGTGGAGATGCTGCCCTTAGTGCCGGCCGGGAGCAAGCGCCGCAGAATCTCGATGAGTTTTAGGGTATAGGTAAGCCGCGCTTCCTCGCGCCAGTCCGGGGCGAAAATTTGCTCTTTAACTTCCGGTCCGTCCAGGTTGCCGTAAGGAAAGCCGTTCAGGGTGAAAACGTAGAGGTCATGCGCGGCGAGGAAGTTTTTAAAGGTTTCCAGGCAGCCCGGGGCCAGCAGCTCATCCGCCTCATCCGCGGCCAGGCGCAAGCCCAGGCCAAAGGGCCGCGTGGGCGCGAGCCCGGCCTTCAGGGCCGGGACCAGGGTCCGGAGGTTGGCGAACAACTGCTCCCAGCCGTGGCCGGGCTGGACTTTGGTGCAATAGGTAAGATGGAATGAACCGTCAGGGCCGATCTGCAAGATGGCGCCCTCCTGGCAGGGCGGGGTTATAACCCGCCCCTGCGGAGACTTTCACCCCACTGCCGGGCTGGCCTGGTTCTCCGAAGCCAGGGCCTGTTTCCGAAGAAGGTCGAGGGCGGCCAGGATCAAGGTGGAGTCCGGGTCTCGCACTTCCAGGCTCTGGCCGATATCCCAGGGGAGCAGGATGGCGAGGCTGCCTCCCAGATGTTCCCGGAACTCTTCCAATCCGGTCAGCAGTCCAGGGTCTTCCAGTTCCGGGACGTAAAGGTCAAAGCCCAGGTTCGCGAGGGTGCTTAAAATCCGCCGCCACTCGCGTTTGGGCAGCAGGCCGGCCAGGGAGGCATAGGTGGCGTCCAGGGCCAGGCCCACGGCCACGGCGGCGCCGTGCCCCAGCTCATAGCCGGAGAGGGTTTCCAACCGGTGGGCGGCCCAGTGACCGAAATCCAGGGGTCGGGAACTGCCGAATTCGAAAGGGTCCCCGCCGTTGGCGATGTGGTCCAGGTGGAGCGCCGCAGTGCGGTAAACCACCTGCTCCATGATCTCCCGGTCCCGGTTCGCCAGGTCATGGGCGTGTTCTTCCAGAAAGGCGAAAAAGGCGGCGTCTTTGATGAGAGCCACCTTGACGGCCTCGGCCACCCCGCCGATCCAATCGCGCTGGGAAAGGGTGGGGAGGAAATCAAAATCATTCAACACCGCGGCGGGTGGGGCGAAGGTGCCGACGAAGTTTTTCTTGCCGAAGGCGTTGATGCCGTTTTTGACGCCGATGGCCGCATCGCACTGGGCCAGCACCGTGGTGGGGACCCGGACGAGGCGCACCCCCCGGTGGGCCGTGGCCGCGGCATAGCCCACCATGTCGATGAGCGCCCCGCCCCCTACGGCTACTACAAAGGAATGCCGGCACAAACCCGCGGCGCAAATGGCCTGGCGGACGATGGTGACGTAGAGGGGATCGTTCTTGACGCCTTCGCCGCCCTCAAACACCCAGGGGGCCCCCACCAGGGCCAGATGATCGGAATATCGGCGGCCGTAAGACTCAATCTGTTTGAGCAGTTGGGGGTGGTGCCGATGCACCCCCCGGTCCACCACTACCAGGATTTTCCGGGGGAAATGCCCCCCGGCGGCCCGGACGGTCTCCACGAACAAAGAATTTCCGGGAGCAAAGAGCCCCCGGGTGAAATGCACCGGATAGCGGTAGCTCACCTGGATTTCCGGTTGAATGGGTTCAAAGGTTTTCATGGTTTTAAATATAGGCATGGTTTTCAGGACCGGCCAGGGGCCTCGCGGTAAATTTTGCGGACTCGAGTACTTATCGGCGACCTGCTCAGGACGGTAAAGAAAAGGCCATGGCGAGGCGGGAGATCAAATCCAATAGCGGGCTAGGGAAGACCCCCAGCCAGAGGAGGACCAGCAGGACTGCGGCGCCCGCCAGCCGGACGGCGAAATCGGCGCCGGGCACCGCTCCGGCGGCTTCAGGCCGCATGTACATGGCGACCGCAACTTTCAGGTAGTAGTAGATGGAGATGATAACCGTTACTATCCCGATGACGGCCAGGACCACGTAGTCCGCGTGGAGCACCGCCCGGAACAGGACGAATTTTCCCATGAACCCGGCGGTGGGCGGCAGCCCGGCCAGGGAAACGAGGCAGACGGTGAACACCGCCGCCCGCCAGGGCTGGGCATAGCCCAGGCCCTGGTAGTCATCCAGGTCATCCAGGTCTGCCGCGTCCGGGGAAAAGCTTCCCACCAGGCCGAAGGCCCCCAGGTCCATGACCGCGTAGACTGCCAGGTAGAAGACGATGGGGGCCAGCCCGCCCTCCTTGACGGCCAGCATGGTCATGAACAGGTAGCCCATCTGGGCGATGGAGGAATAGGCCAGGAGCCGTTTCACCTGGGTCTGGTGGAGGGCCGTGAGGTTGCCCACCACCATGGTGAGGGCCGCCAGGACCCACAGGGCCGGGAGGCAATAGCTCCACAGGGGCGGCGCCGCCAGCCAGGAGAACCGGAGCAGCGCCGCGAACAGGGCCACCTTGGAGCCGGTGGACAGAAAGGCGGTGACCGGGGCCGGGGCCCCCTGGTAGACGTCGGGGGTCCACAGGTGAAAAGGCACCAGGGAGAGCTTGAAACCCAGACCCGTCAGGATCAGGGCCAGGGCCAGGATGACTCCCGGCAGGCTCTCAGGATAGGTGAGAACCGCGGCCAGGGACCCGGCGATCTGCAAGGTGCCGGACATGGCATAGAGCAGCGCCAGGCCAAAGGTGAGAAAGCCCGAGGCCGCGGCGCCCATGATGAAATACTTCAAGCCGGCTTCATTGGAGCGGGCCTCCCCTTTGCGGATGGCGATGAGCACGTACAGAGCCAGGGAAAGGAGCTCCAGGCCCAGGAAAAAGATCACCCAATCCGTGGCGGCGGCCACCAGGATCATTCCGGAGGCCCCGAAGAGCAGGAGCCCGTAGAACTCGTCCCCGGCGAAATCCCGGGCCAGGGCGTACTGGCGGACCAGAAGGATGGTAAGAAAGGTGATGGCCGCCAAGAGAAAGGTGAAGAACCGGGCGTAGCCGCCCAGGTCCAGGCCCTGGGCCGCGGGGAGGGCCGGGGTGACCAGGGCGGCGGCGGCCCCCGCGGCTCCGGCGGTGAGCAGGGCCAAGGCGAACAGCAGGTTCCGGGACCGGGCCCGAAAGATTGCGCCCACCGCCAAAACCAGGGTGCCGCCCCCGGCCAGGATCAGGAGGGGCAGGAGACCGGTCCAGTCCATAGGGTAACGTTTCCGGTTTTCGGTTTTCGGGTTTCGGTAAGAATAAACATCATCGCCAGTGAGTCCCAGGTGGGAGGATTTATAATCCTCCTACACCCTTCTAGCCCCGCAGCTTCTTGGTCACTTCGGCCACCCGGCGGCCCAGGGCCCGGGCGATGTCCAGGTCCTCCGGGGTGGGGTTGAGCTCGTTGCGCCCTCCGGCCACGGTGGAGGCCCCATAAGGCGTCCCGCCCCGGGCCTCGGTGTGGAGCATTCCCGGCACCGAGTAAGGCACCCCCACGATAATCATCCCCAGGTGCAGCAGGGGCACCATCATGGTGAGCAGGGTGCTCTCCTGGCCGCCGTGGGTGGTGGCGGTGGAGGTGAACACTCCCGCGGGCTTGCCTTCCAGGGCCCCCTTGGCCCACAGGCTCACGGTGGAATCGAAGAGGGCCTTCATCTGGGCCGTCATGTTGCCGTAGCGGGTGGGGGTGCCGAAGATGATGCCGTCTGCGGCTTCCAGATCTTCCAGGGTGCAGAAGGGGATGTCTTTTTGCTGCTCCTCCACCAGGCGGCCGTGCATGCTGGCTTGGATCTTTTCCTTGACGGATTCGAACTCCTCCACCCGGCGCAAAAGAACCTCGGCGCCTGCCACGGATTGGGCCCCGGCCACCACGGCCCGGGCCATCTGGAGAACGTGGCCGTACATGGAGTAATAAACCACCAGGATTTTCATCTCAAAAGGCCTCCTATGATGAATGTCTACTTCATCCTTGTTTAGGTGTTACGGTTCATGTATCCTGTATTCGCCTGTGCGGAGGATAGGGCAACGCTGGGGAGCGACCCGAGCGC
>Ga0315268_10007976_pt1 | contig 11092 bp, 7 predicted proteins | sample C1_top_MG_FD_204535 | JGI IMG/M metagenome (GOLD analysis project Ga0315268, IMG submission 204535) | Sediment microbial communities from Yellowstone Lake, YNP, Wyoming, USA - C1_top | ecosystem: Environmental > Aquatic > Freshwater > Lake > Sediment | place: USA: Wyoming | collected 2017-08-01 | reverse complement strand
TATTGGAGGGTGGAGGAAACCAAGTGATCTGGTAACAAGAAGAACAGACGATGGACCACTGACCATGAACAAGGAATAAAATGGTGAAAGTATTAGGATGAGAAATAAAATTATGGCTATGTTTGGATATTTCAGCATTCAGGTTCTTCCCCTCCCCATTTCAGAATACGGAAACCCTTACGCCTTCGGTGCAGGGCAGGTGTGGGGGAGGCGGGAGGGGGTTTGATGCATAAACGTACCTCTCCGAAAGTGTTTGGGCGGGCAAAGGAGCTGCACCGCAACATGACGGAGGCTGAGTCCAAGTTGTGGGCTTATTTAAGGGCACATCCACGGGGGGAAACCCATTTCCGCAACCAGCACGCCATTGGAAGTTATATTGTGGATTTTTGTGCTCCCCGGAGAAAACTAATCATCGAGGTGGATGGCAGCCAGCACCTGGAACAGAAGGCATACGACCTGGAAAGGACGAATTTCTTTCAAGCCAGAGGTTACAGGGTACTTCGTTTTTGGAATGAGGATGTTCTGAAAAACATCGATGGGGTGATGGCTGTCATTATTGAAGCGCTGGATGAATCCGGGTGAGATTGACCCCCTCCCGCCTCCCCCATTTCCGTGGTTCGAAATGGGGGAGGCGGGAGGGGGTCTGATGAGCACTTCTTCCAACCCGGCCAGCGCTACTCCGAGGCGGAAGTCAACCGCATGCTGGAGGCTTTTCACCCGGACACCGCCACTTTGCGCCGAGATTTGGTGGGGGAAGGTCTCATGCCCCGCCAGGGTGGTGGCGGGGAGTATTGGAGGGTGGAGGAGAAATAGGAAGGGTCAGAAAGGAATGGGAGAATCAGGGTCTGGGGGAAGGTGTTCCAGTGTTACGGTGTCAAGTGTGAAAGAAGTCGATTGACGATAGATGGTGGATGATATGGGTGTTAGGTTGTCAAGTAAGAAACGACCTTGGACGATCCCGGAAAAGACCTCCGGGACTTCGTGGACGACAGACCATAGATTGATAAATGCCCTGCCTCTGACACCCATTCCGGAAAAAGAGTCAAGGACAGGTGTGACGGCTTGAGAAAACTACCCCGGCTGGAACCCACCGGGGAGGGCGACCGCGTGGGTCGCCCCTACTTCGGTTTCAATGAGGAGACCTTGTCTTGCAGTAAAACAACTGCGGGGTCTGCGACGGTCAAAGGCGTGTCCTGGTCAGGAGACCAGGATACAACAGAGCACCCATTCGCTGAGGCGCGAAGCGCCGAGTTGCGGGCATGCGGTTGTTGGAGCGCTCAAAGTCTGTGATCAAAATGTGCTGAAATATTGTCGCTTGACACATTACGGCAAATAAGATCGGGCATACCATTGTTGGTTCTCGACGGCCCAACCGGTTGGTTCGTTACTATAGTTCAACCACTTGATATTCCACCAAGTATATCCATCTGCCACGACTGGCCCAGCGATGATTTCGACGTACTCGCCGGCTTTCAACTTGGTCACCACTACGCCTTTGAGGGAGGCACTATCACGCACATTCAAATCATTGCCAGCATCCGTGATGATGTACACATCGCCTTTGCGGAAAGCCAACCATTCTTTCGGTTGGCCACCCCCCAGTACAAAATTTGCCGCCCAAGCGGGTAATGCGACTTCACCGCCGGCCAGCTTGACACGCCACTCGTCGTCGGTCAATCGCTGGTCACGCGGCTGAGCAAACTCATAATACGAAAACACTCCCCCCTGAGCAACTTGCCATTCACCCTCCAGCGGCACCGCCACGTAAATACGATCCACATTGCCAACACCTACTTCGAGTACACTGTTATCAGCACCCGAAACAGCCGCAATGATCGGAACTTTGGGCATTTCGCTTTGAGGCCGGTTATAGTCTGTCACCAAATTTACGCACTCGATCATTTCCAGACAATCCGTAATGGCATAGTTATCATCTTCTGACAAAGACTGACCAGCCAGTTCTTTGGCAGCAATGTCCCCCAGTGTCTGAAATCGGCCTCCCAATGCAAACATACTAGAAATATAGCTGCTTGCCCCCTGGGGGGCACCAAAATAATTCGAAGAACATGGTTGGTGTAATAGGCGATCTTGTAAACCACAAGACAACATCTGTGCCATATAGGCCATGCGATAAAATACGACCGGGTTTGGCTCTACATAGCTGGGCGCAGGCCCAGACATAGGTGGCCCACCGCCCCCCGCCATCTCCGGCATTTTGGTATATAAGATGGTGTCGTGTTTCAACTCAGACCAACTTCCCAAGGCAGCATTCAGGTCCTTGTAGCCCCATGCCAAAGTCCGCATGTAGGATGGGTAAGAGGCATCTTTGGGTTGAACCAATGGTAAGAAGGAATACAGCCAACCATCGTAGAACCGCCCCAACCATTGCGCTTCGGGTTGCACCAGAACAGCCTGTTGCATTTTCGTCATTTGGTCCGAATAATTTGGGAAACGAGTGACTCCCTGCTTCTCCAACTCCGTGAAGGCTGGCGACGATCCAAAGGCGGTCATCACATCCAAGCCAGAGGGAAGTTCACGCCGCGTGCCATCAGACTGTGCTTGCACTCGATCAAAGATAACGTTTTGGAAGATTAAGCCATCCAGGGTGAAGCGTTGCCCCATGAAACGCCACCCCTTTTCGGGGGCCAGATCTATAGTGGAACTCACAAATAAGGAGTTGACTTGCGGCACGGGAAGCTGATTGCTGCGGGAGAGGAAATCCCGCCAACGGTCATCATCGGCTAAATCCTGAATGGCGGGGTTATTCCCATATACCTGATCCATTAAGGCAGCGTATTCCAGCGGCCCGGCATCATCCGACGGGCCGATGACGAAGGTGAGTGTCTCATGCATGGATGCCCAAACATCCGAGGCCGGCTGATTTTCCATCTGGGCGCGGCGCAATGCCAGGGTGATGATCAGTGGTAGGCGGGATGGGACAAAATCGGGGTTTTCAGAATCTTGCAATCGAAAGTGCATTCGTCCGAACCAAGTCATGCCGCGGAAGTAGGCCTCCAGATCAGGGTCGCCCGCATAGTGGCCAACGGGTTTGTAAGCCCCGTAGTCGTCTTCAAAATCAGGAAAGATCACCGATTGGCTACGCCCCCCGGCAGCCATAATTTGGTCTATTTGTTGGGAAACAGGATCCGCCACAGTTGGGTCAATGCCAGCGGTCGGGTCGAATAATTTGAGTGCCACAGAAAGATAAGCCAGAGCCTGCTGCGTTTCGGCCTCGATGGAGGTTCCCTGCACGCGGAGGAGGTCGGTGCGTACTTCCTGCATAGTTGCTTGAGTAATGGCAATCATCTGCGGGCGGAAGTATTCCCGCTCCATCGCCTTGAGCATGTCATCAAAAAGCAAGTGCAAGGCATGGAAAGCGGCATCCGTGGTTAAATAGTAGGGCTGTCCATTTTGTTTGGCGGTTTCAACGCGGATGTCACCAAACTGCGTCTCCTGGCTGTGTATAACAACAAAACCATTCTGCGCCAGGAAAGTCTTTTGGGCATCGGTCAGTCCATCCAGCACATGAACATTTGCCATTTGTTCAAGGCTGAACGGCAGGGAGATGTTTTTGCCCGTATAAGGCTGCGGTACCCACGTGCCCAGGGTAAGACTATCACCCGTATCCAGCATACCCCCAAAAGGTTTTGTCCAATCTATCGTAATAGGTGGCAGGGACTGCCCCTGCGTGGTTTCAGGTGTGGCAGCAGACGATGTGGTGGTTGGTACCGTGGGCAGTGGCAATGCAGCAGTCGGTGAAGGTGTGGAGACCTTTGTTATGCCAGTCGCCTGACAACCGCTGATAAACACCATAATCAATATAATTTGGAAGATTCTATTCTTCATCGTTCACATCCTTGCTTTTAGCACAATAAAGTCACAACCTTCGCTCATCAAAGGCTATCAATAGTGCTCCAACGGTTAGCGTCACTGGCTGAGTAGGTTTGCAAGCCTTCTTGATATTATTGCACGAATTCTTGCAAAACGCGCACTGTACCCACGGGGCGTAGCCCCGTCCAGTGCACGCCGTTCGACAGGTGGGATTGCCTCGTCGCTAAAAGATGCCATTCGCCCCTCATGGGGTGAATATAGGCGAGGCTCGCCTGAGGCTCGCTCGCCTAATCGCTCGCAATGACACTGAACAACAGAGGGACCTGACACCCTTCCCGGAAGATACGGCCGGGACCTTGTCGCGTCAGGGTGGGCGATTCCATCCCGCAAAAAGATGGCGGGACATAGGTCCGCGGTGCTTCCTGAACAAGTGTGGTCGCAGGTCCCGGGGAAGGAGGCCGGGATCTTCGAGACTGACCCCAGCACTCGTGCGCTGGGATGGGTGACCCCCGATGAGGCTGGGGACTGTGTGGTCGCAAAGGACTGCTCCCTCGCCCGACCCCTCGCCTGACCCCCCTCCAACTCCCCCCATTTGGAAGAGCACAAAATGGGGGGAGGGGATCGTAAAGGAAAACATCCCATGCAGAAAATACAAATGCGGGGTGTGCGACGGTCATAGGAGTTTCTTGGTAATGTTCGGTTCTGAGCAATTGGTTGCGAAAATCATTGGGAAACGGTAGAAACAATGCTACACTTAAAATTGTTCAGCCAAAGTTTTCACCCGGCTTGGGCGAAATTGATGGCAAAATTATTTTGACGTGGAATTTCGTTAATATAAATACCAGGAATACGATTTTCAATATTCTGATCATATAAAACCTTTCGTCAAATAACCTTACCTTGTAGAGGAAGGAGGAAGAATGAGTCTACCGAATAAGAAAAACGAAGTGAATGAAACAAGGCCTGACAGGTTGGCAACTGCAATCCTAGTAATTGGTCTTGTAGTGGCTTGTTCTTTTATTTCTTATGGCGTTATTTATTTTATATTGGGAGGATGGCCGCTGCTACCATATATCCTGCCTTTAATTTTACTAGGTGGAATTGGCATAATTTATGGCGCGCTCAGAACAGCAAGGGGGAATCCAGCTACTAAACAGTCAGTCAAAGCCACGCTAATCAAAATGCGGAATGGGGCAATAGCCGGCAGCCTAATAGCATTGGCAGAGTTGCAAATAGCCCATGCTTTTTCGAATCATGCCAGCTGGTATAACTGGTTTAACGGGCTTATTCCATCCCTAATCATTGATATCCCTGGGGCGTTGTTTTTTGGCGTCTCGGCAGGTGCCATTGGCGGGTTGATCCTTGGTCGTATATGGAAAAATAACAAGGCTGTATTTGTGGGTGGGGTCATTGCTGGAGGAATAATCTCTTTCTTGTATTTACTCATCGCGTTTTAGGGAAACTGCTAATATTCAATTTTCGCTTGAATATTCCATCGGTAAGTCAACTACTTACATACCAGGATTAATCGTTGCCCAACACCGGCTCCCCTGTCCCGCCGCTGCGCCTGAGCCAATCCGTTGAAACTGTCGTAAAAGTTTATAGAGATTCGCGTAAAAAGATAAGGTTCGGTTCTCTCCTGGCAAGTTTAAAGTTGGATATAATCTGAGTAGTCAAAAGGTTGTTTTTCGACAGCCTCGTTAGCCCGGCATCGCCAATTCACAACACAACTTGAACTAATAATAAGATGACGATGTTCGAAGCCGCTACATCAATCTGACTGGAAGATGTCTATGAGCCAACTAAAGGTCGCGATAACTATTCGCCGTCCGCCCACTAAGGTCTTCGCGGAGTTGACCGACTTCAGCAAGTGGCCGCGCTGGCAAGGGGGCTTAGCCCGCGTTGAGCAGGTCTCAGCAGTCCCTTTACAGGTTGGCTCGCAACTTCGACAGACTCGCACTAGTGGCAACCCGAGGGAGTCGCTCATGGAAGTCACGCACCTGATTCCAGATAGGGTGCTCGGATTGAACAGTCCCAGCCGCCCCATCGCCTGGCACGGCACTTTCACTATCGAACCGGTTGAAGATAACTGTCAGCTCACTCTGCAATTTGAGATTCGCGCCACCGGGCTGGCCGGCATTCTCTCCGACCTAATCATCCGATTGACTCTGAATCAAGAATTGAAAATGTTCAAGGCAATGGTAGAAACCGCTTAGCCTGCAAGAAGCAGGCGCTGGCGTGGGCAGGCGGGCACACAGGCGGGGGGAGGTCGAATCCCCGTCCTCTTTTTACGTGGAGCGACGAAAAACCTTTTCAATTTTAGATACCAGATTTGCTCAAGAAGGTAAGGATGAGATTCTTACCCGATGAAGATGCACCTTGGCAGGTGTGCATCGCGAGGTACGATGTCGTCGCTAAGAAGATGTTCCTCCCCTATAGAACATGGGGACTTCGTCAGAATGACAATGGTAGCTGTGGGATTGCTTCGTCGCTGAGAAAATGCTCCTCCCCGATAGAGCTTGGGGACTTCGTCGCAATGACACTGGTGGCGGAAGGGATTGCTTCGTCGCTCCGCTCCTCGCAATGACAAAGAAAAAGCCCGGGTTGGTCATTTGCAGCAACTTTGAAACGGTTATAATTTCTGCAATGTTCAATATTCAATGGAGTAACCCATGAAACAGGTGCTGCAAAACATGCGCACGGGGGAGACCAGCGTGACGGAAGTGCCCATCCCCACACCGCGACCCGGCACTGCCCTGGTGCGCACGTGCGCCTCGCTGGTTTCGGCCGGCACGGAGCGCTCGGTGGTGGAGTTCGCCTCGCGTTCCATGCTGGGCAAGGCGCGCTCACGCCCGGACCTGGTGCGCCAGGTGCTGGACAAGGCGCGCCGGGAGGGACTGCTATCCACCGGCGAAGCGGTCTTCAACCGGCTGGATGATCCCTTGGCGCTGGGCTATGCTTCGTCAGGTGTGATCGCCGGTCTAGGCGCAGATATGGCTGGCTTCACGATCGGTCAACGCGTGGCCTGCGCGGGCGGCAATTACGCCGTGCACGCCGAATTCGCCCTGGTGCCGCGCAACCTGCTGGCTCCCCTGCCGGATGACCTGGACTTTGAATCCGCCAGTTTTGCCACACTGGCGGCCATTGCCCTGCACGGTTTCCGCCTGGGGAAGGCGCAGGTGGGTGAAAACGTGGCGGTCATCGGGCTGGGAGTGCTGGGCCTGCTGGCGGCCCAGATCGCCAAAGGCAGCGGGTGCCGGGTACTGGGAATCGACTTGGACGAGTCCCGCCTGGAAAAGGCGAGGTTTTTTGGCATCAGCAGCGCCCTACGGGAGGAGGCGGCCGAAGCGGCGCGGTCCTTCACTTCCGGCCGCGGCATCGACCTGACCTTGATCTGTGCCGGCGACCCCTCGCCAGATGCGGTCACCCTGGCAGGTGAGATGGCGCGTGAAGGCGGCCGGGTGGTGGCGGTGGGTGTGGTCAGTCAGGACCTGCCCCGCCCGCTCTACTATCAGAAGGAACTGACCTTTACCACATCCCGCTCCTACGGACCCGGGCGTTACGACCCGGCCTATGAAGAGGGCGGGCAGGACTACCCCTATGGCTATGTGCGCTGGACGGAAGGGCGCAATTTGTCCGCTTGCGTGGACTTAATGGCATCCGGTCAAGTGGAGGTCAAATCGTTGATCAGCCACCGCTTCCCCATCGACCAGGCGGTGCAGGCTTATGACCTGATCACCGGCAAGACCAAAGAACCCAGCCTGGGCGTGCTGTTGACCTACCCGGATACGCCTCCCAGTATTACCCCCACCCGTTTGCAGCTCAGGGCAGCCCGAACGACCACGGAAACATCGGTGCGCCTGGGTGTGCTGGGCGCCGGGCAGTTCGCCGGTGCCACTTTGCTGCCCGCCGTCCGCCGTCAAAAGGGGTTGGAACTGGCCGGCATTGCCTCGCCCGGCGGGTTGCATGCCGTGCACGCCGCCCGGCGTTTTGGCTTTGTATATGCCGCCTCCAGCCAGGACGAGGTGCTGGATGACCCCAACATCAACGCCCTGGCCATCCTGACCCGGCATGATTCGCACGTGCCGCTGACCCTGCGCGGCCTGCAGGCCGGCAAGCACGTGTTCGTGGAGAAACCCCTGGCGGTCAATGCCCAGCAACTGGCGGAAGTGCAGACCTGGTTGGAAGAACATGCCATCGGCGCACCGCTGCTGACGGTGGGGTTCAACCGGCGCTTCGCCCCCTTTGTAATCCGGTTGAAAAAATTCTTCGCCAATCGACATGAGCCCATGCACATCCACTACCGGGTGAACGCCGGCGTCCTGCCCTTGACTCACTGGCAGCATGACCCAACCCAGGGCGGCGGGCGCATCATCGGGGAAGCCTGTCATTTTGTGGACCTGCTGACCTTCCTGGTGGGAGAATTGCCCATGCAGGTCAGCAGCCTGGGACTGCCGGAAAACGGTCTCAGCCGGGAGGACCAGGTGAGCATGACCTTCAAGTTCCCGGACGGTTCAATGGGCATGATCGATTACCTGTCCAACGGCGATAAAGCCTTCCCCAAGGAGCGGGTGGAGGTCTTTTGCGGCGGAAGGGTGGCGGCGCTGGACGACTTCCGCAGCCTGGAACTGGTCAAGGATGGATCCCGCAGAGTTTTCCGTTCCTTCCTGAAACAGGATAAGGGGCATTTCAATGAGTGGAAGGTATTCCTGGCAGCCATCCGTTCCGGTGGGCCGGCACCCATCCCTTACGAACAACTGCTGGGGGTGTCGCGCGCCACACTGGCGGCCGTCGAATCGCTGCGCTCCGGGCGGAAAGTGGAGTTGGTCTAACATGGGATACATCGAGCAAATACGCAAACTGGTGGGAAGACGCCCGTTGATGATGGTGGGGGCCACACTGCTGGTCCACGATGCCGAGAAGCGGCTGCTGCTCCTGCAGCGTTCTGACAACCGCGCCTGGGGTCTGCCGGGGGGCGCGGTGGAACCCGGAGAACGCGCCGAAGACACCGTGAGGCGGGATACCCTGGAGGAAACCGGGCTGCACGTCCTGGCTGTGGAATTATTCGGAGTCTACTCCGGCCCGGAGTTGTTCTATGAATATCCCAACGGTGACCAGGTCTACAACATCAGCATCGTTTTTTCAGCCAACCCCAAGGTGGAAGACATCCACCTGAACCGCGAGCACATTGACTGGTGCTTCTTCCCCTTTCAGGACCTGCCGGATGAGATCAGTCCGCCCCAGCAGCCAATTTTGAAGGAGTACGTCGCCCGGCGGACAGCCCTGCTGATGAAATGAGCCGCGCTCCAGGGACAAACCGCCTGACCATCATCATCAAGGCAGCCTGGCAGTTGGGCTTGGAACAGACCGGCTGCCTGGCCTGGTACCGTATCGGTCTGCTCAGCGGCTTGTGTAAACGCCTCACACCCGGCAATCCCCAACCGCTCAACCTGGAATTCCAGCCGCTGTTCGAACTGCCCTCCCCAAAGGACCTGACCATGGCGCTGGGCGATGAAGGGCGGAGGGAACTGCTGGTCCAGGCGCAGGAGGTGGTCGACGGCCAGGTGCGGCTGTTTGGGGATGAACCAGTCCCCCTCATACTGAACCTGGCTCCCATGGCAAACAAAAAGGGGAATGCATCCACTACAGACAAGGCTGAAACTTCATCGCAAATCCCAGCCCTGCAACACTGGACTGATTACGAGCTAAACCCCTCTTTAATTGCACCCTTTCTGGGTGAGATGGCGGATGTCAAGTTCCTGTGGGAGCCGGCCCGCTTTGGCTGGGCCTTCATCCTGGGACGCGCCTGGAACATCACCCGGGACGAGCACTTTGCTCAAGCCTTCTGGGAGTACACGGAAGCCTTTTTGCAAACCAACCCTCCTTGCCTTGGTCCCAACTGGGTCTCGGGGCAGGAGGTGGCCATCCGCCTGATGGCGCTGGCCTGGTGCCGGCAGGTGTTTGACGGTTCGCTGCAGTCCAGCCCGGAACGCAAAGCCTGGTTGAATGCGGCCATTGCCGCGCACGCCGTTCGATTGCCAGCCAGCCTGGCTTACGCCCGCTCACAGAACAACAACCACCTGCTCAGCGAAGCGGCCGGTCTGCTGAGCGCCGGGTTGGCCCTGCCCGGGCATCCTCAATCTGCCCGCTGGCGCAGGCTGGGCTGGAAGTGGCTGAAGCGCGGTTTTTATCGGCAGATCGATGCCTACGGGGAACATTCCCAGCACAGCAGCAATTACCAGCGCCTGGTGCTGCAACTGGCCTTGTGGGTCAAATCCCTGTCTGCCCTGCATGGCCTGGCGCTTCCCCGCAAGGTCAAAGAGTCCCTGTCCCTGGCCACTCACTGGCTGCTCTCGATTTTGGACCCTCAATCCGGGGAAGTGCCCAACCTGGGTGGCAACGATGGCGCCCTGATCTTCCCCTTGACCACCTGTCCGCAGGCTGATCATCGCCCGGTGCTGCAGGCAGCGGCGCGCGCCTTTTTAGGCTACACCCTGCCCTGTGGCGCCTGGGATGAAATGGCCCTGTGGTTCAACCAACCCCCCTCCCGCACTGACCTGATGACCGAACGTTACCCCGGTGATGCCATCCTGGGCAGGCACAGTTGGGCTTATTTGCGGGCAGCCCGGTTGAGAAACCGCCCCTCGCACGCCGACCAGTTGCACCTGGACTTGTGGTGGCGGGGGTTGAACATCGCCCGCGACACTGGCACTTACCTGTACAACGTCGACCCACCCTGGGATAATGCTCTGGCTGGCACACGCCTGCATAACACGCTCACTGTGGACGGTCAAGACCAGATGACGCCCGTTGGGCGCTTCCTTTTCCTGGACTGGGCCCAGGCCAAAAGCCGGCAGGTCATCGAGGCCGATGAGGCCATCCTGCAGAGGTCGCTGGCCTGGCATGACGGCTACCATAGGCTGGGGGTGCGCCACGAACGCCAGGTGACCGGATTCAGGGATGAACGCTGGCTGGTGGAGGACCGCCTGTTGTTCATCAAGGTCCGCCACCCGCAGCGCACCTTCCGTTTGCACTGGCTGCTGCCGGACTGGGAATGGCGGCTGGAAAATGAAAACGAAGGCTGGCAGTTAGGATTGAAATCACCACAGGGCTGGATCACACTGGTCATCTCCTGCGACCAGCCGGGTGCCAGTTTCAGCTTGTCAAGAGCCGGTGTTAGCCTTTTTGGCCCGGAGAAACCGCAGGAGATCGATGGCTGGTATTCGCCCACCTATGGCCTGAAACAGCCCGCCCTGTCCCT
>Ga0315268_10007975_pt1 | contig 11092 bp, 11 predicted proteins | sample C1_top_MG_FD_204535 | JGI IMG/M metagenome (GOLD analysis project Ga0315268, IMG submission 204535) | Sediment microbial communities from Yellowstone Lake, YNP, Wyoming, USA - C1_top | ecosystem: Environmental > Aquatic > Freshwater > Lake > Sediment | place: USA: Wyoming | collected 2017-08-01 | reverse complement strand
CTGGCGTGGAGATGCTGGTGCAGTTTTTCAACATGGCCCCGGAAGCTGCCGACAACCTCATGGGCACGGTGGGCGGCAGCTTCTCTCCGCCTGTCGCTCCGGAGTGACCTGTGCCCTTCCTGAGTGATCGGCAGCGCGACTACCTGAAGCGCGAGCATCCAGGCGTCTACGCGCGGTTCATCCGCGACGAGCGCCGGATGGGGTTTGAGCTCAAGGCCCCGCCCGAGGTCGCCGCGGTCGCGAAGCGTGGCCTCGCCCTCCGGGAAGAGTTTAAGCGTGGCGGTACCAACGTCGGTGCGCGCCGCGCGACCCAGCTGGCTGACCGTGAGGTTGTGAGCATCGAGACCATCAGGCGGATGGTCGCCTACTTCGACCGTCACGCCGTCGACCTCGAGGCTCCCGCAGCTAAGCCGGGGCACCCCGGCTACCCCAGCGCCGGACGGATCGCTTGGGATTTGTGGGGGGGTTCTGCGGGCCGAGCTTGGTCTAAACGTCAACTAGCCGTCTGGGAACGTGTTCAAACAGCTAACGAGGAGCAACCATGAGCGAGAACATCGAAGCACAGAGCGGCGCAGAGGCCCGGATCCGTCAGCTTGTCGAACAGGTCAAGGCGCTGCAAGGTCGTGTCGCGGAGCTCGAACCCGCCGCCGCGGAGGTGCAGAGCTACCGGGCGCAAGTCGAGGAGCTGAAGGGAGCCACGAAGGCAGAACGCGAGGCCCTCCGCATCGAGCGCGAGATCTACGCCGCGGGCATCACCGACGCCGAGGGGATCGAGTACGTGCAGCACGCCTACTCGAAGCTGAAGGCTGACGAGCGCCCCGCCCTGGGCGAGTGGCTCGGCAACAAGGACGCGCTCCCGCGTGCCGTTCGCGCGTACCTGCCCGAGGCCGCGGCACCGCAAGCGGCTCCGGTGGTCGACACGCGCACCAAGCTCCCGGCGTCCAGCGCGACGGCGCTCCCGTCTCCGTCCCCCGGTGCCACGGCGTTCAGTCCTCAACGAATCATGAGCATGAGCCCGTCGGAGTTCAAGGCCAACCTCGACGCGATCGTGGCGGCACGCGCCGCTCCTTGACATTCTGTCACGCGTGAGGGTACGAGGTCTATGAGGGCCACCCCCTCACGCGCTCGAGGCAAGCTCTCGTAAAAAGCGACAGGCGCGGCAAACCATCGACCCACTCGGGAGGCCACCATGGCCAATATCGATTTTGCCGCACTCAGCGGCAACGCGCGTCTCGCGGCGATCCTCCACAAGACCATCGAGATGAAGCTCGCCGACCGCGCCGAGCTCTACAAGGCTCCGCAGTTCCTGAACTTCGGTAGCCTCAACGGCTCCGGGTCGAGCGCCCTCCAGGTCCCTGTCGTCGGGCTCGCCGGCACGGACCTCATGGCCGCGGTTGGCGACGGCAGCTCCGTCTCCAACACCTCCATCACGTCGAGCGCGGCGACGATCACCATCGCCCGTCAGGCGCTCCGCTACGACATCACCGACCTCGCGTCGTTGACGGACCCCCTCGCGAGCGGTGCGGGCGTCGGCGTCGAGGGTCTCGCCAACTCGATGGCCATCGCCTTCGGTATGCGGCTCACCCAGATGATCACGGCGCTTAGCTCGGGCCTTTCCCAGAGCGTCGGCTCGACGACGGTCGCGCTCTCCGTGAGCACGTTCTTCGACGCGATCTACAAGCTCCAGCTTCAGAGCAACGACGGCGAGTTTGCGTGCATCCTCGCGCCCCAGCAGATCAACCACTTGATCAACTCGCTCCGTAGCGAGACGGGCCCCGGTCAGTACATCGCCGCGACGCAGGACCAGATCGCGGCGCGCGGTCAGGGCTATCGAGGCATGCTCTTCGGCGTCGCTTTGCACACGTCGTCCACCGTGCCCACGGCGAACGCCGGGGCCGACCGTCTCGGGCTCATGGTCGCAAGCGGCTGCATTGGCTACGCGACGGGTACCCCCGCTCCCGTCCAGGGCGCTGGCGGCATCATCATTCCCGCCGGCTCGCAGGTCGTGGTCGAGCTCGAGCGCGACGGTGCGGCTGGCATTACTCGCGTCATCGGCAACGCCTTCGCGGGCGTCGCGGAGATTCAGGACCTGAAGGGCGTGGGCATCCTGAGCAAGGCCACCCCGTAGTGGGGTAGCCGCCTCACTGTGGCAAGGGGGCGTCGAGGTGCTTACCTGTACCTCGACGCCTTTCTGCGTCGGGAGCAACCATGAGCGCGACATTCCAGACCGCCGCAGGCGGCGCACAGATTGAAGGCAGGGCGGCAACACGCCCCGGCAGCATGCGTGAGCTACTACCGACTGACGCGAGTCCTGTATTCTGGTACCTGCACCACCCCGGCCGCTGGCAGCTGATCAACGGCGAGTGGCTTCCCGCCCTCTCCGAGATGCGCGCCGACCCCGGTGTCAATCGCGTCGACAAGGACGGCAACACCGACCAGGCGGAGCTGGCCTATCGCCGCAAGGGCTGGACGATCATCCCGTGGGACGCGGAGCCCGGTGGCTACTGCGTGGCCTACGAGGGTCACAAGGGCGCGGTCCACATGAGCAAATGGGAGAAGCCGAGCGTCTTCGCTGGCCAGATCACGGTGCGGTCGGACACGGCTGGCTACTGGGCGTTTGCCAAGCGCCTCCTCGAGGACGGCACCATCCGCGTCCCCGACGAGCGATGGATCGACCTCATCATCGCGGACCAGTCGCGCAAGGTGGAGGAGCTCCGCGGGAAGGCCGTCACTCAGCCTGCGTCAGCGACCTCGCTCAACATCGAAGAAGAGCGCCTCGCTACGATGTACGCCGCCAAGGAGAAGCTTCTCAACCCGCCGGCACCGAAGGCGAAGCGATGAGCGAGAGCGTCAAGCATCGCGAGGCGATGGAGCGCATGACGAGCCAGCTGGTTCGCTCGGGTGTGCCCGAGCAGCGTGCTCGCGAAGAGGCACGCAAGCGTGCGATTGAGGCAGACCGACGCGAACGCGATAAGCGCTGACTAGGCAGGGGGCAAGATGACCATCTCTGAGACGCTCTACACGGCACGTTTCCGGGCACCGGACACGATCCAGCGTGGAACGAACCAGACCATCGAGTGCCCTACCTACCGTCTCGGCGTGGTGGCAACGCCTACCAGCGGCACCGTCTCGGTCTACAAGGCCGACCAGACCGCCGTAGTCAGCGCCGCGGTAGTGACCATCGCTCCGGGAAGCTGGGCGAAGTACACAATCCTCGCAGGTGTGACCTCGCCGCTCCAACTCGAGGAGGGCTACCTGATTGAGTGGACCCTCATCATGCCGGATGGGCTCACGCACATCTTCCGGCAGGATGCCGCACTGGTGCGCCGGGAGCTCGCTCCGGTCGTGACGGACGCGGACCTTATTCGCCGACACTCGGACCTTCCCCAGCTGCTTGCGACCGGGTCGACCACGTACCAGGACTACCTGGACGAAGCGTGGGCAACGATCATGCTGCGCCTCATCGCGAACGGTCGCAGACCCTACCTGGTGATGTCGCCGTCTGCTCTGCGCGACGTGCACCTTCACTACACACTGCACCTCATCTTCCTCGACTTTCAGACCTCGGCAGGCGACGGCGGGCGCTGGCAGGCCCTCGCCGACTACTACCGTGCGGCCTACACCGAGTCCTATGGCCAGCTGAGCTTCGTCTATGACGAGAGCGACACGAACAAGGTGGACGCGACGAAGCGGAAGAGCGGTAGCTCTCAGGTCTGGCTGAATGGCCGTGGCGGCGGTCCCGTTCTAGGCCCGAGGTGGTACTAATGGCGGCGAAGACGGTACGGCAGCTGCGCGAGGACGTAACGACGCGCGTCGCCACGCTCGCCACGTGGAAAGAGTCGCGCGTGGCTCCTGACAACTTCGGGCGAGACGCGGACCTGAGCTCGGGCGTGTGGTTCGTCGTGCACGTCTCTGAGACGCAGGACCTGCGCGCCTACCGGGGCAAGCCTGCCGAGGGCACGCTGGTCGAGTCGACGCTCATCGTGCGCTACTCCTGGCGTCTCGCGCCGAAGGACATGGCGGGCACGTACGACAACGCGCTCGATGGCGAGCAAGCGGTCATCAAGAAGCTCATGGTCTACGACGCAACGTGGCCGCTCAGCTACAAGTTCCAGTTTGTCCGCGTTACCCGTGAGACGAACGATGTCGGCGAGTGGGTCGTCGGCTCCGTCGAGTTCCGCGTCGTCCACACTCTTCCGCTTCAGTGAGGTAGCCAATGGCCGCATCGACCGTAATCAAGAACTTCCGCGATGCCACGGTGCTTTTCAACGACGGGACTACCCCGACGCCTCTGGCCGTGACGCTCAGTCTGGAGTCGGGAGACTTCGCGCTGACCGGGCTCAACCAGGGCAACACCGAGTCGACGACGTACCTCGATCGCGGCGAGCTCGGGTCCGTACGTCTCACGTCGCGGACGTTCCCGACCTTCTCGGTGTCGTGCCACATGGCCGACCTGTCCGACGCTACCGACAAGCTCATCTGGGACGCAATCAACAAGACCGGCGCTTTTTCCGCGGCGCAGAGCACAATCTTGGGCTCCGATGTCTACGGTCTCAAGGTGACGCTCACGATCGAAGGTACGAACTTCGGCGACACGGCAGACCACACCATCGTTCTGGTCGGGTGTCACTGCACGATCGACTTCGCGGAAGGCGACCCCAACTCCTTCACCATCAACGGCACGGTCTACGGGACCATCACCGCGACCTGATAGGCCGCGTGTGCAAGCGATGCGCTCCCCGTGCTACGGTGCGGGGGGCGCTTTCGCGTCTCAGGAGCCAATTATGATGACCGTTCAACTCGGGACGCACACTGTCCCGCTCAAGGCCCCAGCCTCGTTCCTCATTCGCCGGGAGATTGCGCTCGCCGTCGGCACCAACGCTATCCGCGGCCTGTGCGCTGCCCTGGGCGTGTGCTGGGGCGGGAAGCCTCTGAAGGCGAAGTACAACTACGCCCCCCTTCCCTACGGTGGCGAGGTCTTCGACGAGCTGATGACCCTCGGCATCCCGGAAGCGGAGATCTACGCCGCGGCAAGCAAGGCGCTCGAGCTCTGTGTGGACGTGCCGACGGAAGACGGCGTCGCGCGTGCTGCGGGTTTTACGCCACCGCAGACGGAGGGCTCGACTCCGTAGCCTTGGAGATCGGCCTTACCTACTGCGGTGACCCTGACGCGTTCTACGCGTGGCCTGTTGAGACGCAGGAGCGCGTCCTCGGATGGTGGCGCACCAAGCACGCGCCGCCTAGCAAGCCGAAGCGCGCGACACCCAAGGCACGCGCACAGGATACGGTAGACCCGGCGGCGAAAGCCTTCTGGGGGATCTGATGGCGAACAGCTCGGCGACAGTGACCCTCGGTCCCGAGCTGCAACGCGCAGTCGACCAGCTGGTCCGCGATGTCGCCGGCGATGTCGTAATGATTGTCGAGGAGATCTCGAATGACCTAGCCGAGGGCGCGCGCGACGAATGGTATCGGAACGTGCGCCGTCGGTCGGGCGAGTCAGGCGAGAGCAACGACTACCGCATGCAGCTGAGTGGGACCTCGGTGCGCGGGATCGTCTACAACGGCGCGACGCGCAACCTGCCGCGCCGCGAGAAGTTCAACGGTGCGCCTGGCTCAACGACGAAGGTGTACCGTGAGACTGCCTACGGGTACTTCGTTCGGCGTCCGGGTCCATTCTCGCGCATCTTCAAGGGGCTAAACGCTGAAGAATACTCGCAGATAATGTCTTATTGGCAGGCGAACGGCGCTCTTCCGAAAGGCTACATCGCTCGCGCCATGCAGGACACCAAGGGGCGTAAGCGCCCGATCGGCGTGTCGAAGGAGACGGCGAACCCTCTTCACGCGGACGGGAAGAACCTCTGGAAAGTCCTTGTCCTCGACAGGAAGAAGCCAGCGATTGACGCACGGCTAGATGACCTCGATAAGGCGATGCAGCGAAGCGCAGACCGTTTCAGCAAGTAGGAGCCACCATGCCCACCGCAGAACTGACTATTGCCGCCGACCTCGCGGGCCTGCGTAAGCAGCTCGAAACCATCCCTGGCATGACGGCTGAGCAAGCGCGCGCGATGACCGCGGAGCTCAATAAGTCGTTCAAGGCTGCGGAGCGTGCGGCGAAGAAAGCCGGCGATGCTACCCGTCAGTCGATGAAGCAGGCGGAAGAGGCCACGCGCGGGGCTGCGGACGCGACGAGGAGCCTAGAGGACCGCTTCGGGAAGGTGGGCAGCGCCGCGAGCAAGCTCTCGGGGGGCCTTGACCTCATCGCGCCGGGACTAGGTGAGGTAGGGCGCGGCATCGCGGACCTCGCTGACGTTGGCGAGGTGGCGTCGGGCTCGATGGGCCTGTCGGGCCTTGCCGGGTCTGCCGCCGCCCTAGCGGGCCCGCTGGCCATCCTTGGGCTGGCGCTGACTCCCATCATCGTCGCGTTCATGGACGAGAAGCACCGGGCGGAGGAGGCCGCCGCCGCCCTCGCTAGGTACGAGGAGGCGACGAAGGCAGCGTCGGCGGCGAACGACGAGTTCGACCGCGCGATCGGCGACGTTAACGACCAGTTCAAGCTCCTGTTTGGCCTCGAGACGCAGAATGAACAGGCGTCCCGCAAGTCGGAGGCGGCACTCCGGGCGAAAGCGGAAGCTGCGAACGCTTCGGCGCGGGCCCTCATCGCCGAGTCCGAGGCTCAGCGTGCGGCAATCAAGGGCGCTGCGACGATGGATGCCATCCGCGGCGCAGAGACGGAGTCGACGAAGCAATACGCGAAGCTGACCGACACCATCAAGCAACAGACAACCGTCATCAAGGACAACGACGCGGCAGTCGAGCTCTCCGCGGAGGTCCTGCGCGAGAAGGCGAAGGCCGATGACCAAGCAGAGGCCAACGCCAAGCGTCGTGCGGCTCGCGAGAAGGCCGCGGCAGAGGCGAGTCGTCGTGCTGCCGAGGCTGAGCGGCTCGCCGCGGAGGCCCTCGCGGAACACCAAGCGATGCTTGCTCCGCTGCTCGCCGCTGAAAAGCAGATCGAGAGCCAGCGCAGCGCCGAGCTCGAACAGTCTGGCAAGCTGGCCGTCCAGCTGGACGAGCTCCGCGCGCTCAAACTTCAGCTTGCGGCGGCAGGCCAGCTCAGCGCGGAAGAGGCCGCGAAGTTTACGGCCGCTGAGCAGACCTTCGCCGAGGACCTGACGGAAGCCCTCATCGCTGAGGAAACGAAGCGACAGGCGGGCATCGATGCGATCCGGAAGAAGGCGAAGGAGAAGGAAGACGCCGACGCCAAGGAGCGCGCGGAGAAGGAAGCCGCCGCGAACGAGGCAAAACTTCAGGCGATGGCGCAGGTAGCTGACGTAATCGCGCAGTACACCGACGTGGCGATGCAACACGATGTCGCGGCCTACGAGCAGGCGCAGGCAGACCGAGAGGCCCTTGGGAAGAACGCGACGAAGGCGGAGAAGGACGCCGCCGACAAGCGTCTCGAGGTGACGCGAAACGCCGCGCGTAAGGCGTTCCTAATCGACAAGGCAGCGAAGATGGCCAGCGCCGCCGCCGCGACCGCGCTCGCCGTCGTCCAGGCACTGTCGGCGGGCGTCCCCCCGTTCAACTACATCGCGGCAGGCGCAGTCGGTGCCGCGGGCCTCATCCAGCAGGGCGTCATCGCGTCGCAGCAACCGAGCTTTCACTCGGGCGGGCTTATCGGCACGATGGCTCCGGACGAGCAGCAGGCGACCGTGCGTCGTGGCGAAGCCGTGCTCTCCCCTGTCGGTCGACGGTCGATGGGCGACGATACAATCCGCGCGGCGAACGCTGGCATGGGTGGCGGTCAGACCATAATGGTGCAGCAGGTCTACCGACACCGCGTCTTCGACTCGTTCGTCGCTGACAACCTCCGGACACGCGGTCCCCTGTCGCGGGCGTTAGGTGCGGGTGCACGCGCAGGCCAGCGAAGGAGCTAGCACATGGGGACCGCCTACACGCCCGACGCCCTACGGGGCATCCTCATTCCAGACCCGCGCATCGCGCCATCAACCACGGGTCCGGGCTCGACGTATACGCAGGCCCAACCCCAGCCCGGCGTGCCGCAGCCGTCCTCGGCTACGTCTCTCACTCTCGAGACGAGCGGGAAGCAGGGCGACACGACGATCCTCGTCCAGACCGTGCGCGCAGGCGGGGCCGTGACGACGGACGCCATCCGTGCGGGCGCGTTCGCGTGGCAAGAGACGGGTGGGCAGTGGCAAGGCTGGGACGGCCCCCTCGGGTACGCCGGGTTCGAGACTGTGCACGCGTGGGGCAGTGGCGGCGCGACGCCGCTCTACACGTACCCTCACGCCATCTACACTCGCAACGGCACGCGCCTTGTGTCGGCTCAGAGCACGGTGGCCCTCGGGCTGGTGCAGAGCTGCGTCGTGCACCGCCGGGACCAGTTGGGGGCCTCAACCATCACGACTGTCGTGTCCAGCTCGGCAACGGGCCAGCCTCTTCACTCCTGTCTGCTCGAGCTGCCTGACCGCTTGCTACTCGTTGTCGCGTACGATGACCTCGCGAGCGTGGGGCTTCAGGTTCGTGTCTACGCGAGCGAAGACGATGGCGGGACGTGGACGCTTCAGACCAGCGCGGCCCTCCCCGCCTACATCGACACGACGACGACGACGGTGCGGCGTCTCCGCGCGGCCTACCAGGGCGGTCAGGTCCTGCTAATGCTCGCCGTGCGCGTCCCGACGGCGACCGTCCCCGATACCCTCTGGCAATACGCGAGCGCCGACGAGGGCATGAGCTACGCGCTGGTCGAGGCCGTTCCCGGCACCGACGCGGCAAGCGTCCACACGGGCGGCGTGCACGACATCTACGCTATCCCCGACGTAGGCTTTGGGGTCGTCTACTGCGGTTCCTCGCGGACTACGTGGGGCGCCACGTCTACGACCCTCAGCAAGCGCCTCGGGAGCGCCTACGGTCGATGGACGGACGTGGACCCTGTGCAGGTAGGGCTACTTGCTCCCGCGACGACCCTGACCGCAGGGAACCAGCTCAGCGACGATACGGAGCTCTGCGCCGCAGTCGATGAGGACGGCCAGATCTACGCGCTGGCGCCGAACTCGGGCAACGCTCAGCGCGTCCGTCCCGCCCGCAGCTCTGACGGCGAGACGTGGTCCGTTCTCGGACAGGCAGCGAACCTCGTCCACTCGCTCGATTTCGGTGGCGAGCGCGTCACTTCCATGGTCGCGGTCTGGTACGCCGGCACCCTGCACGTCATCCATACGGTCGACGCTACGACGGTCTACGACGCCCAGCTGGGAGACACGGCGCTCTCCGGGTACACGTCGGCGACGCTGCCGATGCTTCCCGCGGTGCAGATGGGCTCTGACTACTCGGCAGGGTCCTACATGACCTGGGAGCCGTGGTGGGCCCCCGACGCCATCGGATGGACGGTGGCGACAATCGGCGCGCCGACGACAACGCTGACGGGCGGAGCGATGCAGATCTCGGCGGGCGTCGCTGAGGTCCGCACCTACACGCATACGCGCACCGCGGCGCTCACTGCCGCGCATACCGTGCAGGCCCTCTGGGAAGTAGACCCTGACTCGGGCACCGCGACCGAGACGCTCCTGACTGCGGCGAGCAACACGTCCACGTACCGTCTCCGGGTGCGCGTCACGACTACGCAGGTCCTCTGCTTCGACGACGTGAGCGGCGTCCTCCGCATGACGCACAACCGCTCCGGGTCGCAGTACATACACGTGCGCGCGTGGCTGTCCAACCAGGGCGGCACGGGTAGTGCGACCGTGTGGGTCTGCGAGGTCGACGGCATCCACGAAGTCGCGCGTGACTTCATCCGCATCCTTTCGAACGACGCGATGACCGACGCAGGCTTCACCGCCGCGGCGCAGTCGGTGAGGATCGGGCAGACCGGGCAGGGCGTGTCGAACTGGCGATACTGCGCGTGGCAAGGGAGCGCGCAGATGAGCTCCCCGCACGCGCTCTCCATCCCGTCGCAGGTAGGTGGGCGGGACTTCAGCTCGAGGTCCCTGACGCTCTCCGATGGACTTCGCGTCCGTGCCGTCGGCGGTCCTGCCGCGCTCGATGACCTGTGGACCATCGCGCCTCGGTACGGTCACGGCATCGCCGCGCTCGCCTCCACCTCGCCGTCGGTGACGTGGCGGTCTACCGGAACAGGTACGTCGCAGATCTTCGTGTGGGAGACGGACGGGACGGCAGCGAACGTCTCCCCGCTCATGGGCCCGGTCGGTGCCCTGTACCTCGGCGGGACCAACTTTCGGACGGCAACCCTTGAAGGGCGCAACGCCTTCGGTGTGTATGTCAGTATCGGTACGTGGGACGCGAGCGCAGGACAGGCAGGGTTGAAGTGGGTTCGTCGCGGGAACACCATTTACCCCGACACGACGGCGAGCACGGGCACGTATTGGTACCCGCACGGCACGCTCGACGGTGCGCGATTTACGTTCGACACCGCGGCGGGTCCTGTGCGCGCCATCCAGTACCAGACGGAAGGCGCATGGACGAACGCCGCCACGAAGCATGCACGCGCTACACTCTTCGGCGACGTGTCGGCAGTAGCCCTCAGCGGCACCGCGGGAGCGTTCCTCGCTACGGGCGGGCTCCTGGTCTGGAACAACGACCCCAGCTACTCGGCGTACAGACTGACCATCCCTGTCCAGCAGGTCGCTGAGACGTACTACGAGCTCGGCGTCGTCGTCCTCGGGCACCTCGCCGTCTTCGGGCGGCGCTATTCGTGGGGACGTAGCCTGACGAGCGAGCCCAACGTGGAGCTCCGCACGGGCGCGAACGGACGGCGCACTTCGCAGGTAGCCGGGCCGACGCGCCGCGCAGTGGAGTTTGGGTGGACGGACGCAGCGGACCAGAGCGCCTTCGGCGTTGACCAGACCGTAAGCACGCCTGACTTCTTCTACGCGTCCTCGACTGGAACGCCTGAGGCCGCGGCGGCGAAGATGGACGGCCCCGCCCTGATGCGCGGCATTGTCGAGCACATCGAAGGGCCCGCGACGCCCATCGTTTACGTGGCGCACCTTCCTCGCGTGGCGCTGGGGACCACGCAGATGGTCGTGCATCCCGACCTTCACCTGTATGGGCGCATCGT
>Ga0315268_10007974_pt1 | contig 11093 bp, 11 predicted proteins | sample C1_top_MG_FD_204535 | JGI IMG/M metagenome (GOLD analysis project Ga0315268, IMG submission 204535) | Sediment microbial communities from Yellowstone Lake, YNP, Wyoming, USA - C1_top | ecosystem: Environmental > Aquatic > Freshwater > Lake > Sediment | place: USA: Wyoming | collected 2017-08-01 | reverse complement strand
GCATCGGATGGGACTAGAGACCGTGATGATCACGGGCGACAATCGTCGCACGGCAGAGGCCATCGCCCGGCAGGTGGGCATTGATCGCGTGCTGGCCGAAGTGCTCCCGCAAGACAAAGCTGAAGAAGTCAAAAAGCTGCAAGCGATGGGAAGAAAAGTGGCGATGGTGGGCGATGGCGTGAACGACGCCCCAGCGCTCGCTCGTGCGGACGTGGGTATGGCGATTGGCTCTGGCACGGATGTGGCGAAGGAAACCGGCGATGTCATTCTCATCAAAGATGACTTGCGCGATGTGATCGTGGCCCTGGAAGTCGCGCGCGCCACGATGAATAAGGTCAAACAAAACCTGTTCTGGGCGTTTGTCTACAATAGCCTGGGCATCCCCATCGCAGCAGGGTTGCTCTATCCCTTCGTGTCGCTGATCATCAGCCCAGAAATAGCAGGACTGATGATGGCTTTGAGTTCAGTGACGGTGACGCTCAACACGTTGCTGTTGCGTGGCTTCAAGCCGTCCATTCGACGCGACGACAAGCCGCAACGCGGCACGGGCGGCGCTACAACGCAACTGGCTCCGATGGTTGCAGGTGGCAAGTGAGAGCACTGACCCTTGCGAAGGTTGTTGACCCTCGCAAGGGCGCCTGTTACGAGGAGATGTTCGATGGACACGCCAAACGCATCTAGCACAGGACCTGCCCTGAACTTGACCCGACGACGGTTCGTTCAGGGGCTGGTGGGGTTCTCGGTCGTCGCTACGGTGGGCGGCGTCCTCGTGCCGATTCTCAGCTATCTCTATCCACCGGCTCGCAGGCAAGTCAACGATGTAGGTCGTGTGCTCGTCGGCACACTCAAGGACTTTCCGCTCAACACGGGCAAGGTACTGTCCGTGGCCGATAAGCCGGTCATTGTCGTGAACACACCGGCTGGCGGTCTGCGTGTGTTCTCGGCCATTTGCACGCACCTGGGCTGCATCGTATTCTGGAATCAGCAAAAGCAGGTGATCCAGTCGCCCTGCCACGACGGGCGATTCAACCCGATGACAGGGGCTGTCGTGTCTGGCCCGCCGCCCCGTCCGCTGCCGGCGTACGAGTTTGAGATCGTCAAGGATCAAGTCTACGTGGGCCGGCCGTTGGGGTCGCTGTATGGAAGTCGTGGATGAAAAAGGAGAGTGATGTATGGAACACGAACAAGTCGAAAAGAAAGTAGCGCGCAAGAGTGCGATGATCTATCTGCCGATTGCTATAGGTGCGGCGTTGCTGTTCTTCCTGGCCGCAAGCCTAGTCGGCAGCTATCCGACAGTAGCCCGAGTGGGCGGGACAGTATGGGTGGGGCTGCTGAGCCTGATTGTCTCCATGCCCATCGTCACCTCGAATGTCAAGCGTCAGCTCAAAGGTCAGTGACCGGCATTTTGCGCTCGTCGCCAAGTCGTGTTTGAGCCTACGGCGATTGTCGCAGGCTCAAACTTTGCCACGGAGGAACTCGGATGTCCACCTCAACCGCCGTTGCGAATCCTCGGACGCGCGAAGCTGTCATCACCGTTGATCGGCTGGTAGTTTTCTTCTGCCGCCACTGGCTTGCCGTCGTCGTCATCGCGCTGGGGCTGTTCGCCGGTTTGCCATTTCTGGCTCCCGTGTTGATGCAACTGGGATGGAAGAGTGCGGCAAACGTCATCTACGCCATCTATGCCACACAGTGCCACCAGATGCCCCAGCGATCATTCTTCCTCTTTGGCCCCAAGGCGATGTATTCCCTGGCCGAGGTTCAGGCCGTTTGGCAGCACACACCCTGTACAGGGTGTCCAGGGACAAATAACCCGCTCATCTTGCGCCAGTTTGTGGGCAACGCACAAATGGGCTGGAAGGTGGCCTGGTCTGACCGCATGGTCTCACTGTACGGCGGGCTTTGGTTATTCGCCGTGCTGTGGTCGCCGCTGCGCCGGCGGGTCAAGCCGCTGACTTGGTGGGGACTTGTTCTGCTCGCGCTGCCCATGGTGCTGGATGGCGGGACGCATTTCATCAGCGACCTGGCTGGCATCGGTCAGGGCTTTCGCGATAGCAACGTCTGGCTGGCTGCGCTCACGGGCAACGTGTTGCCTGCTTCATTTTATGCGGGTGACGCGCTCGGTTCGTTCAATTCGCTAATGCGTATTGTGACGGGCTTGTTGTTCGGGCTGGGGGTGGTCTGGCTGGCCTTCCCATACCTGCAACAGGCGTTTGCCGAAATGGAGTACAATTTAGAGGCCAAGTTCAAGCGATCTGGCCTTTCCCTTTGAGAGGATGATATGTCTGTGAATACTTGCATTCGCGTGCTTCTGGCGGATGACCATGCCGTGGTGCGTGCGGGCATCCGCCAGTTCATGGAGCGCGCTGGTGACATTCAAGTGGTGGCCGAGGCTGAAGATGGCGAAACAGCTCAAGCTCTCATTGAGCGCCACAAGCCCGATGTGGCCGTGCTGGATATTCAAATGCCCAAAGCCAGCGGCATCGAGGTCACTCGCTGGGTACGCGCCAACATCCCCACCACGGGTGTTCTCGTCCTGACGGCTTACGACGACGATCCCTACGTCATGGCTGTCCTTCAAGCGGGCGCGAACGGTTACGTGCTCAAGACGGCCTCGCCGGCCGAGATCATTCAGGCCGTGCATGACGTGTACGCGGGCAAGTCCGTTTTGGACGCAGCCATTGCTCAAAAACTGATGGCCCAGGTCGGAGGCCGAAGCGAGTTCGCGCCCGTCGAGGCACTCACCGATCGCGAGATGGGCGTGCTCAAGCTGGCGGGCAAGGGTTACACCAACAAGGCCATCGGCGTGCAACTGGGCATCAGCGACCGCACAGTGCAAGGGCATCTCGCGCGGGTCTTTGACAAGCTTCAGGCCACCAGCCGCACCGAGGCGGTGATGCGCGCGGTCTCGCTTGGCTGGCTCCCGCCCGAGTTGGGCGAGCTGGGCGACAGTTAGCCTATGTCTCGCTCTGGTACCAGCGCTGGCTTGCACTGGCGGGGTTTGCCCCTGCAACTATTCGGCATCACTGTCCTGCCGCTCACAGTGCTTCTGCTGGTCATCACGTTTGGCAGCCTGGCACTTCATCAGAACTCGATGCGCGTTCTGGTGGGCGAACGCGACGAACGCGCCACTCGTTCGGCGGCGAATGCCATCAGCGAGCAACTTCATCATCGCTCTATCGCAGTGCGTAACCTGGCGCTTCGCGCGGCGGATGGCACTGCTCCGGTAGCGATTCTGGATTCTTCCAGTTTTCTGCTTCCCGATTTTGATGGCGGCCTGGCTTTCTTTTCTCCCGACGGTGTGAGGTTAGCCGTAACCACAGGAGATACTGCCTCGTCGCAGTTTTTGACTGACTCGGCAGTCAGTTCCCCCTTGAAGGATATCTTGAGTCGGGCTGGCCCCGAACTGATTTTCTCGTCGCCAATGGTTGACCCGAGCACGAATCAATCCTTTGTGCTGGTTGCGGCAGCCACCCCAAGTGGGCCGATTGCGGTGGGCGCTTTTTCGCCCATGTCGTTGGCAGGTCGTGCGTTGCCGATACATTCGCATCCGGCGGTCAAGCCTCGGTATTTATCGTGGACGCCCAACGCCAGATATTATACCAGGCTGGTTCGTTGCCCCTTGGCACACACGCCACTGAGCATCACGGCGTTGCCGAAGCGCTGCGCGGTGAGAGCGGCACGGCCTATGTGCAAGTGGGCAATGATGAACACGTGGTTGCCTACAGTTCCATTGCGCCAACAGGTTGGGCTTTGGTTGTCGAGGAACACTGGGCGGCCGTCACCAGTCCCATGTTGCAGGTGACGCAAGCCGCTCCATTGGTATTGGTTCCCGCTCTGCTATTGACGTTGCTCGCGCTCTGGTTTGGCGCACGCCAGATTGTTCAGCCACTTCAAGCGTTGGAATCCAAAGCGGCCGACTTGGCCTGGGGACGCTATGAGGCCATCGAGCAGCCCGTGGACGGCATCATGGAAATCCGCCGCTTGCAGGCCGAGTTAATTCACATGGCGCACAAGGTCAAGGCAGCCCAGGAAAGCCTGCGCGATTACATCGGCGCAATCACGGCGGGCCAGGAAGAAGAACGCCGACGCCTCGCGCGTGAGCTGCACGATGACACGCTGCAATCGCTCATTGCGCTCAATCAGCGCATCCAACTGGCGCAGCTTGCGCTGGCTGATTCGCCGGCGGCAGGCTCACTATCGGAAATCCAAATCCTTACAGAGCAGACCATAGCTGAGTTGCGCCGTTTTACGCGAGCGCTGCGCCCTATCTACCTGGAAGACCTGGGGCTGGTGGCGGCATTGGAAATGCTCACGAGGGAAGTCGGCCAGTCGGACCATCTGCGAGTAGAGTTTCAGCGCATTGGTTCGGAGCGCCGCCTTACGCCCGAAGTCGAGCTGGCCCTGTATCGCATGGCGCAGGAAGCATTGAGCAACGTGGCCCGCCATGCGCAAGCTTCACACGTTTCATTGACCATCGCGTTTGCCTCACAAGCCGTGACGATGACCATCGCGGATGACGGTCACGGCTTTCAGGTGCCGGCCAGCCCAGCCGAGTTTGCGCCGCAGGGTCACTTTGGATTGCTGGGTCTGCATGAGCGAGCCGACCTCATCGGCGCTCGCCTGGACATTCAATCCACGCCTGGGCATGGTGCGCGAGTCCTCGTTCAATTGCCTACCCCAAAGCCTTCCGCGCAATAGCATAGGCGATTCGGCCTAGTCGAATTCGCGTCAATCGGCTCTATCATTTCCTCGTCGAGACTGATACGATAGAAACGAAATCGTCGAAGGGGAATGATGACGTGTCACTCGCCGTCCGCAATCTTTTTCAAGACAAACTGCGCTTTGCGTTGAGCATCGCCGGCGTGGCGCTGGCTGTGATGCTCATCCTGATCTTGAACGGCTTTCTCAGCGGGATGTTTGCGCAGATCGCGGCCTATCTCAATCATGCACCTGGGTCGGTCGTTCTGGCACAAGACGGTGTGACCAACCTACTCGGCGCAACGTCGTTGCTTCCGCCTGGCGCGTCCAGCTCCGCCAAAGCAAAAGGCGCAGCGAAAGTCGTGCCAATCCTCTCGCAATTCGTCATCCTCGACTTGCACGACAAAAGGCAGCCCGTCTATCTCGTTGGGTATGACCTGGCGCTCGGCGGTGGGCCGTGGCGCATGGCGGAGGGGAATGAACCACGCAAGGACGATCAAGTTGTCATGGATAGAATCCTGGCCCAACGGCACGGTATCGTCATCGGCGACAAGTTTGACATCCTGGACAAGGAATTCACGGTGGTGGGGCTTTCGGAAGGGACGACTTCGTGGATGACGAGCTTCCTATTCGTCCGTAAGACCGCAGCCGAATCACTCCTGCGCGCGCCGGACGCGACGAGCTTTTTGCTGCTGACGCCATCCGAGCGGTTTTCGCCCGAAGAGTTGCGCGCTCGCCTGAAAGATGTGCCCGGCGCCGAGGCACTGCTCAAACGTGACATGATCGCCAACGACGCCAAACTCTTTGGCCGCATCTTTAGCGCGCCGCTTCAGTTGATGGTGGCGATTGCGTTCCTGGTCGGGACGCTCATTGTGGGCCTGGTAATCTACACCGCCACCGTCGAGCGGCAGCGTGAGTACGGCGTGCTCAAAGCCGTGGGCGCGCGGAATGGGATGCTCTATCGAGTGGTCGCGATCCAGGCGCTCATCGTCACGGCCATTGGCTCCGTGGTCGGAGTGGGGCTGGCTTTTGGCGCGGCTCAGCTCATCATGGCGCTCCGCCCGCAATTCCTGATCACGTTCGAGCCGGTGGCGATTGCGCGCGCCCTGAGCGCCGGCCTGGGCATGGCGCTGCTCGCGGCGCTCTCTCCGGCACGCGTCATCGCGGGGCTGGCCCCGGCAGACGTTTTCCGAAAGTGAGGCGATATGCTGCGCCTGGCTTTTCGTAATCTCTTTCAAAGCAAAATCCGGCTCGTGATTTCTATAGGCGGGACGGCACTAGCGTTGCTGCTCATCCTGGCGCTCGACGCGATCTTTGCTGGCGTGGAAAAGCAGATCACGGCGTACATTGACCACTCTGGCGCGGATGCCTTTGTGGCGCAATCCGGCGTACGGAACATGCACATGGCCACTTCGGCGATGCCGGCATCGGTAGCGGGCAAGGTAAAAAACGTGCCAGGCGTCGAGTCGGTGACGCCCATTCTGTACCTGACCAACATGATCGCCATCGGCCAGGAGCGAAACCTGGCTTACGTGATTGGCCTGCCGCCGGACGCTGAAATCGGGGGGCCGTGGCGTGTCGTTGAAGGCAAATCCATTCCCGCGGCGAGGGAAGCCATCATTGATCGTGGGATAGCGGTCAAGTCGGGTGTCGGACTTGGCGACAAGGTCAAGATTCTGGGTCAAGAGTTCACGCTCGTCGGCCTATCTGAGGGCACCGTCAGCCTGGTCAACTCGGTAGCGTTTGTTTCCAAGAGCGATTTCGCTCGGCTGCGTGGGGACTCGCAGACGGTGAGTTTTGTGCTGGTCAAGGTCAAGCCAGACGAGTCGCCTGACCAAGTTGCCGCGCGGATCGAAGCAGACGTGAACGATGTGACGGCCCAATCGAGAGAGGCATTTGCCGCGCAGGAACGCAAGGTTGTCAGAGACATGAGCACGGACGTGATCAACATCATGAATTTGGTGGGGTTCATGATCGGGCTGGCCGTAATGGCGATCACGGTCTACACTGCTACACTGGCGCGGCGCGCCGAGTATGGTGTGCTCAAGGCGCTCGGCGCGCGCAACGGCCATTTGTACGTAGCAGTCCTGGCGCAGGCGTTTTACAGCGTCCTCCTGGGCTTTGCGTTGGGATTGATATTCACACTGCTGCTATCAGTCATCATCCCCAGGTTGGGCTTCAACCTGACATTGCTGGTCAACGGCGCATCGCTGGCAAAAGTCGGCGGGGTGTCGCTCGTCATCGCCAGCGCCTCGGCTATCCTGCCCATCCGGCAAATCGCCAGTCTTGATCCGGCGATGGTCTTTCGGAAAGGAATGAAATGAGTGCTCCAACATTGCAAGTGACTCACGTGACCAAACGTTACGGTTCCGGCGCTACCGAGGTCACGGCTGTGCGGGATGTGTCATTGTCCGTCGCGCCAGGTGAAGTCGTGCTCATCATGGGACCGTCCGGCTCCGGCAAGACGACTCTTCTTTCGATGCTGGGCGCGCTGCTCAAGCCGACGGAAGGGACGCTTCACCTCGACGGCGAAACCATTAGCGCGTTGGCTGAAAATCGCCTGCCGGACATTCGCCTGAAAAAGTTCGGATTCGTCTTTCAGGATTTCAATTTACTCTCGGCGCTCACGGTTCTGGAAAACGTCGCTATCGTAGCCGAGTTAGCGGGCGCGAGAAACGGCACGGGACGCAAAAAGGCGGCGGCGTTGCTCACAGAGTTGGGGCTGGGCGAGCGTTTGAACTTTCTGCCGGAGAAACTTTCAGGCGGCGAAAAGCAGCGTGTGGCGATTGCCCGCGCGCTGGTCAACGATCCCGCACTCATCCTAGCTGACGAGCCGACAGCCAACCTCGACTCGAAAATCGGGCACGAGATCATGCGATTGCTGCGACGCATCGCCAAGGAGCAGGGCCGGAGCGTCGTGATCGTGTCACATGATCAGCGTATCAAGGACATCGCCGACCGCGTGCTGTGGCTGGAAGATGGAGAGTTCAAAGAGATCATGACAATGGCAACTGACCCCGTATGCCAGATGGTGGTGGAGCAAGAGAAAGCGGTGTATGCCGAGTGGAATGGGCAAACCTACTATTTCTGCGCCAACGGCTGCCGCGATGAATTTCTGGCGAATCCACACCAGTTTCTGATACCTGCTCGCTCGTAACGAAATGTTGAACCCTCATAATCTTAAGTTTTCTTCACACTTTCTACACATCTCGGTGCTATCATCTCAGCCAGAAAGCACAGAGAAGCAGCCTCTTCGAGGCTAAAACACGGAGGATAGAATGAAGACATTGAAATGGTTGGGAATTGTCGGCGCGGTGGCGCTGGCGGCGTTTGTGATCGGCACATTGACCACAGCGGCTTTTGCTCAACGCAATGGGCCATGGGGCAATGGCCCGTTCCGCGGTGGGATGATGGGTGGTTTTGCCCCGAACGCCACGCAACCCTACACTGGCACATTCGGGTATGGCATGATGGGGGGGAATGGCTCAATGGCCGCGATGCACCAGTGGATGCTTTCCACGGGCGGGATGCACACCATCGTGTGGAACGGGCTGGCCAGCGCGCTCAGGTTGACGCCGGAAGAGTTGAATGCGCAACTGGCTTCGGGCAAGACGCTGGCGCAAATCGCTGAGGCCCAGGGTGTGAGCCAGGAGCAACTCGCTCAGGCGCTCGAAAGCGCGGTTAAGGCTGGGCTGGACAAGGCCGTAGCGGATAAGGTGCTGACGCAAGAGCAGGCCGACTGGATGCTCAGTCACATGAGCGGCAACTGGGACTGGATGATCTCGCACATGGGCACAGGCGGCATGGGGTTCGGGCCTAGTGGCTGCCATAGCAACCCGGTTCCGCAGAAGCCGTCGTAACGCTAGAAACACACATCATCAGGGGCGGTGAGGCGAATTAGCTCACCGCTCCCGTTTTTGTTTTGAGATTCTCGCTGACCTTTCGCCCGTGAGGATCAATCCTGTCGGGCCCCAGTTTCATCGTCTAACTGTTCTGGCTCACGAGCTGGAAAGGGAATTGTTCAAGACAAATAAAGTTGTACACTGGCTGGGCTCATTTCACACGGGAAAATCACTCAAGTCGCAGTTGAACAGAGAAATAAAGTTGTACACTGGGCACTTTCTTGCACATCGAACATGCCTCACGTAAGACAATAAAGTTGTACACTGGAAGAGTATCTCTGGGTATCCGTATTCAGCGCACCGTGGAAGTTTTCAGTGTAACAGTCGTCCGCTAGAACATGGCTTTCTGAATTCGTTTTTTTGCGAGTTTCCACGATGCGCTGAACACATCTTCGAAGCGGGCCGGGTAAACTTTCGTGTTGCGATAGCATCTGTAGAGCTGCGTGTATTGCTTGTTTTACCGGTAATGACCCCCTTTTGAGCTCTCGCCATATATGGGCGAGATCTATCAATTGTGCCCGTGTGGGGAAAAACTTTTCGCGAAGACAACCCTTGGCTACCCACCAGATGCGACGGACGGCAAATGCTTCGCGTGTCTCAGTGACCTCGGACAGGGCCTGAGCAGTCAATGGAAGTTTATCCACGTTTTTCAGAAGTGGCATCGACTGACCGATCTCCCGGCCGATGGCAGTTTGCGTGATTCGGATGAGATGGTCCGGATGGTTCTTGAGACGCACGGCCGAACTCTTCACTGCTTCGGCGAGTTGCCGATCACGGTCGCGCCAATCTACGTGTGGGGACCAAGACTTTCGTTTTTGGGGAAGTGGCATATGCAATTCGAGCCATTCGGCATCGTTCCGTTTGAGCCAACCATAAGAGCGATGGCATTCCTTCATCAGTTTTGTTGGGCCAACACCCGGGTTTTCTTCTAAAGCAGCCCGCCATTTTGACCGATGGAATTCCAGCCTGTCTGATGACGGTTTGCGCCCCTCCTTCGATTTAGTTAGCCGCTTCAGCCCAGACCGTGTAGTGATGCTGGTTCGGTATGGGAAGGGTAAGCCTAACCGTACAGCTTGACGTTCGGCGGTGTCCGTTTTGACGCCGAGTTGACGCGCTATCTGTTTCAAGTTGAGGCTTGGATCGTTCCAGAGTTTGACCAATTTGGCTTCCCACACAGGGCCATAGACCTTGACATTACGATCTCGGTGAAAACGATCTTCGATGGAAAGCTCCGGCCCCTTCCGAGTGTATGCAAACCCACAAGTACAGGTAAAAATTCCCATCGGCTGTCCGCCGGGGTAATTGTAGTTTGTCTTTAAGTGACATTGCTGGATAACTGGTTGTAGGTAGTAGTCGCACGCAGGATTGAGACAAGGCCATGGTCCTTCTCCAAATGGGGAACATTCGGCGGGCAGGCCAAGAAACTCCTGTAGAGTGTATCCAAGGAAATGGATCAACAACAAGTGATAGAGAGGATGCAGCATGCGAGGCGAATTCTGCGCCAAACGCGGAATCCAATACATCCGAGTTTGCTCGCCAAAGTCGCACTTCAGGATTTCGAGGAGATCACGTGGGTAGTGATCTCTGAGCGCTTGCCGTAGGGCAGACCTGTGCAGGACGCCACTGCGTGATGCTAGGCCGCGAGTGCTGAGTGCTATGAAACACTGTTTGTGAAACGCCGCAAAGTCGATGGCTAGTCCAGGCTGGCTTAACAGCCAATCTGCCTCGTTGGCGATGTCAAGCAGAACTTTATCATAAAAACCCGACAGGTCGAGTGAGCGTGGCATGCTAGGCTGGACAGCTTGCTCAATCGAAACGAATTCTTGCTTGTTTTTCTGGTTCCTCACTCGTATGCTGCTTTGTTCAAGCCAAACATGATGAGTCGGGCAGACCTTGACACCGGGCACTTGGTGGATTCGATGCCAATAAGGCTCACCAAAGCGTTGCTTGTCTTCTCCAATACACAGGGGGCAGAATTGAAGCCATTCTGGCCATGGCAAGTGGCAACCAGCGATCCCGGCACGTCTATAGATGCCGATCCCGTTGCTGTTGCTCCGCATGTCCGCTCGCAGGCGATTGAGCCACTCCGACGGCATGAACGGCCCATAGAATGGCAGCAGTGTATGCCGATCGATAATATCATCCGCGGTGTAATGTTCGGGTCGCAAAGTTGCAATCACGTTATCAAGGCGGGTGGGAAGTTCAGCAATGGCAATGGCGTTTTCACATCCAAATATTTCGAATATGACAGCTCTTCTACTTGGATATTGCATACGATCGGCAAAACGAGCACACATGCTATAGAACAATTCATCCGGATAGGGATCCGGGAAGTAACCGATCATGGTATCGTACTCCCTTCGAGGAACTCAAGGGCCGGCTTCATGAAACCAGCTTGCTGAAGCGACTCGTAAGCCGCGACCTTGCGCTTTTCTCCGTGGGCCACGACTTCCTGTAATGGATTGCGAGACGGCGAAAGCCTCTGGTCGCGTT
>Ga0315268_10007973_pt1 | contig 11093 bp, 9 predicted proteins | sample C1_top_MG_FD_204535 | JGI IMG/M metagenome (GOLD analysis project Ga0315268, IMG submission 204535) | Sediment microbial communities from Yellowstone Lake, YNP, Wyoming, USA - C1_top | ecosystem: Environmental > Aquatic > Freshwater > Lake > Sediment | place: USA: Wyoming | collected 2017-08-01 | reverse complement strand
CACGGATTTTCCTTTTTACTCCCGGATGACCCAGTAGCCATCGCCTACGGGTTTGAGGGATGGATGCATGACCAGCTCGGCAAACAGCGGCCCCGGCGGGACGCGTCGCACGAGATTGATGGCGCTGTACAGCGTCTTGGAATGAACCGTACCCTGCGGGCTGAGACGAGCCAAGTGCGGGAAAACTTCTTGGATCAGGTCAGAGAGCGAGCGGCGTTGAGTTTCGACGCGCTCGGCCAACTCGTCTATGGCCTTAAAGTTTTCCAGCGCGATGACCATTTGCTCATCATAGCCGCACATCATCTGGCGTTTGAGCATCTCGAAAGTCAGCCTGCCATCTTTAACGTTGACGACGCGCACCCAGTCGCGCTTGGGGCGGCGGCTTTCCAAGTCCACCAACACCACGCCTGGTTCATCCGAACGGCGCAAATTGACCAAGCCGCCGACTGGCACATCGTTAGCTTCATACCAGAGGTCCAGGCCAAAAGCATAGTGATGCTCTCGCACGACCCAGCCGGGCCAGCGTTGACCGCTGCGGGCGTCTTCAAACATGAAGAGAATGCGCCGTGTGCGCCCCGTGGGAAAGAGCATGGCAATCGTCGGGGAAAGCGGCAAGCTGCCCACGCGCCGATGCGCGTAGGTCAGTGTGAACGTGACCTCATCGGGCGGCTCGTCCGGCGCAGGAAGATTAGAATACTCGTCGTCAAGCTCTTTCTCGATGCGAACGAGCGCCTGGTCGAGCAGCTCGGGGCGATACGAGATCGTCTCGTACATCAACCGGTGCGGAGGATTCAGAACTTCGGGCGGCTGGAGCCTTCGCAAGAACCAGAGCACTTCGCCGGTCGGCCCAACTTCGTCAAAGCGTTCGTCCTTGTAAAGCGCATAGTTGAGCGAAAACTCTTGAAGGCGACGGTTGATCTCGCGCGGAAGGCCCACGTCGTTCAGTACTTTGTCGGTGGGCAATGGCCCGCCGCCTGCTACATCCAGGACAGCTTCCGCCAGATTCAGATGGCCAACGTTCACATCCGCTACCAGTCCGGCAGGGAACCACTTGCCGAACAGGTAGACAAAGTCCGAGCGTTTTCCAAGCGCCTCGGCCAGCTTGGCGCAGACCTGTCGGCCGAAGAGGTGATACAAGTCTTCGGGGGAGCGCAAGGTTTGATCACTCGTGTCCGGCATGGTCCCGGCGGACTCTTCGTTCAGCCGATGTGGATAGGAAAAGCTGGACGCGAACTCGCGTTCGGCCTTACCGTCGAATTGCACACGGATGATCTGGAACGGGCCATATTCCGGGTTGCGCCCTTGGCGCACCGCAACAATGTTGCCCACGGCATAGTCAAGCGCGGGGAACACCAGCCGTTGCCCGGCCTCATAAACATGCTTGGGCTGGTACAAAGCGCCTTTGGCCAACTCGCGGCTGACGGCGGCCTCTTCGCGCTGGCAGCGGCGGCGGACCACCGCCAGGGCCAGTTCCTCATCGGTGCGAGGCAACTCGTCTTCGAAAAACAAATTCAAGAGGTGCTCGATGTCCTCGTCGTTAATTGAAAAAGCACTGCCCCAGTACTCGGGCGTTTGCGTGGCTCGCTGAATCACATGCGACTCCTGCGGGGATTGTGCGTGGTTCTTCTCCTTTATTCTTGCGGCGTGGATTATACCAGTTTCTACCTGAATTGCAATGGTTTCAAAACCTCGCTGGCCCGTTAAACTTTCAAGGTCTCGCGTCAACTTGACGAATAGCGTTGCATCGGTTACAATCGCCACTTGTCCACGCAAAAGGACGTAACTGATGTTTGAAGGTCTAACGAATAAACTCCAAGCGGTCTTTGACAAGCTTTCCAAGCGCGGCATCTTGTCGGAAGAGGACGTAGACGCCGCGCTGCGCGAAGTGCGCCTGGCGCTGCTGGAAGCTGACGTTCACTATTCGGTTGTCAAAGATTTCTTGGGGCGCGTGCGGGAACGCGCGATTGGGGTCGAGGTTCGCAAGCACTTGACTCCCGCACAGCAGATCGTTAAAATAGTTCATGAGGAACTCATCACGACGCTGGGTAAACCGGCGCCGCTCGATCTGACGGGACAGCCGCCATACGTCATCATGCTCGTGGGTCTGCAAGGCAGCGGCAAGACGACCATGGCGGCCAAACTGGGATTGCGGCTCAAGAATGCCGGACAGCGCCCGTTGCTGGTGGCGGCGGATACCTATCGCCCGGCTGCCGTGACTCAGTTGCAGGTGCTCGGCAAGCAGTTAGATTTGCCGGTGCACTCGGAAAGCGCCAAGGTCACGCCGCCCGACATTTGCCGCAATGCTCTCAAGCGCGCAAAAGAATCGGCGTATGGCGCGGTCATTCTGGACACGGCCGGTCGTCTGCACATTGACGACGACATGATGGCCGAGATCGAACAAGTCAAGCAGGTCACCCATCCTTGCGAAGTGTTACTGGTGGCCGACGCGATGACGGGCCAGGATGCGGTGCGGGTGGCCGACGAGTTCCACAAGCGCGTAACGCTGACCGGCTTGATCCTCACCAAGGTGGACGGCGATGCGCGTGGCGGCGCGGCAATCAGCATCCGTTCCGTGACCGGAGTGCCGATCAAGTTCTTGGGCGTGGGCGAAAAGCCTAACGCGCTCGAAGTTTTCCAACCTGATAGATTGGCTTCGCGCATCCTGGGGATGGGCGACGTGCTGACGCTCATCGAAAAAGCAGAAGCGACGATTGACCAGGAGCAGGCCCAAAAGCTGGCGCAGAAGTTCATGGAGGCCAAGTTTGACCTCGAAGACTTTCTCGGCCAGCTCCAGCAGGTCAAAAAGATGGGCCCGCTCAGCCAGGTGCTCGACATGATACCGGGCATGTCGAAGGCCAAGCTAGACGTTGCACCCGAGTTGGCCGACGGTCAAGTGCGGCGCGTCGAAGCAATCATCAATTCGATGACGCCGGAAGAGCGGCATCACCCCGAGATCCTGGGGGGCAGTCGCAAACGGCGCATCGCGCGCGGTTCCGGCACAACCGTGCAAGAAGTGAATCAACTGCTGGCCCAGTTCCGACAGATGCAGCGGATGATGAAGCAGTTATCGAGCCAAAAGGGACGTGGGCTGTTGTCCATGTTTCGCCAGTGACAGAAGAAATTAGTAAGGAGTAAAGAACACCGTGGTACGCATTCGACTTCGCCGGATCGGCTTGAAGGGACAGCCGAGTTACCGCATGATCGTGGCCGACTCGGAAGCTCCGCGCGACGGAGCCTTTCTCGAAATTGTCGGCTTTTACAATCCGCGCACCAAGCCGGAAACTGTGCAAGTGAACGAAGAGCGCGCTTTGCACTGGTTGCGCGTCGGCGCTCAACCTAGCGAGTCGGTGGCTCGCCTACTCACCAAGCGGGGGACGCTGGGAAGATTCGAGAGATGGAAGTCCGGCGAGGCGCTTGAGACGTTGTTGGCCGAAGCAGCGGAGGCCGCGCAGGCCGCCCCGGCCATCAACCAAAAGACCGCTCTGAAAGAAACGATCGGCCAGCCAGGCAAGCGTGCCAAGCGAAAGGCGCAGCAGGAGGCCAAGTCCGCGACTGAGCAACCAGCGGCCTAGTCGCCAACCCAGCCAGCCTAGCTCCCTTTCCTTACATCTCAAATCGCATCGTATCGTATTTCATTTCGACCACCGCCACCAGGAAGGGAGAAGACAAGATGAAAGAGTTCATCGAGTACATTGCCAAATCGCTGGTAGATGATCCATCTCAAGTTTCCGTCAACGAAGTAGTAGGCGCGAATTCGATCATTATCGAATTGCATGTAGCGTCCTCGGATATGGGGCGAGTCATCGGCAAGGGCGGGCGCGTGGCGAATGCGATGCGCACACTCGTGCGGGTGGCCGCTGCTAAAGAAGGCAAGCGGGTCACGCTGGAAATCGTGTGACCGGCCAGGTGCGAGCCTCGTGCTGCCGCTGGAGCACTAGGGTTCTCGTCAAAGTGAATGAGCAGATCTGAAACGAGAGGCTCAGGGCAGCGTCGCGTCCCTGAGCCTCGCTATTTAGCCATCGCCCGCGTGCTCAGGTCCTTTGGCGTGCGGGGCGAAATGAAAGTGCAAGTGCTGACCAGCTTTCCAGATCGACTGGGACGCTTGAAGCGCGTTTACCTGGGACCGGACACAGCGCCGCACGAGGTTACGCGCTTTCGCTGGCATCGCGGCGAGTTGCTCTTGCTGTTGGCCGATGTGCAAGATCGCAATGCGGCTGAAGAGTTGCGCGGCCAACTCGTGCAGATTGCGAGCGAGGAGGCCGTGCCGCTCGGGCCGGGCGAGTTTTACGAGCATCAGATTATCGGCTTGACGGTGGTCACGGCGGAAGGCGAGCCGTTGGGTCAAGTGGTGGAAGTGCTCGCCACGGGCGCGAACGATGTGTACGTCGTGGAGGGGCCACGTGGTGAGGTCTTGCTCCCGGCTCGCGCACAAGTCGTGCGCAACATTGACCTCGACAGCGGGACGATGACGGTGACATTGCTGCCAGGCCTCTTGCCCGACGAGGCTTGACTGCCTGGCCTGTTCAATTTATGATTTTAGAGCTGGTTGCAGATTGAGTGTGTCAATCGGCCATCAGCCATCGGCTATCTGCAATGAGCGACCTTCGCTACTGGATCGGCTTTAACCGCGTCATGGGCATTGGCCCGGCCAAGCTTCGAGCGCTGCTCGACCATTTTGGCGATTTGGAGACTGCCTGGCACGCCAATTCGACTGACCTGCGCGAAGCGGGCCTCGACCGGCGCGCGCTCGAATACTTGCTGGCTGCGCGCGCCGCGATGGATTTGGATGCCGAGGTCGCTCGGGTCACGCGGCTTGGTGCGCAGGTCGTCACGTGGGATGACGCCGATTATCCTCCGCAGCTCAAGTCCATCGCGGCGCCTCCGCCGCTGCTCTACGTCAAAGGTTCGTTTGCTTCAGCCGATCAATGGGCAATGGCCGTCGTTGGCACACGGCGTGCCACAGCTTATGGACGCGAAGTGACCCGGTCGCTCGTCAGCGGCTTGGCGCGCAACGGCGTGACGATTGTGAGCGGGCTGGCGCGCGGGATTGATGCGGCAGCCCACCAGGCTTCGCTGGATGCAGGTGGGCGTACGATTGCGGTGCTGGGTCACGGGATTGATGACATTTACCCGCCGGAGCATCGCAAGCTGGCGGACCGCATCGTCGAGCATGGGGCGCTGGTCACCGATTACCCCGTCGGCACGCCGCCGGAAGGCAACAACTTTCCGCCCCGCAATCGCATCATCAGCGGGCTGTCGCTGGGTGTGCTCGTTGTCGAAGGGGAAGAGACATCCGGTGCAGGTATAACAGCCAGCTTTGCTATGGAACAGGGGCGTGAAGTGTTCGCTGTGCCTGGCAATATCTTGCAGCGTTCCAGTCGTTTGCCGAATAAACTCATACAGGAAGGCGCAATACCGGTACTCAAGGTAGATGACATCTTGGAGCCGCTCAACTTGACGATGGTGGCGCAGCAGGCCGAAGCGCGCGAGGTCATCCCAGCGGATCCAACGGAAGCCAAACTGTTAGAGTTGCTCTCCGCCGAGCCGGTGCACATAGACGACATCCGGCGCGAGATTGATTTGCCTATCGCCCAGGTGTCCAGCACACTGGCTTTGATGGAACTCAAGGGGATGGTGCGGCAGGTAGGTGGCATGAATTACGTGATTGCGAGGGAGAGTCAAGCGACGTACCGCGTGGATTGACAAGGTGACACGGAGATAAGGAGATAGATGACGACTGAGCATTATTTCGCACTCATCATGGCCGGTGGATCGGGCACACGCCTGTGGCCGCTCAGCCGGCAGGCGCGACCCAAGCAGACTTTGCGGCTCGTGGGTGATCGCACGATGGTTCAGCTTGCAGTGGAGCGGCTCGATCCGCTGTTTACGCCCGAACGTATCTTTGTCGTGACGGCGGCGGAACAGGTCGGCGCGCTCTTGCGACAAGCGCCCCAGTTGCCCGCGGGCAATTTCATCGTCGAGCCGCTTCAACGCGGAACGGCGTCGGCGATCGGGTTGGCCGCGCTGTTTTTACGCAAGCGCGACCCTGAGGCGACGATGGCGGTGCTCACTGCCGATCACTATATCGCCGATAACGAGACTTTTCGGCGCGTGCTGGCGGCGGCGTATGAGGAGGCGCAACAGGGACATCTGGTGACGCTCGGCATCAAGCCCAGCTTTCCCTCGACGAGTTTTGGCTACATCGAGCGCGGCGAGTTGTTAGCCGAGATAGATGGACTGACGGCGTATCGTGTGAACGCGTTCCGCGAAAAGCCCGACGCTGCCAGTGCTGAATCGTTTATGGCCGACGGCCAACATACCTGGAACAGCGGGATGTTTATCTGGCGCGTGGATCGCATCCTGGCCGAGATGCAAAAGCAGATGCCGCGCTTTTACGATCAGTTGATGCAGATTGACGCGGCCATCGGCGCCGACCGCGAATCACTCGTGCTGAGCTATGTCTGGCCCCGAGTGGCCGCGCAGACGATTGACTATGGCATCATGGAATGTGCCGACGACGTAGCGGTGATCCCAGCCGACATTGGCTGGAGCGACATTGGCAGTTGGGCCACGCTCCTAGAGATCCTGCCCGGCGACAAAGACGGCAACGTCGTGATTGACGCCGACCACATGAACGTGGATACACGCCAGACGCTGGTGTATGGCAACAACCGCATGGTAGCCACGCTGGGCGTGTCCGGCCTGGTAGTCGTGGACACAGACGATGTTTTGCTCATCTGTTCGCGCGAGCGCGCGCAGGATGTGAAAAAGATCGTCGAAAAGCTGCGCACGAACGGCGGAACCAAGTACCTCTGATGACCACAGACCACGGACCGCCGACCACCGCTCACAAACTGCGGTCGGCGGTCTGCCGTCGGCGGTCCTGGGGCTATGACTGATTCGATTCTCGCCTACTGCATCAAGTGCAAAGCCAAGCGCGAGATGCGCCAGGCTACGCCCGTGTTCCTCAAAAGTGGTCAGCCCGCGATGCAAGGGGCGTGCACCGTGTGCGGCACGCGACTGACGAGGATGGGCCGCACGTCGGCACACGATGGGTTGACGCCCCCGGAACGCTCCTCCCTCCCGACTCTCCCCCCGAAAGGGGAAGGGAGTGCGCATGGCCCCAAGCTGGTGATCGTCGAGTCCCCCGCGAAAGCGCGCACGGTGGCCAAGTTCCTCGGGCGAGGCTACACGGTCAAGGCATCCATCGGCCATATTCGCGATTTGCCCGCGAACCGCATGGGTGTGGACGTGGAACATGACTTTACCCCGCGCTACGTCATCCCCGAAAAAAAGAAGGACGTGGTGCGCACTTTGCGCGAGGATGCCAAACACGCTTCGGCGCTTTACCTGGCAACTGATCCCGACCGTGAAGGCGAAGCCATCTCGTGGCACTTGCAACAGGCGTTGGCGCGCGAGGTAACGGGCAAGCCTGTTCATCGTGTCGAGTTTCATGAGATCACACGCGACGCGGTTGACCATGCCTTTGCACAGCCGCGCGCGGTGGACCTGGATCGTGTGGATGCACAGCAGGCCAGGCGCATTCTCGACCGGCTGGTGGGTTACATGCTCAGCCCGCTGCTGCGCGACAAGATGGGGCGCAAAGGGCTGAGCGCAGGCCGCGTGCAGAGCGTGGCAGTGCGGTTGATCGTTGAGCGCGAGCGCGAGATTCAGGCGTTCGTGCCGGTCGAGTATTGGAGCATCGAGGCTGAGCTGGCGAAGCATTTAGACCCTTCGGGTCGCTTGCGCGAAAACCCAAAGGGTCTGCAATCCTTCTTCGCCAAGCTGATCAAAATCAATGGGCAAGAGGCCGATCTCAAAACACGCGGCGACACACTCAAAATCGTCGCCGAACTGGAAAAGGCCGTGTATGTCGTCACGCGCGTGGACAAGTCCGAGCGTCGCCGCTTTCCCGCTCCCCCATTCACGACGAGTACATTGCAACAGGAAGCTTCAAAGAGATTGGGCTTTGCTGCCAAACGAACGATGGCGGTGGCGCAATCGCTGTATGAAGGCGTTGACGTTGGGGACTCGCGCTCTGGCGCGCAGCGCGTGGGCCTCATCACGTACATGCGAACCGATAGCACCAACATCGCGCCCGCCGCACAGGCCGAAGCGCGCGACGTGATTGCAAAAAAGTATGGCAAAGAATTTCTTCCACCCTCGCCGCCGATTTACAAGACCAAAGCCAAAAGCGCGCAAGAAGCTCACGAGGCCATTCGTCCGACGGCTACTTACCGCGATCCCGAATCGCTCAAGTCGTTCCTCGACCGTGACCAGTTCCGGCTGTACAGCCTCATCTGGAAGCGATTTATTGCGTCGCAGATGGTTCCGGCGATTCTCGATGTCACTAGCGTGGATGTCACAGCAACAGTCGGGCAAGATCACTACTTGTTCAGAGCAACTGGCTCGATCATCAAGTTTCCAGGTTTTCTGATTGTTTATGAGGAAGCCAGAGAAGAAGGCGAAACGCCGAGCGAAGATGAGGAGGGCAAAGGCGTGCGACTGCCGCCGCTCGCCGTGAATGAGCCGCTCGATTTGTTGAGGCTGATCCCCGAACAGCATTTCACCCAGCCGCCGCCGCGCTACACCGAAGCGTCGCTCGTCAAGGCGTTGGAAGAATACGGCATCGGTCGCCCGTCCACGTATGCGCCGATCTTGACGACGATCCAGGCGCGCGGTTATGTGACCAAGAACGGCAAGCAGCTCGTTCCTACCGACTTGGGCTTTATCACCAACGACGCGCTCGTCGCCAACTTTGACCAGTACTTGGACGTGGGCTTTACGGCGCAGATGGAAGAGCGACTCGACGAGGTGGCCGAAGGCAAGCTCAAGTGGGTCGGCATGTTACGCGATTTTTACGGGCCGTTTGCGCAAAGCGTCGAGCGAGCGCAGGTGGCGATGCCCAAGGTCGAGCTCAAGCCTGAGCCGACGGGGCAACTGTGTCCTGACTGCGGCAGTCCGCTCGTGTTCAAGCTGGGGCGCTTCGGCAAGTTTATCGCGTGCAGCAATTATCCCACCTGCCGCCACACTGAGCCGATTTTGATCAAGACCGGGGCCAAGTGCCCCAAGTGTGGCAAGGACATTGTCGAGAAGCGGACGAAAAAAAGGCGCACCTTTTACGGCTGCGCGGGCTACAAAGCAGGCGATCCTAACTCGTGCGATTTTACGACGTGGAAACGCCCGCTGCCTCAGCCGTGCCCCAAGTGCGGCGGGTTACTGGTGGAGGCGGGGAAAGGCAAGGCGCAGTGCCTCCAATGCGAGAACCGAATCAGCATGGTGGAAACTGACGGAGGAAAATCCACATGAAATCTTATCGCCAAGAACTGTGGTTCAATATTCCAAGCCGACGGGCTTTTGTCAATATCACAGCGCAGGTTGAGGAATGTCTGCTCGAAAGCAGCATCAAGGAGGGACTTGTCCTTGTAAACGCGATGCACATCACAGCTTCCGTTTTCATCAATGACGACGAGAGCGGCTTGCACGCGGATTACGATGCATGGCTGGAACGGCTTGCGCCGCATGAGCCGATCAGTCGTTATCGCCACAACGACACGGGCGAGGATAACGCCGACGCGCACATGAAGCGGCAGGTCATGGGGCGCGAGGTCGTCGTCGCTGTGACGGAGGGCAAATTGGATTTTGGCCCGTGGGAGCAGATCTTTTACGGCGAGTTTGATGGCCGCCGCCGCAAGCGGGTGCTGGTCAAGATCATTGGCGAGTAGGTTAGCCGATCAGCAACAAAGCTTCAGCATCTTGAGCCGTGTGAATGGTTCGGCGCGGGTGGTAACAGGACTCGTGTCGAAATCGCAGTGGGATGCCAAGTTCGCGATCATGCGGGGACTGGGACAATCGGCAAGACTACATGGAACTTGCTGCCCTGGCCAGGCCCAGCACTCTCGGCCCAGACATGCCCGCTATGGGCCTCGATAATTCGTCTGACCAAGGCTAGCCCTACCCCAGCTCCACTGAACCGGCGTCTAGTTGTTCCATCTACCTGGTAGAATCGGTCAAACACTCTAGGAAGCTTATCTGATGGAATTCCGATGCCAGTATCGGCAACCTGGATATGTATAGAGTCGGATTCTCGGTACGCTGTGAAGGTCACTTGCCCACCCTTAGGACTGAACTTGATTGCGTTACCCAACAGATTCCCGAATGCTTCGATCAACTGTCTATGGTCTCCAGCGATTAACGTTGGGTCTTCTCGCATTTCCACATCTATCTCCAGGCCTGCCTGTTGCGCTTGTGGCTTCCATCGTTCGATCAACTCTTGTATCAAGTCGCTCAGTCTCAAAGGCTCAAGCTGCAGTACCAATGGGTTTACAGCCTGCAATGTCACAATGCGCTCAATCAGGTGCGATACAGTTTCTGTTTTCCGGCTGACGATCTGGAGGAAATCACGCAGCCCGGCCGGCAGCGGGCCAAGCGTCTCGGTCAACATGAGATCGGTATAGCCTTTGATGTACGTCATCGGTGTACGCAGTTCATGGGAGATGTTTTGCACCAATTGGTCCTTTAGCCGCTCGGCCTCGGCCAATTCATCGTAAGCATGTTGCAGTTCGTCCGCCCGTTCAGCTAGATCACGATGGGCTTGCGCATTATCCAGGATGATCGCCAATTGCCCTGCCAACGCCGACAGCAAGCGAACATCCTCAGCCGCGAAGGCATTTAGGCGGCTACTTTCGACGTTGACCACACCCATCACGTGGTCGCCCACTACGAGCGGCGCAGCCATCTCGGATAGAGTCTCTGGTGTGCTTTCGATATAGTGCGGCTCCTGCCGGACGTCGGGAACAATGATCGGTTGACCGGTCTGAAAGACCCATCCCGTAATTCCCGTGCCAGGCTGGATGCGCTTTTCGCGTTTGTCTTCAGGCGACATGCCCGTGTACGAGTCATGAGCTCGCAGTGCTCCAGTTTCATCGGGAAACAAAAAACCCAAATGATGACCGTCCCACAGGCGGCACAATTGCTCGGTGGCCTCGGCTACAATGTCGTTGAGCGGGCGCCCGGACGCGCCCGCCAGCGCCAAAGCCTGAATGATCGAAGCCTCCTCCAATCGCCGCTTCGCTTCCCGATACAGCCACGCG
>Ga0315268_10007972_pt1 | contig 11094 bp, 15 predicted proteins | sample C1_top_MG_FD_204535 | JGI IMG/M metagenome (GOLD analysis project Ga0315268, IMG submission 204535) | Sediment microbial communities from Yellowstone Lake, YNP, Wyoming, USA - C1_top | ecosystem: Environmental > Aquatic > Freshwater > Lake > Sediment | place: USA: Wyoming | collected 2017-08-01 | reverse complement strand
CATCCGACCATCTAGTGCGCGCTTATCATCACACCTATGGCTTGCCGGTGCTCACGACGAATTGCTCCAACAATTACGGCCCCTATCAGTTTCCGGAAAAGCTGATCCCGCTCATTATCTTGAACGCGCTGCACGGCAAGCCGCTGCCGATCTATGGCGATGGCCTCAACGTGCGCGATTGGCTGTATGTGGGCGACCATTGCAGCGCGATCCGCGCGGTGCTGGAACAAGGCCGCGTGGGCGAGACCTACAACATCGGCGGTTGCAATGAGATGGCCAACATCGATGTGGTGAAAACCGTGTGCGCGCTTTTGGACGAGTTAAAGCCCGCCGCGCAACCTTATGCCGCGCTCATCACCTACGTCAAAGACCGCGCCGGCCATGACCGCCGTTACGCCATTGATGCACGCAAGATCGAGCGCGAGCTGGGGTGGAAACCTGCCGAGACATTCGAGACCGGCATCCGTAAAACGGTGGCTTGGTATCTTGCGCATATGGATTGGGTAGAACGTGTGGCGAGCGGGGAGTACCAGCATTGGGTGTCTACACAGTATCGTGAACGGTGATTGGGTAATCGGTGATTGGTCATGAGCGAACGCCCGCACTACAGACTAGATGCCTGGAAGGAATCCATGGCCTTGGTTAAAGCGATCTATGAAACGACACGGGGTTTTCCTAGGGAAGAGGTTTACGGACTTACACAGCAAATTCGACGCGCGGCTGTATCCGTGCCCAGCAATCTGGCTGAAGGCGCTGCACGCACTAGCCGGAAAGAGTTTTCCCAGTTCATCAGTATTGCCAAGGGTTCGCTCAGCGAGCTGGAAACCCAGTTACTGATTGCCGCCGATTTACAATATATTGATCGGGATAGTTTGATTTTTCCTCAGGTGGAAAAAGTTTCTCGATTGCTCGCAGGGTTGCATAAGAGTCTCATCTCTTGAAAAGGGATTTGCAATGACCGTTCACCCAATCACTGAATCGCCCAATCACCCAGGAAAAGGCATCATCCTCGCCGGTGGTTCCGGCACGCGTTTGTATCCGGTGACGCAAGCGGTCTCGAAGCAACTGCTGCCGGTATACGACAAGCCGATGATTTACTATCCGCTCTCCACGCTGATGCTGGCGGGGATACGCGATATCTTGGTGATTTCCACGCCGCAAGATACGCCGCGCTTCGAGCAATTGTTGGGCAACGGCGGCCAGTGGGGGCTGAATATTCAATACGCGGTGCAAGCCAAGCCGGAGGGTATCGCGCAAGCATTTCTGGTCGGCGCCGATTTCATCGGCAGCGATGCCTGCGCACTGGTGCTGGGCGATAATATTTTTTACGGTCACGAATTGGCGAGCGATCTTAAACGCGCCGCCGCTAAAACCGCAGGCGCCACGGTATTCGCTTATCCGGTGACCGATCCCGAGCGCTACGGCGTGGTGGAATTCGATGCCCAAGGCCGTGCCCTGTCCATCGAAGAAAAACCCAAAGCGCCAAAGTCACGCTACGCGGTAACGGGATTGTATTTCTACGACGCGAGCGTAGTGGCGATCGCCAAATCGCTTAAGCCATCGGCACGCGGCGAGCTGGAAATCACCGATATCAATCGCGCTTATCTGGCGCAAGGCGCGCTCGATGTGCAAGTCATGGGCCGCGGCATGGCCTGGCTCGATACCGGCACCCACGAATCGCTGCTCGAGGCTTCGCAATTCATCCAGACCATCGAGAAGCGGCAGGGGTTGAAAATAGCCTGTCCGGAAGAAATTGCCTACCGCATGGGGTATATCAGCGCGGAGCAGCTCGATGTCTTGGCCGCCCCGATGGCTAAAAATAGTTATGGGCAATATCTGCTCGGGCTATTGCGAGCTCATGTCTGGTGAGCCGTTTATCTTGTTGGTGGAATGCGTAAAATCAGATATGATCATGCTTTACGTTTTGGTGCTTTAGTATGAAAACTATCACAGCCACGGATCTCGCCCGTAACTTGCGGGATGTGCTCGACCGGCTCGCCATTGAAAACGAAGAAATTATTATTGAACGCAATCATCAGCAAGTTGCGCGCCTGATCCCGGGGCTCGGCCGGCAAACCGCGCTGGAAGCGATGGCGGATATCTATCGCACCTTACCGGTTGAGGCCGCTGCCGAATGGTTGCAAGATAGTCGCGCCGGTTTTGGTGGCGACACGATTGATTCGGGTGTAAGGAGCGCATGGGATTCCTAATCGACACCTGTGTTTGGATCGACGTCGAACAGGGCAAGCTTGCGCCGGGAGACGTGGCGGCAGTAACCGGCGATGAGTTCGTTCTGCTCTCGCCGATTACCATCGCAGAGCTCAAGTTCGGTGCGGAAATAGCGGCAGATGCGGGCGTCAAGCAGAAGCGGCTTGCGGCACTGCGCCGCCTTCAGCGTAAGCCGACGCTGCCGATAGACGCAACAACCGGCGATGTTTTTGGAGGCGTCGCGGCCCAAATTAAGAGCGGCGGGCGCGGACACCGCTACCGAGTACAGGACCTATGGCTCGCTAGCCAGGCGATTCAGCACGGTTATCGGCTGCTTACGCGAAACAAACATGATTTTGAAGATATCCCTGGGCTGGACTTGGTGTTGATATAGCCCCGGACTCCTTAACCGTGAACATTCTTCGAGGCATATTCCCGATACCCCGATTTTGGAGCCATAGTATTTGGTGATGAGCGGGCGAGGCACGCCTCGCCCGCTCGCGTCATTGAATATTGGCGGCGTTTTGCCTGGGCAGAATGATTGATGGGAACTTCCTTTAAGCGGCTGAAGGTGGATTTAGGCGAGCTTGAGTGCGCGCTGACCGATCACAGCGGCGCCGAGTACCACCTCGATCTCGAAACCGGCAGCTTGTTATTTGTGCCGAGTTGCAATGAATCCATGATGGATCCCGACGAGCGGGAAGCGTTGGCGCTGTGTCCAGACCAATTTATATTGGTCGAGGCGGCTGCCATCCGCCTATGAATGGAATGTGATGGACGCTTACGCGGGGGCGTGTGTCGCGGCACTAAAAGCTGCCACTGCTACGAACCGGGCCTACGATCTTTCGGGTGGTGAGACCTTGAGCTATCGTGAAATGACTGTCCGAGTTTTTGCTGCCTTGGGTTGCCAACCTAAACTATTGAAGGTTCCCCTGGACCTGTTTCGGTTTGTCTTGACTTGTGCGCGCTGGTTGCCGCGCTATCGACACTGGTCGGTAGCGATGGCGGAGCGCATGAATCGGGATTTGCTTTTTGACCACGCCGATGCTGCGCGGGATTTGGGGTTTGCCCCACGTGGTTTTTTGCTGAGCCATCAAGACAACCCTAGAGACGGTTTCTGAGCCACGAACAAGCGCCCACAAGAGGCGAGGGACTTGGAGCACGGTAGCGAGCATGCCGGGAAAAATCGTAAGTTGGGGCAAGTTTCTAACGGTGAATATTCACAAGCCATGAAATATGGGACTGACCATCCGATATTTCATGGCTGTTATCTTGTTTTTCCAATTCCGTATAAAAATGTTCGACCACCTAGACCCGCAGGGCGTGGGGAGAGTGGGCTGCAGGGGGCTGGCACTTCACCGTATAATCGTTCTTTTTAAACAATTACTGGGTTATCCATGAGCAAAGTCGCCCTTATCACCGGCATTACCGGCCAAGACGGCGCCTATCTCGCCGAATTTCTTTTGAACAAAGGTTATGAGGTACACGGCATCAAACGCCGCTCCTCGCTCTTCAACACCGACCGCATCGATCATCTCTATCAAGATCCACATATGGCGGGGCGAAAGTTTGTTCTCCACTATGGTGACATGACCGACTCCAGCAGTTTGATTCGGATCATCCAGCAAGTGCAGCCGGACGAGATTTACAATCTGGCGGCGCAAAGCCATGTCGCGGTGTCGTTCGAAGAACCGGAATACACCGCCAACTCGGATGCCCTGGGCACGCTGCGCGTGCTGGAGGCGATCCGGATACTGGGCCTGGAGAAAAAGACACGCTTCTATCAAGCGTCCACCTCCGAGCTTTTCGGCAAAGTACAGGAAATTCCCCAACGCGAAACCACCCCGTTTTACCCGCGCTCGCCCTATGCCGTAGCCAAACTCTATGCCTACTGGATCACGGTTAACTATCGCGAAGCCTACGGCATGTATGCCTGCAACGGCATCCTGTTCAACCACGAATCGCCGGTGCGCGGCGAAACCTTCGTCACACGTAAGATCACCCGCGCCTTGGCGCGCATCAAACTCGGCTTGCAGGCATGCCTCTACCTCGGCAACCTGGATGCGAAGCGCGACTGGGGCCATGCCAAAGACTATGTGGAAATGCAATGGCTGATGTTGCAGCAAGATCATGCCGAGGATTTCGTGATCGCCACCGGGGTGCAATACAGCGTGCGCGATTTCGTGAATGCCGCCGCTGAAGAACTGGGCATGAAAATCCGCTGGGAAGGTGCGGGTGTGGATGAGAAGGGTTACTGGCTTTCTCCCTCCCCCCTGGCGGGGGAGGGTCGGGGAGAGGGGGGAAGTTGCATCGTCGCCGTGGACGCGCGCTATTTCCGCCCGACCGAAGTGGAAACCTTGTTGGGAGACCCGAGCAAGGCCAAAAACAAACTGGGTTGGGTGCCGAAAGTCACGTTTGAAGAACTGGTGGCCGAAATGGTGCGCGAAGATTTGAAGACGGCGGAGCGCGATGAACTGGTGAAGAAGCATGGCTTTTCCACCTTTGATTATCACGAATGATGCGATGGATCGTAACGCTAAAATATTCATCGCCGGCCATCGCGGCCTAGTCGGTTCCGCCATCCTGCGGCGACTGCAAACCGGCGGCTATGGCAATCTTGTCACGCGTAATCGCACCGAGCTCGATCTAAGCGATCAGCGGGCGGTACAGCAGTTTTACGCGGCAGAAAAACCTGACTATGTGTTCATCGCCGCAGCCAAGGTGGGCGGCATACACGCCAACAACACCTATCCCGCGGACTTCATTTATCACAACCTGATGATCGAGTGTAACTTGATCCACGGTGCCTATCAGCATGGGGTGAAAAAGCTATTGTTTCTGGGCTCCACCTGCATCTATCCGAAGCTCGCGCCGCAGCCGATGCAAGAAGAACATTTGTTGACCGGTGCGCTGGAGCCCACCAATGAACCTTATGCCGTCGCCAAAATCGCCGGTATCAAAATGTGCTCGGCCTACAATCGCCAATATGGCACCAATTTCATGAGCGTGATGCCGACCAACCTCTATGGCCAGAACGACAATTATCATCCGCAGGATTCGCATGTGCTGCCGGCCCTGATTCGGCGTATGCACGAGGCTCGTGCACGCGGCGATAAGCAAGTGATGGTGTGGGGCACCGGCAACGCACGGCGCGAGTTTCTGGCCGGTGATGATATGGCCGATGCCTGCGTGTTTCTCATGGAGCGGTTTGATGCGAAAGATTTGGGCGAATTCATCAATATCGGCGCCGGCAACGATATGACCATCCGCGAAGTGGCCGGGATAGTGGCGAAAGTCGTGGGCTTTACCGGCGCGCTGGTGTACGACACGACCAAACCAGACGGCGCGCCGCGCAAATGGGTGGATGGCTCGCGCCTGACCGCGCTCGGCTGGAAGCCGCAAGTCTCACTGGAAGATGGGCTGCGCGCGGCTTATCAGGATTTTTTACGGCAACTCGATGCGGGCACGGTCCGGCTTTGAATGCGCGACAAATAACGGGAGCGTATGGGTTAAAATGTGCTTACCACGGCTTTTTGCGGCATGCAGCCTGTCGCCCAATTGCCCCAGCGCGTGTAATGTCGCTTTGTTCCCGGTGTTGAAAACAGCCAATCCATGCGTCTGACTGATTACCAAGTCCAAGCCATTTGCCAACTTGCTCGCCGAGTGGATGGTCGCCGACCCTTGAACCTGTTGGGTAACGCCTTTCAGGCGTGCCGCCAGTTTTGCGGCTATCGCCGCGCTGGATGGCCAGACCTCAAAACCCGCGCGGCTCACACGGGTTTAGACCTGCTACGCACGACGACAAAAGTAACGCCGCATGCGTGGAGCCGGACGATTTATCAGCGACACTCGATACAGCAGGTGCCCCCTTTGGCTGCGGAAGGGTCGCTGCGCAGCAGCGGGGTACCCACCGGCGTACCCCTTGCGGGTAAAAAAGGGGGAACAAGGGGGATTTCAACGCGAGCAACCAAGAACCACCCGTGTCCTCAAATCCTCCCCGCCCCTTTGATTGCCCTGCCGAGCGCACTACATGCGGCGATACTTGAGGTGCCATGTTCAAGCTGTAAATAACTGGATTGCAATCAACCGGCCTGATTTAGCCTGAACCAAGGCAACGGTTCGGGCTGCTATAATCCTTTACCATGTGCTGCACACACCCTCACAGCCTATACGCGTCAGGCCCTGTTTTTATGTTAGGAGAAGTTGATCGATGCGGGTGACCCCACAACAGACAGAGACAGTCAAGACGCTTGCGCATCGCCACTTCGGCGCAGACGCCGAGATATGGCTGTTCGGCTCGCGTGTGGACGACGGCAAGAAGGGGGGCGACTACGACTTCCTCATCGAAACCTCGCTCGATCAACCCGATGTGATTGTTGAGCACAAAATCGCACTGATCGCGGAACTGCAATCGTCCCCGGCTTTTGAGGACGAAAAAATAGACTTGATTGTGCAGCGGCGGCATGCCCGCTTCGACATGCCGATTTATGCGATAGCCCGAAAAGAGGGGGTGCGACTGTGACGCCTGAGCGGTTAATGCACATCTATCTGGGTGAATGCCGCCTGCATGTGACCGTGTTGGCAGAAGCGTTGGCTGAAGCACAGAAGTGGTTGCCGGTTAGCGCCGATACCGTGCAGCACATTACGAGGGAACAGCTTCGGGTTTTGGATCAAGTAGCCTACCGCTTTAGCAAATTGCAGGACACCATGGGCCAGAAAGTTTTGCCGACCATACTCGATCTGGCGCAGGAACCGATTGCGCCCGACGCAAGCTTTGCAGAAAAATTGAACTGGCTGGAGCGGATGGGGGCATTGCCTTCCGCGGAAGAGTGGAAAAAACTACGCGTAGCACGCAACGCAATTGCGCATGAATATCCCGATGATCCTGCGTTGCAAGCCAGCGCCATCAATCGCTTTCTCAATGGCGCAATGCAACTGAATGCACTCCATGAATTTGTTGGCAGGTATTTGCTGGAGCACTTCCCAAGTGCAGGAAACGTATCCAAATGACCACGAAGATATTCCTGATTAGCAACCATCCACAGCCAAAGTGATCACCGGTATATTCCTTCCCCTTCGGGGGGATCCCAGAACACCAAACCCCGGCGAATTCACCATTCGCGAGTTGGCCGAGCTCGATAGGACTATTTGCAAATCACACTAAAGCTTGGAAAGCCGGGCGGCGTGGCATCCTATCCGCGACGACAAAAGTAACGCCGCCTGTGTAGCGTCGGACGATTTATCAGCGACACTCGATACAGCAGGTGTCCCCCTTTGGCTGCGGAAGGGTCGCTGCGCAACAGCGGGGTACCCACCGGCGTACCCCTTGCGGGCAAAAAAGGGGGAACAAGGGGGATTTCAACACGGGCACCAGAACCACCGACGTCCCCAAATCCACCCTGTCCCTTTTCCAAAGGAGGGAACCTACTAATGCTCAGCGTTATCAGCGACACTCGATACAGCAGGTGTCCCCCTTTGAAAAGGGGGAACAAGGGGGATTTCAACACCAGCACCAAGAACCACCCACATTCTCAAATCCTCCCCTCCCTTTCCAAAGGAGGGCACCTACTTTGATTGCCCCGCAGAACGCATTACATGCGATGGGCGATTTGCTCGGCCGGCTATAAAACTATTTATAATAGGCGGCGAAGATGTCATTGTCTCAAGTCTGGAGTTGTATCAAGGAATAATCATGCGCCTTACCGATTTGCAAGCAAACGTAATTCGTGACAGCGTGGTAAAGAACTTTGGTCCGGCGACTCGGGTATGGTTGTTCGGTTCTCGGGTCGATGAACAACGCAAAGGGGGAGATATTGATCTTTATATAGAGCCCGAATTTCAGGACGCCGCTCGACTAGTCGATGCGAAGCTAAATCTTTTGCGAGATATTCATAAGAAACTGGGCGAGCAAAAAATTGACGTGGTCATTCGTCGTGAGACATTTAAGGAAGATATGCCCATTTTTCGGGTTGCGCGCGAGACAGGCGTTCGACTGTTATGAATGAGGCTTACCCCAACAGGCCCCGCCCCTGGCTACGTCAACTGTCCGTAAAACGAACGTTTTGCGGAAATATTGCGCGGTATCCATAGGATACCCCTTGAACACCTGTAGGATACCTTTTAAAATAGAGGCGTTCACTAATCACCCGTGCGAGGCCAATATGGCTAAAGAAGTGCAAATGTCGATCAAAATGGAGCCGGAGCTACGCGACCAGTTCATGGCCGTGGCAGTAGGCCGTCATCGCCCCGCCGCTCAGATCATCCGTGACCTGATGCGCTTGTACATCGCAAACAGCGAAACGCCCAACGCACTGACAGCCGACACGCTTCGCAAGAGCGACAAGGGCGAAGACGTGTTCCACGCTGCCAGTCCGTCCGACCTGTTCAAACAGTTGGGCATCTGATTGCGTTCGGCGAGCTATACCGGCCAATTCAAACGCGATGTAAAACTGGCTGAGAAACGCGGCAAGAATATGGGCAAGCTGCGCCACGTTATCGGCCTGCTTCTGGCCGGCCAACCTCTCCCGCGCGAGCTTGGCGACCACCCGCTGAAAGGCGAATGGAAGCCAAGGCGCGACCTTCATATCGAACCCGATTGGGTCTTGATTTACAGCGTGGACGGTGACTCGGTTCGCTTCGAGCGTACCGGCACACACGCCGACCTTTTCGGTCAATGACAGAATGGTGTGCCGCGCACGATTAGCGTGGCCAACGCCCCCTATTCCTGTCTGCCTGGAGTCGCTATGTATAGATGTACATAGAGATGTTAGCCAGACTGGAGCAAATGCAGTTCAGCGGCATATGCGCTGTATAAACTGGCGGGCCATCTCCTTAGCGAACCATAAAATCGGGCGGTTGATTTGTTCGCGGTGGTTCGCAGTTGACATCGCTTGATCCCTTGCCAGAAAAGTGCTCAAATAGCGAATGTTCAACAGTTGAACGCAGGTAGGGACGTGGCTAAATGCTGTGTCCTACCGCATTGCCGGTAATATACGCGACGACAAAAGTAACGCCCATGCGTGGCGCCGGACGCTTTATAAGCGACACTCGATACAGCAGGTGTCCCCCTTTGGCTGCGGAAGGGTCGCTGCGCAGCAGCGGGGTACCCACCGGCGTACCCCTTGCGGGTAAAAAAGGGGGAACAAGGGGGATTTCAACACGAGCGCCAAGAACAACCCATGTCCTCAAATCCTCCCTGTCCCTTTCCAAAGGAGGGTGCCTACTTTGATTGCCCTGCCGAGCACATTACATGCGGCGATACTTGAGACATTGTGTTTAACCATGCTAAGCGATGAATACCGCTACAAGATATTAAAGCGCCTCGAAACCGAGCCCGAAATCAGCCAGCGCGAGTTGGCGAAAGAATTGGGCATCAGTCTCGGCAAAGTGAACTATTGCCTCAGGGCGCTGATAGAAAAGGGTTGGGTGAAAGCGAATAACTTTCGCAATAACCAAAACAAAAAAGCCTACATTTATTTGCTTACGCCGCGGGGCGTCGAAGAGAAATCCCGGGTTACCGTGCAGTTTCTTAAATTCAAAGTGGCGGAATATGAGGCGCTGAAAGGCGAGGTAGAAAATCTACAGCGGGAGGCAGCGCAAATTCAAGCCTCCAAGAGCGAACGATTGCCTGGGTAATAATTAAAAATGTCCCCCACAAACAAACTGTCAACCGCCCGTAAAATCTGGAGCGTGCTCACGCTCGCCGAGCGCCGCAGCGCGGTGGTGTTGCTGGGTCTGATGTTCATCGGCATGGTGCTGGGGACACTCGGTGTGGGTTTGGTGATTCCGGTGCTCCAACCGGCCCTTCAAGCACTGGACAATCCCAGTCAGCAAAGCATGGCCGTCGGTGGTATTTTGGTGCTGGCGGGGGTGTATTTAATTAAGGTATTGTTTCTGACTTTACTCGTCCAAAGATATATTATCGAACTTTCAAAGCCTGAAAAAAATGAACTGGTGGAAAATTTCCACCGGTTCGATAAGCTCAAACACTTCACGGTAAATCCTAAAGCTTTTGCCGAAAAAGGCTTGTATATGCTGGCTACTATCCTTAAAAAGCCATCAATGATTCAAGATAAAGCCGATCAAAAATCACGCATGCAAAAAAGCAGGGAGCTAATCGCCGAAATTTTCGAATACGTTCCGCCCTACTGGCGGACGAAGGACGTTGGCGCCGCGCCCGACAACAGGCGCACGATACAGTCACGGGGAATTCATGTTCAACGATAAATCCATTCTTATCACTGGCGGCACAGGGTCTTTTGGTCACGCTTTTGTGCCCATGATGCTGGCCAAATACAATCCTCGTCGGCTGGTGATTTACTCGCGCGATGAAATGAAGCAGTGGGAGATGGCCAAGCTTTACGGCAGTGATGATCGGGTGCGTTTTTTCATCGGTGATGTGCGTGACAAGGATCGCCTCTCGCGTGCGCTCAATGGCATCGATTTCGTCGTCCACGCGGCTGCCACCAAGATCGTGCCGACTGCGGAATATAACCCCTTCGAGTGCGTCAAGACCAACGTCATCGGCGCCATGAATCTCATTGATGTTTGTATTGACCGAGGAGTTAAACGCGTTGTCGCGCTTTCGACCGACAAAGCCAGCAGCCCGGCGAATTTGTATGGCGCAACCAAACTGTGCTCAGACAAGCTTTTCGTCGCCGGCAACTCTTATTCTCGCAGTGACGATACCCACTTTGCGGTGGTGCGCTACGGTAATGTCATGGGCTCGCGCGGCTCCGTGATCCCGTTCTTTCTTTCCCTTGTCGGAAAGGGTGTGTTGCCGATCACCGATGAGCGCATGACTCGCTTCATGATCACGCTCGAGCAGGGAGTGGATCTCGTCTGGCATGCCTTCGAAGACATGGTCGGTGGCGAGATCTATGTAAA
>Ga0315268_10007971_pt1 | contig 11094 bp, 11 predicted proteins | sample C1_top_MG_FD_204535 | JGI IMG/M metagenome (GOLD analysis project Ga0315268, IMG submission 204535) | Sediment microbial communities from Yellowstone Lake, YNP, Wyoming, USA - C1_top | ecosystem: Environmental > Aquatic > Freshwater > Lake > Sediment | place: USA: Wyoming | collected 2017-08-01 | reverse complement strand
TCTCAACAAAGAGGGCGGGCAATTGAGGCTCCCGTCGGTGATCTTTTTGGACTTGACTCCGACGCCGAAGAGCTCGGCCAGGGCCCGGCCGCAGTTTTCCAAGCTCTCGACAGGCATCTCATAATGCATCCAGTTCCCGCGTTTCAGACCTCGGACCAATCCGGCTTCCTTAAGGATACGGAGGTGTTGAGAGACAGCCGATTGGGTCATGCCCAGCCTCTCAACGATGGCGTTGACGCATTGGGGATGTTCCTTAAGCAGTCCGACGATCTTGAGCCGGGACTCGGAGGAAAGCGCCTTGAGCACTTTAACCTTATCGTACATCTGATCTCCTTTCATACGAGGGAAGGTAAAATAGTTTATTAGCATATATTAATATTCTGATTTGCTATCTGCTTGTCAAGCCCCTCGTGGCGCCCGCTCTCTTTTCCTCTTATCCCTCTCCACCCTGCTAAAGATGTTCTGAAATCGCGTCTATGAAATAGATGATCAGCCGCCCGCTCCTCCCCTCGCCCCCCGGAAGATATCCTCGCAGGGTTGTGTTGCCTTTTTGCTACCTGACCTTAAAGGCCAACAAATAGGTGCGTGGCGCTTTTTATTCGGTCCTTAGGGCAGTGATCGGATCGAGACGAGAGGCCTTGCGGGCCGGATAAACTCCGAAGAAAAGCCCAACGGCGATAGAGAAGGTGAAGGAAAGAACGATGGACGTTGGGGAAACGCTCGTCTCCAACCTGGTCACCGCGCCGGTTACCAGAGAACCTGCCAGACCTGTGCCGATACCGACGATACCGCCTCCGACGCTCAGAGCTGAGGCCTCGAGCAGGAACTGTACCAGTATGTCTTTCCGGCTTGCTCCCACGGCCATGCGCAACCCGATCTCGTTCGTACGCTCCTTGATGGCCATGAGCATGATGGCCAGGATACCGATTCCGCCGACAAGCAGAGATACACCTGCGATGCTCGCGATTAGCACGGTGAAAGTCTCGGCCGTCTCACGCTGGGCTTCGATGAGGTCCGTCTGGTTCTGAATAGTGAAATCGTCGGCCTTGTCTTGCTTGTTCAGCCGATGTCGCTCCCTCAGAATCTCGCGGACCTGCTGTTGGGCGAGGGCCATTTTGTCCTTGCTCCCGGCCTCGATATTGATCGTGTTGATGTAGGCGATGTTGAAAAGCCGCCTCAAGGCGGTGCTGATGGGGATCAAGATCTGGTCGTCCTGATCTACCCCGTTGAGGTCCGAGCCCTTAGCTTCCAGGACGCCGATGACTTCGAACTGGACCTTCCCAATGCGGATGGTCTCTCCGACCGGTTCAGACTTCTCGAAAAGATTCTTGACCACGGTCCGGCCGAGCACGGCCACACGGCGGGAACCGATAATATCTTCTTCGCCGAAAAACGAGCCCCGTTCGACCTTGAGTTTCCTGATCGACAGGATGTCCGCGGTCGTCCCCGTTGTGGTCGTATTCGTGGCGAGGTTCTCGTATTTGACCTGGAGTTTCCCGCCTTGAACGGCAGCCGCGGCTCGAACCGCCGGGCATTCCTCGATCAACGCCTCGGCATCTTCGAGTGTCAAGGTCGTCACTGTCCCCCTCACTTGCTGTCTCCCGGCCGTGCGTTGGACCTGTCCGGCGTTAACGATGATGAGGTTCGTGCCCATAGCCTCAATCCGGCTTAAGACCTGTTTTTCCGCGCCTTTGCCGATGGAGACCATGATAATGACCGACGAAACCCCGATGACGATACCGAGCAGCGCTAAGGCCGTCCTCATCTTATGGGCGGCGAGCTGTTTGCGGGAGATCTTGAGACTACGAGCGATTTTCATCTTCGGCCCACTGATCTGGCCAAGAGGCGATTTGTCGCCCCCACTTTCTTCTCAGCTTTCGGCTCAGGCCTTCAAAGCCTCTATAGGCTGGATGGAAGCAGCCCGTCTGGCCGGCTGTATGCCGGCGATCAGCCCGACCAGGCTAGAAAAAATCGCCCCGAGGACTACGATCTCCCAGGACACGGCCATCGGCGTCTTCGTAACGGCTTCCAATATCTTCGAACCCGCAACGCCGAGCGCGATGCCGATGATTCCTCCCGTGAGTGTAACGGCCGTGGCCTCGATAAGAAATTGGAACGTAATGTTATTCTTCCGGGCGCCGACAGCCTTTCTCAATCCGATCTCCTTCCGTCGTTCGCTGACCGAGATCAGCATGAGGTTCGAGACCACGACGCCGCCGGCGATCAGCGAAATGCCCGCGACCAGGATGAGAAAGAGATTGAAAGTCCCGGCCACCTTCTCGGCCATTTCGGTCACCTCCCCCGGCTTGATAATGGAGAAATCGTCGGGGATCCCGGGGGCTTGCTTGTGGCGTTCGCGGAGCAGGGCTTTGATACTACCCGCCGCTTTGTCCATATCCTTGGCCGTTTTGAGGCGCACCTTGATATTGGTGATGTAATCGATGTTGGCGACCCGTCGCATCATGGTCGTCATGGGGATCATGACCCGGCTATCCATGTCGCCTCCGGCGGGACTCGTGCCTTTGGCCACCAGGATACCTTTGACCTCGAATTGAACGTTCCCGACGCGGATCATCTCCCCGAGGGGATTCGCCCCACCGAATAGGTCCTTTTGGATCGTGGGGCCGATCACGCAGACCCGGGCGGCGCTTGCGACGTCCTCATCGCTGATAAAATCCCCTTTGGCCGCGCCCCAGTCCCAGACCGTCGCGAATGACGGCATGGCGCCAAGGACCAACGTGGTTGTCGACCTGTCGGCGTATTTCACTTCCATCTGAGGCCGATGAATCTGAGGGGAGATATCGGCGACCTGCCTTATCTCCCGCTTGATCGCCTCCGCATCCTCGAGCTTCAGGGTGACCGTCGGTTGCCCGCTGCTCTGGACTCCTATTGTCTGGCCGCCGCCGGCCCTAACCATCAGACTATCCAGCCCGAATTTCCTAACCCGCCCCATGACCCTTTGCCTGGCCCCCAGTCCGGCCGACACCACCATCGTCAGGGCAATGATGCCGATGATGACCCCGATCATCATCAGGAACGTGCGGAGCTTGTTTCTGCCAAGGCTCTTAAACGCGGATTTGACGATGCGGAGGGTTTTCATTCTTTGGCCTCCTTGCCGGGGAGCTTACGCAATTCCTCCTCGGCGTTCTTCGGGTTTTCGTTGACCCTGTCCTCGACGACTCGTCCGTCCGAGATACGTATGATGCGCCGGGCGTGTTCAGCGATGTCCGGCTCATGGGTGACGAGGACGATGGTTTTTCCCTGCCCATTGAGCTTCTGGAAGAGGGAGATGACCTCGTAGCTTGAGCGGCTGTCCAGATTTCCCGTCGGCTCGTCGGCGAAGATGATCTCGGGCTCGTTGACCAGGGCCCTTGCGATGGCCACCCTCTGCTGTTCTCCCCCCGAAAGCTCGCCGGGATAGTGATTGTCCCTACCGTTGAGTCCCACAGCTTCGAGGGCCATCCGGGCCAAGCGGCCGATATTGGCCCTCTCGGAGTAGACAAGCGGAAGTTCCACGTTCTCCAGGGCCGTCGTCCTCGGGAGAAGATTGAATGATTGGAAGACGAAACCGATCAACTTGTTGCGAACCTTGGCCAGCTCATCGTCGGGCAGGCCGCTCACCTCCATCCGGTCCAAGAGCACTATTCCGCTTGTCGGCCTGTCGAGGCACCCGAGGATATTCATCACGGTGGATTTCCCCGAGCCGGATGCCCCCATGATGCCCACGAATTCGCCTTTCCGGATGTCCAGGGAGACATCCCGGACCGCGGCCACCTCGGAGGTTTTCCCCGGGTTGTAGATCTTTTGAATGTTTTGGGCTTGGACGATGAAATCGTTCATGGCCTCCTCCTTGTTACTCATATATGACGACCTTTTCCCCCTCGCTGACTCCGCTGATGATCTCGGTGAAGCCGTTATCCTTCCAGCCGGCCTTGATCATGCGCCGTTCCGTCCTGTCGCCTTCGAGAACCGTGACGAATCTCTCTCCCTGTTCCCGAACGATGGCGGCCGTGGGCACCGCCAGGGCATTCTTCCTTGCGGCCAGGAAGATCGTGACGTTGGCGGTCATCTCGGGTCTCAAGGTCTTTCCCTGGAAGTCTGTGATCGCGAAGGTAACGATATAATTGACAACGTTATCCTGTATCACGGCCTTGGGGTAGATGGCCGTGACCTTTCCTCTGAAATCCGTATCGGCGTAGGTGTCTACGGTAAAGCCCGCCTCGAGCCCCTCATGCACCTTGCCGATGTCTGTTTCATCAACGTAAGTCTGGACCTCGAGCCGGTTCAAATCGATGATGTTGACGAAAGTCGGCGCAGAGAAACTCGCCGCGACCGTTTCGCCTTCCTGTGTCGCGATGGAAGCAATGACGCCCGAAATGGGAGCGAATATTTTCGCGTAGCCGAGCTGGACCCTGGCGTATTCCACATTGGCCTCCGCCTGCTCAAGCTGGGCTTGGGCGACCTTGTTGGCATTCTCGGCCAGATCGACCTGCTGCTTAGAGGCGAAATTCTTTTTCAGGAGAGAACGCTGTCGCTCCAGATTCAACTTCGCATACTCGAGGTCGGCCTTTGCCTTTTCGAGAGCAGCGATGTTCTGGTTGAGCTTCGCCTGCAACTCGGCATCGTCCAGTTCGGCGATGACCTGGCCCTCTTTCACGAGATCGCCGATATGGGAGCGCAGCCGTTTGACCACGCCCGAAACACGGGATCCGACTCTGACCTCGGCCCCGACCATGGGCTTGATGATCCCGGTGGCCCGGACCGTGGAGCCGATATCGCGGCGGGTTACCACGGCCGTCGTATATGCGGGGCCTTTCCGTTCTTTTCCGCCGAGATAACGGCGCGCCGCAAGCACGGCCAGAACGGCGAGCGCGATGATAATGATTATGAAAAGATATTTCTTCCTCATCTCCCCTCTCCCTCGTCCTTCGACCAGAGGTCGATGCCCAAAGCCCTATTTAAGGCGGCAAGGGAGATCTTGAAGTCGGCAAGAGCCTCAACGAAACTCACTTCGGCCGCCACCATGTTGGTCTGGGCGTCGATCACTTCGATCATGGAACCCGCCCCCTCCCGGTATTCTTCTTCTGCCAGGCCGAGGTTTTCGCGGGCATTCGCCAGAAATATTTGTGCATCTTCGATCCGTTCTTTGGCCTCGTTCAACGCCAAGAAAGCGTTCCACACGTCAAGGCCTATCCCGAGCTCGAGGGAGGATTTCCGTTTATCCATAGCCTGGAAGGCGATCTTTTCCTGGGTAACCCGGGAGGCGAGAGAAAAGCCGGAAAAAACGGGATAGCTCAAGCTCAGACCGAACGACCAGCCCTTTTTCAACGAAGAAAGGGCCGAGCCGCTGAAGCTGTAATTCGCGTCGGCAGAAACCCAGGGGAGGAGGCTGCTTCGGGCCAGCTTGATGTTGGCGCTCTGGGCCTGGAGCTGGGCGTTCATTCCCAACAGCTCCGGACGGTGTTCATAAGCTTGCGCCAGCAGGGTGCGGAAGTCGGCTGGCTCTTTTTGCTGAATGTCTTGAAGGTCATCGACGACTTCCAGGGGGGCATCGGCGGACTGGCCCAGGAGGATGTTGAGTGAGCCCTGAGATGATAGCAGATTGTTCCGGGAGCGGATCAGGGCCAGGTTGGAGTTTGAAACTTCCACCTCGGCTTTCAGGATATCGGAACGGGTGGCCAATCCGGCCTCGAAGCGGGCCTTGGCGAACTCCAGATGGTATCGTGCGTTCTCCAACGATTTTTCGGCGACTTTAACCAAATGGCCCGCCTGGAGCAAGCGATAATAGCCCTGGTTCACCTGAAGGATCAGATCTTGGACGTTGCCTTCGTGCCGATGAGAGGCCGCTTCAAGGTTGGATTGGGCGGCCGAGATCGTAGAAACCGTCCGGAAACCCTTGAACAGGAAATACTGGGCCGAAAGCCCGGCGCTGAAGCTGGAATTAGGGTCCGTGGAGCCTCCAGACTGGCCGCTCTGGCGAAGGAGTCTATCCGCGCCCGCCGCAAGGCTAATCGCCGGAAAGGAGGCTGCTCGCGCTTCGGTGATCCGTTCCCTGCTTTCCATGACATCGTAGCGAGAGGAGAGGATTTGAGGATTATTCCGTAGGGCGAGCGATAGACATTGGTCAAGGGAAAGTCGATTGGAGGTCTGAGACTGCATTCCAAAGAAGAATATGGCCAGAAGCAATATCAGGATAACCCCGGTTCTATCCGAAAAGCACATCTCGCAATTTGCTCCTCTCTGATAAATTAATGGCGTGGGTCGGAAGAAGATGGCTCAGTCTCCTCTCAGGTACTTTCCCGGCCCAATCGGGGAAGTGAGCCTTTGGAGGATAATGGAGAGGAACTTCTCCTGCTGTTCGGGACCGAGTAAGGCCTTGACGTCCAGAAGATGGTTGATGACCCTTTCCTGCGCCTTGATTTGCAGCCGGTTGATGCGCTCGTTGATCTCCGACAGCCGCTTTCGGTCGGGTGTCGGAGCGCCGAGCTCCTGGATCAGCTTCCGCCGCAGGTCGTTCTGCTGGGCGGAGAGAGAATCGAGCTCCGCATGAAACGCTTTCCTGAATTCCTGAAACTTCACAATCTGCTCCGCAGAGAGGGAAAGCTCCTGCTTGACCTGCTCGAAGCCCTCGGCCTGTCGGCGGTCTACCCGGGATTGGATGCAGCTTCTGAATCGATGGAAGAGAAAGGTTCCCAAGGCCGCCAGATTGATGATCGTCAGGATGAGCAGGGCGTAGATGATTAACTTTTTTTTCATGTCAGCTCACGATTTATGTCGAGGCTCATTCGAGATTTGCCAGGGATTCCACCAGCGAGCCCGGTGGCAGAACGTTGAATAGTTCAAGCCCGAACGCCTCGATCTTTCCTCCCGACAAAGCCTGCAAGGTTTCTGTGATCGAGGTCGTCCTAGTTACTGTGGGAGTGCCTATATAGATTCCAATCGCGATGGCCAGAAAAAGCGCAATGGGGAAGGCGACCGAGGCGAGCAGGCGGCGGGCTGAGAGCGGGCGGAAGCGATACCCGCGGGCATGCCCTATCCAGCTTTTCCTTTCATGCTCTTGGATCCGTTGAATGAGGCTTTCCCATGATAGTGAGAGGGGAACGGGCGGCCTTTCGACGGATTCAGCGTTCCAGGCCTTGGCTAGAATTTTCAAGTAGCGGCTGCACTCCGGACATTGGCGTAGGTGAAGGCGAACCGTATCCCGTCGCTTTTCCGGGAGTTCGCCGGCCAGGAAACTCAGGAGGTCCTTCCGGATTTCCGCATGAGTATCTTTTTTCATCTTCACTCCATTAGAGGCGGATTTACATAAAAACTTGCGGTTCATTTCAAGAGTCTATCAGGTAGGGCGCTAAACGCTTCTCCAGGTTCTGTTTGGCCCGGAAAAGCAGGGATTCGACCGAGGAACGAGAAATCTCCATCGCCGAAGCGATCTCTTCGTAGGCGAGGCCTTCATAGTATTGCAGGGTAATCGCGGTCCTTTGCCTCTCGGGTAAGGATCTTATCAAGCGCTGGACGATGCGCTCCATTTCTTTTTTCTCGAGCTCGGCAGGAGGACTGTGGCGAGGGTGGGCGGGTTCGATCGGCGAGGTTCTGCCCGATTCCTCGGACAGGAAATTCAGCGATAGGAACTTTTTGAGTTTCTTTCCCTTTAATTCTTTATTGATCAGGTTTACCGCGATGCGGTAAAGCCAGGTGGAAACCTTTGATTCCCCTCGGAAGTGCGGATACGCTTTGAACGCGTTTAAAAAGACCTCCTGGGTGAGGTTTTCCGCCTCTTGACGGTTGCCGAGCAGCCGGAAACTAAGGGAGTAGATCAGAGCTTTGTTTTCTTCGAAGATATTCTGAAAGGCTTCCAAATGGGCAGCGGCGTTTTTTGGGGCATCTTGAGCTATTCCGCCGACTTTCATTTCTTCAGAACCCTTTCCGATCATCACGGTGAACGCGGGCGATTCTACACGAGTCCGGCTGAAACGGCCACATCCTGAAACGCCTTGTATGCAGCAGTCCGGGAAGCTTGGCAGCCAAGGGCGTCCTTCTCCTCGAGTGCTATCTCGTCTTCGATAGCATCTGTGTCTGATTTAGCGAGCTCAATCAAGTGTTCCCTCGGCTGAAATGCGCAAATGGCGAGAGCCCTCACGTGTTCTCCAATCCGAGTACCGGACAGCTCGAAGGGCCTATGATCGTGCGAAGCCCTCGCGGCGTATTCCGCCGGTTAGGTTTTAGATACGGAAGATGGGTTTACCGGACGCTTATGATATTTCCCTTCAAGGGAAGATGGCCCTTGGGACAAAGCCTCGTCGAAATCATGGAGAAGAATTTTTTCTGCTGCTCGCCGGTTAAAAGCGCTTTTTCTTTGAGCATTTGGTCGACGACGAGTTTCTGGAGCTCCGCCTGTAAAGCCTCGATTTCTTCAACATAAGGGAGAAGCCCTTCGAGCGAAGCCTCCGGCGGTTTTATTGCCTCGACGAGGCGGCTGCGCTTTTCCATCAGGCCGTCTCTGAGGCTCTGGATTCGCGGCTCAAATGAATTCCTCAGGTCGGCGAAGGCTCGCGTTTGTTCAGAGGAGAATCCAATCTCGGCCGCAAGACGATCGAGGGCCGAGCCGGAAGACACCTCGATGCAAGCGGCGGAAGGTTTTCCTCGAACGAGGCGATAGCCGACGCTGCCGAAAACTCCGATGTTGATCGCTACCGAAAGAACAAGGGCTAAGGCAAGCCATTTATTCCTCATTTATCCCCTCCTCTCCGGGTGCTGCCACCGGATTGAGTCGAGACGGCGATATACGCCCCTCCTACAGAATCCTCGGGAAAATCGGCAAATGTGTCTAAGTAGGGGAAAATTCCGTTTATCGGCGGACTAATGACCTGAGTCGCGGGCACTTGTTTGTCGATAAAGGCGACTTTGCCCAGGAAAAAACCGCCTGCGATCCCCAGTAAAAATCCCGCTGCGGCTATCGCCGGGATCGGAATACGTGCCCAAATACCGCCCGGCCGGGATTTCAATGGGATCGAGAATTCTCGGGCTTTACCCCAAAATAGAGCGTCGAAATCATTCCGCGGGGCAATCTTTTCGCTTTCGGCCAGAAGTGCCCAGGCCTGAGACGTCGCCGCCAAATAACGGCGGCAATCCGGGCAGATGTCGAGGTGCCGTTTAATCGCCGACGTCATCTTTGGAGGCAATTCTGCATCCAATAAAGCCGGTATTCGTTTTTGGATTCGTCGACACTTTCCTATCATGGCTTTCGTCCTTTCCGGGAAGCATCCCGGTCCGCGAAATAAGGCTCCAGAAATTTCCTTAGCTTGCCGTTCGCCCTCTGGAGCAGCGAGTCGACGGCGGCCGGGGAACACCCGAGAATTTCGGCGATCTCCCGGTAGGAGAGACCTTCGTATCTCTTAAGGACGAGGGCAAGACGCTGCTTGGCCGGAAGGCATTGAAGGGCATCGTGGATAACGGTCAACCGCTCATTTCTTTCGAGTTCTTCGGAAGGGGAAAAACGCCCCGGCGCCGAGCCGACGAAGAGCGGCGAGCCCGTATCGGCCGGGTCCTGACGGTCGTATGATACGGATTTCGCCGCGTTTTTTTCGCTCCTCAGCCGGTTCAAACAGACGTTGGCCGTAATTTTATAAACCCAAGTCGATAACTTCGCCTTGGGTTTGTACGTTCGGGCCGAACGGTAGATTTTCAAAAAAACGTCCTGGGCGACGTCCTCGGCCTCGGTCCTGTCCCGGAGAAATCGATAAGCTATATTCAAGACGAGATTCTTATAACGACCCAGGATTTCGGAAAACGCCTCTTCCTCCCCGGACTTGAATTTCCGGATCAGGGTATCGTCAAGGTCGGCGGCTCGTTTCTCCACACAGCTCCCGATTTTTAAACAGACTCTCCTTTACTCTATATAAACACGAAAGAAAAATAAATCCTTCGGGCGAAGGATTTTCCCGTTTCCCGGGTTTCATGGATGGATAGTTTTTATACCGAAGGAGGTGAAAACGATGAAGAGATCGACGTGGAGTCGGGTTCTGATTGCCATCGTCACGATCGTCACCCTTGTCGCCCTCAGCGACATTTTCGCCCAGGACCAGAAGGCCCCGGCCAAGGAGAAAGCCCAGGTAACGGCCAAGGCTCCCGCCCATCAAGCTGGATCGGCGGCCTGCCTCGAAGCCCACAAGAGCGGCAAGTGCACGGGGCACGACCCGGGCGCGTGTATCTGCGGAGGGAATTGCGGGGGAAACTGTGGCGGAAACTGCGGTAAACACGACGCCAAGAAGAGCAATTGTAACGGCGGCTGCGCCAAGCACCTCGCCAAGAAGAAGGTGTGACCGGCGGGACGGACCTGTAACTTCAACAAAGGGAGGCGGTTGTTGAAACCGCCTCCTTTTTTTTCGCCTTAAAGAGGCGTTCAACGTCCGCCGCTCCCCTCGTCCCGCTCCCTAGCTCTCTGGGCAATCCTTCACCGCCCCCCGCTCACCCCTCCGCTCATCCCCCCTGAAGACATCGGCGCTGGCTTGCGCTGCCTTGCTTTCAAATAACCTTAAGGGGAAAAAGCCGGTTCACAGGGAAGATTCCATGATATCTGCCAAACCTGGGGCGATTGGATAGAAGCCCGGAGGATCGATTTGAACCTCACCAAGCGCCAACTTTCCCTAACCCTTAATGTTTCGGATATTACGATATATCTCTGGTAAAAAGAACAAAGTCCAACCCTCGCTAGCCCAGATGCCGAGGTTTCTTGAGTTCCTAGGACACGATCCATTTGAGGATAAATCCGAATATCTAAGGGGCAAGATCAAAGAATACCGCCGGATTCATGGGTTGGCTCAAAAAAGCTGGCCGAGAGGTTCGGGATCGATGATCTTCATCCGCTTAATCCTTCTGCCTGCCGTTTTTTATCGTGAGGTATCCGTCGATTTCCACTCACGAGACATTTGTCTCGTTCACCAGGACAAGGCTGTTATCGCGAATGAGCGAGCGTAGTTCCGGCAGGAAGCCTTGGACGTCTTCCTGATCGATCGAAGTGACATCGAAGGACATGAACGAGGGCGTCTTTTGCATTGCGCCTTGCACGGTGGGCACTTCCATGCGCAGGTTGACGAA
>Ga0315268_10007970_pt1 | contig 11095 bp, 13 predicted proteins | sample C1_top_MG_FD_204535 | JGI IMG/M metagenome (GOLD analysis project Ga0315268, IMG submission 204535) | Sediment microbial communities from Yellowstone Lake, YNP, Wyoming, USA - C1_top | ecosystem: Environmental > Aquatic > Freshwater > Lake > Sediment | place: USA: Wyoming | collected 2017-08-01 | reverse complement strand
TCTCGGTATCCATAGTGTTGATAGTCATATGGCTACGAGCCGACCGTATGGCATTGGTATTACTTGGCTCAAATAACTTTTAATTATGGATAGGGGAAAATCGTGAGAACTTTAGGAAATATTTTGTGGCATATCCCATTTATGGGATTCGTATCGGCAATCATCGTATATCTGTTTGGGGCTTTGCTGGTTGTTAGTGTGATTGCAGCACCAATTGGCCTTGGACTGATGGAGTTTGGAAAATTTCTGTTTGCGCCATTCGGTAAGGCCATGGTCAGCCAGTCTGAGCTCAAATCTGAGCAGAATTCAGCCTGGAAAACTTACTCGACCATTGTATCCATCATTTATTTCCCTATAGGCCTGATTTTTGTCTTTATGGGGATATTCCAGGTGGTTGGTCTGACCTTCACTATTGTCGGAATACCTGTCGCCCTTGTCATTGCAAAATCATTGGGTACATATCTGAATCCAGTCAACAAGAAATGCGTTCCTGTTTCCGTCAGGGATGAGCTAGATAAGCGTAAGGCACAAATGGAGATTGATCTGCATCTGAGTAAATAAGTTATTAAGTGGTGCTTATATTTTATGAGCACCAAGCATAGAAACAAACAAAGTCACACAGGGGAATAATTAAAATGAAAACTTCATTAGAACAACCAAGAAATTTAATCAAACAAATAGAACAAAATTTGCAATTTCCTAATATTTGGTCAATTCCTTCGGTTTCTATATATCCCGAGAGAAGAATCAAAGATTGGTGGATAGTGAGCATCCTCAAAAGCGAAGTATATGGAATGGAGCCATTTGGATTTCATTTCGTTGGTCGCGATTTGACAATGGGTGGCGGTGCGGTATCAAGCAAGATAATAAATTTTGATCCTGAAAAGTTAGCCGGGATTACGAGTAGCGGAAGAATCTATCAATTAGAAGGACTGCCTGGCTTCGACGCAGATGCAAAATATGTATTAACTAATTGGGTAAAATTAAATCGGATTGAAGTTGCAGTGGCAACTAATGATTTTCTTCAGCAGTATGGAATTAAATTTGAATTTTCATCGTGAAACTGATGGCATATTGGAAATTGTATGAAAGTATTTTTTGATACTGAGTTTACATCGTTAAATAAAAAACATGGTCATCGCCATCTTATAAGTATTGGCTGTGTCGCCCAGGATGGACGGGAATTCTATGCAGAACTCTCGGACACATGGGATGAAAACTTGTGTTCGATATTTACCATTGAGACTGTCTTGCCGTTGCTACAAGGTGGCGAGTACAAAATGGGTGTATCAGAAATGGCTGCACGCCTCAAGGAATGGATTGAAGGTTTGACCGAGAGTGAAGTAACGCTACGATCTGACGCGCCTAGATATGACTGGCCTTTCATTCAAGAGATATTCGATCACGAGGGATGGCCTAAGAATTTATGCAGGAAGTGCGGCACGATCTATTTTGAAGAATATAGGCAGCAGCACCGTTATATCGCAGCACTTGAAAATTACTGGAAGTATAACCTATCTCGCCAGCACCATGCGCTGGTGGATGCTAGAAGTCTTTTGTTTGCATGGAAATTTGCCATGAAAAAAGGTAAGTGATGGAAATTTTCTTCGACACTGAATTTACCACTGCTGATAAAAATGTCGGGTTCCCTGCTTTAATCAGTGTTGGTTGCGCCGCTCAGGGTGGAGGTACCTTCTATGCCGAACTTTCAGATACGTGGCATACAGGTCTTTGCAGCCCGTTTGTTATTGAAACTGTATTACCCTTATTGGATGGTGGTGAATACGCCATGACGGAAGCGCAATTGGCTATAAACCTCAAGGAATGGATTGAAGGGCTGACCGAAAGGGAAGTGACGCTACGAACTGACGCGCCTAGATATGACTGGCCTTGGATTGAACAACTTTTCACGTTCTATGGTTGTTGGCCCAAAAACTTGCGCAAGTCGTGTGGTACGGTGTATTTCAATCATGAGTATCAAGAAAAACGTTATATGGTACATCTGGATGCTTATTGGAAAGAACACGCTGCACAGCGGCATCATGCGTTAGTAGATGCCAAAAGTTTGTTGTATGCATGGCAACTTGCAATGAAAAAAGGTATGTAATGTTGATATTTTTTGACACAGAATTTTCTGATATGTACATAGATCCGTGCCTAATCAGCATTGGGTTTGTGTCTGAGGATGGCCGTGAGTTTTATGCAGAATTGTTCGGCAATGAAAACTTTCCCAATTGTAGTGAATTTGTGCGTGAGGAAGTGATCCCTAAATTGCAGGGTGGCGAGTCCGTTATGACCATGAGAGAGCTATCTTATGGCTTTGTGGAATGGCTAATGGCCTTTGGTGAGCCGGTACAATTTGCAACGGATTCGCTCCGCTGGGATTGGCCGTGGATTGAAACGATATTTGCTGATTTTGGGGCTTATCTGCTTGAGGATTCAACTGTATGGCAGGACATAAAAAATTACCCGCATCGCTTGGCTGGCGTTGCACGCCCAGCTAATGTGAATGGCAGGCCGTATCTTTTGCCGCAGAGTCCAGAGTTTCATCTGGCCGTTGAGCAGGCTTTTGAGCGTGGCTTATTAAGCCGTCACCATGCACTTGATGATGCCAAGGCAAACAGGGTGGCATGGATGAGTAGCCAAAATCAATTATGATCATTTTTCTCGATTTTGATGGAGTGCTTCACCCGCGAGCGCCAGGGAAAAAAGGGTTGTTTTCAAATTTGGCAAGGCTGGAAGCCTTATTGCGGGAGTATGAATTTATAGAGATTGTCATTTCCAGCACGTGGCGGGAGGATATGCCTATCGAAAAACTAAAGGAAATATTTTCGCATGATATCCGGCCTAGAGTTATTGGTATTACGCCAGTCTTAGATATTGAGTTCCCAGCAGGACCTCATGGCACTAGAGAGCAGGAGATACGTATGTTTTTGGCACAAGATATTTACAAATACCGTACTTGGTTGGCACTGGATGATGAAGAGTTACTTTTTAAAACTGAGTGTACAAACTTGGTTAAATGCCATGCGGCAATTGGCTTTGACGAGGAAGCAGAGAATCGGCTAAGGGATTTTATTGAAAGTTTATGGTGCCATAGAAAATGTTGATTTTTCTTGACTGTGAATTTACCGACTTTATAGACTGCGATCTGGTGTCGATTGGCATGGTATCCGAAGATGGGCAGCATGAATTTTATGCTGAACGATCTGACTATACGGATAGCTGGTGTAATAACTTCGTGCGGGAAGCAGTTTTGCCATACTTGGGAAAATTTCCCGGCGCAGCATGTACCCGTCTTGAACTAAAAAGGCGGCTATGGGATTGGTTTGCTACCTTGCCGCGTTATGTGCAACTCGCTTCTGATTCTACACACGATCGGGATCTGCTTTGGGATTCATTTGATGTGGGCTTGCCTGAAAATCTGGACAAGTCTGTTTTTGACCTTCGTTCTTTGATCGACACTACCGTTTTCAATGATGCGGTATGTCGCTTTCATGCCCAACCGAATCAACCTTGGCACCACGCCTTGCACGACGCGAGAGCGCACAGGGCCGGATGGCTTGCATGGATGGAGTCCAAAAAATGATAATTTTTCTTGATTTTGATGGAGTGTTGCATCCATTTTTTCCAAGGAAAGATCTACCAGCTGAGGAAAATCAGCTGTTCTCATATCTGCCGCGGCTCGAAGGAGTGCTAAGAGATTTCCCTGCGTTAAAAATCGTAATCGCCAGTTCCTGGCGAATAAACCGCCCATGGGAAAATGTCATCAATGCTTTCTCGCTGGATATAACTGCCAGGATTATCGGAACAACACCCGTTCTGATACAGAAGGAACCTCCATATCGGAGGCATCTGCGTTACGAAGAAATATTAAATTTTCTCAATAATAATAACCTCTCGGCTGCGCAATGGATTGCTTTGGACGATGATCCAGAGCTATACCCTGCAAACTGTCAGTACTTAATTCTATGCGCTGACGGATTTCATGATGCAGAAGAAAAATCACTGCGCGAGGTTCTGAGTATGCGTATGCAATCAATTGGCGGTAGCCTTTAATATGCGGCAGCTTTATTTAAGGCTAGTGGATTAGCCTTAAATAAGGATCTTCGCATGCGCCAGTTTTCACTGTATGTAACTGATGTTATGATAAATTAAAACGACAATAGCAAATTCATAATGCACGACTTAGTGTATTAATGTTTCTGTTGATCTACTCCAGAAACGACACTTCCCAGTACGCCAACAAATATTTCCATCGCATTCGTTATAAGCTCAACTTGTTCTTCATTGGGCTTGACCACGTCGAGCATGGCCAGTGTTTCCTCCAAAGGTAATTCGCCGTACTTCGACTGGTAATGTGCAATATTCATTGCCAGGAGTCTCGCTAATTCAGCCAGATCATCTTTACTAACTTTTTCGATGAGCTGGTCGGCAAGATTGTAGTATTGTTGGAAGGTTGATAAATCAGACATTAGGATTCTCCAATATGAAAAGCTACTTTACCCGATTCTATCTACTGATATCCATTCTGCTGTTGGCCAATGTTGCTATTGGCAGCACACTGGAGGGGAGGGTGGTTGGCGTGGCAGATGGTGATACCGTGACTGTTCTAGATAGCAGCAACACTCAGTTTAAGATCCGGCTGATGGGTATTGATGCACCAGAGAAGAAGCAGGCTTTTGGTAATCGGTCGAAAGAAGCTCTTTCTCATTTGATTTTCAATAAGCTGGTTACGATCGAGTATCATAAGAAAGATAAGTATGGTCGAACGGTCGGCAAGATAATGGTTGAGGGGGTGGATGCAAATTTAGAACAAGTCAAAGCTGGTATGGCTTGGCACTATAAAAAATATCAGAAGGAACAGTCTGTGGATGACCGGGCAAGCTATGCCGAAGCTGAAGATGTGGCTAGGGCTGGTAAAATTGGTTTATGGCTTGATGATAACCCTATGCCGCCTTGGGTTTGGCGGAAGTTGCAAAAATTAAAGCAATGATGGCCACTAGTAGATTTTTGGGGACCCAGCTGGGAATGACTGCATCTCGGCCTTATGGAAAGCTTTCCATAAGGCCGAGGAACTGACCGTCATGGGGAGCGCTGCCGCCATCCGGTTTTCGGCCTAAGCGGTAGGTCGTCGACGATTTGATTTTGGCTGCCCCGAATGTCTGCTTCTAGAATATCGATCTGACGCCTTCTGTAGTTGTTCAAGTTGCCGCAATCTCAATCAAGACAATCTAAGCTACACAATATTATGGACACCCCCACATCCGGGTAGAGCAATTTGAATGGGATGTTTGGGCGAATGCTGTAGCGCTGCTGCATTGCTATTTTTTTGTGTGCTCCAAGTCAAACTGCACCAAGTAGGATGCAGGTGTCATCCGATCCAATTCATATATCTTGCTTGCCAAAATTGGCCTTAGCTCAATTGGTTCCTTATTGCCATTAAAGAACACCAGATAGAAGAAGTAATATTTTCGATGTTCAGATGAGGTCGAGACCGAATATTCATTGTCGGAGAGGAAGAATCGATACCCCTCATCCTTAGGGAGTTTTCCAACGGCCTTGACTTCGATGTATCGCTGTTTCTTTGAGGATGTGTGCGAAAGGAAATCGTACCCGTAACCAGGGCGATCCCTTCTGTCCTTAATTTGGGGAATTAGACTTCCCAGATTTTCCCCTCTAAGTCGATCCTGCTCCCATTTCAAGGCGAATTCTTCAGCGGCCTTGCCAATCTCATCTCTCTGATTTTGCACATCTTCAAAATTAACCTTTCGATGTGCTTTATTTCGGGGCTGTTTAATGGTGCTTGTAGTTGCTTTGTTGCTGCGAACATAAGTGTCATACAAGAAGGCCATGAATTTAGGATTGCTCCAATCCCGTGTGATGGCGCCAGATTGCTTGGCCTTCAGCAGCAAGTGCTGGTATTGACTGACCGGCAGGTCTTGGGGGCAACCAAGTATGTCGCCGAGCATCGTCAAGTGTTCTGAGCTACATACATTGAGGAAGCGATCGTCATAGTAGAGACTCAGAATTTTGGCCTTGAACATTTGTGAGAGCGGATTGGCGTCAATCGCAGAAAAATCTATGTTCTTCTCTCCTCCAAGGCGCACTAAGTCGAGGAGCGTGGCCTTAACCACGCGAAATGCCTCTTTTTCGTCGCCGTACTTGCGAGTGTTGTAGCGGTAGATTTTATTCGGGTCGGATTTTGTCCTGCCAAAATAGATGCCGAATTTTATTGCTGTTGCACCTTGAATATTTGCCCAAGCTTTTGTTTTGGCTTCCACGTAAGCGCAGAAAGTAGGAGCCTGATGCCCAACCACATAATTATCCAAGCTGATCCACCTAAGACGCTCTTTGGGATATTTTTCCAAAAAATCACCTCTTGTTTGGAATGCAATTTCTGAACGGGTGGCGTCGTAGGTTGCATCGAAGGTGCGCAGAGCGACAGCATCTAGGTAAAATCGTGTTGTCATGTTCATGTCCAGTTTGGGCTGACTTAAATGAATTGGTAGGTGGTGTGCTCGCCGGTTCGAACGAATCTAGCCTTTACCGACTTGTCTGGATAACTTGGCATAAGCTCATTTCCGTCTGGCACGAACTCCATCTTTCCGTTTTTCAACAATTTTTCGCCACGTTTCAAGCGCATCGATGTCAGCAAGTAATTCATCAGGGTGAGGTGTCGGTAAAAGAGCTCCCAAGGCTGGGTCATGAGCGAATTTCGAGCTCTTAGTCATGCCAGCATCAATTGCTTTATAGTCGGTGTCATCAACCTCGACATAACTCAGCTTCTGGGTGGACACTCCCTCACCGAATCGTGTGACAGCACCTTGGAAAAGCACTTCTTCAACGCCACGCTCCCAAGCAAGCCTTAAATGGTAATAAGTATCCCGCGTGAGCTTCTTAGACTCTTCTGCATCACCAGTTGTGTGAGCCGTGGCGGCTGCCATATGCATTTGTCGCAAGGAGATGACGCGCTTTGATGTAGACATGGCATCAAAAGGTAATCGATCATCTTGCACACCAAATCCAATCGGAGCCTTGCGAATACATTGGGGTAACAGGTCGAGACCCGCAGCCTCGGCTTCCTGCTGGAGGATGCACAGGAAGTAAATGTCATGGGTTAGGACAATCACCTGACGAACTTTCGCTTCCTTAGCCAAGCGTTTTGCAACATGCCAACGGCGGTGATGATCGAGAGAGGAAACAGGGTCATCAAAAACAATTCCACCACGACCCTTGCCAAGATTTACCTCAGCCAAGAACGAAGCAATAGCAATTGCGCGTTGCTCACCTTCACTTAGAATGTCTTTGGCTGCGACATTCCCCTGAATCTCCAACACCAATTTAAATCTGGTCTTACCTCCAGGCGACTCGGGTTTCATCATCACCTTTAGCTCATGAACATTGAGTTTTTTGAGCTCATTGTTTAGAGCGTCAGCGACCTCCTGAGTCGCCATGGTTTTGGAAAGCTCTGTGGACTTGCGGGAAATTGCGGCTGCGGCTGTTGCATCAGAACAAGCCTTGAGCTTGTCGAGCAATACATATTTGGCGATAGCTGCCAACACTGCATCTTTTAGGTCAACGAGCCTCAAGCGCGCGTCCAGTTCAGCTTTTTCAATGATCAATGCAGCCTTGGCATTTTCATCCATAGAATCTTCTAGAACTTTGGCTTCAGCCTGAAGCTGTGTCTTAGCATTCTCCAAAGCTTCACGGGGATCCACTGAAATCGCAGGAATCGCATTCCAATCGTTTCCAGGTTTTGCCGCTTCATGTATAGCTAGCCTTCTATCCAATAAGGCCTTTTGGAGTGTGGAGCAATCGTCAGCCAACTTCTGATTCACTCCCACAAGCTCAACAGCCAAAGTCTCATCAATTAATAGATCGAGGAGAGCATTCTTAATGGCTAGGTAAGCATCTTCCGCTAGTTTTCTTGCGGCCTTGTCGGCCTTTTCTGCGGCTTGCTGGTAGAACTTCTCAAATGCCTCAAGCCTTGCCACACCATCATCTTCGAGTGGCTTCTGGCAAAGCGGGCAGGATGATTCAGGCCCCAGATAAGGGAAAGTCTTACCAAGATGGGATTCGGCAGCAAAAGCGCGCGCGGCGTCAAAAAGTGCCTTCCAGACTTCACCACCAGTGCCAGGGAGTAGCCCTGGTGTTTCCTTAAACTTCTGGCCCGCAAGTATTGCTGCGTCTTTCGCAACCCTCGACTTCTCTATGAGAGATTTTAATTCAGCAACATTGGCATCACTAACAAATCCGATTGCTATCCCAATACGTGTGGCGAGGCTTGCGAACCGAATTGCCCGAAGTTTCAAGACTTGTGCTTTTTGCTTGGGGTCAGTTTCGGCGAACGCTTTGGTGATGTAATCAATTCTTTCTTGGTCTGCCACAATCCAATTAGCTAGTGCTTCAACATCATCAGGCTTCGTTTTGGATGACAGTGCGGTCAAGAGCTTGCCAACATTGGTTTGCGTTTTGCTCAGTGTAGTGAAGAGATCAATGTTGGGCTTGTTATCCGCCTGCTCCTTTGTGGCCATAATTTTAAGCTTCGCACAAACACCAACGAGTCCTTCCAGAATATCGAGGCCGTAGGGCACGTAAGCAAAGTCGCCCTGATTATCGACATAGGCTCTTGCACAATGCGAATCGAAAATGGCAATTGAAGAAAGCTGTTCAGGCGCTTCCATGCCGGATGTCCATTCAACTTCCAGCGGTTGTCCATCCACAATAATTTCAAACGAAGCTTGTGGCAGTCCTGCTTTACCTGGCTCCTTATGAGCATTAGGGTGAATGGATTCGCGTTGGTCACGAGCGAGGCAAGCTTTCTTGAACACCCTCGCATATCCGGATTTTCCCGATCCATTTTCTCCATAGATGACACTCAAGCCAGTTGGATTAATTGTGAGGCGCTGCCCTTCAGCGAGGGCATTTACGTTTCGCAGATTTTTAATTGCGGAAAGCTGAACCAGTCGGTTGGGAGCCTGAGGAGCTGCCACTTGTTCGGCGGCGAGTTTGGTTGGTGTGCGACCCTTGGGGTCGGGAATTCCATGTTCAGATTTAAGGATAGCATAAAGATCATCGAAATCCTGTGCGGAAAGTTCGGGTCTCACATAAAGCTTAGCAATGGCGTCTTGTTGCCACGCGGGGAGCTCTTGAGACCACTTCATAATCTCTTGCAGAATCGTCATTGATCATCCTCCCGCTCCGTGGTTAAGAGTCTTGATACGTAACTGATTTTCAATGATAGCAGTTCACATAGTTAGCATGTGGTTTTACCAGAATATTCGATACAGATGAAAAATCTGACTGAAGCCAATCGGGGTAAATATGGGACAGGTAAAACAACGTGGCACTCGTGAGATACGTCTACGATATGTCGCGCAACTGCCATGTCTCAGTCGTAGTTGGGATTTTCGACAGTGGAAAGCAGGTATGGGTGGCAGTGGCTCAGAATTAGATGTAATCAAATAAGCAGACACTCGCGGGAGATAGAAACGGATCGCCTATGAGAGGCAGCAAAGGCCGAAGAGCGCTCTGTCGCGACGCCATTCTTGCCTAGATATGGGGCGAGTAGTTTTTCATGCTGCCATGCCTACTTAGAAATCTGCTTGTGGTAGGGGGGGGATGTTGTCTAATTCAGGATGATCCCACTCCCATACCCCCCCTTTTCCAGCATAGTTTTCTTGTTTGGTTTTTTTTCTGGCGTCGTATTTAGGGTTTCCAGTCATACCCCAAACTTCCATAGGTAAAATTGGTTCAACATCTGTCAATAAAAAATCCGGGAATACTCCATCTTCTTTATCATAGGTGAGAGGTTTTTCGAATTTGCGTTCATTTTCCACTAAGTGGTCAGAGAGTTGCTTTTCATAGCTTGAGTCAACAGGAATAAAATTCTTAGTGGTTACCATTAGTCTAAGGTCTATGAATTTAAGATTTCCTTTTTCTGTGTGCTCAATACGTCCAATGATGACTACTCGTTCCATTTGCTTATTATTCGGTAGCTCACGTATTACGCGGTTAATACTTGGATAGGGGCATGCGTTTACAGCTTGAGCCCATTCCGCATTACCGATCCAAAAAGTCTCATTCCTATCTTCAATAGTAATGCCGACGCTCTCATATTGGCTTGCCTTTAGGCGAATTAAATGCCCAATAAGAATGCGAAGCTCAATAGCTTGTTGTGTTTCTATTCTGCGTTTTTTTTGTTTTATTTCAATAAGCTGCTGATTAACCGAAAGGCTGTTGCTGGTTCTAGGTAAAACCACAAGACCTGACATTTCTTTGGCTTTGCTGGTCATTATTTTAAGTTGTTTATTAATTCTGATTGCAACGTCATTCCACTTTCTGTTTGACTCAAAGCTTGTACCTCGCCAAGTGTTTAACTTACTATTGGTCCATAAAAAATGAAGCAGTCCAAATAAACCAAGCTTTGCATATTTTATTTTTGGCTTACCATCGCGCCCAGTCCCTATTAGTCCAGAGTCATCGGAAGCTCTTTCTTTTCGACGCAATGAAACACCTAGTCGGATGGAATACCCATCTTCAGTTTCTTTAATAGCACCAGAATCATAGTGCCTGGCACCTGATAGAGTGGGGTCAGTGGGGCAATCATCGCAATCACTTTTATGCTGTGGGCCGGTGTTTGGAAATCGAGCAAGGACATAACCATTGCCACATTTCCTTACGTATAGTTGCAAAAGTTTTTCCGGAAGGCAATCGCAATAAATATTTTGCTGCGCGCTTTTTGCGGACTGTAATATTTGCTGACCTTCTTCGGTATCCAAAAGATATGGAACCTTATAAGATTTCCTCTTAATTATTACCTCTTGTACCTTAGGCATTGCTTTTATCCATAATGACCAGAATGGCTAATAAAATAGAATAAAGTTTCTCCGGGAATTTTAGCTTGCTACATCGCAACATCGCCAATTTACGAATTTTATTCTTCAGGTACATATAGCTGAGTAGTGTTACACAATTACCCCAGCTTCTTGGCGATATCTGTTGGGTTGAGGTGCGTATACCGCTTGAGCATGGAAAGAGTTTTGTGTCCGGTGACGCTGGCCGCTTCCATCACGTTCAAACCCTTCTCAAA
>Ga0315268_10007969_pt1 | contig 11095 bp, 7 predicted proteins | sample C1_top_MG_FD_204535 | JGI IMG/M metagenome (GOLD analysis project Ga0315268, IMG submission 204535) | Sediment microbial communities from Yellowstone Lake, YNP, Wyoming, USA - C1_top | ecosystem: Environmental > Aquatic > Freshwater > Lake > Sediment | place: USA: Wyoming | collected 2017-08-01 | reverse complement strand
TTCAACGCATGCTGGTCCACCGAGATCATCTCCAAGGTGTGCCCATCACGCGGGCCATAGATAATCATTACTGTCTGCTAATCTCACTATGGAGAAGCCATACGTCGGAGTCAACGACCGCACTCCGCGTTTCACTATCTCTTTCTCAGCTTCGGGTTGAATATCTCGTCAAGCGCGTATCCGATGAAGGTGAATGACAATACGACGAAGACTATGCAGAGCCCCGGGATGATGATCCACCAGTACAGCTCGTTCCCCATGGCATTTCGCTGGGAAGCACCGTAGAGTATGTTGCCCCACGTGACAACCTCGGTCGGCGGAGGTCCCAGCGCGATGTAACTCAGAGTGCTCTCTGAGAGAATGGAGAGGGCAACAGTAATGATCGCATTGGCGAACACCAGCGGAAAGACGTTCGGAAAGATGTGTCTCCGTACTATGTGCATGTCGCTGGACCCGATTGCTCTAGCTCGTTCTACGAATCCCCGTTCCTTCAGTGAGAGCACCTGAGCACGCACTATTCTAGCGGTGTAGGACCAGCCAGTTATGCTTATGACAAAAATGACCTTGGATACGCTCTGGCCGCCGGGCAGCACCGTCGCGAGCACGATCATAAGGGCAAGCCAGGGAAGCACAAGGAATACATCGGTAATCCTCATGAGTACCTCATCCTTCCACCCGCCCCAGAAACCGGCCAGAAGGCCGACCAGGGTTCCTAGGCCCATCGACGCAGCGGCGGCTACCAGACCAATCTCTAGGGACACCCTCGAGCCATATATCACGCGGCTTAGGATGTCCCGTTCGTTGTCATCAGTCCCGAGCCAATGTGCCGGAGAAGGAGGCCGCATTACTCCATCGCCTGTGATTTCGAACGGCCCATAGGCCGTATCCCATGGATGGCCCGTAGCATCAGAGACCCAGGAGAGGAGCACCATAACCTGGCCGGCGAAGAGGGCCAAGATGACAAAGAACACCAGGATCCCGAGGCCTGCCATTCCGGTGGGGCTTTTCCGGAAGTGTTTCGAGGTTGCAGTGATTCTTTTGGCGCCGAGCCTCAACTTCTCCCTCGCAGGTTCCGTTAGAGGAAGCAACTTCAGAAGGCGACCAGCAATTCCGCTCATTCTATCTTCACCCGGGGGTCGAGATAGGCTAGAGTGAGGTCTGCAATGAGGTTGGCAAAGACGACTACCACTGCAATAATTAGGAAGGCGGCCTGGAGATATGGATAGTCATCCTGTTCGGTAGCAATGATTGTGGCGTACCCGATGCCTTCGTAGTCGAACACATACTCGGTCTGAAATGCACCACCGACGATGAATGCCAGGTCCAGGGCGATCAGAGTCACCATCGGAAGCATTGCATTAGGAATCGCGTGCTCCTTCAGCATCCTATACTCGGACATTCCTTTTGCTCGTGCAGTTGTGACGTAATCCTCGGTCATGATGTCCACAAGAGAGCTTCTCATCACGACGGAGAAAGCAGCAATGCTGCCGACTGTGAGGCTCACTGCTGGGAGGAAGAGATGGTCGAGCAGTGCTGCGAGAGTGTCCAGGTTGAATGGAGTCAGAGTCATCCCGATCGGAAGCTCGCCTGAAGGAGGGAACCAACGGAGTTCGAGCGCGAAGACTAGTATCAATATCAGGCTGAACCAGAAGGTCGGCATCGCGTAGAAGAACAAGGAGAATGCGAGCGATCCCGTATCGAACCAACTCCCTCTTTTCCATGCCGCGAGAATGCCTAGTGTCATCCCAATCGTTATCATGAAGAATGTCGAGGTGCCCACAAGGATGAGAGTCCATGTCAGATCGTCCAGCACGAGATCGATCACTGGCGTCTTCGTGCGGAATGAGTCGCCGAACTCCAAGGTGAACACGTTCTTCAGATAAACGAAAAACTGGATGTACCATGGCTGATCCAGGCCGAACTTCTCTATCATCATGTCAATGTAACCGGGGTCGATGTTCGGTTTCTGAGGAATCATCATTCTTATAGGATTCCCTGGCATGACGTGAAACAGCACGAAGTTGAGTGCTAGGACGATGAAGATCGTTATGATGGCGTTGACCATCTTCCTGAAAAGGACCGCCCTAAGACTCCTCATCTGGCCATTCCATCCGTTTCGTCAGCTGTTTCTGAGGCTCCTCGTTGCACATTTGGAGACTTCGACCTGAGTCAAGATGGGAAGAAGTTTGAACGCTACGTCTTGGGCTCCTTCTGTGGAGGCGCGGGAGAGGGCTCCGCACCCTTCTTGCGTCTCATTAGCAGCAAGGCCGCAATCGCTATCACTGCAACGATGATTACCACGATTATTGCCATCCATGCACCAGAGCTCAGGCCTTTTCCGCCTTTGGCGACCGGACTCAGTTCGATGTCGAGCACCTTCTCCTGACCAGCGACGATCTGCACAGATGTTGTCTTGGTTACGTAGCCCGTCTTTGCAGCGCTGACATTGCCTGTGCCGGCGGGTACAAGAAGTATTCTATACGCGCCAGTCTCGTTCGACACAGCTGTCTTGACATCACTCCCTATGCTCACTGTAACCACGACATCCAAGATGGCCTTCCCGGTCTCCGCATCATAGACATGACCTCTTAGGGTACTCGAGGCGGCACCTAGGCTGAAGTTCTGCATCTTCTCCTGACCCTTCACAACGACGACGTCATTCACAGTCGATGTCTGGAATCCTTGTGCCACTGCGGTCACATCATACGTGCCATTCGATAGGGTCATGTTGTAGTATCCGTCAGCATTCGTCGTCGCAACATGCCCCGAAGCCGATACCTGTGCGGCCACCAAGGGAACTTCCAGAGTATCTCTTACATACCCTACCAGCCATCCGGCGTTGGGAACCAACTTCACCGTTACAACAATCTGGGAATACACCGCTGGATTCCAGCCATCGGAGACCGAGAGATTGACGGTCACATTCCCGAGATTGCGGAAGGTGTAGGAGACGGTCTGACCGTTCAGAGTAGTCGAGGTGCCATTAGGTTCACTGAATTTCCAGGTCCAGGTTAGAGTATCGTTGTCGGGATCGTAGCCCGCCCCAGTGAAGCTCCTCGTCTCATTCAATGCGACTATTGTATCTACCCCAGCCGACACATCGGCCGGCGGCAGATTGACTTCGCTTCTGGGCAGAATCTGGAAGTAGAACCAAGGACCGCCTGAGGTCCCGCTGAAGGGACTCACTGCGTCCGACTCCATCACTGGCCAGTTCATGAATTTGTCACCGGAGCCGTTCCTGTATGCGTAGAGTCCGTAGGGGTACGCGAGGATGACGTACGGTGCGTCCTTGTACAGTATGCGTTGCATCTCGTACACGATCTGCTGGCGGGCTGGGATGTCTACTGTCGTCTGTTGCTGCTGGAACAACTGGTCGTAGTACGGATTGGAGTAGAAGCAGTCGGACCATGCTGACCAGTCATTGTGACTCGTCGGTATCTGCCCCGTAGTCATCACAGACAGTATGAAGGTCGGGTCGACATCGGTACCCCAATTCCACATGAACATGTCGTACTTCATCCCAATCCAGTCTGTGAAGAGTTGGGATTCCAGCTCCCCCTGCGGAATGGCTCGAATGCCTATCTGCGAAAGCCATATACTGATTCTGGTCGCCGCAGTCTCGTCTTCTGGATACTCCGTCGCATAGAGATAATTGAACTCAAGCTTCGCCCCGCTCGTGGAGTTCTCCCTTATGCCGTCGCTGTCCGTGTCGATATATCCCGAGGCATTAAGCAGAGCCTTGGCAGCGACAATGTTGAACTTGTACTCCTCCGCGGCTGTCAGGTTGTAGTGGTAAGTCTTTGATCCGGGAGGTACGAGAACGTCCCCAGTCTCGCCCAGTCCGAAGTACGAGTTCTCGAGAATCGCCGTCTTGTCGATTGCCATCGCCACTGCCATCCGTACGGACTTGTTGAGGGTCTCGAGGTTTGTGCTAGCGCCGCCGACTCTCAGGCTCTGAGGACAGACATTGAATCCCATCTCGTGTAACACCAGCTGTGGCACGACTTGACCCGAGATGCCGGGCTTGTTGATGGTGTTGGCCCAGCTCTCCTTCGGGGGTGAACATGCGAGGTCGATGGTCCCGGCTATCAAATCATTCAGCATGACCTGGGGGTTCACGTAGATCTTGTAGAGGAGCTCGTCGAAATGAACAGTCCCACCGTAGTATCCCGGGAACGTCGTGTACCTGATGAAAGAATCTGTAACATACTGAACAAGCCTGAAGGGACCGGAGCCGATGGGCCCATCGGGGAAGTAGGTCGAGGACCAGAGATCCACCGATGTAAGCTTGTTCGCGGGTATCGCGCTCCATAGATGCCTGGGCAGGATTGGGATCATCAGGCCGAGCATATTCGCTTTGGGCGCATTGGAGGTCATCCGCACGGTGTAGTCGTCCAGAGCGCGAATGTCTGTTATGTTCTTCAGCAGGTCTACGTATAGCGCACCTGCGTTCGGATCATTGAGCATTAGATTGAAAGTCCAATTCACGTCTTGTGCAGTGACTGTCACGTTATCATGAAAAGTCATATTGTGCCTAATATTGAACGTCCAGACCTTGCCATCGCCACTATGAGACCACGACTCCGCGGCAGCTGGTATCGGATTAAAGTTCTTGTCGAAATGATAGAGGAAATCGAACTGAAGTACGTATGATTGATAGTCAATGTTGTTGTATCCAATGAGCGGATTCAGATTGTCTACTGTCTGAGGGATGCCCACAATCAGTTGGAGAGGCGCAGCAGCTTCCGCGTTCCTGACGGCCATTGGCAATACGCTAAGAGCAGGCAGCAACATTCCGACGCACAAGAAAATGACTACTATCCTCCTGATATCCCCTACCATTCTCGTCTCCCCCTTCACTGAGCAGCCTAGGATTTCCAGTCTGCTTCAGTCATCCCCTAAACCGCGCCGGAGACTATATTATGATTGGTGCGCAGTTATGGCCAGTTCCGAGCGAATTGTCCTCAATTCGACTAGTTTGGATTCATGGCACGAATAAGGAATAACCGGACACGATAGAATATCTCGATCATAGGAGGACGGTCATTTCCGACCTGACGGTCATCGCGCTTTGCCCTCCGCCTGTTCTATGAGGGCCTTCAATTCCTTCTGCACGTCACCATCGAGAGGTTCCGGTCGGTGTTCTCTCATTATTTCCTTGACCTTCTCCCTGGCCCGATCGCGCATCGACTTCGCACCGTCTGCCGACCAAGCGTCGAAGGAGCGGCGGTCAATTAGCCGTGGGATGAAGGAATCAGACCGAATATGCCGAAGAGTGAGCCTTTGGCAAAAGCTCTGGGCAGGACCAGACTTCTCCATACATTGTGGGGTTCTCACATGAAATCGTCCAGGTTCAGCTTCTTGTCGGTCTTCTTCGGCTGGGCGGGCGGCTTCTTAGATTCCGCTCGCGAGTTGAAATCCGTGCCAACCAGTGAGGATTGCTGGATGCCGGTCACAAGTCGCTTCTCGTCCCAGCCGAAGGAATCTGTGACCCGGGAGATCGTCGCAGCCAATCGCGTGGCGTAGTATTTGTAGTCCGGCTTGACACCCTTCGGCCAGGGTCGGCCCTCAACCCACGGCTCGAACTTTTGGGGGTGCGCCCTGCTGTCGGTGACTATCCAAGAGACCTTCATTCCTGGGACGACCTCGTAACCCATCTCCTTGAGTTGCTTGAATACACGGACGTTTATCATACTGTTTCCGGACTTGTACTGGCTCTCCTCGCGGACGGACCTCGAAATGACAAGCCTCGACGGGTCGATGTTCCCTTTCATGAGGTCGTCGATGACTCCGCGAGTCAACGTAATCGCGCCGTCGTTGTCGCCGTCAAGGACCTTCTCGAACACCTTCGAGAGTACCTCGCTCTGAAGATCGAACGAGTCAGTCCTTCGCATCTCGTATCCGCGGACGATCAGCTCCTGCCTTGGCCAAACCATCTTCCCGACATACCTCTTCTTCATCCCGTGAGAGAAGAATGGTTCCATGATCTTCTCGAACTCGAGCACGATATCACCCGAGGAGAACTCCTCCGCGATCCTCTGCCCGAGCTTCACGCTCTCCTCCAGGTTCGGGTGCGGTGACAGGAAGAACACCGAGTCCGTGTCCGAGTAGATGACCTTGAGATCCTTGGACTCGAGCTTCTTGATGAGGTCCTTCGTGGCCTCCCTAGCGAAAGCCGTTATGCTCGCGCCGATGCGCGGGTCCGTGAACCTGTAGAACGATGATGCGAGCACCCCATAGAATGAGTTCATGAGTATCTTGATGGCCTCCTGGAGGCCGTTGTAGTAGTCCCTCTCGTCAGGAGTCGGAGCTTCCTTCATGGCCTTCTTTGTGATTGCGCGCTCGTCCATGAGCCGGAGCAGAATGCGAGGAAGAAGGCCCTCCCTTACGCTTTTGTCAAGGAATCTCGCGCCAGTCGGGGAGACAATCGTGCCTTTGGGGGACAGGGTTGTGAAACATATGTTCTTGGAGATGATCATGCTCGGGTACATGCTCCTGAAATCCAGGGTCATGACCCAGTGGTAGAGGCCAGATTGCATCTCGTGCACATAGCCTCCTTCGATCGTCTCCACATCCTCAGAGGTCCGCATCGTCATAGGCACAGCCACGTGCTCTCTGTCTGCCTCTCTGATGAGTATTGAGTCCACAAATTGCGAAGTTGTACCGTTGACGACGTCGTCCAGGGGGAGCATTGAGACAGTCGCGAGATCCATGCTCCTCTGCAGGATCGCCACCTTCTCGAGTATCTTCATGGCCAGATGCGAGTCCTGCTCGCAGTATTTCATGACCCGTTCCTTGTCCCCCGCCCACTCGTCGTCCATCTTCTTCGGATCGACATCGTGCTTCTCCTCGCCCAAGAGCAGTTTCGAGACGGAGTTCAATGTCTCCTGCTTGGGTTTGAGTATCTTCTTGATGGCCCACCAAGCATCGACTATGATCCTGCCCTCCGTCCACCAGAACCGGTTGTTGTACTGGGACATGCTACCCGGATACCTGCCCCAGGAGATCTGGGGCATCTTCAGGGCTTCCGCTCTCTGAAGTATCTGGGGTATATCGAACCCGTCTATATTGTACCCGGTAATCACGTCGGCATCGCACTCGTGAATGAATCTCGTGAAGTCCTCGATCATCTTCCTCTCGCCGCCGGGGCCGTCCCCCGGGAAGTGTCGGCCCTCGACCTTGTCCCCCTTCTTCACCACACAGCAGATGCAGAATATCTTGGGCTCCTTGAGGCTGGTCTCGACATCGAAACTGAGGATGGTCAGGCTCGGCCTGAACGCCTTGATCGGTTCGAACCGCTCGGCTTTCACCACGACGTCCGTACGATACGTGCTGTCATGGAGCTGTTCTCCGATGACCCGCACGCACGAGCCGATGTTCAAATCGTAGACGAATCTGAAATGGAATGGGATGTCAGCAGCCAGGACAGTTGCGGTCGGCATGATGGTCTTTCGGATGTCGGGGACGAGCCACGGATAAGTCGCCACGACCTTCCTGCACTCCTTCATCTCGCCCTTGTAGAGAAGCTCTGCGTCCTCCAATCTCTTGACTCGTTCATCGCCGTTCAGCATCTCAACGATACTCTCAAGGGCAGATTTGGAGTCGGGCTCGACGAAGTAGAAGTACGGTTCGAACCCAGTGTACTTGACTGCAACGGACTTGCCATCCTGTGTCTTGCCGTACAGGTGGACCGCGAGGTCGCTTTCCATCTTCTTGTACGAGGCGCCGATCAGCCTAATGTCCCAGAAACCCATCTGAATCAAGCTCGCGCGACTATCTTGATGACATCGTCGTCCTTGAGGACGTGGTCATGCCCTATAGTCATGTGGGTCTTTCCGTCAATCGCTCTAATAAAGTTATCACCAAGGTCAGTGTGGACCTTGAACGCGAGGTCCTTCGCGTTCGAGCCGCGCCTCATCAGATACGCGTCAGGAAGGACCCTGCCTTGCTTGTCGGTCCAATGATGCTCGTCCTCAACCGGATAGATTATCATCATGTCAAGCACCTTGAACACGACCTGTTCGAGAACCGCCTGCACACCAGTACTTTTGTGAGTCTTCAACCAATCGCCCATCTTGGTGCATGCAGCGATTTGCTTCTCGTTCAACTTCGATTTGTCGGGGAACTCGAAATGTGGGTCGCCCGGAGTGTACGCAATGAGCCCGGCCTTCGACGCGCGCCTCAAGGCGAGCTCGTACTCGGCGCTGGTGGGAACGACGGGATACCCCGTCGCCTTCAGCTTCTCGATGTTCTCCGGTGGAGTGATGTCAGACTTGTTGGCGGCTATAATCATCGGTTTCGCTATCTTCTGCAGCTCCTGGCAGAACCGCAAGAGGTCCTGTTCAGTCCACAGTGATGGATCAGAATCAGCAGGTGTATGTCTGACCGCCCCTAGTATCTGGTTCTCAGTAATGGAGAGACCAGTGAGCTTCTCGTGAAGGGCTTTCTCAATCTTCGTCCCTGTCAGCTTCGCCTGCTTCGCTATCTTGGAGAAGTTCTTCTCGAGGATACCGTAGATCCAATACGAGATTTCCTTCTCCAGGAAGTTCACATCGAGCACGGGGTCGTGGTCGCCTATCCCCACGGGGTTACCCTCGAAATCTGTTCCTCCGCTCGCGTCGACGACATGTATAAAGGCATCGGCCTGCCGGAGGTCGTCCAGGAACTTGTTGCCTAGGCCGCGGCCAGCGTGGGCATCGGGCACGAGCCCAGCGACATCCAGGACCTCTATTGGGACGAACCTGATTCCGTTGTCGCAAGGCGAGTTGTTCGGATTGCAGGGTTTCCCGAAGGCGACATGTGGACACGTGCCGCGAACGTATCCAACGCCCCGGTTGGCCTGTATCGTGGTGAAGGGGTACGAAGCGATCTGAGCAGTCGCCAGGGTCAACGCCGAGAAAAAGGTCGACTTGCCGACATTGGGTTTTCCTACTATTCCGACCAGCACATTACTCCCCCCGGGGGCCCAATGAGGGTATGAATAGAAAAACTGCTCGGTACTATAGCCAGGCGACACTCCACAATTGTGATACGAGGTCAAGTGATTTATAGAGCCAAGCATTTGCCGAAGACGATGGAAACCGCTCTGGTCTTATGCGAGGGCGCGTTCAACAAACCCCCGGGCAAGACGGCTGCGGGGCTGGTCAGACACTCGCTCAGGTTCAAGATCGTCGGCATAGTCGACAGCTCTCAGGCTGGCAAGGACGCCGGCGAGGTCCTCGATGGCGTGAAGAAGGGCATACCCATCTTCGCATCGATGAAGGACGCCTTTTCGAAGCTGGACAAGAAACCCGACGTCCTGATAATCGGCGTGGCCACGGTCGGCGGAATGCTTCCGAAGCATTTCCGCCCAATGATCAAGGACGCCATCAGGAACGGAATCGACGTTATCTCGGGGCTACACGAATGGCTCGCGCAGGATCGCGAGCTGGCAAAACTCGCCCGACAGCACAAGGTCAAGATTACAGACATAAGGAAGGAACCGCCGCTTGAGAAGATGCATCACTACCGAAACCTGGCCTCCAAGATGAAAGCCGTCAGGATCCCGATACTAGGTACCGATGCCGCATCGGGCAAGCGGACCACGGCAATCATCCTCACCAAGGAACTCAATGATAGGGGCATCAAGACTAGCTTCGTTGCCACAGGTCAGACGGGGCTCCTGCAGGGTTCCAGGTTCGGCATCCCGCTCGACGCCATAAGAGGAGACTACGTCGTCGGAGAGCTCGAGAACGTGATAGACAAGGCCTACAGGGCCGAGCATCCGAAGGTCATAGTCATCGAAGGCCAGGGGGCGCTCAGCCACCAGGCATACGTCACGGGTTCGCGGACAATCGTGAGCGCCTCTGCCCCGAACGCCGTCGTGCTGCAGCACGCGCCGGCGAGGAAGTGGAGGTCCTATCACACGGACGAGTTGCACCTTCCGAACAGCACGATCGAGCGCGAGATGGAGCTCATCAAAGTGTATGCGGGCTGCGATGTCATAGGCATAACTATCAACCATACTGACATGACGCGGAAAGAGGTGGAGCGGAAGATCGCCGAATACGAGAGTAAGTACAAGGTCCCCGCCTGCGACGCCCTGGTCGACGGTACCGGCAAGATCGCTGACGCCATCATCAAGAGGTTCTCCCTGAAGCCCGCGAAGAGGCGAGCCTGAGCAGGGAGTCCGAGAGTTCTCCTATCATCTTCGGCGTTAGTTGTTCGGCCCTCATCGAGGCATACGGAAGTGCAGACAACTCGGCCTTGTCGATAGACTCCACGAGTGAGGACACGGCCGGGTCCACCAGCAGCGAGTTCAGCAACTTCTTCCTCCTGTGCGAGAAGATCGCCTTCGTGACCTGGAAGAAGACCTCCTTGTCAGCGACTTCAAACGGGGGCAGCTTGGGCACCAGCCTCACGACGCAGGAATCCACCTTGGGCTGGGGCCAGAAGGCGTGAGGAGGTACATTGATCATGGCCTCACAATCAGCACGATAGTAGATCCCTACCGAGAGGCGGCCGTACTCGGGAGTTCCTGGCTTTGCGGTCATCCTGTCCGCGAACTCTCTCTGCAGCATCAGAACCGCCACATCGAACCCGATCTCGAGCAACTTGAACGTGATGGGCGACGATATCTGGTACGGAAGGTTCGAGACCACCTTGTTGAACTTCGGAAGGAAGGCCTGGACCGCGTCCGCTTGAATCACATTGACCTTGTTCCCGAACCTCTTCTTCAGGAACGCGCAGAATGCGGGATCCTGCTCGACAGCAACTATCTTGGCACCCGTCCTTACAAGTTCTTCTGTGAGGTTCCCCAGGCCAGGGCCGATCTCGAGCACGGTGTCTGCAGGTGACAGATCGGCGAGTACGACGGCACGCTTGACGACTGAATCATCAAGCAGGAAATTCTGACCGAGCCGCTTCGTGGGCCTTTTTCCGATAGATTCCAGGACGGCCCTGACCTCCTCAGCTCTCACGGCATCCGTCTCCGGGACTCATCTCGCCACGAACAGCCGGTACTTCTCGTCTGGGTTCTGGAGCTCCTGTTCGATCCTCTGGGCCACGTGCTTCTCAATCTGGTGCGCCAGTGGCACGCGCGCGGAGATGTCCGCCA
>Ga0315268_10007968_pt1 | contig 11096 bp, 10 predicted proteins | sample C1_top_MG_FD_204535 | JGI IMG/M metagenome (GOLD analysis project Ga0315268, IMG submission 204535) | Sediment microbial communities from Yellowstone Lake, YNP, Wyoming, USA - C1_top | ecosystem: Environmental > Aquatic > Freshwater > Lake > Sediment | place: USA: Wyoming | collected 2017-08-01 | reverse complement strand
ATAAAATTTGAGCTTAAAGATAATTAACCATATAATTAGGTATCCGAATATTAATAGAATGTAAGTTCCATTAACATTATGTTTATATACCGAATGGCTCATAAATATTGGGATGCTCAAGGCCTGCATATAGGCTAAAAATGAAGGCTGGAAGGCATTAAAACTTAAAATAATTTCTAAAATAAATGCTCCTTTTATAACTATAAGTATCGCATTAGTATAAACTAATGAAGAATTTAGTAGTGAATAAGCCGTCCATAATATTGTTGCTGATAAACAGAATATTATTATTATCGGGTTTTGTTTATTACTGATGAACCGACTGAAAGAAAAACCGCAAATGAGGGTAAATATGAAATATAACCTGTAATTGGATAATATTTCTCCAAAAATAGATAATGTCAAAAAGAGGAGAGCAAAAGTCAAAAACAGCTCTAAATAAAAGTATCTATGTCTTTTTTCCATAATTAATATTTAAGAAAAACTTCCTCTAAATTATCTCCCCAAGAAACAATTATAGGACTAAAATTAAGCTTTTGAGATAATTTGATTTCTATGTCTTTAATAACTTCCTGTTTCTGTTTTTCAATAGAGTATAAAAAACTTGATGAAATTAAAAACAAGGGGATTAAAGCAATGTTCCTTTTTTCCAATGGCAACATCGCTAATAAATCCTTCCAGTCCCTATCTAATGTAATGACGATTAAATTAGAATCGCCGGGAAGATAGCGGGATAGCTCTTCAAAAACCTCTCCTATGCTAACCCCGCTTTGCGCTTGAGCAATAGTTAAAAACTTAAATATATCTTCCAGGTGTTCTGGGCCTTTATTAAAAGGGATGTGCACTAACTCCCCTGCGTGAGCAATGATTTCTAAAGAAACTCCTCTTTCTATCAGATACTTGGCAATGGAAGCTGCAATTTTTATGATATATTCGGCAACCCTCTCCTTCCCTTTACCGAAATTCTTTTCCTTTTCCAGATTAAATAAAATAGTGGCCCTGAAGAAACTTTGCCGCTGATATTCTTTAACTATCAATCTATTTTTTCTAGCTGTAGAAATCCAATGTATTCTCCTGAGAGGGTCGCCTTCTTTATATTCTCTTGTACCAAAAAATTCATCTTCGTCACCGCTGACCCGTATAGTATCTATACCAAACCAAGGCAGAATTCCTTTAACCAAATTGGGAAACTTTTTAATATTAAAAGTCCGGGGATAAACATAAAGCTCTGAATAGTTATAATAAGTCTTCTTTAAAAAGAACAAGTTAAAAGGATCGAAAATATAAATTGAAAACGGACCTAGGCTGTATTTGCCTCTTTGGGGACAAATGCAATTATATTTTATATTTAAAGATGAACCCATCCCTATATGCTCTATTAAAAATAGCCTTTTTCTTTCCTGAGGGCCTGCGCAAGTAATATTATCTTCTAGGACAAGATTAAAGGCAGGCAGAAAACCTTTATTCTCAATTAACGTTTCGATTTCAAGAAGGCCATCTTCATCTATTTTGTTTACAATCTTTCTATTTAAATATAATCTTATTCCAAAATATTCTACTGTTAGCCAGATAAGGTTTATAGCTATAAAACATAACAAAAACCAAAAGAATAGATGAAAAAAAACTATAGAAGTGTTAACCCCGATAATAAAACTAAAGACCGTTATAATAAGAAATAAAATCCACTTTTTTAGTAATAATTTAGCCATATTTAATTTTTAGGGGATAGGCGTATTTTTTAATAATGCTGCCACAATATCTTCGGGTGTCTTACCGGCAACTAAAACTCTGGGTTGTAAAATTAAGCGGTGTTTTAATACCCCTGGCAAGAGTTTGGCCACATCATCAGGTATAACATAATCCCTATCTTCTAAAAGAGCCCAAGCGCAACTGGCTTTCATAAGGGCAATTGAAGCTCTGGGGCTGGCGCCTAATTTTACATCTTCTCTATTACGCGTTGAGGTGATTAAATCTGCGATGTACTTTAAAACATGTGCCGATACCTCTATGTTCTTTACTTGATCTTGCAGTCTTATAACCGTTTCTAAATTCATAACCGGTTTAAGATCGGTGATGGGATGTTTTATTTTTTGCTCACGAATAATTTTTATTTCTTCATCCACCCCTAAATAACCCATGCTAATTTTCATTAAGAATCGGTCTATCTGTGCTTCAGGTAGAGAATAGGTCCCCTGGTATTCTATGGGATTTTGAGTGGCCACTACCATAAAAGGCTCCGGCAAATTAAAGGTTTTACCGTCTAGGGTAACTTTGTATTCCTGCATGCATTCTAATAAAGCAGACTGTGTCCGCGGAGTGGTTCTGTTAATTTCATCGGCCAATAGTATGTTTGTAAATATCGGTCCTTTCCTAAAATCAAATTCTCCGCTCTTTGGGCTATAAATAAAACCGCCGGTCACATCTGAAGGGAGTAAGTCCGGGGTAAATTGAATTCTCTTGAAATCGCCGTTTATTGATTTAGCCAAGGTTAGGGAAAGCATTGTTTTACCTACGCCGGGGACATCTTCGATTAGGATATGTCCATTAGTTAACAATCCCACAATCAATAACTTTACCGCCTCTACCTTCCCAACTATTACCTTCTCGATATTTTCTATTAATCCCTTCAATTCTTCTCTATACATATTGTCTCCTTTTTAAATGAGCACATAACTTACGAACACGTAAGCGTGAATAAGTTATTGTGCGAATTTAATCCTTTTTTTCTCCATTAAATTGTCATACAAATCTTGTGTCTTATTTACCATTTCCCCAAGCCTAAAATTTAATCCGAGGGAATCTCTCGCTCTTTGCCCTACAGCCTTTCTTAGGTTTTCGTTTCTTAATAACCTTGCCACTGTCTCCGACATTGTATTTATGTCTTGAGGGGCAATAAGAAAACCGGTTTCACCTTCGATCATTACTTCTTTAACTCCTCCTGTATGCGTAGCCACAACAGGACGAGATGCTGCCATCGCTTCTAATACCGATATAGGCAATCCTTCCCATAGAGAAGTAAGTACTAATATGTCAGTTACAGATAATATTCTAGGTATGTCTTTACGCCAGCCTGTCAAAATCACTTTATTTTGCAAATCCAATCTTAGAATCAAATTTTCTATTTTTTTTCTTAAAATACCGTCTCCAACCAAAAGAAATTTTATATTAGGCAGGAATCTATTGAGTAAATAGGCAAGTTTAATAAAATCCAAGGGAGATTTTTGAGGCTTAAGGCATGAAACATCCGTCACCACTAAGTCCTTAGCGTTTATTCCCAATTCTTCTTTTACGTTTTTTTCGGTTTTTGCGAATTCTTCGTGATTAATGCCGTAACGGATAAGCGAATATTTATTTTCCCGGCCAATACGATTGGCTATCCCTTTTTCTTTATCGTGGTTAGAAACAACAATTATTCTATCTGTAAATTGGGCGGTTAGTTTCTCGAGGCCCATAAATATTTTGCGAAACAACACTGGTTGATAATCATTAAAAGGCCACCCGTGAACAGTGTGCACAATGACTCTGACCTTGGCGCATCCCGCAGCTATCCGGCCTAAAATACCCGCCTTTGAACTGTGCGTATGTACGATTTCAATATTATTTTTTTTAATAAAGAAATAAATCTCGGCTAATGCAAAAATATCTTTTAGAGGATTTATGTTTCGTTCCAAAAAGAGGGATCTCTTTACGGTGAGCCTTTTTATTGATAAGGCCTCCGGAAGCAATAATCCTTTTCCCGCGGTAAACAAAAATGGTTCAAATCGTTCTTCATCTAGATGGCTGATAAGGCTTAATAATTGCTTTTGGGCTCCCCCTAATTCTAATTCGGTAATTACATAGAGAAGCTTAATCCTTTGCATTTTAATAACTTATATTATAATCTTCTTAATTAAAAAGTTCAAGTGTTGAGACTAGCTAATAACGAGGATAAATTGATTAGTTAAATTCAATATTGCCCCAACTAATAAGATTATTTTTAATAATAATCGCTATTCCCAGCACGCCTTTTATTGATTTTGCAAAATCTATCGCGCTTTGCAGATCTTCCTTTGAGCTAACTTTATTACCAGTTGCTGTGGCTACGGCATCAGCTAAGGCAGTGTTTTTGGATAAAATTATAACACTATCAGCCGAACCAAAACTTAAAGAATGTCCGATTGTGCCAGAAGATGTACATACGCCTATCGGCGTATCTTTTGGTTTTATCCTTAAGCTGAGCTTATTCCATAATTTAGATTTGCCGGCATAAATCCCTATTCTGTATATTTTTCTAGTCTTTAAGAATATATCTCCGCCATTTTCAATAATTACATCTTTATAGCCTTTTTTTAATAAATCTCTTCCTAAGAATTCGGCAACTGCTCCTGCAACAGTTGCCATAGGGCCGACATTAGCTTTCTTTGATTGTTCAGCCATTTCTTTTATAATCAAGGGCGCGTTTAATTCAACCTCCAGCGGCTTTAAAGCAGTTAAAAACCTCCTATCTTTATTTATATAATTTTCAACATCCCAGCGGTATAAACGTATTCTTCCTTTAATAAAATCTTTGTCTAAAGGTTTATCTGTGAGAATTTGTAAATCCGTCTCTTTTTCTATGATATGGGTCAGGTGCAAATCCTTTGCCTTAACCCAATCGCGATAAAATCTTCTTTGGTACTTATTCGTTTTCATACAATCACTAAACCTTAACATATCCTTGGTAACGGCTCGCTGGTTAACATATCTACAATGCGCTGCGTGTCAAGGATTGTATTTAGGATTACCCGTCCATTGGGTTGCTTTACCCCGTTAGAGGCAGGCTGCCGAAGGCAGCCGTCGGACACCTGCGGTGTCCTGCCTCTAACGGGGTTTACTACTGTGCCGATGACTTTGGCATTTCTCCCCAGGGGATGTTTCTTTAATAAACTTAAAACGTATCTTGCGCTGTTTTGCCTTACTATTAATACTGCCCTGCCTTCATTGGCAATATATAAAGGGTCTATGCCTAATAATTCGCAGGCGGCCTTGACTTTTGTTGATATGGGGATATTTTTCTCTTCAATAATAATCCCTAAGCCGGAACTTTCTGCAATCTCATTTAAGGTTGTAGCCAGCCCCCCCCTTGTCGGGTCACGCATAAATTGTATTGCGCTTGTCTTTTTAAGTATAGGTATAATTAAATTATTCAAAGCTTCACAGTCGCTTTTAATGTTAAATCCCAAGTCCAGCTCTTTTCTTTTTGAAATGACTGCCAAGCCGTGATTACCGATATTGCCGGTAATAATAACTTTATCTTGGGGCTTGATATTTTTTATAGATAATTTTCTACCCCCTATGATTCTACCCATACCAGAGGTATTGATAAATATCTTATCGCATGCGCCCTTTTCAACAACCTTTAAATCGCCGGTAACAATATATATACCTGCTTTCTTGGCATTAACGGAAATAGAATCAATTATCTTCTCTAAAATCTTATAATCCAGGCCTTCTTCTATGATAAGGGCCAAAGATAAATATTCGGGAACAGCGCCCAACATCACCAAATCATTCACTGTACCAAAGATGGCGAGTTTTCCGATGTCGCCCCCCGGAAACCATAATGGGCTTACTACAAAACTATCGGTAGTAAAGGCTAATCTATCTTTAAAATTTATATAGGCGCTGTCGGATAGCTCTTTTAGTATCGGATTATTTAGTTTTTTAAGCAGGAGGTCTTTAATAAGGTCATGCATTAATTTTCCTCCGCTTCCATGGCCGATAAGTATTTTTTTGTCAGGCATTTTTAGATTTTTACCCCGGTCTTACGCAGATCTTTTTTTAACTGCTCTATATTTGTAAAAACATGTGCCTGAATACCTAATTCCCTAGCGTTCACAATAAGTTCTTTCCTGTCGTCGGTATAAAAAGTATCCTCGGGTAAGGTATTTAAAATTTCCAGCGCCTTTTGATAAATTTCTTTTTTAGGTTTTCTTGCCCCCGCTTCAAAAGAAGTTATAATATTATGAAAGGCATCCAGAATAGGGAAGGTTTTCTCTACATATTCAAAATGAAGAGTATTTATATTAGATAAAAGTGCGACCTTGTAATGCCCTTTTAAGATTCTTGCAAGATTATAAACTTCGAGGTTTTTTTCAGTAAAAAAGAATATTTCGTTCCAAATCGGCACAAATTCTTCGTAATTTAACTTTAAATTGAGTATCTCTTGTATATTTTGAAAAAATTGCTGAGGGGAAACCTTGCCCTCCTCAAAAAGCGCGGTGAGTCCAGAATCAAAGAATAGGTTATAAATCTCCTCTTGGCTCTTATCGGTAAATTTGGATATTCTTCGGGCGGCGATCCTGTGATCAAAATCAATTAAAACATTTCCTAGATCAAATATAATTGCCTGAGGGCCTGATTCCATTAATTATCTTTATCTTTTTTCTTTTTAAATAAATCCAAGAACCTATCTTCGTATTCCTTATACACATTCCATTTATCCAGTTCGGTTTTTAACTCATTTGCTTTTGAGATATTGGCTTTGGATTCTATAAAAAGTTTCTCAATCTTTTCTTTTACAGAGGCGGGTAGTTTGGTAAGCTGGCTAAGAGTTTTCTTAATTCTTTCTATTTCCTCTTCTCCGATTGGCCCGGATTGCCTCTGCGGGCCTAGCTTTAAATAATCAAGGAGCTTGTTAATTTCTCCTTCCATGGTATTTGCCTGTTCTATTAGGCTACTCATATCTATTTGAATATTTAATATCCTGCTCAATGCGCCAAGCACTGCTAAAGAAGCTTTGGGATTTTCTATTTGGATTGTATAAAGAGGTATCTCGCCCAACAGGCAGATTCCTTTAAAACCCTTTTCTTTTGCAATTCCTAAAAATAAACCATTCATGCCGCTAATTTGGCCTTCTGACAGAGGATTTAAGTTGTATTTTTTTAAGCTATTATTCAACTCTACAGATGTTGTTGCATACCACGCCTGTGCTCCTTGCGTATGCTCGATGGGCACGGGCATTGAAGCGAAACTGATAATCATCTTTACATTAAATAATTCAGCGATATGAATAATTATTTTTGAGTAACTTTCAGCTTTAGCTAAATCTGGTTGTGCATTGCTCACGAATATTATTAAATCGTTGGCCTCAGCTGTTCCCGCACGTCTTGTGGCTGGATTCTTCCAGTAATAGAATTTACTCTGCGGTAATTCAGGAACATTTAATATGCCTTCCTGAATAATGCTTCCTGTCGGGTAAAAGAACCCTTCGGAAGGAATCGAGACAAATTCCTCTGCCTTTAGTTTATCTACAAGATATGTTGCTGCCTTAAAAGCGACCTCTCCCATTCCCGGCCAAGCAACTATTAGATAGGGATTTTTTAGCCTAGGTCTTTTTGTAATCTTAATTCCTTCCATTTTTTACTCCTTTTGGACTTAACCAAATCGATAATTCTTCAAAAATTTTTCTAGAATGAGAGCCCCTTTATATAAATTCTCAATTTTTACATATTCGTTTGCTATGTGGGCGCACCCACCGCTTCCGAATCCGGTTGCAACTACCGGGATATTTTTATGCTGGAAAAATGTTATAACAGTCGCCCCTTCCGAACCTTTTACCATTGGCCTAACTTTAAATTGTTCCATTGCGTCCGTAAGGTGAGTTACCAATGGATGCGTTTCATCTATATGGTAAGGCTCCTGGATGCCTTCTATTTCAATTTTTCCCGCTTTTAGCGGGATCCCGCTCGCTCCTTGAATAGCTTGGCGGGAGAATTTTTTAGTATGCTTATTGATCGCATGCTTTAGGTCTCTTAACAATCCCTTTGTAGACATACCGGGCAGGAATCTAAAATCCAATTCAAATTCGCACCAATCAGCTACTACGTTAACTTTATCTCCGCCTCTTATAGTGCCGATGTTAAGCGTAGGCGGTCTTAAGTATTTGTTCTTTTTATAAATAAATTTATACGCCTTCATTTCTTTAAGTATATTTATTGCAATATCGATCGCATTTATGCCTCTTTGCGGATAAGCTCCATGCGCTCTTTTTCCTTGTATTTTAACTTTTAGATGTATCAGTCCTTTTTGGGTTACAATAATTTCAAAATCATCCGAATCCAAAACTACAGCTACATCGGGTCTTAATATCCCTTTATCTAATAACGGAATTAAGCCTAAGCCTGAGCCGCTTTCTTCATCTGCAGTTGCAGCAAAAATCAGGTTATAATCCAAAAATATTTTATCTTCAATAATGCTGTTTATTGCCTCTAATGCACAGGCAAGATTTCCTTTGCAATCAGTAGCTCCCAAACCGTAAACTTTATTGTTTTTAATCTTTGCGCCAAACGGATCTATCTTCCAACTTTTACCGGCAGGCACAGTATCCAGATGGGGCGTAACAAGCAGAGAAGATTTTTTATTTCGGCCGCCTAGAATACCAACTACATTTGACCGTCTTTTTTTAAATTCGTAAATTTTCGCTTTAACCGGTAAGGCGTTAAGATAATTTTTTACAAACCTGGCGATCTTTGATTCGTCTCCCGGAGGATTTTCGGAATTTATACGAATTAGTTGTTGGGTAAGCTTAATAAGCCGTTTCTTGTTTATCATTATTTATCTGTTTCAATTTAAGAAAGAGTGAGGATTAAAAACTATAATTCACGCTACAGGTGAGGGCTTCGCTATCAAAAAATTGGCCTTCTAAATTGAACCAAAATTTTTCTGAAATGGGGAGGTCACAACCGGCAATAAGGCCAACGCTTTTTCCTAAATCTGACTTCACCCGATTTCTATTGTCATCTGTCCAGTGGATATAATCGAGCCTTGACCATCCCGTCCCAAAATAAGGGGTTATTTTTTTAAAATCGTACGATGCTAAAAGTGAAAACTGCCAATCATCTAAGACTGCCTTGTGCTTTATACCTTCAACACTAATGGTATGCGGGTGTACGCTTATATGCTGAAAGCCAAAAACCATCTTTGAATTTTGCTTGTCGTAAAGTTTTACCCTAAATCCATATCCGCCGCCAAGAAATGTGGGATAATCAAGCTCATCGCTTCCGGAAGGATGTTGTTTTATATACCCCGCACCGCCTTTTAAATCAACAGATAACCAATTTAAAAGCCCGTATGATAGAAGTAAAAATTCCTGTTGGCTCCTTAATTTTCCGTTTCCATTCTCTAGATAACGTTTAAAAACAGAGTAACTTTGCAGCCCCATAAAGATTTTGTTCTTCTCTGGGAATTTCGTTCCATAACAGGGTGCGGCATAGGTAGATGATAATAAACATAAAACTAACACAAAAGATAATAACAACGTTATTCTGCTTTGTGTTTGTAATTCTTTAACGGGCATATATTACATTGAGGCTTGGATTTAAGACAGATGTCTTTGCCTAATTTAACAAACAGGGCATGGTATTCATTAAATAATTTTACCACATTAGAAATATTTTTTCTATAAGATTTATCGACATTTCTAACGTGGCGCGCATCATTTCTTGCCCCGTTACAAATGACAGTTTTTCCTTTTTTTATTTTGTTATTTGTAACGGGGTTCAGGTTTTGCATAAACAAATTTTGCACCTCTGTATAGCTGTAATCTTCTTTTATTAGGTAGTGCCTTAGGAGTATTCTTCTGGTGTATGCATCGACTACAAATATCGGTTTATTTAAAGCATAAAGCAATATAGAATCTGCCGTTTCCTGGCCTATGCCATTTACAGAAAGCAAATGTTTGCGCAACTCGCAGGTCTCTTTACCGGACATCTTTTTAAGGCTAGCGTTGTAATGATCATATAGAAATTTTATGAATTCCTTTAGGCGCCTTGCTTTAAGATTATAGTAACCTGACGATTTTATTTGTGAAGCTAACTTGTTATGGGGAAGTGCGTAAAGCTTAGATAACGCCAATAATTTATTCTTCTTAAGATTTTTTATGGCTTTCTCTACATTAGACCAGCTTGTATTCTGAGTAAGGATTGCTCCTATCATCACCTCAAATCTGTTTCTTGCCGGCCACCAGCGCTGCGGCCCAAAATAAGAATATAGCCTTTTATAAAATGTATTTAATACGGATTTCATTCTCGGTCTTTGCCTTTCATTGTTATTTTACCTTCTCTAAAATAACCCTTTGTTTTATCTGCCTGGCTAATTTGTCAAAAAAGGCTTTAAAAGCAGGATAATCATCGACCTCGATAATGTTTTTCTTTAATTCTGCTACTTGCTTAAAAATCAGCTTATTATCTTTGCGGGAATATTCTGCTAAAAATTTCAGCCAAGGGGCATCTTCAGAAACGTTCTCAGGGATATATTTTATTGAAAAATTATTTGGGATTTCAAGCTCAAGGATTGTTTCTTTCTCGTCTAATATTCCAAAGTCAATCGGGAATCTGCGTTTGTCTTTTGCTACTATTGTTGTATCGACGCTTGCCAATTGAGGCATAATCCTTAAATTGCCAGCAAGGGTAAGGTATTCGGGGCCGCTGAATGCATAACTTAAAACTACCGGCTGGTTAAGATTTTCTAAGTTTTTTATTTCATATTTATTTAGTTTTGCACCGATAGAAATATCCTGAATCCTCTCTTTTAATTTTTCTTCGATTAATTGCGGAGGGGTAAATAACAACCAGTACCTCTGTGCCTGGTCATACATACCATAGGTAAAGATATCTTTCTTGGCAGTTATAGCTTCGTCGCCATTTATCTTGATATTAATCTTCTGTCTTACTAAATTATGCTCTGCGGGGTACATCGGCGTTGTCAGTATTTCATATTTATCTTCCTTAAATATTAATACCCGCCTATCCTGATCGCCTTCCGGCAGGTCATCAAAAGAACAGGTCTGTGCAGTGGGATCCAAAAATATTATTTTATCTTTTAACGATACTGCGGCAATACAATGGTTAAAAAGGACGGCGGGAAAATCCGTATTTAGGTTGTAATAATCTTTTGTTGAAATTAACACGGGCCATGCCGAGAACCCGGCATTTTTGAGCATGGTAACCAACAGTATAGCCTGATCTTTACAATCGCCGTATTTATTTTTGAATATATCTTCTGCTTTATGGGGTTCGAAGCCCGCCTGGCCATATTCCACTGCCACATAACGAATCTCTTTGGCGCAAAAATTATAA
>Ga0315268_10007967_pt1 | contig 11096 bp, 10 predicted proteins | sample C1_top_MG_FD_204535 | JGI IMG/M metagenome (GOLD analysis project Ga0315268, IMG submission 204535) | Sediment microbial communities from Yellowstone Lake, YNP, Wyoming, USA - C1_top | ecosystem: Environmental > Aquatic > Freshwater > Lake > Sediment | place: USA: Wyoming | collected 2017-08-01 | reverse complement strand
GCCGGATCTGGATCTTTGGGGGGCAGACAATTCGGCTCATTCGATCCCTGCAGATAGATGGAGTCATAAAAATTGCCGCGAATTACAAAGTTCCCGAGATCTGCATTATCTGCATTAGGAAGATTGTAAGATAAAAATGCAAACTGTGCAGGGGCTCCAAAGTTTCTGATTTCATGACCTTGACCATTGAAAATTACGTTAGCAGCCGTTATCCGGAAGCATCCTCCCATAAGACCGGGAGTTACATCTACGTCATTATCTAGCAGGTAAGTTTCGCCTGCCACATCTAACAGCTGGCAATCGGTAATATGAGTCGCCGCGCTTGAAACGCTTGCAAGCGCTAAGAAAAATATTAATCCCAATATCAGTCCGCTTCGATTGAATGAGAACATGACCTATACTTCCAAAAAAAGTTTATAAAGCTGCTTGTGGGCAAAATTCCATTTAACAGCATTTATTTATCGCTATTTCAGGCTCCGCACAAAGGATTAAACGCCCTTTCACGTATTATACTTTAGGGGAGAACATGGTCGAAACTAACACGAAGCCGGAAATCGTTAAGGTGGCGCCTTCTGTCGAAGAGGGAAGGAAGAGGTTTCCTGGTTTTTCACCGCTTTCCGAGCGTCTTGAAAAAGAGATCAGGATGCTCTGCATAGGCGAATTTTTCGGTGGGACCATAGCCTATAACCACACCAATCTTCTGGGGGTATGCAACCTCATCAAACGGGAGCGCTCCCGGGATCAGCCATTCGACGCGGTGGTGATAAACGGCGGCGCCATACCGGAGATACCGGCGAGGGGAAGCAGGGGCAACAGAAAAAAGATCCGCTTCCTTGTTGACGGCATAGAAAATCCCGGAGATGCGGCCTACGTCGTCCGCGCGGCCATGAAGCAGCTGATCAAGGCAGCCGGCGAAACGCCCATACTCTATGTGCTTGGCGAGGAGGATCGCGAGAACATCGAAATCATAATTGACCGGTTGATAGCGGAATCCAAAAAGCCGGATTTGATAAATGCGAGGATAGGGGATCTGAAAAAGAGCGCAGAGGACAAGGGAACCCGCATCATGAGCATAGATGCGGAAATGGGTCCGCTCAAAGCCAAGCTGAAGGATTTGACCGAGGAACGGAAAAGAGAGCTGGGGGCATACAGGAAAACGGTGGCCCAGGCCCTGTCTTCCCTGAAGATCATGGCGAAAGGCAGCAAGGACCTGCAGGCGGAACTCGTTGTTTTGGAGAAGGAAAGCAAAGAGGAACTGGCCGACATCAGGAGGAAAAGGCTCGGAAGCACACTTACCGACCTGGCGGCGAAACTTTATGAAGCGGCGGCCGCCAACGGGAGACAACCGGGCCAAAAAACGGTTTCGAGTCTCGAGGAAGCGTTGGACACAGAGAAAAAACTGAACACCAAGCTCATCATCCTCGACAACAGCATCACCGAGACCGCCCAAAAAGTAAAAGACATGGCAGAGAAGAAGGAAGGCCTTGCCGCGCGCAAGATCAGGGAACAGGAGCAGATAGCGCTGCGCGAAGAGGAGCTCGCTAACCTTGGGGCGGTCAAGCGCACCAAAACAGGCTATGCAACACCGCGGGAAATAAAGGACATAGAAGCCATGGCGCGTAAGGAGTATTGCGACATACTACAGCGTCTTTTCGAAGGCGCGAACGTCAGGATCCTTGCGGACAACATCTCCCTTGTGAATTTGGGAGGACTGAGGCTCGCCGTAGGGCACAACCTTGAAAACACATCCCGCTCTGCCAAGAACAGCGGCCTCGCATCGAAAGAAGATGCCCAGTCAAGGCTTCAGATGTACGGCCTGCTGCCTTCCATCGATCTTTTCCTTTTCACCCACCATCCGGGGACAAAGGGATGGGCCGTACCGCAGAAATATGCGGACCAGCATCCGCTCTATCTTCTGCAACTGGGCGGCTTCTCGGATCCCGAGAAACTGTTCGACGCCCATAACGAAGGGGTGAAGGTGCCGCAGACCGAAGCGCTCTACAGGTCCCATGTGGATTCGAGCATCACCATGGTCAAAGCCATGCGCGACGGATCGATGGCCTTTGAAACCTTTGGGGAAGCGCATCTTGCCCAGTTCGCAAGGCAGACCCTGGGTGCCGAGAGGCTCAATGTCCAGCAAAGGACCAATAGCCCCAGGGGGGAGGCGATTCTGGCCAGAGGGGTTGCAGCAAAACCGGAGGGTGAAGAATCCGAAGGGCAGGAAAACGATGATATCACCAAAGAGCGGCTCAAGCTCGAACCCATGACCAGCCTTGATGACAAGGAATTGGGCATCCTGCTTCGTGGCGTCGGTGGCATCGAAAGGCTTCTTGAAACGCGCCTGCGTTTGCCGGAACGCAGAAGGATCCGGGAGATAATCGGTGAGGCGCATTCGGACTACCACATCGGGGTAGGGTCGCCTTGGGATGACCATTCTGCCGAAGAGGTCATGCGGGCCGTGATAGCGGACAGCAAGGCGCTCGGCCTTCCCCAGATCATCATATTCGGAGGGGACATGGTGGAAGGCGCACTCGGATCGAAACCGAACGAGAACGTATCGCGAAATTTCATGGATCCCGAAGAGTTCAAGCGGGCGCTCGATGTAAAGATAAATTCGCAGATAGAATTCCTGAAGAACCAGCTTGCCAATGCCGAGCAGGATAAACGGAAAATGGGCAAGGACGCCTATCAGCGGCTGGTGGCTGAAATCGAATCGCAGATCGCCGCGCTGGAGGGAAGCAGACAGACCGCGATGGGCGAGTTCTACAAGCGGGCCATGTATGCCCAGACCGTTGGGATCGTGGACGAGCAGGTAAGGCGGCTCAAACCGCTTCTGACCCATGCGGCAGAGGTCATAGATGCGGGCGGCGAGGCCATAATCGTCTCCGGAAACCACTTCAATCAGACGCATCCGGACGAGCGGTTCGACGAATCGGTACGTCTTGCGGACGCGGTAGCCAGCATCGGCGGATTCCGTCCGAACGATCCGCGCATCCACACATTCTATGGCGGATGGCAGGGCAGCGGGCAGGTGACGGTGAAGGGAATACCCATTTTTGGCATCCATGGCGGCATGGGCAGCAAGGATAAGGTAACCGGCCTGATGCAGCACATGGCCAGGCAGCGGAGGATGGACGCCTTCATGATGGCAGAGGGGCATTACCACGACATGGCATGGGGCAAAAGCATATCCAACGCCTATCTGAGCATCCCGTCAATCGCCCCCATAATACCCTATGTAGACCAGTCTGCGCAGCACGGCGGACTTCGCGGCTACACCAGGCTGAACCTTTATGTTGACGACAAGGGCCAGCACTTCGAAAGTATAGGTGTTATGAACCGCTATCTGCCGCAGCTCCAGAAATACCTCGGGGAAATCGACCGCACCTATCTGGAAGTGTTCCGGCAGCTGGTCAAGAAGACAAACAAATCCTAGGACAGACAGCCAGGGAAGGCAGAGGACGCAATAAGTCAGGATTCCGACCGGTTTCCTGAAACGGCCGTAGCTGCATCACCAGTTCGCGTTCACTCGCTGGCAGTCTTAGCACCACTCGCCTCGGTTGCACGGCCGCCTGGATTCGCACGACTCCGTAAGAATGCCTCGGCCTTTCTTAAAACGCCTTTCGCATTTTCGTAGGTAAGTCTCTTAAGTGCAGCATCATAGGGCATCCATTCGAAACCCACATGCTCGTAGGAAAGCCGGACTGAATCGGCCGCATCGGTTGTGCTGGCGAGAAAGAAAAAAACCTCCTTGTGGCTCGGGCGTCCGCTTTTCATATAGGTATATTCAATGCGTTCCCTGAATCCTCCAATGAAGGAAACGTTACGCAGGCCGGTCTCCTCCTGCCCCTCGCGCACCGCCGCATCCCGCTCGCTTTCGCCCGGCTCCACATGGCCCTTTGGGAAATCCCAGTGGCCTGCAGGATAATGCAGCAGAAGGTAAAGGCGGGGATTGTCATCCCGGAAAATAACAAGGCCGCAGGATTTTTCTTGGGGTACAGGGCCCATGCATAGGAGCGGCACGAACAAATTTATAAACAGTGCTAGTCAATATCCATCCTTGTCCCGATTAAACCGACCCCTTTAGATGTAACAAGGCGGTCATGGGAATTTCTCGGGCATTACATGCTAATTGGGTGTTGATGAATGGGAAAGTTTCCGGAAGCAGACCTGAGGCTTGCGCAGATTTCCGTTTGCAGGAAATGCAAAACCAGAAACAAGAAGGATGCGGAGATGTGCAGGAAATGCGGCTGCAAGTACCTCAGGCCTAAGAGAAGGGAAATCCGCGCCAAGAAGTAGCGGAAGAAGAGGTCAGCGACCGGGCTCTCCGGTTTCTTCGATCCCGATCTCCTTTTCCCTATTCCTTATCATCGCTATTTCTTTTTCGCCAGGGCGCCCAGCATTTTCACGAGGTTCACCAGGTCTTCCCTGCCCAGTGTCTCAAGCGTCTTTTTTATCGATTTGAGGAATGAGACGTCCCGCAGCAGCATCTCCACCACCAGCTGTCTGCCGACCCTGGCCTTGCGCAGCGCGACCAGATACCTGAGACGCGAAAGCGGCGGGAGGGAATTGATCTGCTTCTCCAGATCATCGCCTTTGCGGATGGCTGCCACCACCTCTTCCAGAACCACGATCTGCTCCTCCATGCGCAGCTCGCTCTGCTCCTTGCGGACAATCAACTGGGACAAGGCCACGCGTACGTCCTCGTCACGTTTTTTTCTGGCCTCAAGCTCGGCTTCGCTTTGTGCGATCCTGGAGGCAGGCGTGACCGCGGCGCCAGCACCCGATGGGGGAGGGGTGCCGTATTCCAGCTCGGAAAGGATCCGGTCCACCTCCCAGGGCAAAATCTGCTGGCCCAGTATCGGCGCGCCCATGAATTGGTAGACAGGATAGATGGAGCGCATGCCGACCGCTTCCTCAATGGCCAGCTTGCCCGCATCCGCCATCTTCAGCTCGCTCTTGGCCTCAATGACATCCGCCTTCTTAAGTTCCGGATTGTAGTAGGTCAGCGTATAGGTGCGGACCTCTTCTGAGATCTTCTTCTCCCCTTCCCTTTGCCGTGCCGAAGAATCCCTGCTTTCGGTTTTGGCCTTGGAGGTTTCCGCGGATGCTATTGCCAGAACAATGGGCGCCTGCATTTCCTTATGCAGCCGCTGCATCTGCTCGTTGAGGAGGGAGCGGGATGCCACGACCTGCAGCGCCTCCATGGATTCCAGTACCTCCTGGGCAAGGCCTTCCTGGGAATGCTTCTGCTTCATCTTCGCGCTGCTTGCCATGGCACTGCAATCGCAGGTCAGGGCTATAAACAGGACGCTCCATCCGCCCCAAAGCCAGCTGCCCGGAGATATAACGTTTTTAAATCCTTTCCAGGATAGTGTGTAAAGTCTGTTTATCGCACATTCAGATATTCAGATGTTAAAGTACGACGTCTTTCTGTTTGGACGTATGTTGATTAGGTGGATTAATGGGCAATGGAGAATTCGCAGGAAGAAACATGAAGCGCACGCGCAAGAAGCACAGATGGCTCTCCAAAAGATGGAAGAGGAGAACCCTCAAGCTCAAGGAGAAATTCGATCCGCTCGAGGGAGCGCCACAGGCGAAGGCGATCGTACTCGAAAAGATCGTGCTGGAGCAGAAGCAGCCCCACTCGGGCCTGATCAAATGTGTGAAGTGCCAGCTCATCAAGAACGGCAAGGTTGTTAGCGCCTTTGCGCCCAGAGACAAGGCCATCACCTTTGTGGATGAGCACGACGAAATCCTGATCGCAGGTCTGGGAGGTTCCCAGAGAGGGCAGATGGGCTCCATACCCGGTGTCCGCTACAAGATCGTCGCCGTGAACAACGCCGATCTTCAGATGCTCAGAAGGGGCAAGAAGGAGAAACCAAAGAGATGATCCTATGGCAGACATGCTTTTCGGCAAATATCCGCTCGATAACATAGAGATAAAGGACAAGAGCATAGCCCAAACCATATCCCTGAGGCCCATAATCGTTCCGCACACCTTCGGCAGGCATTCGCGCAAGGCCATGGGCAAGATGCAGATCAATGTTGTTGAACGCCTGGCCAACAAGCTCATGAGGGGCGGAACCGGTGAGAAAACATCCGGCAAGGTCATCCGGACCAAGGGCCGCATGCAGGGCAAGAAGCTGCGGGCGCTCAAGATCGTGGAGAAGGCGCTCGCCATCGTCCAGAAACAGACCAATGAGAATCCTGTCCAAACCCTCATAAGGGCGCTGGAGAACTCGGCACCGAGGGAAGACGTTACCCGTGTGTCCCACGGAGGTGTGAGCTATCAGGTCTCGGTTGACGTATCTGCCACCCGAAGGCTGGACATGGCTTTGAGAAACATCTCCCTCGCCGCGCTCATGGGTTCGTTCAACAAACCCAAACCGCTCGAACAGGCGCTCGCGGACGAGATAATATCGACCGCGAAGGGCGATGCACAGACCAGCTATGCCATAAAGAAGAGAGACGAAACAGAACGCATGGCGAGGAGTGCTCGCTGAGCCCTCCACGCACATCCCCGGCATAGCCGAGGATGGCTCGCTCGGCCAGATGAATTTCTTTTATCTTTTCATTCTTTTTATCTAAATTTTTTACAGCCCCTATTTTTCAATAGGTCAATAGGAATCAGGGGTATCGCAGCTTTCTAAGTGTGGCATCAGAAAACGGATCGGAAAAATCAAGAAAAGAAAAATATAGGATGCCGTGGATCGAACCACGGCTTATAAAAAATTAACTTTCCGGAAGCAGCGGGTTTCGCTCTTCAGTAGCAAGGCAAAAGTATGACATCCATTTGAAGTCATAGGTCAAGGCCTTCACTATCCAGTCGTGGAGCAGCTTGTGTCTCTTACCCAATATCAGAATGTGGAGCCACTGCAGCGCCAGACAAATGTACAGGATTATGCCCAGCACCACCATTACGATATATGATGGAATTGCCCACACAATCCTAACGAACAGTTCAAGCCTGTTCGCAGGTTCCCCAAATGTAACTTCGTATTTTACAGTTTTCATAATAATCCTCGCCGTTGTCTCTCACGGTAGAATTAAAAATCTGTCTCCTGCGGGCAAAAAGGGGCACAGAATCCACAGGTTACCGTATTCAGACATGGGCTGAGCCGCAAGCCTCTTTAAACCTTGTTCTCCTTTCTTAGCCATATTACGCCCTCGTAGTCTAACCTGGATACACGTGACAGCGCCTACAGATGGTGATGGAGCGTGGACAGAATAGGACACGACCCTCCGGAGGTTGTGACCCGGGTTCAAAAACCGAGCCTTTTGACTTATGCCATTCTTATGGCAAAAGGCTAGGTATCATCCAAAAGCCATGAGGTGAGACGATCATCCCGGGTTTTTGTGGAAATCCCGGCGAGGGCGATTTTCACTTTTTTATATATTATGAGCTCAGACGACCTTATGGAAAATTGCCTGATGAGACCGATAAGGTCTCATCGAGAGCGTTTTTTACGCACAAAAAGGTCCGACATGAACTGATTTCATACCCTATTTTCGGTCCTTGCCGCGGGTCTCGGCCTTTCTCTTCTCGGATTCAACCTTCGCTTTGATCGCCTTGTTTACATCGCCGAATTCTTCGAGAGTGTCCATTATCAGGGAGGACCTGTTCCCACTCTTGTATACCGTAGAATATAGCTCCAGGTCATCCCAGAATTCAGAGAAATTAGGAAGTTGAGCCAGTATATTCGGATCATCCCACTGCACAGTCGTGGCCGTTTTGAGGATGAACCCGGAGGCCCGGACCTCCAGAACGGCAACAAGCACATCCGGATAAACACCCTCGAGTTCCTTACGGGCATATGTCCGACCTCTCGTGCGGATCCCGTGATACACATCGCATGCGTGCGTTGCCTCGTGCCTGCTGACCACTATCGATAGGAAATTCTCATTCTCTTCGAAGGGACGGGAATACACGAATATGTTCATCTTCTGTTTTTCTCCGAACAATTCTGCGATTGGCATCACTGCGGCGTTCGCTTTTACTGGAGGGTCCAATAGTTCTGGAATACAGGTAGTAGGGAAACGCCCGCATTCTTGTCTTGCCATATTACCCTCTGGATCGTAGAATATATTGGCGACGCATTCATTTTTCCAGCCATCCGCTTTGCTGTCGAGATAGGCTTGCCTAAGTCTGGGGTTTTTCCTAGCGCTCTCAAACGTTATGGGTTTTTTTTGTACGGAGGAGACGGGGGGATTTATTGAATGGCATGCTGTTTGTGATGCCGGAACAAAAATGGTCCCGGTCATCAATGCAACCGATAACAACCTTTTCAAAGCGCCTGACTTTTTATTGCCTGCGCCTTGGGGAAGGATAGTATTGCAAGGATGCGAAAGTGTCCTCATATGCTAATACCTTTAACTACAATCTTTTATAACACTTTGTCAAATACAATAGTGAAAAGTCGAATAAAAATATGCACATTATTGCATGTCTGGCGCTAGTGTCTATCAGCAGCTCGTTCTTTCGTCGAGGGCGTTTTCACTAAAAGGCCAGACTTGAACGGAGTTCAAGAAGAGTGCGGATTTTTAATCAGATAAAATCAGGGTCTTAGAACTATAATATCTGCTTGAAGTAATCCAGATCAGAGCCTGTGGGCAATAACGTGATGGCCTCGAACAGAGATTTTTTGCTTGCCGTTGTGGCTTCAGCAACCGACAGGAACCTGCCTGGTTTCACCCCGCTCCCCATAACAACCTGGTCGACCAGTTTCCATAAATTGCCTGAATGGATCTCTTTGAAGAAAACATCGAGCAGGCCGTCTTCCAGGCTTGTCGCAAGGAAGATAGCGCAAGGATAGAATGTGTTTTCTTGAAGGCTCCGTTTCCAGTATTGTAAGCCCGCATAAACGCAAAGTTCCTGATCGCCTCGATCGATGTAATGCAGGATCCTCCCTGATGCATACGCTGTAGCCGTCGGATGGTCAATCGTTTCTTGGCTTTTTCTTGCCAGAATCAGCGGGAGATCGAAAAGAGATTCCACCTTGGTCAGTATCATGGATGGATATTGTTCCCTAAATGGACGGAAATGACGGACTCTGCTCATACAAGATAATATTTGTTAATAGGGTATAAATATGTATCTTTGTGTATAAAGCCTCTGCCTAAGATGCGGTTTGGATACATGGCCCATAGGTCATATCGGGCAGTAAAGGAATTTGTGCTCCTTCAGTACATAAAGCGTCTGGTAATCGCGGATGAAACCCTTGAAACGCTCCGAGATCCCCGCGATGATCTCATGATAATGCTCGTTATCCCGCGCTTCCAGATCAAGCTCCATCTGCCAAGGCGCCAGTGTTTTCGTATAATCTATGATGTATGGTTCCATCGCCACGAATTCCGCGAACTCCTTTTCCTTCTCTTCATCGAGCGGATTCATGAATAACAGCGTCTTGTAGAGCCCGGTCCCTCCTTTCTTGTAATCGAGAAGGAGGAAGTGTTTGGCGATGAGGCCGCTCTTCTCGAACTTTTTTATCTTGTAGGAAACTGTTTCAGGGGATAAACCAATTCTTTTTGCTATCGCATTGATAGGAAGCCTTGCATTTTCAGCAAGGCTCGACAGTATTTCCTTATCGGCATCATCAAGTCTTTCCGGCTCTTGTTTCGTATGCAGCTTCCCATTCCCCACCATATAATTCCGTTCAGGCGATTTCTTCCCGAGCCAATAGCCCCGGTTATACAGCACTATCCGGACGACCATGGCAAAATCGTAGCTCAGGATCCAATCCTTATACGGAGCTAGTATACCACCTATAGTCTGGTCAAGTTCCATCTCGTTCTTGCCTAAGAGACCGATGAGGAGATCGTAAGGGCCGTCCGTCCTCACGATCCAGTTGATCCTTCCATCGCTCGCGAAAGCTTCGATCATCTGCTTCTCTTGCTCTTTGGCAGTATTGTGGAATTTGATATGCAGCCGACAATACATATAACCAAGAGAAGTGAGATTGGCGATTGTCCTGTATCCTCGGATAAATCCTGTTTTTTCCATCTTGGCGATGCGATACTTCACTGCTTGCTTGCTCAGCCGTACCGCGCTCGCTATTTTCGAATAGCTCTTCCTCGAATTAACATCCAAGTGCCAGATTATCGCCTTGTCGAATTTATCCAATATGCCACTTTTATCAGTCATTATGGAATATATGCCATAAATATTTAAAATAATTTCTAATTTGTTCCAACTTTTAAAAAAAATATTATTATATCACAAATAGCCAATTAATAACATGAAACTGCTTGGAAAGGCTGCGGAAAGGCAGGTGAGCGCGTCCATCCAGCCTAGAGGGCCGCGGTTCGATTCCTATGCCCAGTTTGATCCGAGCCATAATATTTTCGTAGATGGACGCGCCGGGATCACGCACAAATACCCCCGTACTCTCCGGTTTGCAATAACGGAAAAATGCCCCCATCGATGCTCCTATTGTTATGCGTCCGATCACCTTGCAGGATCGCCTAAGGTCGAAAAAAACCATCCTTTGGAGAAGAGGATGAGCGAAACCCTCGCTTATTGCAGGAAAACACCGATGATTTACGATATTGTGCTTAGCGGAGGCGAGCCACTCGCCCTATCGAACGAACAGATCAGGTTTGTTTTCTGCGAACTTTCTTCCTTGGAAAATGTCCAAAGCGTGAGATTCTGCACCTACTCGGTCATCAAAGATCCTGGCAGGATCGATAGCGAGTTCCTCGGTTTGCTAAAGCGCTTCGGGGAAAGATTTTCCATCCGGATGGTCTTGCACATGACGCATCCGGACGAGCTCAGCGAAGAAGTAAAACGCACGATAAAAAGGTTATTGGAAAGCGGGACGCTATGCCTCTCCCAGGTCCCTTTGCTCAAAGGGATCAACATAAATGACGATATCGAAGCTTCCAGGAGTCTTCTGCGCGGACTTCTCAGGAAACTGGATGATTTCAGGATCCAACCCTACTATTTTCTTGTGAAAATGGCTGTCCCTGGAACAACTGATTATGCCATGCCATTGGAAAAAATCGTGGAGATATTCAAGCCTTTGCTACAACATGACCGGGATTCCACGGGCCTGGGTCTGACCTTGAAATTGGTGGCAGCCGCACCAGAGACAAAG
>Ga0315268_10007966_pt1 | contig 11096 bp, 12 predicted proteins | sample C1_top_MG_FD_204535 | JGI IMG/M metagenome (GOLD analysis project Ga0315268, IMG submission 204535) | Sediment microbial communities from Yellowstone Lake, YNP, Wyoming, USA - C1_top | ecosystem: Environmental > Aquatic > Freshwater > Lake > Sediment | place: USA: Wyoming | collected 2017-08-01 | reverse complement strand
TCGACGGTATTTCCCGCCCTGCCAGAGCTGGTCAGGGAGAACGATCTGATTCTCCTGGTAGAGGGCAGCACCTATATGGATACGTGGACGTCCGTCATGCTGTGGGTCTACCTGTGGACGACGAACCTCGCCCACACGATGGGCAAGCCGTGCCTGGCCTATGCGGTCGACGCCGGGGATGTGTCCGCCCTCAACCGACGCCTCGTCCGTATGGAAGCCAGCAAGACCGATCTGATCGTTGTCAGAGCGCGGGCCGCCGCCGATCGGCTGCGCGCCTTTGGGGTAAACGCGCCTATCGAGGTAACAGCCGATAATGCCTTCAACTTCCGCCCGGATTCCGCCGACGCGACGCCATTTAGAGATGGTTGGCTTGCCACAGGCGACTTGGGACAAATGACTGACGGGGGTGGCCTCGTCATCGTCGGACGCAAAAAGGAGCTCATCAAGACTGCTTACGGCAAGTATGTGCATCCCGCGAAGGTCGAGTCGCGGTTGAAGGAGATTCCGGGCATTGCTGAGGCAATGTTAGTGGGCGAAGGCAAACCGTTTTGTGTGGCGATGATGTGGGCTGCGAACGAACGCTGCAACCAAGCCTTTGCGGAGGTTATTGACCGCGCAGTGATCGCGATAAATACCCACCTATCGCATCCCGAGCAAGTGAAGCGTTGGGCGATTCTTCCTAATGACCTCTCGATTGAACGCGGCGACCTGACGGCGAACCTCAAGCTCAAGCGGCAGGCAGTTATTCTGCGACTACAGGGCATCGTTGATGCCCTGTACAAGAACGCAGTCCTTCCAGTGAGTGTCGTGCATCTTGGAGAAGCGGAAAGGGATGAGGGTCTGTGAATCTACTCGTCACACTATTGCAAATTCATACACCGGAGTACGTCAGGAAGAGAGCCTTGAGTCAATTGTTCAAATTCACCGTGGCGGCGTTCGGGTGCGACGTTCCGCCGATATTAACGCTTTCGTCTGATGAGTGTTTGCTCCAATACGCGTTGTTCACGCAAAGCCATGTGGAAGGGCTAATCCGCGACGGGCGTGATCTCGAAACTGTGCAGCATTGCCTTTACCAAAACGCGGTTGAATTGGGCAAGATGCATGGCAAGCGGCTGCGGATTCACACTATCGAAGATACGATGGCGATTGGTCGCGTACTGTATCGGATTCTCGGCATCGAATTTCAGGGTAACGCGCAAGGCGAGGTCGTCATCCGTCGCTGCCATTTCAGTCGCTTCTATTCCAGCCAGGTCTGCCAGATCATGTCGGCAATGGATCGAGGGCTATTTGCAGGTTTGTCGAATGGCGGGCAGCTTGACTTTTCTTCAAGAATTACCGAGGGGCAACCTTACTGTCGAGCACATTTTGCTTTATGGGAGGATACAAAATGAAACACGCGATTGTGGTTGGTAGCGGCGCGGGCGGCGCAACTGCCGCCAAAGAACTCCAGGGCAAATTCGCAGTGACCGTCCTGGAAGCGGGCACAGAGTTTCGGCCTCTTTCACTAGGGCTGCCAGGCATCGAAAGAATGAAAAAGGCTGGTCTGCTCTTCGACGAAAGAGAACTGCACCTGATCTTCCCAACGGTGCAAATCCGCAAAACGCCCGAAATGGTGTTGGCGAATGGCATCGGCTTGGGCGGCACGACGACGATCTGCACAGGCAACGCGGTGCGCATGGACCGAGATTTGAAAGCACTGGGCATCAATCTGGACGCAGAGTTTGAAGAAATCTATCAAGAAATACCCGTCACGACGGTGCATCAGAAGCGCTGGCACAAGCATACACGGCGATTGTTTGAAATCTGCCACGAAATGAACCTCGACCCTCAGCCCATGCCCAAGCTGGGGAATTACGAAAACTGCATCAGTTGCGGCCGGTGTGTCTTGGGATGTACGCATGGGGCGAAATGGGACAGCCGCCAATTCTTACAGGTTGCCGTTGAGCGCGGCGCAGAGGTGATGACCAACTGCAAAGTGGAGAGAGTTGTCATCGAGAATGGACGCGCGACGGGCGTAGAGGCGAGGAGAGGATGGATGCGCCAATTCTATCCTGCCGATTTGGTTATCCTTGCCGCGGGTGGATTCGCCACGCCGGTGATCTTGCAAGACTCGGGCATACGCTGCGAGCCGCGTCTATTCGTGGATCCCGTCTTGTGTGTAGCAACCGCATGGGCCGGCGCGCAGCAGTGCCAAGAAATCGAAATGCCATTCGTCGTGCAGAGAGAGCATTTCATTCTGTCGCCTTACTTTGATTACGTGAGCTTTCCCTTCAACAAAACGTGGAAATATCCCGCCAAAGATACTCTGGGGATCATGATCAAGCTTGCCGATTCGACCACGGGGAGCATTTCAAATAAAGAGGTGAAAAAAGCGCTGACCGCTGAGGACAAACACAGACTAGGCCAGGGAGTCGAGCTCTGCAAAGAGATATTTCGTCGCTTTGGAGCGAAAGAGGACAGCATCTTTTTGGGGACGATCAATGCTGGACATCCGGGCGGAACGCTGCCGCTAACGGAACAAGAAGCAGAGTCGTTTCATCACGATCGGCTTCCACGAAATCTTTATGTTGCCGACGCCACACTGATTCCCCAATCGTTGGGTAATCCACCCATCCTGACAATCATCGCCATCGCAAAGCGGATCAGCAAAGTGTGTGCGCAAGAAATGCATGCTGAGGGCTAGCGGGTCTGCCTGAGCTTGATCGTGGTTTTCTTCCCGAGGCAGACTCACAGCGGTGAAGGGAACTAGGGCACGGTTCACGAACGCGAAAAACCAGGTTTACGAAGAAAGGCTGGCACGAAAAGTAATCGCGGAGGAATAGAATTGTTCACAAAGACACGTCGTATTAAGCAAGAGAGGTGTAAACGTATGGAAAGAGCAAATCAGATTGAAAAGACGATTCGGATATTCAAGCCCCGCTCTTCTTATGGCTGGACCTGGCTGATCGCAATTGCCCTCCTGAGCTTGATCACGTTGGCACCAACCATCCAGTCGGCAGAGAAAATACAGCCGCCCGTGTTGCTGCTGACCGCCGGTCTGGCTGGGGCAGTCTTTATCGGGGGATTCGCGCTCGCCTTCTGGTTCCCGACGATGCGCTACGAATTGGACGAACAAACGCTTACGCTGCGCTATGGGCCTGTGCTGAACTACCGCATTCCGCTGTCCCAGATTCGAAACATCCGGCGCCGTGACCTGAGCCTCACCATCTGGTCGAGCATTCGCTTTCCAGGGATTGCGCTGTTCACCGTGCCGTACAGCGATGTGGGCAACGTCAAGATGTGCGCGACCGCCGCGATGAAAGGCATCCTGCTCGTCGAGACCGATAAGGCCAAATTTGGGATCACGCCGGCGGACGAAGAAGGACTGGTGACGGCAATCCAAGCGCGGATCGTGGAGTGAACCATGCCCGGCATCTACATCATGGCCGTTATCACAATGCTCGCATCGGCTGTCTTCTGGGGCGGAATGGTCCATCTCTTCTCCGGGCGCACCGGGCGCTATCTCTGGTTGATCATGCTGGGACTGCCACTCAGTGTAGTCGTGAACTTGGGCCTCAAGCCCGCCCTAGCTTTGTGGGCGGGGCAAATCACGAACGTTCCTCCCGGTCAAGGATTCTCCAAGCTTCCGTGGTGGTTTCTCTTTTTCCTGGTCATGCTCACACCCGTCTTGGAGGAGTTGATCAAGGTCACGCCCCTCCTGCTGCCCCGCGCGCGTCGGCGGATCCAGGATCGCGCTGCTGCTTTTTGGGTCGGGATAATGCTCGGGGTCAGTTTTGGTTTGGGCGAAGCGGCCTTTGTGGCGTACGCGGCGGCGCAGATTCCCGACTATGCGAGCCTGCCCTGGTATGTGTTAACCGGCTATGCGGGCGAGCGGTTCATGATGTGCCTCTGGCACGGCATCATGACTTGCGTCTTTGTGATGGGATTACAGCGGAGGGGAGGATGGAGGGTGGTTGGCTATCTGGCGGCGATAAGCCTGCATGCACTTGGAAATGCGGCCCCGGTGCTTGCCGGACTTGGATTCATCCCCGCGTGGGTTACTTCCTTGTGGATAACCGGGATTTTCATCCTGGCAGCGTTTCTCTTTGAGCGGCTGCGGCGACAGGTCGGTCGGGAGTCGGGTATCACGCAATCCGCTGGAGAGATAGTTTACTTTGCGCGGGCAGATGTTCCAAAGCAGCCATAACTCTCGCGGCGCCTGAGGATCAAAGAGAGTAGCAGATTGACGCCATCCGCGCCTCGACCGGCATCGAGCCGTGTGGCATGGCGTCTATTGCCAAGACCGACAAGGCATTAGGCTTAGTGCGTGAGTTTGTCGGTTAGTGTGCTTACCACAAATGATGTAGGAACACCCCGCCTCAAACGTAGAACGAGACCGCCTGGATGGCGGTCTCTTTTTGTTAGTTCAGCATCCATCATTTCTGCGATGACAACGTGACCGCATGGTGCTATCCTGAAAGCAGTTCTAAGCACAAGGAAGATAATCAATGTCAGAATCTGTACAAGTCCTTATCGTAGATGATCAATCACGAGCCAGGCAGAGCTTGAAGGCGCTGATGACCACCTGGCCACGTATCCAGGACATCCGAGAGGCCGCGTCGGGGCGAGACGCGATTCGATTGATTCAAGCGTCTCAACCCGATGTGGTGTTGATGGACGTCCGAATGCCAGAAGTGGATGGCTTGGAAGTGACACGATTGATCAAGCTCAAGTGGCCGCAAGTCAAAGTCATCGTGCTGACGATGTATGCCGAATACGAAGCCGACGCGCGGAAGGTTGGCGCAGACGCTTTTATCTGCAAAGGTGAGCCGCCGGAGAGGTTGTTTGCAACACTTGAAGATGTGATGGAACAAGTTTCCGACACATCTCATGTTTCTGCAATCGTCCAGAGGAGGTAAGCCATGTCGGAAGAACCCATCATTCACGTAGACAGCATCCACAAATCGTACATCATGGGCAAGGAAGCCGTCGAGGCGCTTCGCGGCGTAACGCTTTCCGTCAAGCGCGGCGAGATTGTCTGCCTGATGGGACCTTCGGGTTCCGGCAAGACGACACTGCTCAATATCCTCGGCGGACTCGATAACCCCAGTCGAGGGCATGTCATGGTAGACGGCGAGGATGTCGTCGCGCTCAACGAAGAGGCGCTGGCACAGATGCGCTTGCGCAAGATGGGCTTTGTCTTTCAGGCCTACAACCTGCTGGGCAATTTCACGGCTGAAGAAAATGTACAAGCGCCGATGGTGCTGGCTGGCATCAAGAACGGCACGCGCAAAAAGCGCGCCAAGGAATTACTGGCGCTGGTGGGCCTGGCCGACCGGATGCATCACTATCCCAGCGAGCTTTCCGGCGGTCAACAGCAGCGTGTGGCGATTGCGCGCGCGATGGCGAACGATCCGCCCATCCTTATCGGCGACGAGATGACGGGTGACCTGGACAGCGCCACCGGCTTTGAGATTATGAGCCTGATCGAGAAACTGAACCACGAGCGCGGCACGACGGTCGTGTATGTGACGCATGACCCGCGCATGTCCAAGTATGCCCACCGCACCATCCAGTTGCGTGACGGCAAAATCTCGGCTGAGAATGGCAATGGTAATGGATATAGTATCGCCATGCCCATCGCGCTTCCCGCCGAACTGGTGATTGACGACGATGGCAAGTTGATCGTAGATCGCAAGTAGATCGGATGGATGAGGTCAGCATGAAAGCGAATCGCGCCAGCATCACTGCCGAAGGCATCGCACTTGCCAGAGCGGTCGAGTCCCAAAAACCTGCCGAGCAACGGATTTGCTACGATCCGTTCGCGCGGCAGTTTGTCAGCGCACTTTACTGGAACGTCTTTCGATTTTTCGTGAGCACTGGCTACGCCGAAAGGCGCGGCCCAGGCACCATGGGTTTTCTGGTTGCGCGTGAACGGTACATTGACGATTATTTGCAGGCTTGCCTCGACGACGGACTGGAACAGTTGGTGATCCTCGGCGCCGGTTACGACTCGAGGGCCTATCGGTTCGATCAGCTCAAGGATCGCCACGTGTTTGAAGTGGATCATCCGGCGACGCAACAGGCCAAAATCGTCAAGCTGACAAGAATCCTGAGTGAGTTGCCCAGGCACGTCGTGTTCGTGCCGATTGATTTTGAGACACAGACACTCGAACAACGCCTGCTCGAGTGTGGCTACAACGAACGTATGAAAACGCTGTTCATCTGGCAGGGCGTCACGCAGTATCTCACGCCGGAAGCGGTGGACAGCACGCTGGCGTTCATCGCGCATCATGCGGGCCAGGGCAGCTCGATCATCTTTGACTACATGTATACCTCGCTGCTCGATGGGACGGTCAAGCGGGGTGAGGTCAACAGCATGCAGCGCTACCGCCACTTGACGGGCGAGGGCTTTCAGTTTGGCATCCCCGAAGGCGCGATTGAAGCTTTCATGCAGCAGCGCGGATTCTGCCGGGTCAAAAACGCGACGCACGAGGATTTCAAGCGAGCCTACTTTACCGGCGTCAACCAGAATCGAGCCGTGGCGGCCGGGTACGCGATTGTCTCCGCGACCGTCGGCCGCACAGGGACAACTTGACATGACCCTCAAGTACATTCTCCGCAGTTTTCGCCGCCGCAAGGTGCGCATGATCATCATCTTGCTCTCGATCATCTTTGGAGTCGGGATGGTGGTCTCGCTGGGCGCATTGGTGGAGACGAACAAGCAGCTTTTGGTGGAACAACTCTCGCAGCAAGTTGGCAGCTATGACTTGGGGCTTGCCAAGACAGACACCTCAAGCGACCAGTACATCCGGGTTGACCAGGTACGTCAAGCGGTGCGCCAGGCTGTCCCCGATGTTCAAGTAATGGCACCTCGCTTTGTGGGCACGATTGATGTGGCGCATGGGTCACAACACAGCCGCTCGTACTTTGTGGCGCTCGACCCCAAAAACGACACACTGGGGGAGATGAAGGTCGTCTCGGGCACACGGGACATCGGGCCAGGGCGCGTTGTGGTCTTGCCCGCCACAGCAGGACAGTTTGACCTCAAGGTCGGCGACACCCTCGACCTGTATTATACATTGCTCACGCCGCGCCGCGCAGGGTATGCGAGCAGCGTCGGAGCCAGTTCCTCGCGTGCGCATACCGTAGTCACAGTGGTCGGGATCGTGACGCAGCAAGGAGTATTCTCCACGGAAGTGCGAGATGCAGTCATCAGCGATCTAGGTTTTGTGCAGAATTGGTTGGGACTGCCGGGCCGTTCGCGCCAGTTGCTGGTCCGTTGGGACCCGGCCGTGTATTCAACTGCCGACCCGCAAACCGCTGTCTTTGCCGGACGGGCTCATGCACAAAAGATTCACCGGGCGCTGGGCGATGACTATACGTATGACCTCGGTAAACTCGCTGCGATTGACGGCAGCCAGCAGATGTTTGCCAGCCAACAGGCCGCAGTTAATGTGTACGGGCTGATGTCGTTGGCCGTCGTCGGACTGCTCGTGCGCACACTCATTCAAAACAACGTAATCGAGAACCGCCGCGACCTGGCTGTGCTGCGCATCCTGGGCGCCAGAAGCAGCCGGCTGTTCAGCATGGTGATTCTCGAAGTGGCCGTGCTGGGCGTGGTAGGTACCGGGCTGGGCGCTGTGGGTGGTGTGTTGCTCAACGATGCCGTCGTGACTCCGATCCTTAAGAACATGAGTGGCCTGAGCGACAGCACGTTGACGCCCACTGTATCGTTAAGCACGGCCCTCCCAGGAGTGCTGATGGCAATCTTGGTGTTGAGCATCAGTGCGTTGGCGCCCGCGCGGCAAGCTTCGACCACCAAAGTCATGCACGCCATCAACCCTGGCGCGGCGGAAGCCATCGGGTTGGACGACCTGGCCAGGTTCCGCGAGCGGCGTGCTTCGGGCCGCCTGTTTATGATTGGACTGGCTTTGGTGTTCGCATGGGCCTTTATCTTTGTCGGCTCCAATCTCGCCTACACCTACGGCGATGCGTCGGCGTCAACCATCGTCATGTTTGGATCCATGCTGACGATGATCGTCGGGGTGTCCATGATATTCTCGGTGCTGGCTGTCCCCTTTGAGCGTTTGTTGTTGACCATCCTCGGCTGGATCACGCCGAAGCGGGCGTTCTTTGTGAGCCGCTATGTGCAGCGCGGCAAAGAGCGGAATACGTGGCTCTCGCTGATGATCGTGTTGGCAGCCACACTGCCGGTCTTTGTAGCGACGACCATCGCGCTGATGAATGCGAGCATTCCAACTTCAACACGGCTGCGCAGCGGCACGCCGATCAACGCGCAGGTAAATATGGATGCGGCCATTGCCAAGGGCAATGACGGGACAATCGCGCAATCCCTCTCGCTCAAGCCAGCGGCAATGTACGAATTCAAAACTGTGATCGGCGTAGGACGTGTGGTGGGGCAAACCTATTACTACCGCGCCAAGACTGCCGACGAGATGGGGGTCCGCGGCGCCGAGGTTTTTTATACAGGACTGTCGGATAGCTTGAACGGCCTTCTCTATCCCGACCTGACGCTGTTCTGAGCGGGCGGGCCAAAATCGTTCGACCGGATCATGGCCGACAAGAACACTGTTATTATTGGCCTGGGCTTGGCTCAATATCTAAACGTACAGTTGGGCGACACCATTCGCACCATCGGCAAAGGATTGGATCACACAGTCGAATTGCGCGTGGTGGGCATCGGACTTGAGATGGCGGGCTTTACGGGCATCCGCCCCAATCAGCAACACGCGCGCAGTGCACATAGTGTCGCGTTGGTTTCGCTCGAGACTTTCCGGGAAATCACGCACGACCCACTGCTGGGCAGGCCCGACCCGAATGAGGCGGTGTGGGCACGCTTCCTGGCGACGCCGGCTCCCGATGCCAATCCGGCTGAGGTCACAAAGGCGCTGCGTGCGGCCTTTGCGCTCAAGTACATGCTGGCTGTCAAGCTCGTGGAAGAAGAGATTGCCCAGACAACCCAGATGTTCCAGCAACTCAAGGTCTTGATGATCGGGCTGACGGTCATCTCGTTCATCACCGCCATCTTTGGCGTGTTCGCCGTCATCTATGTCGCCGTCAATAGCCGCCGCGTCGAGACTGGGATGATGAAAGCCATCGGCAGCTCAAGCCGCCACCTGCTGCTCACGTATATTTGGGAAGCGGTTGTGATGAGTGTGAGCGCCGTGCTGGCCGGTATCACTGCCGGAACACTGCTGGGCTATTTTCAGACGTACTCGAACGCGTTGATGAGCGAAACGCCGACGACTTTTGCTGTGGACGTAATCGTGACGCCATTGACGCTAGTCCTTATCGTCACCGCCAGCATCATCTCGGCAGCATTGGCTTCGCGTGGGATGCTCCGCCGTAGGGCGGTCGAGATCCTGCGCGAAGCTTAAAGTGCGATGTCCTGATTGCGCATCTCATTTGGATGATTCCACTACCGACAAGGAGAATTTGACATGAACGAAAAGACAGAGGCAACCATCAGCATCATAGCGGCGCTCTTTGTGCTTATCAGCGCCATGTTTGACCCGAAGATATCTGCGGGGTTGGCGATCGCTTTCCTCGTGATGTTGGCGGGTCACAAATTCACGCGCTCGAGTCGAAAGGATAAAATATAAAAACCTCAAAAGGAGTCAACAAAATGCTTGCGTCATACATTGTGAGCGCGGTCTTTGTCGTATCGGTGGTAGCCCTCTGCATTGCCAAGCCCAATGCCGGCCGGATATTCTTGGGCTTGTTCTTCCTCGCGATGGCCCTGGGGGTCAGCAGTTTGGCATCTCTGGCATCGGGATTGACATCCGAGAAAACGCTTGCCTTCGCGCCCAGCAAAAGATGGCCGAGCAAGGACTAGCCGACCGCATCGAGATCGTGTGTGGCAACGCGGCCGAGTATCCCTTTGAACAGCACGCCTTTGACGTGGCAGCGTGCTTCGGTGCGACGTTTATCTGGGACGGGTTCCAGCCCACGATCCGCAAGATGAAAGCTGCCATTCGCCCGGCGGGGAAACTGGTCGTCGGCGAGGCATACTGGCTCAAAGGGACTGTCCCACCCGAGTTTGCGCAGCAAGAGACGTCCGTTCACACCGAGTACCAGCTCCTGCGCATAACGCGCGAGGAAGGGTTCGACTTAGAGTATGTGGTGCGGGCCAACCACGACGACTGGGACTGGTACGAATCCAACAACTGGCGCGGGCTGATCCGGTGGATTGAAGAGAACCCCAGCCATCCCGAGCGGCAAGAGGTGATTGATCATCTCCATGAAAGCCAGGACGAGTACTTGAGATACAGCCGCGAATATCTCGGGTGGGCACTCTATGTATTGAATCCGGTGCGGTATTGACCTGAGCAACGTGCCTCCCATCCCATTCTCACGGACTGTAAATGCCTGCCAATCACAGGTGGCAAACCAGCATCGTCCTCACCCTGGGCGCTCTCAAGGAAGCTGGCTTGCTCAAAAAAGCGCGCGGCGCAGCCTCGATTGCCCGACGGATACAGCGTTGGGTCTGGTGTGCCAGTTCGTGTAGGTCTGGGCACAGTCCACCGAGTTCCCGTGCTTTGAGGGAACCCGGAGTACTCGGAGACGGAATGACGCTCTCTGCCCACTTCAAAGCGCTGAACACATCGCCGCACGTGCGAGCCGTGGCTTGGTCGTTTTTTGTCACGTTCCTGTGGTCAACGTCGTGGGTGCTGATCAAGCTGGGCCTGAAGGATATCCCCGCGTTGACTTTTGCGGGTCTGCGTTACACGCTAGCCTTTTTATGCCTCTTACCGTTTGCGATCCGCGCACAACACGCCACGTCATTGCGCCAGTTGTCCATCGGCGCGTGGCTGCAGTTGATCGTGCTGGGCCTGCTGCTCTACTCGGTCACACAGGGAGCTATGTTCCTCAGCCTGTTCTACCTGCCCGCGGTGACGACCAGCCTGCTGTTGAGTTTCACAACCATCGTCGTCGCCCTACTCGGCCTGGTCTTGTTGAACGAGCGACCTACCTGGATGCAATGGGGCGGAACAGCCTTGTACCTGGTCGGCGTGCTCGTCTACTTTTGCCCCGCGCAGATACCTGCGGGTGAGGTCATCGGCCTGATTGTCGCCGGTGTGTGCGTGCTGGGA
>Ga0315268_10007965_pt1 | contig 11097 bp, 12 predicted proteins | sample C1_top_MG_FD_204535 | JGI IMG/M metagenome (GOLD analysis project Ga0315268, IMG submission 204535) | Sediment microbial communities from Yellowstone Lake, YNP, Wyoming, USA - C1_top | ecosystem: Environmental > Aquatic > Freshwater > Lake > Sediment | place: USA: Wyoming | collected 2017-08-01 | reverse complement strand
TCATGGAAGCTTTTCTCAAACATACCAACTCCATAGGTTTTTGCAAGATTTACTAATGTTTCAATCCTTGTTTTCATGGAAGCTTTTCTCAAACACTGCAGAAGTTGAAGGTTGCTGACTATAATATTTGTTTCAATCCTTGTTTTCATGGAAGCTTTTCTCAAACAACATCGGACATCAGATACATGTGGGATCAATGTTAGTTTCAATCCTTGTTTTCATGGAAGCTTTTCTCAAACTTTTCTTCTTTTTAGGGATATGCATCTATACTAATGTTTCAATCCTTGTTTTCATGGAAGCTTTTCTCAAACATCGAGGATCAGATAGATGAAACGATCGAGAGATGGTTTCAATCCTTGTTTTCATGGAAGCTTTTCTCAAACCCCAACCTAACCTATACCTGAGTATACCTTTTGACGTTTCAATCCTTGTTTTCATGGAAGCTTTTCTCAAACAGGACATGCTCAAGATATACCTGGAATGTATTATGGTGTTTCAATCCTTGTTTTCATGGAAGCTTTTCTCAAACAGCAATTTCCTCAGGACTCCTTGCAAATAGCCATTCTACTACAAATTTTGAAATGCCCATTTGACACGGAAAGCGTCTTATTTCGAGCATAAAAATACCTTTTTCCACTGCCTTTGACATAAAATCGTGCCGTAAAACTTCTTGATAATCAATCATTTTTACCATGATGGATTAATTTTCCCAATAAATTTTCACCATACAGCTCAAAAATTTGAGAAGTTAAGTTGTCAAAGAGCTATACGCAAATATTTCTATAACAGCAATCTATGCACTGTGCTTTGAACTTTGTACCTTTAGGGTAATAGCATTTCTGAGTGATGCTAACAATCTCTGCAATCATAGACTGTAGCTCAATAAAGTCCTTGTCTGTTATCTGAATTTCCTTCAGCAGGTTTTTGCTCCTTACATAACAAATGTATCCCTTCTTGACTTCTTTACCATAGTTTTCCTTAGTTAGTAACGCATAAAATGTAGACTGGTATCTATGGGTTCTAAAAACAGTATCCCTGTATTCTGCATATTTATAATCAAGGGGTGCCATAGTACCATCTGAGAGGATAAGCACCTCATCAATGACACCATGTATATGATATTTATCAGATGCCATATAAACGCTGATTTCTTTGTCAACACAGCCTATTCTTTTTCTCAGATAATCAATGTTCACTCGTTCTTTTCCCTCATGAACCTCCCTGCCCTTTAAGACCTTGTATCGTTTATCCTCATTCTGATCTATACACAGACAATTCATAAAATAAATAAATCGTGGGCAGAAAAGATATTCAAGAAGCACAGATGCAGTGACATATATACTGATGTCTTGCTCCGTGATAAAGGTTTGAGTATTATTCTCAATATTTGCTATGACTGACTTACTAATGCCATTTATGCTCATACAAACAACGCCTTTACTTCATCTGCAACTAAATCTTTATCAAAAGGTATTCCTATCATCTTCACCTTTTTGAAGTCTTCCTCACACATTGGGAAAATATATACTGAATCCTTCTCTGTATTAGTAATCTCCTTACACCTTAGCACAAGCTCATCTATTTGGTTTCTGTTAATATCTCCAAGGAATGCGCTTTTTTGCACCCTATAAAGTCCATAGCCCTTGCATGTCTTCGCAACTTTAGTGCGGACTCTGTCGTTAACGATATCATACACAACCCAGACAAGCATCTTTCATCCTTTAATGAGATTATTTGCTATGGAGTGGGATTCAAATTGGATAATATTCCTCTTCTGTATATTTCTCCCTTTGTATCTTATTGTTTCATCAAGGGTACTATTCAGTGCCTCTATCAGAACAGCCTTACCTTCCTTATTAAGAGTATAGCCACCTTTAACCTCGTCAAAATATTCAACCTTAACTTTTCTCCCACTGAAAAGATACACAACCGTCTCCTCCGCAAATACCCTGAACATCTCGATAAGGTCGAAAACAAGAGATTTTTTGTTGTAATTATCTGTATGGAGAAAACCGATATATGGGTCAAGCCCTGCTATAATACAAGCCTTCTCCACAAGTGAATAAAGCACACCATACGCATAATTTAAAAGGGTATTAAATTCATCTTTTGCAGGATTCCTGCTCCTGCCATCGAATTTGAATCTCTCAGGCATTACATAACTCAGTGAATCAAAATAAATCCTTCCGGCTGCCCCCTCAAGAGCCATGATAGTGCCTCGTTTTTCATCAATAGTACCTGTAAGAGAAGATAATCTTTCTCTTTTTTCTGCAAGTCCTTTTACAGATTCTTCGAGTTTCTCTACTTTATCTTCTCTTGGTCTGCTCAATCTCTTGAGAAAATCCATTTGGTTATCAAGTTTCCTGACAACCCATTCCTTCGCAAGCTCAAGCCCTTCATTCGTTGCATTTATCTCAAGCTGTTTTCGTCTTATCAATACAGTACTTCCAAGTTTCGAATGCCAGACTCTTCCATAGGGATCACCAAACTCATCAAGAAATATGACATCTATGTTATTTTCAATAGCCATTTTCAGTGCATCGGTGGAAAGATAGGCGCTTGTCGTAATCATAATGCTGTCCACCTTTTTAGCCGAAACTTCATAGACCTTGTCATCGGTCTTCACAAGAAAGCAGTCACCGCTTTTTCTAAGATATGATCCGTATGTGTTTATAACAAGCTGCATCTTAGAGTTATAGAGTTTAAGAGTCCTGGAGTTTAGAGTTATTGAGATAGTTCATAAAACCTTGAATCATCTTTGAAACCTCATCAATCTTTTCATATAGTATCTCGAAATCTTTTTGACTAATATATTTCTGGTCCAAACCAATATAGAGATGACATTGAACCTCTGCGGCTGAACCATGGGACATATTTAAAAAGTTTGCAAACTCCTTTTTGCTTCTGCGACCAAAACCCTCTGCTATATTCGCCATTATAGAAACAGAAGATCTTCGAATCTGATCCTTCAGAGAAAAGTCTTTTGAAAATTGAGCATTTTTCGTAATACAGTATAAATTCTTATTAAGTTCTCTTGCCTTTTGCCATGCCTGAATGTCTTCAAACCTTTCTATTTTCCCCATAGATATTCCTCCAATATAGTTTATAGTTATAGAGTATAGGGTTATGGAGTTTAAGAGTTAAATCTTTTATTCATCAACTCTTTGACTCCCAAACTTTTTTACTCCTTAACTCTTTAACTCTTATAATTTTTTAACTCTTCAACTCATTAACTCGTTTTATCGTCCCAAATCCCCTCGATACCGATTTCCCAATCCCCCAGTAGTCAGGGATTTCAAAGTTGACAGAAAAAGTGCCAAGAAACCCAAGCATAGGAGTGCCTTTGAGCTTAGTCTGAACTTCTTTCAAATTTTTAATATCTGCCTTAATTGGCTCAGGCACTGTGTAACCAAGGCTTTTTGACATGGAAATAATATTGCCGATAAGAATCTTTTCCAGAAGCTCCTTCTTCTTATCCCAACTCCCAAGCCGCTGGTATCTGTCATAGTTCTTTTCATTCAGAGCAAGCCAAGGGGTAAGGAAGGAATAAAACTTCTGTTCCGATGCTATTGAAAAAGATGCTCTATAACTTTCTAACCCTTTGCTTAAAACCTCTTGCCCCTTGCCATCCAGATTTATTTCTTTTAAAGCGTGAAAAGTCTTTTTAACAACCTCTAAACCTTCGTGAAAACCTATCAACAAGCATAAGCCATTTATCACTTTATATTGCACACATGGATAGCGATAAATGAAACTGCCATCTTTGTTATGATGGTGTGCATAAGGGTTATCCCAAAATAGATTACCAAGATAGCCCCTTATTTTTTCAGCATCGCTTTTGTTTAAATCAGACTCAAGAGTAAGATTAAGCTTTAAAATATTCATTTCCATTTTTTCACCATATAACCACCGATTTTGTGTCTTTAGTAATAAATCCTGTCTCACTGTCATAATAATCATTAAGAATAGATTGTTTAACGTAGCCTATTCCACCAACCATCTGTGGCCTATTTTTAGTATTCATCGGTATTGATATTACATACTGGTAAAAATCTGCTTTAATAGAGTCAAAGGTCTTCTTCCTTAAGAACAAATCGTCTATATTTTTTAAATTTATATATTTTCTCCAAATCCCGCCTGCCTCCTCGTTTAACTCAATAAAGACATCAATCTTTGGGTAGTCTTCATCTATAAGCTTAAAATCTGATACAGATATCGCTTCATCCTCACTGTCATATCGTAGCTTCGTTATCGCCTCCAGTAAATTTCTTGATGCATCCTGTGTTTTCTTTTCTTTTGTCTCCTTGTAATATTGGTCTATCAAATCCAAAAAATCGCCTTCTTTTATTTCATCTCTTGTTGAAAGGATCTTTTCGGTTATACCAAGCAAAATCCCATCATTATAGACATATGAAGCAAGTTTTTTATCCTTATTGTCTTTTAATGCAACAATATAAACCTTACCATTATTGTTACCATTCCTATTACATCTACCAGATGCCTGATTAATAGAATCCAACGGAGCTATATCTCTTACAACAATATCAAAATCTATATCTACCCCTGCCTCAACAATTTGCGTTGTCACCACGACCCTATATTTTTTCTCTTTTATCTCTCCTATACGTTTAAGGCGTTCTTTTGATATAACATGGGTTGAAAGATAGGTAATTGGAATCCCTTTGCCTCTTATTAAATGATAAAAATCCCTCGCAGATGTTATGGTGTTAAGAATGAATAAATATGTTTTTCCATCATCTAAATCGAAAAAATCGCTGAGGTTATTTATTGTCATAGGGCTGTTCAGTAAAGGCTTCATAGAAACCCTATCCAATGCGTTGAAATAATAATCTTTGTTTAAGAGTCCTATAGTCTCTCCTCTTTCAAATATCAAAGGCTCTGTTGCTGTTACAAATATTATGTAAGCATTCAACATCTCAGAGAGAGTTATTAAGACATTCCTCAAAAGTAACCAGTACTTAATAGGTATGGATTGAACTTCATCAAGAATGATAATCGAATTGGCAAGTCTATGAAATTTCCTAACACTCTTGTTTCTATTCGAAATCAGGGCATGAAAAAGCTGGACAAAAGTGGTCACTATTATTTCAGAATTCCAGCCTTCAATGAGAATTTTTGCTTCATCAGATTCAAATTCATTGTCTTCTTTTTTATAAAAGACCTCGGAAAGATGATGATGTTTCAAGAGAATGCTCGTATCGGGCTCAATGTTGTTTGCCTTTATAACTGATTCAAATACTTCTGAATTCTGGTCAATTATGCTCAGGAAAGGCAGGGCATATACAATCCTTGGCTTTACACTATTTTTTGATTTTATGATTTCTTTTAGTTTCAAGGCGAAGGAAAGAGATGTTAAAGTCTTTCCAAGACCTGTTGGAAGGTTTAAAGAATAGATTTTTTTGTTTAAATCAATCTCATGTTTCAATGTCTCATGATAAGCCTTTTCCCTTAAAATATTTATAGGAGATTCAGGGAAAATAGTCTGGTTCTTATAACTATTCACCCACTCAGCACTGTTGAACTCTTTTCTATTAAATACAGTCTTATCTTTCACAACCACTTCACTTTTGTCAGCATCAAGTAGAATTGAATAAATAAGATTTAGAGTTATGTAGTTAGAAACATCGTTATTTATATTCCTAAGCATTTTTTTTGTTTGTCTCGATTCTCTGGCAAAACCATCGAACCATTGCGATATAATCTGTTTGTTTAGATATAAAGGCAGGCCTGCGCTGTAAAGTCTGCTACAGATAACAGAAAAACCTTCATCATGTATACTTTTAAGCTGTTTATGCAACAATTCTGCATCGCCGTCATCAAATAACACATCGTCTCTAACATCTCGCAAATTTCCATGATGTCTCCTGATGGCAAGAAAAGCAAAAACTGGATAAAGCTCATCAGATAAAGACAGTTTCTTAGTTAAGTAATAGGCACAAACTGATGAAAAAAGGCTATGCCATGTCTCTTTTACTTTCTTGAGCTTTTCTTTATCGTTCTCATTGGCAGTTAGGTAATCTTGGAAATATTTTGTTGCCTTTCCGATGTCATGGGTAAGGGCAATAATTCTGCAAATATTATTTAGTTTTTCTCTTATTTCTGAAGGTTTCTCAGAAAGAAATAAATCTGAAAAATCAGCGACACCCAACAGATGGTCTTCAAGTGGTATTCCGGGATGTGAATAAAGCTTAGAAGAAAGTAATGTTTTCACCATTTTCAAGCTTAAAATAAGTCTGAACTTTTGCTTTTATAGTTTTACCATCAGGCTCAAAGATCACATCATCATATTTTTCTACTACCCTTTCTGGGTTCATCTTAATCGGCATCTTTTCTTTGAAATACTTCTTGCCTGATTCAATTTCAAGCCCATTTTGTATTAATTTACTCTCCGTAACAGGAGTTTGGAACTCCACAAATTCATTATCTGTTTTTAGCTTTGAATTATATTCATCCACATATTTGAAATCTGCAAGTAGTTCGCTTAATCCCAAAGAGACTGTGTATGTGCTTTTATGTTCTTTTAAGAGACTTGCAAGTGCTTTAAATATTCCTTCATTTTCATGGGTGAAATAAATTCTAAAATAAGGGTCTTTCAAAAATTCCGTTCTAATCTGAGTTCTCGGCTCGTGGTATTGATTGCTATAAAGAGTCCAATAACCTCCCTTTGTATTTATAAGATTTATTCCCATCCTTACTTTTTTTACAGGATTCACAATCTTAAGGGCAATCTTACACTCATCATAAGAGAATTTTTTTAGATATTCATCCTTGCCTACCCCATAAACAGCCCCTAAAATACCTGCTATGGTAGATGGTGGCGGAAAGGAAAAAGTGAGTGGCGATGAAGTTGTATAGAATTTACGAAAATGTCCGTAATCTGCCCAGATGTCAAAGACAAGTATTTTCATAACTTAAACCTTAAAAGTTTATAGGTTCAACTTTTAACCCGCTCAGAGCATTTTCTATTTTTATATCCTGTCCATCCTTTACGAAAGTAATCCGTTCATCAACTTTTAGCCGTATCTTTTCAATCTTGTCTTTATGGTCAGACAAAGCCTTTATAAGATTTGTAATGTCAATTTTCACATCAGAAATACTCCTTATCTCCTTATGGGTTTTTGTTGAATTTAGGGCAACTCGTTTATCAAGCTCGCCTGTATAGAAGTTATTTCCTTCTTTATAAATGACATGCATCAAAAGTCTTGGTATCTGTCCGAATTTTGAACCTGATATCAAGTTTTTTGTTCCATTCCAGATACCTTCAAGCATCAGGGAAATATCATTTTCTTTTAATTTAATCCCTTGATTTTGTGCTGCGTTTTCATTAACAACACCATAAAAGGCTATCAGAGAGTAAGGCAATATATATCTTTCAGTAAATGTTCCCTGTTTTTTATCGGCTTTAGACGGCATTACCGTTGTCCCTTTAACATAAGTCAGGTCAACATTATGTAGGGAACGACCATACTTAAACTGAACAGGACCAGTTAATACCATCGTTTTCCCCTCAACCGCAGTTGTTGCCCCAAACAGTCTGATATCTATACATTTATTTAATAAATCTTCTGTCGTTTTAAAGTCGTTTAAACGATCCTCTTTAGTTTTTAGATTTCCGTTGGCGTCTCTCAACTCAACTATAAAAATGGTTTCCTTCTTGTAATCGTGTAAGTAATCTCTGATGGTTCTCTTTAGTCTCACATCTGTAACAATATTCGCTCCTGTCTCTTCATCAATCCTCGGTTTATTTTCATCTACAGGATCACCATTAGGATTTGCATCTGTTACATCATAAAGAAATAATATCTCTGAACGGTTTTTTACTAACTCTGACATGGTTAGCCCTCCTTTTTAATTTTTTGAATAAGCAATGTCTGCAACATTATCTACCAAATTCATTCCACATGCAAAATAAAAATTTATTTCATCATTTGACATCTTATAGTTTTCTTTCCAGTTTTCTCCAGCCTCAAGGATATACTTTGAAGCTTCTGAAGCAATGAGCTTTTTACCTTTGTCAAAAGAATCATATTCTTCAAGTTTGTTCTGTACCTTTGGTAAAAGCGCCTTTACATCTTTCTCATCCATTTTTAGTCCCTTTAGGTGCTTCATAAAAGAAGGCTTTGCATTCCTTTCACTCCATTGCTTATTAAGGAGCAACTGGGTTAAAGCGCCCATTAAAAATATTCCTCGTTTAGCAGAACTGCCAAAAGATTTTCCAAAACGGGCAAATACACTGCTAAATATACTTTCCCCCATGTTATCCACCTCCTCAAATGATATTAAACCGAGATTTTCAAAAAACATTGTATCCATTAAAGCGTCTTTCACTCTTGGAATGAAATATCCATCATTTATAAATTCCTTATGTATAGCTGTCATATAAAACTTTAGAAGGAAAGCGAAATCAAGCCTCCGCCCTTTAAAGACACTATCTACTATCTCAAGGAAATATTTATTCAGGTCGTTTTCTCTCTTGCCTACACTTGATTTAGAGAAAAAAGACCGTATCCTTCCAAAATTGAAATCTTCATCGAATATCTTGTCTACATATTCTTTTGCTGCAAATATTTTCTTAATCCTTGAAGGAAACACGTCTTCTATCAATAATAAAATCCTTTCTGCACTTTGTTCTTTTCTGAGGAATAAGAAGTTAAGCGTCAATACGTCTTTCTCATCAGCGAGTATTTCAAGTATTTCATTATTAGCATCTGTTATCCTCTTTTTTACTCTGTCCTTTAAAGAAACTATTTTGTTTGAATCTAACAGAATACCGATTACCTCTGAATTAACATTTATACTGCCTAAAAGCAGTTTAGGTATAAGTAAGTATCTACTAATCCTATAAAACCCAAAAGCAAGGTTATTTTCGATGAACTTCCGTCCTTCTTCTAATTCAAGCTTACATTCAGGACAGACAGGGAAGTTTCTCCAAGCAAGATTTTCATTAAATCCCCCTGTTATAAATCCTGGTTTATCTATAGTGTAGAATTTAAAAACGCTGGAATCTCCCGACACCAATACTTTCCGCATTCCGCAGATAGAGCAATTTTTATCACTTGCAGAAATCTCAACGGTTTTTTTATTTTCAATTTCCTTAAGAGATTTTCTGAATACATCAAAATCTCCGATATATTTCCATTCATCACTTTGCTTGATTTTTATCGTTAAAAGTTTACCCTCTTTTTTATCTATATCTTTAATGCAAGTCTGTATTGCTTTAGTGATTTTATCGTCATTATCAGAAAGAATTTTTCTAATGTTCTCTAAAACGTTCCCATTTTCTTTTGAACTATTTGAATGCTTATCAAACCATTTTTGTATCTTTCCTCCAAAGGTTTTTCTTATTTGAGTTTCAAGATTTTTCTGTGTTTCTTGTTCGTTATTACCATTTTTTGCATTAGGAATATTTGCAACAGGCGTTGGATTTGGCCCCTGAGAAACACCTCCTCTAAAAAGGTATCTCTGTGTTTTGGCAGAATCATAGTCCTCCAATTCGACATCTTCAAACACATTCTTATCAACGTCAATCCTTATTAAAACAACCTTGCCACCAGTCTTAAATTTTGGTTCTTTGATAAGAACTTCTAACTCGTTCTTGCCAGACTTACTTATCTGCCATTTACCAACTTCTCTTATCGCAGAAAGCATAATGCCTCCATCTTAAACAATCTAACTCCATCCTTATCCTACCTCATAAACCGAGGGCCTATTTTAAGGTTGATGTTTGTCATCTACTTCAATTTCACACGTCATCCATATCTCTGTCTTCTCACTCTTCATATCTGAATTCCAAGCTTATTGCATTGGTTTGAGGGTAGAGAGGGAATGGCGCAGACAACACGTTTGAAGGCATATCCAACTCCACCACGAAATGTAGAGCCTTTGTAGGGAGGTAGGATTATAGGCTCCAGGGCCATTAAATGAAAATTGAATGATGCAGTTCTTATATGCACGACAGCCCCCTACTGTCGATGCAATAAAGCCCGTTGGAATTTCGCACGTTTCATTGAACCCCGCGCACAAAAACAAAAGATTTCTTAACATAGCATACGCATAACAAACCATAGGGCATTCCTACAGGGTAAAAAAGGTTCGTCATATTCTAACAAAAAAGGATTTTATTTGAAAAAATACCATTGAATCTCAGAATCCTTAAATCTCGGGAGCGGGTTTTTGCAAAAGAGTTACTTCGACAATTATACATCTTCTTCCATCAGTTGCTTCCAGGGTTTCTCGAATCGTTCAAGAATTTCTTTCATCCCGAGCACATCGGAAATTTCCTTAAGCCATCTATGTATATAGCCTGAATCAAGCTTATTCCCCTGACGCATGATTATGCCCTCTATGTCGGATATATCCTGAGGCCTCCCTGCAATAGCTTTGTGAATAATGAGATCCTCTGCAGAACATATCCTCACATTATGATTTTCATCAAGCTTACATTTTATAGCCCGCTTTATTACTTCTTCCTCATAGCCCGGAATGCCGAGGGAAATGTCTATCTCATATCCTTCTTTGCTCTGGACCAGGCATATTCTATTTTTAAGTGCAAAATCCATGGCATCAGAAATCCTGGGACTGAAGGCAGAAAGAATCTTTTTTATAACAGTTTCTTCTTCGCCCAAATTTACGAGGATGGTAACATCTACATCACGGGTAAATCTTGGTTCACCCCACCATTGAAGTGCAATACCGCCAATAAGCACATATGGAATCTGTTCTTCAGTAAAAAATTGGTGAATTTCCCATATAGCTCTGAATTGCAGATTCATCTACTTTCTGATACCGCCAGCATTATCAAGTGCCAGCCTCCTCTTTACGAGGAATGATATCTTCTGACTTTCTAATCTTTCTAATCTTTTGTCTTCGAGGATTGCATACAGATTGCAAAGATAATCGTATTGGTGGAGTGAGTCTTCAAAAGTCATTTGAGAAAGCTTTTTTCTTTTCTCTAACGCAATGAATTCGTTGGCCTTTTTATAGCCTTCAAGGAGATGTAATAAGTAGTCCTTTTTCAGTCCCATGACCTAATCATAATATATTAATGTTCATCCATCAACCATATAATTCATATCC
>Ga0315268_10007964_pt1 | contig 11097 bp, 9 predicted proteins | sample C1_top_MG_FD_204535 | JGI IMG/M metagenome (GOLD analysis project Ga0315268, IMG submission 204535) | Sediment microbial communities from Yellowstone Lake, YNP, Wyoming, USA - C1_top | ecosystem: Environmental > Aquatic > Freshwater > Lake > Sediment | place: USA: Wyoming | collected 2017-08-01 | reverse complement strand
TCTACGGGCGACTGGCCGCTGCTCGCCGCGGGGCGCGTGGCGACAGGCGGGCGCAACCCAGCCAAACCGGCGGGAGCGATCTGCGGCGCGGCGCCCCTCACGCCACGGCTCGACGCTACCTGGTCGCCGCTGTCGACCGCCGCGGGCATACGGTCCATGGCCGCAGCCCAGGGCGCGTCTGCGGGGGACGACGAGTCGCGTCTTTCGATCCGCTGCTCGGCGCCTTGTGTCTTCGTTACGATGGCCATGTGGTCGCCCTCGTCCCCCCATGATGCGTCGCGCCGGGTCGCGTACCGGATCGAGCGCGCGCGCTACCGCTTCGGTGGCGCAATCGTCACGCCCCCGGCAGCGGGCATGTCGGACGAATAGGTGCGCCAGGCCGCCTTGATATCGGCGCTCGAGGCCTTGCCGTCACGAAACGGCACCATCCCGCCGTGCTCGATCATGCCCACGCCGACCTCGCGATAGATCGGATTGAGGCCGAGCCTCTTGAGCATCTCGCGCAGCTCGACGCGGTTGATGGTGCTCGGATCGCCGTCCTTATCGCAGTTGCGAATGAGCGCGTCCATGTCCTTGTCGGTGACGGTCGCCGGATCGCCGTCTTGCGAAGCGAGCTGCTTGGTCATGTCGCGCAGCATCTTCTCGAGACGCGGGGCGGTGAGGCCCGGCACGTACTTGCCGAAGTCGGACATAAACTGCTGGATGTACTGCCGCGCATCGGCGTCGGAGACCGCCCACACCTTGTCCGACGCGGCTGGCGCCTCAGGCTGGGCGTTCGGGGCGGAAGCAAGCGGACCACCAACCTTTATCTCTGCCATAGCGACACCTCACAATCGAAACGAAAAAGAGGGGCTCCCAACCTGGTCAGGCCAGGAGCCCCGATAGACACACGTCCAGCGTATGAGATCCTGCGACCGAAGCTAGTTCGCGGCCGCGATCGCCTGGTTGATGATGTCGGTGCGAATTCCGGTGAGCTGCACGCGGATCCGCTGGGCCTTGGCCTCCACGCCAGTGCCGAGCTTGGCCAGCTTGTTGCTCGCCGCGTCGAGAATGCCGTCGAGGCCGCGCAGGTAGTCAGTCACCACGGTCTTCATCTGGCCAAGGGCGGCGCGCTTGGTGTGCAAGCGATCCGAGGCCTCGGCGTCGGCCGCCGTGGTGTCCCGTTCGGCCTCGAGCCGGTTGGCATGCGCCGTGGCATCGAAGGTCTCCGCCTTGGACTTCCACAGCAGCCTGTCGCTCTCGGAGATGTCCGTGCGCGCGGCTTGCGTGAGCGCGTTGTCCCGGTTCCTCACCGCCGCGTTGTACTCATTCATGTGCTCGGCGGCGCTCTCGCGCAGGCGGGTCTCAGCCGCGCTCATCGGCGGCTCGAGCTCCCTGTCCGTGACGCCGGCCTTGGCCTTGGCCCCCATCCAATTGAGGTCGGGCAGATTGTTGAGTTGAATCTGGTCGGCCGGTGGAAACAGGGCATTGACGCGCCCGGTCCCCTCGAGGCCCGCATCAATCGCCGGCTGGCCGACGCGGAAGTCGTTTTGGATTTGAACGAGAGTGTACCGGTCGTTGAGCGACACGTGGTCCACCTGCAACCCGCTCACATCCGAGAGTCCGTTATCGACGCTGCTGTTGTGCTGACCCATGTCATAGCTCGCGCGACTAATCGCGCTCGCTTGCGCCTCGAAGGGCGCGAGCTCGGTCTTGAGCTTGGCGACCTCCGGGCCCCGCAGCGCGATGACCGTGTCGTCAATGGCACTATCGCGCTGGGCGTTGAGGTTGCGCACGAGGGCTTCGTGGGTCCGCTCCTTCGTCGCCACGACCGCCACCGCGGTGTCGTAGGCGCGCTGGGCATCACGCACGGCAGCCTCAGCCGCCGGCAGCTTCTGCTTGCGCTCGGACTGCTTCTGGATGTTCTGCACCTGGTGCAGGTTGGCTTGCGCCGCAGTCAGGTTGCCCTGCGCCTCAGCGATCTTGGTGGCGTTCTCGAGCTTGCACTGGTCGAGGTCGGCCTGCGACGCGGCGATTCTCGCGTCGACATCCTTGATGAGCGTGCCGAGCGTATGCAAGCGCTCCGCATCGGTCAGGCGCTCGGCGCCGTCCGCCTTGGCCACGCTGCCGACCGCCGGCAGGCCCACCTTCGCGGTGCTGCTGGCGAGCGCCGCCTTGGTCGACCCGCCGCGGACCTCCAAGGCATCCTTGCTGTCGGGCGAGACCGGCTTCGCGGCAACTTTCGCCGGCGCCGCCTCTTTGGCTGCGCTCTTGGACGCCGTGTCCACCGAATTCGGGCCGTACTGGCCACTCGTCTTGTTCGAGGTATCAATCGTGACTGCCATGTTCTGCTCCTTTAGGTTGCTATCTTTAGGGTGGTACTACAATGCACTACTTTAGGGAAAGTTCGTAGATCTCTTTGACCAGCTCGGGTCGCAGCGAAGGATTCGTCGTGTTCGGCTTAGTGAAGTCGGGCTCGCCCACGGGCTCCCAGACGGTGTCCGGAACATTCTTGCCTTCCCATCCACTGTTGACGATCTCGCCGTCAGCGTTGCGCTCCAGCCAATAGTGGTAGGTCTCCACGACGTCCTTGTCGCGCAACATCCTATTCTCGACCCATTCGAGCGTGCCACCGCCGTACGGACCGCGGTGGCCGACCAGCTTGCGGTCGAGTTCGTCGTCGGTCGTGGATTCATCGTCAAAACCATTACCCTGACTCTTGGCCCAGTATGGCCGCCTCTTGCTGATCCTAATATCGGCGCCATCGAAGCTTTCGTTGTCAACTTTTCCATTGGCGGCGGCATCGACGCTTACCGGCTGCCCTTCCTTGAGCTTCTCGACCACGAGCGCGTGAAAGGCCGCCGGGTCGATATCGTGGACGTCTTCGCGCACGATGGCCACGATGTCTTCGGCGCGGATGGTGCGCTTGCTGCCATCGCTCGTGCGGACCACGATCGGGCGGCCGACACCGTGCTGCGTGATGATCGAGCGACCGGCGCGCACGAAGTCGTGGCGGAGCAGCTCGGGCGTCTCGACGTTGGTGATCTCGCCCTCGACCTCGCCCTGCGCCAAGACAATGAGGTCGGGCTCGCCGTTGAACGATGCGCCCATGATCACCCGGGATTCGACCTGCCCACGCCCAACGACGGCGAGCAACGCCATGATGTCGTGCGGCGTGAAGGTCACGCCGTTGAGCGTGACGCTGTGCTTCGGCTTGTCGAACAGCCTGCCGCCCATGGCGACGCCGTTACAGCTCCCGTAAAAGTCAGTGAGCAGGATACTACCAAAACCGGTCACCTTGCCGTCGCCCTTGAGGGTGCCGTCGTCACGCCGCAGGACGACGACCACGTCCTCGACCGGCACGCGCTCACCGCTCGCCGCCTTGAACACCGGCCGCACGCTGTCACGGCCGCCGCGTGATACCCGCTCGCTCGTCACCGTGAGCGGCTGCATGCCGTCGCGCGTCACCGCCGTCCATTTCGCATCCCACTTCGAACGCACGCCGTCCCAGGTTGGCGAGACGAGCTGTCGCGAGCCATCGAGGAAGTCGACCGCGAGGCGCAGGTTAGGCTCGAGCGGCAGCTCGCGATTGGGGTCGCTCTCGGGCAACAGCGCGCGCACGAAGTTCACGCCGCTCGTCGCCCAGGCGTTGTCTTCGTAGACGAAGAGCGAGGGGACGTAGTAGCCATCGGCCTCGCCGACGAGGCTGCTCAACGTGGAGCGCTTCTCGAAGGCGAGGGCCGCTCCTTCTTCGCCGCGCGCCCGCGCGACCTGGTCGTGCTTGTCGAGCGGGCCGCCTTTGGCCCACAGCGTCGGTACGAACCAGCCGAGGATCTCGGTCATCGGCAGGTCGCCTATCTTCCACACCTTGCGCGCGGCGTGCAGCTCCAGGCGTTGGTCCTGCGCCGCGTACGTGCGCGTCGCCCGAACGCTCGGCGGGGTCAGCCCAGCCTGCACGCCCTCCGCGGGCCGCGCCGAGAGCTTCTGCCGGTCGGCAGGGGTCAGCGCGTAGATGCCCGCCACGTCCTGGCCGTCCTGCAACTGCGCGACCGCCCGCAGCAGCGCGGGATCGCGACCGACCCGCTCGCGCAGACCGTTCAAGTCTTGCGGCGTCAGGGGACCCTCGATGCTCAGCGCCTCTAACGCGCGAGCAAGTTGGCCCTCTGACCAGATGCGATCGAGCTCGACGCCCATTCACACTCCATTACCCGTCCGCAAGATAACTACAGACAGGCGAGGTCACTGTGGATGACTTTGCCGGCTCTTGTCAAGTAGACGCGCCGCGTTAAACGTACGCCGATCGCCCGAGGCGAGCCGAGACGTCGACGAAAGATCGCGCCCGGTCGACCGAGCCGCGCCGACGTCAGGAGCCCTGATCCCACGGCCGATCCCACAGCCCCGGGGGCTCGATCTTGGTGAGCAGCTTGACCAAGACGTCCGTCTCGCGATGGATCCGGTCGGTGTCGCCCGCCGCGATGGCGTCGCGCGTCTTGCTCGCCTGCGCCTTGACCTCGTTGACCAACGTGCTGTCGAGCTCGCCGCCGTGCTCGCTGAGCAGCGTCGCGGCGCGGAAGCACACCTTGTCGGATTGCCCCTCCATCGCGCTCGTCCAGCCGATGAGGCTCTCGCGCCAGTCCTTCGGCAGCTCACCCGAGGCCGCGACCGCATCGAGCTTGCGGCTCTCGAGTTGCAAGCGGGCGCGCATGGCGCCCATGTCGAGCGACGCGAGACCGCGCAGTGGATGCACAGGCGAGCCGCCTTCGAGCAAGCGGCGCGGATCGAGTTCATAGAACGAGCGCGCTTCGTACTGAAAGCTGCCGCACTCGGGCGAACCATAGAACACCGCCTCCGCGAGCCTGAAGCCCTCGCCCGTTACGCGCAGGTAGTGATTGGCGTGCGAGAGATAGGGGTCGTGGCGGGTGTGAAAGGCGAGGCCGAGCTCGATCTCGCCACCGCCAGCGGCGAGCGCCGCGAGCAGCGGGGCGAACTCCCGCTCGAGACCCTTGAGCTCACGCATGTTGGCCTGCGCGACCTTGACCGCGTCGCGACTCGCCGCGGCGGCGGCGTGCTCGCTCGCATCTTGCGCCTGCTGCGCGGCCGCCGCGGCGGCGACCTCGGCTTGGTGGGCTGCTTGCTGCTTGGCGAGGATGGCCTCCGCGGCCTCGAAGCCACCACGGTTGTTTTGCGCGGCAGCGGCGGTTGCGGCCTTCTTGCCCGCGCTCTTGGCCGCGGCGCTCTGACCGGCATCGAGGGCAGCGCTTTGTGGTCCTTCGGCAAGCGCACGGGTCTTCGTGGTGACAACCGGCATAGCACCCTCCTTACGTGACGTGAGCTCGGGACGTCGCCGAGTCCCTACCCTTATCGCATGAACGGCGGTCGCGTTGCGAAGAAATTCTACGGCCGCTGGCCGACATACACCCGAGGCACGCGCGTATTGATATTGGTCAGGATTTCGTGCGGGATGGTGCCGGCCCAAACCGCCATCTCCTCGACGCTGATGCTGGCTTCGCCCTTGCCACCGAGGAGCACGACCTCATCACCGTTGTACGCGGAGTCCCAACCGAGCGAGACCATGATCTGGTCCATGCAGATCCGACCGACGACCGCGTAGCGCTTGCCCTGCACCGCGACCTCGGCCTTGCCCGACATGGCGCGCAAGTAGCCGTCCCCGTAGCCGACCGGCAGCGTGATGACACGCACCCGCGTCGGCGAGCGGAAGGTCGACCCGTAGCTCACCGGGCTGCCTGGCTCGACGACCTTGAAGTAGACGACGCGCGAGGTCCAGCGCAGAGCTGTACGCACGGCGATCGTACGCGGCACTTCGGGCGCCGGGTAGGCGCCATAGAGCAAGAGCCCAGGGCGAACCATGTCGAAGCGGGCGTCGGGTAGCTGCACGACCGCGCCCGAATTCGACATGTGTCGCAACGGGGGCGGCAGCGAGTGCGTCTCGTAGAAGTGCAAGACCTCGTTAAAGCGCGCCAGCTGCTCCTTGGCGTGGGTCAAGTCTGCGGCGTCGGCGTTGGCGAAGTGCGAAAAGATGCCCTCGACCTCGACGTGACGCGCCGCGAGCGATGCCTCGAGCAGCTCAGCGGCGTTGTACCAGTGTACGCCGAGGCGCTCCATGCCGGTGTCGATCTTCAAGTGCACGCGGGCGCGCCGGCCGAGCGCCTTGGCGCACTCGTCGATGGCACGCAGCTTGTCGAGCGAGGACGCGGTGAGCGTCAGATCGTGTTCGATGAACTTCGGGAGCTGCTCGCCAATGAGGCCACCGAGCACGAGCACGGGCGCCCGCACTCCGGCCTGGCGCAGGCGCACACCCTCCTCGAGATAGGCGACCCCGAGGTAGCGTGCCCCCAAACGCTCGAAGTGTTTGCCCACCTCGACGAGACCGTGGCCGTAGGCGTTGGCCTTGAGGATCGCCATCACCGGCACGCCGACATGACGGCGCACGGCTTCGTAGTTGGCCGCAAGCTGCTCGAGGTCGACCTCGAGCGCCGTCGGACGCAGCACGTCGCCCGCGGCGATGGTAGGCTCATGGATGGCGAACATGACGGGCCGGTTGTAGCACGCCGACTCGCACGGCACCACGCGTCGGGACACGACGAGCCGCGCCGCTGTTGACTGTCACCACGAGACGATAGACTCTGCTGCCCATGAGCCTATCGCAACGACTGCAAACCGATATGACGACAGCCATGAAGGCCGGCGACAAGCCGCGCGTCAGCGCCCTGCGCATGATGCGCGCCAAGATCCAAGAAGCCGAGAACGCCCCCGGCGCCGGCGTGCTCACCGACGAGAAAGAGCTCGAGGCCATCGGCCGCTTTGCCAAGCAGGTGCGCGAATCGATCGACGGCTACGCCCAGGCGGGGCGCGCCGAGCAAAAACGCGAGGCCGAGGCCGAGCTCGCCATCGTCGAGAGCTACCTGCCGCAGCAGCTCGGCGACAGTGAGCTCGCTGAAATCGTCAAGGCGACCATCCAAGAGACGGGCGCGAGCGGCGGCAAAGACATGGGCAAGGTCATGTCGGCCGTCATGGCCAAGGTCAAGGGCCGCGCCGACGGCAAGCGCGTCAACCCGCTCGTCAAGCAGCTGCTCGGCGGCTGAGCGCGAGCGGTCGCTTAGCCACGAAAATCGTCGGCTCGCAGACCGTGGCGTTTGAGCAAGCGATGCAGGCTCTCGCGTTCGAGCCCGGCGTGTTCGGCGGCGCGCGTTACGTTGCCGGAGAATTGGAGCAAGAGGGCCTCGAGATATTCGCGCGAGACGCGCTCGCGACCGCGGTCTAGAGCCTCGCGATAGGGCAACCCGGCGAGCACGGGGCCCAGTTCGGAGGGCGGCGGCGCCCCCGCCGCGCGGGGGGTGACCGACGCACCTGACGACTCGGTCCGCGCAGCCGGAGCGCCCGCCGTCACGGTGGCGGCTTGGCGCAGCCCGACCGGCAGATCGGTGACGGCGACGAGCGGCCCTTTGGCGACGACCGCAGCGCGCTCGACCACGTTCTCGAGCTCCCGCACGTTGCCCGGCCAGTCGTAGGCGACGAGCGCGGCCGCAGCGTCGGGGTCAAACCCGCTGAGCACCCGCCGCACGGCGCGGCTATGTTTGTCGAGAAAATGCTCGGCCAAGAGCAGCACGTCGTCGCGCCGCTCGCGCAACGCAGGCAAACGAATCGGAAACACGTTGAGCCGATAGAACAAGTCCTCGCGAAAGCGCCCCGCGGCGGCCTCGGCCAACAACTCCCGGTGCGTCGCGACGACGACGCGCACGTCGACCTGCCGCGCCGTCGTCTCCCCTACTCTGCGGATCTCCTTGTCGGCGAGCGCCCGGTTGAGCTTGACTTGCGTGGCCAAAGGCAGCTCGCCTATCTCGTCGAGAAAGATGGTGCCGCCACTCGCCTCCTCGAACAGGCCGCGCTTGACCGCGTCCGCGCCGGTGAAGGCGCCGCGCGCGTGACCGAAGAGCTCGCTCTCGACGAGGTCGGTCGGCAGCGCCCCGCAATTGACCGGCACGAACCTACGCTCCTTGCGCGCGCTCTGGTAGTGCACGGCGCGCGCCGCGAGCTCCTTGCCGGTGCCGGTCTCGCCGGTGATGAGCACCGTGCTGTCGACACCCGCCGCCTGCTCGAGCAGACGATAGACCTCACCCATGACCGCGCTCTGCCCGAGGAGGTTGTGATAAGCCTGCCGGCCGGCGCTCGCCGGACGCGCCTCGGCCTTACTCGTGCGCTCACGCTGGCGGGCGAGGGCCGCGGCGAGCACGGCCGAGACGGCGTCGGGGTCGAAGGGTTTTTGCAGGTAGTCGAAGGCGCCCTGCTTCATCGCCAGCACGGCGTCCGCCACGGTGGCGTAGGCGGTCATCATCACGACCTCGGTGTCGGGCGCGCAGCTCTTGACCGCCGCGAGCACTTCGAAGCCGTCGGCGCCCGGCATGCGGATGTCGCACAGCACGACATCGAAGGGCTGGGTGGCGATGAGCGCCAAGGCCTTCTGACCGTCACTCGCGCAGGTGAGCGCGTAGACGTCGCCGAGCATCTTCTCGAACAGCTTGCGCATGTTCTCTTTGTCGTCGACGACGAGTAGGCGCGCGCGGGTCATGGCGTTGTCCCTGGTGCTGGGGGGGGCGACGGCGGCAACGGCGAGGCCGCGGCGGGCGGCAACGGCGAGGCCGCGACGAGCGGCGATGGCAGCAACGGCTGGGGCGGCGACGCGACGGGAGGCTGCGCAGAGCTCGTCGTCGGGGGTGCGGCTTGCAGCGGCGGTGGCTCACGGGTCGTCGTGATGGCGTAGGCGCCGTCGCTCGCTACATTGAATGTAATATCACCATACCAGTCCGTGCGCAGTACCTTGCGCCCGGCGGCCATGTAAAGACGCAGCGCCTCCGCGTGCGGGTGCCCGTAGTCGTTGCCCGCGCCCACGCTCATCACCACGACCTCGGGGCGCGTCTGCTCGATCCACGCCGGCGTGACGCCGTTGCGACTGCCATGATGCGCCGCTTTGAGCACTGTGACCTGCGGGATCACGCCCGCGGCGAGCCAGGCGCCCTGCTCGGCGGCCTCCGAGTCGCCGGTCAGCAGCGCCTTGAACCGGCCGCACTCGGCGATGACCCCAACCGACGCGTCATTTTGATCGACGTGCGGATCATGCAAGGGCGGCGGCAGGATGCGCAACGAAGCCAGCCCGAGCGCGATGGTGCGGGCGCGCGCAGGTACGATCTCGATCTTGTGCACGTCGAGCAGGCGCAGCACGGTCTGCTGGATCTTGGTCTTCGACGGCAGCTCGTTGTCGAGGTAGGCGCGCACGCCGAGGCTCGTCAAGACTGCGTCAGCGCCGCCGATGTGATCGGCGTGGTTGTGACTGATGAGCAGAAGCTCGAGCGTACCGACGCCGAGAGACTGCAGGTGCCGAACGATGTCGTCGTGACCGCCCGTGTCGATGAGCGCCGACTTGCCGTCGCTCGAAAGAAGAATCGCGTCGCCCTGCCCGACATCGAGGAAGCGCACTGTGCATGCGGTGGTCGCGGTGGAGCTTGACGCGCCGGCCGAGGCCGGGGCTGGCGTGGTGGAGACCGTCGCGGGAGCGGGAGCGGGAGCGGGCGCGGGCGCGGGAGCGGGAGCGGGAGCGGGAGCTGGCGCGGGAGCGGGAGCGGGAGCTGGCGCCGCAGCGGGCAGAGCCGCGGGCGCCGGCGCAGCAGCGGCATGCGTGCCCGAATGACGTGCACGCGCGTGATGGGCACCCGAGCGATGCGCGGTCGCTCCCGGCCCACCACAAGCGAGCAGCAGGCTGAGCAGGAGGCCCGCGCCGCACGAGCGCACAACGTTGCGAACACAAGCCGTCATCGCGGCAGAGGTTAGCGCATTCGGCGGCGCGGCGCGACGGCTCGTGGTGCCAACCGACCGCACCTGCCGCCGCTAACGATTGGCCTGCGCCCGACGCGGCCCGCCGATTTTGCCTTTACATTTCTCGGCGCGCCGTGGTAGTCATGCCGCGCCTTTCGTGGCCCCGTCGTCTAGCGGCCTAGGACGCTGGCCTCTCACGCCGGTAACACGGGTTCGATTCCCGTCGGGGTCACCAAATTTCTTCTTTCGTTCTCGAGCCGTAACCTACGCGTCGGGCGACCCGGCCGACGCCTCGTCACAAGACGAACGGCACGATCGCCCGGCGCTCGCGCGGGTACTCGGCAAAGCGCACGTGGTACCAGCGCTGATGAGAGAGCGCACGCGGCACGAGGTTCGCCGCGGTCCACAGAGCGAAGGCGAGGCCGGGAAGCGACCAGGTCATGACTGCCCAGCCTGTCCATTCGATGATCTCACCGAGGTAGTTCGGACACGTGACCCAGCGGTACAGCCCGCCATACGCAATTCCATAGCCGTTCGGCCCTGCACGCCGCAACGCGAGCAGGATTGCGTCGGCATGCAGGTTGATGGCGAAGCCGGTCAGAAACAAAACGACGCCACAAACGAAACGCGGGTCCGTGAGCCAGGCCGCGCCGTACTGCACAGGTGGCGCGAAGGCAAAGAGGTAACGCCCGTTGAGATAGGCGTTGACGCATGTAAACGCCGTTCCCGCCGCGACCACATAGACAGCCATGCGTCGCTCGCTGCCGTGTTGACGGCGCCGCCAGGGGTAGATGAAGCAACGATGGACGTAGTGCGTCTGCCACATGACGAGGAACACGATGCAGGCCGTCGACACGGCACGTTCGGAAACGGCGACGCACAGCAGAAAGACCACGACCGAAGGCACTTCCATAATCACCCAACCGAGCGTGCTATCGATCTTGCGCCCGTGACTTTGGCCGACGTGGCGACCATACGCAGGCGTGATGACGAACAGCAGCGGCACGACGAGGGCCGCGGCCGCGAAGAATATCCGCAGCAAGGCGGCGTAGAACCACGGCTCGTTCATGCGGGTGCCGCCCCGGGGGATGCAGGAGTCGCAATGAGACAGTCGCGCTAGGGTGCCTGTCGGCGCGGCGAAGCGCAAGCGTCGCGCCTCACGCCGCACGATTGCTCACTGACCTATCCCGCAAACTTTTTCGCAGTGCCGACGGCCGGCCGGCTTGCGGTCCTCGCGCATGCGGCTTCGCCGCAGCGCTCCGGTCCCGCACGGCCGGCCTGCGCCGCGCG
>Ga0315268_10007963_pt1 | contig 11098 bp, 6 predicted proteins | sample C1_top_MG_FD_204535 | JGI IMG/M metagenome (GOLD analysis project Ga0315268, IMG submission 204535) | Sediment microbial communities from Yellowstone Lake, YNP, Wyoming, USA - C1_top | ecosystem: Environmental > Aquatic > Freshwater > Lake > Sediment | place: USA: Wyoming | collected 2017-08-01 | reverse complement strand
GGCTCCTGGTCCTCCAGGAAGCGGATGAGTTCGGCCACCGTGAAAATCTCCGAGAACTCCTCCTCCTTGATCTTTAGGGCGAACCGTTGCTCCAGGGCCGCGATGAGCTCCACCAGGGCCAGGGAATCGAGGCCCAGGTCCAGCTCCAGGTGGTCGTCCAGGTAAATGGCAGCGGCGCCGGTCTTGTCCGCCAGAATCCCGATGACCCGCTCCCCCAGGGCGGACACCCCTTCCTCCAGGGCGGTCTGCTTCTTTTCGTAACGCCGGCCCGCCCGTTGCTGGTAGAGGGCCGCCACTTCGTAGCCCTTGACCTTGCCCAGGCGGGTCTTGGGGAGCTCCTGGTTGGACAGGACAAAATCCTTGATGCGCTTGTACGGCTCCAGCTGCTGCGAGTAATATTCCAGCTGCCACTTCACTTCGCCGTAGATGTCCGTCTCCCCGGTTTCCCGGAAATGGTCGAAATTGGGAACCACCACGGCCACCAGCTTCTCTTCCCGGGCGTCGGGCATCACGTAGATTTCTTTGATCTTGCGGGATTTGAGGTAGTGCTGCGCCACTTCCTCGGCGGAGACATTCTTCCCTGAGCTCAACACGATGAGGTCTTTGAGGCGGCCGGTGACGTATAGGTAGCCGTCCCCATCCAGGCGGCCCCGGTCGCCGCTCCAGAACCAGCCGTCCCGGAGGACCTCCCGGGTGGCGGCTTCGTTCTGGTAATAGCCCGGCATGACGTTGTCGCCCCGGATGAGGATTTCCCCCACCCCCTGGGGGTCGGGGTCCATAATTTTCACTGCCACCCCGGCCAGGGGTCGGCCCACGGAGCCGGCCCGGGGGGCCGCCGGCGGGTTCATGCTTACCACCGGGGCGGTCTCGGTCAGGCCGTAGCCCTCCAGCACCTCAAACCCCAGCCTGGAGAGGTTCCGGGGCAGGTCTGCCGGCAGCTTGGCGCCGCCGCTGATGAAAAACCGGAACTGCCGACCCAGCACGTCGTGGAGGCGGCGGAGCAGCGGCCCGGCCAGGTTGACCCCCAGGCGGGGCTTAAGCCAGCCGGAAAGTCTTATAAAAGATTCCAGCAGCGTCCCCAGCCCCAGGGGCATCTCGGCCAGGCGGCGGCGGATGCCCTGGTAAAAATGCTGCAGCACCTGGGGGGTCAGCACCAGGATGGTGATGTGCTGCTCCCGGATGCACCTGAGGATGGCTTCGGCCTTCAGGGTGTCGAGGTAGGTGATCCGGGCCCCGGACAGCAGGGGCACCACCAGATTGGCCATGAAGGGAAAGGAGTGGTGCAGGGGCAGCAGGGAGAGAAAATTGTCGCCGGGCGTCACCGCCCGGAGCTCCATGATGCTGCGAAAATTGGCCAAAAAATTCCGGTGGCTCAGCATCACCCCCTTGGGCAGGGCCGTGGTGCCCGAGGTGTAGATGATGGAGGCCAGGTCATTCGACTCGGCCACGGGCAGGGGGCAGGCCGGGGCGGGGGACTCCAGGATCTCTGAGAAGGCCGCGGCCCCGGCCAGAGACGGGGGAACTTCACCCGCCACCACGATTCTTTCCAAAGACGCCAGGCCCTGGAGATCCTGCAGCCGGGCTTTGTCCGAGGCAAAAATGACCCGGGCCTGGGCCTGCTCCAGCACATACCTGATCTGGTCGGCCCGGTACTGGAAGTCCAGGGGCACCGCCACCGCCCCGGCCAGCAGGATGCCGAAATAGCTGAAGCACCACTCCGGGCGGTTCTCCAGGAGAATGGCCACCCGATCGCCTGGGCCGACGCCCGCCCGGCAGAGCCAGCGGGCCACCCGGAGACAGGCTTCATAAACCTGGCCGTAAGTGTATTGCCGGACGGCGTCATCTTCCCGGCAGAGGATGGCCACTTCCCCGGCGGCGTCTCGGGCAACCTCTTGCAAGCGCTGGGTCAGGGTGAAATTCATCGGAGCAGGCCTTTGGGGGACATTCTTGCTCAACGGTTTGATAGTTCTTAAGAAATGGTGGCACCGGCGTCTCGCCTGTGCCTAGGGTAGGGCGCGCCCCGCCCACCGTCTTTGGCGGGCAATGCCCGCCCTACATTACTTAGCGCGACCAGGGCAGGTTTCGTATCACCTATGTGACGAAGTAAACCTAGGGCGTGGTGCGCACGCCGATTTATGGCGGCCGTGGGCCGCCCTATGTCTGTAATCTTTTTACCGAAAACCGAAAACCGGATTAAATCCCCTCAATTATAAAACATTTCAGATAGAGACTCTCCGGCAGGGATAGCAGGGCAGGGTGGTCCCGGGCCGCACCCCGACGCTCCACCACCCGGGCCTGGCGTCCGGCGTCCGCCGCGGCCTGCCGCACGATCTCCAGAAACTCCGGCTCGGCCAGATTGTAAGAGCACGAGCAGGTGATCAGGGTGCCGCCGGGGTTCAGGAGCTGAAAGGCCCGGCGGTTGATCTCCTTGTAGCCCCGGGCCGCCGCCGCCCGATCCCGGCGGCTCCGGGCAAAGGCCGGGGGATCCAGGACGATGAGATCGAAGCCGGCGCCCGCGGCCACCGCCGCCTTGAGGTAAGTAAAGACGTTTTCCCGCACCAGCTCCAGGTTCTGGACCCCATTGAGGCCGGCGTTTTCCCGGGCCCGGGCCAGGGCCGCCTCGGAGGTCTCCACCAGGGTGACCCGCCGGGCCCCTGGAGCCAGGTGCAGGGCAAAGGCGCCCTGGTAGGCAAAGGCGTCCAACACCTCGCCCCGGGAAAGTTGCGCCGCGGCCGCCCAGTTCTCCCGCTGGTCCAAAAACATCCCGGTTTTCTGGCCCCGGCGCAGGTCCACCCAGAGCCGCACCCCGTTTACCTGCACCTGGACCGTGTCGGGCAAGTCCCCATACACCGTCTTGACTTCCAGGGGGAGGCCCTCCTGCAGGCGAACCTCCCCGTCATGGCGCAACGTTATGGATCCGGGTTTAAGGAGCCGGATGAAAATCGCCATAAGTTCGGGGAGCAGGCGCTCCATCCCGGGATGATGGGCTTGCAGGGCCAGGTGGCCGGCGTAGCTGTCCGCCACCAGCCCCGGGAAGCCATCGGCTTCCCCAAAAACCAGGCGGTAGGCGTCCGTGTCCTGCACCACCCGGCGCCGGTATTCCAGGGCGCGTTGCAGGCGGGCTTCCCAAAACCCCCCGTCCACGGTCTCGGACCCATAAGTGACAAACCTGAGGGCGATGCGGGAGGCGCCGCTGTAAAAGGCCTGGCCCAGAAAGCGGTCTCCGAGGCCCCAAACCGAGACCAGTTCCCCGGGCGCCGCCTCCGGCCCCGCCGCCTCCAGGTCGTCCCGATAGACCCAGGGATGGCCGCGGCGCTGCCATCGCACCCCCTTGGCGGTCAGGCGCACTGCGGTTAGCTCCTTTGCTGCCGTACCCTGTGGCGACATTAAATTTTCCCGGGTTTAGCCAACCCTTAAAGCTTCCGGCAGTCCATCCTTCCGGGCGCCGGTTAGAACCCGACCATTAACCCGACCATGGCCCCGCGGGCCCGGGGGAGCCCGGTCTGCCGCGCCCCTGCATGGCTGCTGCCCCTTGATGGACGTCCATGAGCCCCCCAACCAGCCAGGCCGGAAGTTATTTTCACATCAAAAAACCTTATATCGGCCTCAAAAGTCCAGCAGGGCAGGGTAGGGGGCGAACTAATTGTAATTTCTAATAATTTCTTTCTTCAAACTCCTGTCTACCTGGCTCAGAAGCCCTGCCCACGCCGACTTTCGAGATGCTGGGCGTATTTCTGGCGGATCAGTTTTCTGGGGAAATCAGGACGTCCGAAATAACGGGCGGCCAGGTCCAGAGGCCTGGCTGCCATCTCCTTGAGGAGACCAGGGACCTCCTGGGCGGCAATGAAATTGCGCTCATCCCGTTGAGAAAAATTCAACTCCGGGCCCAGGGCGGCCGCCACTGCTGCCGTCTCCCGACTCAACTCCGGCGGCATAGTGTCCTGGTTGACGGGAATGGCGATGCGGGCCTCCAGGGCCACGTACCAGCGGTCGCCCGCCACCGGCCGGGAGTAGTCCCACAGATTTAGGGTAAGGCCGTTGTCCAACGAATGCCGGGAAAGCAATTTTTCCGGGTTCATAGGCTCGATTCAAGTTTTAGATTATAGTATATCTATCCCATAAACGTCGCAACGCCAAACGATAAGGAACTTTTATGCGCCGCAAGGCCCTGATCCTCACCCTGGCCGCCCTGGTCCTGGGCGCCGCCCTGGCGGGCGGCCTCTACTGGCGCTGGTACCACTCCCCCCGCTATGCCTTACAGCAGATGGCCCTGGCCCTGAAGACCCGAAACCTGGATAACTTCTATAAGTATTTGGTATTAAAGGATATTTTTAATAATTTCCTGGAGGCCTCCAGCAAGGACCTGGAATCTGAGGATAAACCGGGCGCCAATGAATGGGACCGGATGACCCGGCGCCTGGGACGCAAATTCGCCCGCTCCCTGTTGCCCAAGTTGTTCGACACCTTTGAAACCCAGATTCGCGGGGTCATGGAGAAGTACCTGCTGAATCTGGATAACTCCCAGATCATGGCCATTGCCGCGGCGCTTACCGTGGCTCAGATCGACACCCGGGGGGACGAAGCCCAGGTGACTCTCACCAACCCCAAGACCGGAGAACTTATTAGGCTGCAAATGCGCCGCCAGGTGGAACAGGACCGCTGGCAGGTCGTTTCGGTTAACTACCAGGATTTAAAAAGATTTCTCCAACGGGAGTTAAAGTACCCCTAGATGTAACGTCTGATAATATATATTATGTAAACTAAGATATGTTGGGTGAAGAAAAATGCCCCCGCTGCGGCGATGTCACCCCCAGGCACCGCAATCCGGTTCCCACGGTGGATATCATTATTGAATATGGCAACCAGGGGTTGGTGTTGATTGAGCGGGCCCAGGCGCCCTGGGGTTGGGCGTTGCCCGGAGGGTTTGTGGACTACGGCGAATCCCTGGAGGAAGCCGCCCGCCGGGAAGCCCGGGAAGAAACCGGTCTGGAGGTGACCCTTCTGGGGCAACTTCACACCTACTCCGACCCCCGGCGGGATCCCCGGCAGCACAATATCAGCACGGTTTTTGTGGCGCACGGCTGCGGCACCCCCCGGGCCGCGGACGACGCCCGCCACCTGAAAATCTTTCGCCCGGATGAGCTTCCCCGGACCCTGGCCTTCGATCACGCCCGCATCCTGGGCGATTATCTTAAGGTGCGCCCGCAGTGGCTGAATAAATTGAGAAGAGTTGTTAAGAATGCCGAGAAATAGACCATTATTGCTGGCGTATCAAGTAGTTAGCGCCATGGCCGGCCTGCTGGGCTGGCCTTATTTTTACTGGCACCTCAGATCCCGGCGCCGGGGCGAAAGTTTTTGGCCCCGGCTGGGCTTGCAGCTCCCGCGGGGGGCGCCGCCGGCCGGGCCCCCGCGCCTCTGGCTCCATGGCGTGTCCGTGGGGGAAATCCTGGCCGCGGTGCCCCTGGTAAAGGAGCTTAAGGCCTTGCTGCCCCGGGCCGGCCTGATCATCACCACCGGCACCGAGACCGGCCAGGCGCTGGCCCGGGCCAACTTTCTCCCCCTGGGCGCTTACGTCTGCTACTTCCCCCTGGACCTGCCCTGGGCGGTGCACCGCTACCTCAACTATTTGCGGCCCCAGGTCTTCGTGGCCCTGGAGTCGGAAATCTGGCCCAACTTTCTTTATTATGCCCACCGCCGGGGGGTTCGCCTGGCCATGGTCAACGCCCGGTTGTCCGACAAATCCTTCACAAGATATCTCAAGTATAGAGACTATTTATCTGATATATTTAATATAATTGACCTGGTGGCCGCGGGCTCGCCCGGAGATTACCAGCGCCTGCGGCAGTTGGGGATCGCGCCTTCCCGCCTGCACCTCACCGGCAACCTGAAGTACGACCGCCTCTTTCAGACCCAGGATCAGGCCCGGGTCCAGGAGTTCCGGGCCATTTTGCAGGGCGGCCCCCGGGACCGGGAAGCCCCGGTTTTTTTGGCCGCCTCCACCCACCCGGGGGAGGAAGAGGTGGTGCTGGAGGCCTTCGCCAGGATCCGGGCCCCCTACCCTGCTCTCCTGCTCATCCTGGCGCCCCGGCACCCGGAACGGGCACCGGAACTGGGCCGGCTGCTGACCCGGCAAGGCCTGCCGTACAACTTGTGGACCCGGCTCAAATCCGGCCAGGAGACCAGGCGGCAGCCGGTGGTGCTCATCGACACCATCGGCGACCTGTTCAGTCTCTATGGCACCGCCGACCTGGCCTTCGTGGGCGGCAGCCTGGTGCCCCACGGCGGCCAGAATATCCTGGAACCCGCGGCCCAGGGCCGGGCGCCCCTTTACGGACCCCACCTCCACAATTTCCGCTGGGCCGAGGAAATCCTGGCGGCAGCCGGGGCCGGCCTCCTGGTGCGCGACGCCTCCTCCCTAACCGCCGCGGCCAGGGACCTCTTGGACCATCCGGAAAGACGCGCCGAGCTGGGACAGCGGGCCCGAGCCGCCCTGATCCCCCACCGGGGCGCAGCCCGCCGCCAGGCGGCATTGATTGCCCGGTTGTGCGCCGAAGGGGGCTAAAAGCTTTTTCGTAAGTGGCCCTTACACTTACAAAAAACTCCCCCGCGCCTCCTCCCCCAATACCATATGGATAAGATTATCCCCGAATTCGGGACCAAAAGTGCTGGCTTCACCCCTGGGACAGCCAGGACGCATGGGGTTGGGGGATTTACTTGGGAGTAATGACCAGGATTTGAGCCGCCAATTGCCAAATCTGCATCAGATAACAGCTGACCTTGGTGGCATAAATTATCATGCCGGCAGGATTTGATAGACAACTATGATAACTATATCAACTAAGTATTATTTTATTTTAAACCACGCATATATAGCAGTGATCTGCAAATCAAAATTCCAAGCGCAGCCCGGCGTTGATATTTTGGGCGGTGTAGTTGCCCCGGCCCACCTCGGCGTTGTAGTTGACCTGGGCGTACAGGTTCTTGGTCAGCCCCACGGTGACGTTGGCCCCCACCACCGCAAAGTTCCGTTTGGCCGCGTCGGTCTGGAAGTTGAAGGTGCTGCTCCCCTGGCTGAGGCTGGCGTTGAGGCCCTGGCTGCCGTTGGCGAACTCGTGTTGATAGAAGGCGTACCCCTGGGGCGCCACTTTGACCGAGCCCACCTGCAGGGGGATGGTGAGACGGGCGCCTAGGCCGGTTTGCAGAGAATTGGCGCTCTGGGCGGCGACCTGCAGGTTAAGGGCCCCGGCCCCCTCCTCCGTAACTCCGCCTACCCACAGGGCGGAATAGGCCAGGGTGGCGGCAGGGGTCAGGATAAACCGGCTCAACCTGAGGTCATAGCCCGTCTCCCCGTAAAGGTTGAACTGGTGGCCGGTGGTGGAACTCGAGGCGGTGCGGGCCAGGCCGCCGAAATTGAGCCCCCGCTTCAGGTCGTAGAGGTTGAGGGCATAGCCGACGGAGCCGTAAGCGTAGAGGGACCCTGGAAAATAGGCCGCAAAGGCGTTGAAGGGCACGGTATTGGCGTTGACGTTGCCCCCGGAGACGTAAAAGCTAGAACTGGTGTTGCTGTAGCCGGTGGCGAGCCCCAACAGGAGATTGTCCCGCAGCCGGTAGTCGGCCCCGATGGTAAAGCCACCCAGGGTGAAGTTATAGCCCGTCTGGTTCACCGAGGTCTTTTGGTTGCCGAAGGCGGCTCCCCCATCCGCAAAGAGGCCCCAGCGGCTCTCCGGCGCCGTAAACTCTTTCCGGGCGCTGAACAGGTTGGAGAGGCTGGCGCCGTTGTAGGCCAGCATCATACCCTCGAGTTGTGAGTAATTGAATCTGAGGCCCCCGGAGTTGAAACCGCCGCCCCCGCTACTCTTCCCTTGGACAAACCGGAGGTTGGTGGTCCGGGTGGCCAGATTGCGCATCTGAAAGGTGGCCGCCACAAAACCCAAGTTGGCCAGGGCCCCGGCCTTCTCCGGGGAAATCTGCTTGTAGGCGTTGGCCACCGCCCCGGCACTGCTGAGACTGTCGATGGTACTTAAGACCGCTCCCAAGTCGCCGGTGGGGCCGCTCCCAGCCATCCCGCCCAACATGATTCCTACCGCCTGGCCATTGGACGTCAGGCCCAGCGCCGGGTTGGCGTAGTTTGCCTGGAACTGCAAGTCGACGCGGTTGGCGTTATAGACCGGCTGCCAGTTGAGAGTGAGAGGCTGGGCCACATTGCTGAAGGTGCCCACCACCCCACTGGTGGTGGTGACCACCCCGGGAAAGACCTGGCCGGGCCGGGGCCGATAACCGCCTAGCAGGGTCGGGGCTATCGTGCCGTTGAGGTTTGCGGTGCCGGGTACACCGCCGATGCTGATTTTGTCGTAATTTGTCGGCGAGGCCACCTCAGTCCGGAGGGTGCCGTTGGCCGTCTGGGTGTAGCTCCCCACCACGTTCAGGGTGCCGGGGGAGTTGCCCGGACTTACCGTGCCGCTGTTCGTCAGGCTGCCTACCACGGTACCGGTGCCACTGAGGGTGCCTCCTGAATCTACGGTCACGTCTGCCACCTTGCCGGCGTCGCCCAAGGTGGCCGCGGCTCCCGCTTGCACCGTGACCGGCGCCTGGGAATAATCCCCCTGGACCTTAAGCAGGCCCCCGGAAACGGTAATCCTGTAGGAGTAAGTGCTGGCGTCAGGATTGAGGGTGAGAGTGCCGCTCCCAATTTTGGTAATGCCGATGCCCCAGCCGACCCCCTGATAATAATCGGTAAGGATAGAGGGGTCTATGGACTGGTTGGCGTCGTTGGCTCCAAACTTCCTGGTGGTGAGGGTGTAGGAAAACGGGTCAAAAGAGGACCATGTGCCGGTTGTTGGATCATATGCATAAAAAACCACGGTAATTCTATTGCCGTCAACTGTCACCAGGCTGTAGCCATATTGACCCTCTAAATGACTTTTCAAAATAACCCTGGGATCATCATATTTTCCGTCCCAGGGGACCAATGGGGCTCCTCCCGTCCCAACTACTAGCTGTTGGATCTCCGGCCCCCCATCAATGGAGATTTCGGCTCTGTTGTAAACATGGACGTGTCCGGCGAAATAGATGTTGACGCTGGAGTCGCCCAGGCTTTTCCAGAAGGCGTCCCGCTGGGTCGGATGGTCCGCCAAGCTACCTGGTTCTAAATCCTTTGCAAATCCAAACGCCGGATAATGACCGTAAACAAAGGTGAAAGGGAGGGTATTGGCCTTCAGTTGGTCATTGAGCCAGGTCTGGTTAACTTGGTACCAGCTGGTGGCATACGATTGTTCGAGCCCGATGATAAAGACATTATTCCTGGAAAAGCTATAGTTCATGCCCACTTCATTGGGGGGACCGTTTTTGGGTATTTGGGTCAGGACATTCGCAATGTTGTCCATCCAGTGTTTAGCGTAATCGGGACCGGGAGTGTCGACATCCCCATAGGTCTCATGGTTGCCCCGGACCGGGTAGGAGATGCTCAGGATGGGAGCCATGGCGTCCTTCCAGTGGGTATATTGAAGCGGCAAAGGGGCTTGTCCCGCGCGGTCAACCCCATGAATCTGATCGCCGGCGCACAGAACGAAGGCCGGGTTTTTTTTGGCAATCTCCGCGGCCATTTTCTCCACGATTTCCTGGTTAATCCCATAGGTGCCTTGGTCGCGTTGATCGCCCAGAACCGCGAAGGACCAAGGCTGCGCCGCTCCTATTTCGACCGTGGCGCCTATGGCAAGAAGGGCTATGAGGAGACTGACAGCCAACTTCCTGAGGTAATGAGCCGCTATCATGGGTAGATCTCCTTTGCTGACCCAGTTCTGGTGGACGGGGATTTTTCCCTGACCTGACTACATACCATGGATATGGAGAGAACTCAATCCGCCTAATCAGGATTTTCAGACCAGACGTTCTTTCCGGCAAAGGAAGGTTATCAGGGGGATTGGTGGCTCTGGGGCCGATTACCGCGCGACGATGGACAACGGACCACTTCCTTAAGCAATAACTGCTAACCGCCATTCCCGCCCCTCCCCTGACCCCGGCAAAAAATTGCCCGAGTCGGGTCCGCTATGGTATATTTAACCGAACTCTAAGGCATCGAGGCTCGCTTTGAAGGCGCTTTTGGCATTGGAAGACGGACTGGTCCTCCAGGGACGGTCTTTCACCGGTCCCGGCGAATGCTTGGGCGAGGTGGTGTTCAACACCGCCATGACCGGCTACCAGGAGATCCTCACGGACCCCTCTTATAAGGGGCAGATCGTCACCATGACCTATCCCCTCATGGGCAACTACGGGGTCAATTTCGAAGACCTGGAGTCCCGGGGGGTGCAGGTGGAGGGATTCATCGCCAAGGAATACCACCCCTACCCTTCCAACTGGCGGGCCAAGGGGAATCTGGCGGACTACCTCCAGGGCTCGGGAAAGTTGGGGGTGGAAGGCTTCGACACCCGGGCCATCACCAAGCGCCTGCGGGAAGTTGGCGCCATGCGGGGCCTGGTTTCCACCCAGGACCTGGACCCGGCCTCCCTGGTGCGCCGGGCCCGGGAGCTCCCCAGCATGGAAGGCCAGGACCTGGTGCCTCTGGTTACTTGCCGGGCCCCCTACTGGTGGCCCGACTTCCCGGCGGACGAGGCGGTCCCCCCGGAACTGGAAACCCTGTGGCGCCAGCGCCGGGGCCGGAAGGTGGTGCTCTACGATTACGGCGTAAAGTTTAATATTATCAGGAGCTTAAAGGCCAGGGGCCTGGAGGTCCTGGTGGTGCCGGCCACCACCCCGGCCTCCGAGGTGCTCAAGCTTAAGCCCGCGGGCCTGGTACTGAGCAACGGCCCCGGCGACCCCGCGGCGGTCACCTATGCCATCGACAACGTGCGCCAGTGCCTGGGCGCGCAGCCCATGTTCGGCATCTGCCTGGGGCACCAGCTCATGGGCCTGGCCCTGGGGGGCCGCACCTTCAAGCTCAAGTTCGGCCACCGGGGGGCCAACCAGCCGGTGAAGGACCTCCTCTCCGGCCGGGTGGAGATCACCTCCCAGAATCACGGCTTTGCCGTGGATCTCGAGTCCATCCCGGACCCTGAAGTGGAGCTGACCCATTTCAACCTGAACGACGGCACCCTGGAGGGCC
>Ga0315268_10007960_pt1 | contig 11101 bp, 8 predicted proteins | sample C1_top_MG_FD_204535 | JGI IMG/M metagenome (GOLD analysis project Ga0315268, IMG submission 204535) | Sediment microbial communities from Yellowstone Lake, YNP, Wyoming, USA - C1_top | ecosystem: Environmental > Aquatic > Freshwater > Lake > Sediment | place: USA: Wyoming | collected 2017-08-01 | reverse complement strand
TGAGGCCCTGTCCTGGGCCGCCTCGGGCTGCTCCACGGGCTCCACTATTTTCGCGGTCCGCTCGAGAAGGGCCAGTTCTCTTGTGCTGAGTACTCGCGGATCGACGATCACTATCACAGCACAGTCGTGCGCTACCACGAAATCGTGCAGGTGATTCACGAACCTGAGGACGGTCTCGAAGTCGTTCTGGGTTATCAGGTACTCGAGCCCCTCGATCAGCACGACGGACTTGACGGAGCCCTCAACGAACCTGGTTATCCAGAGGTTCAGCCGGCTTAGCTCTGTAGGGTCGATGTGGTCCTCTCCGACCCTGCGGGTGAGCCAGAGGATCTTCTCCGCCTTGAAATTGTGGACCTGCCTCAGCCTGTTCGGATGCTCCCTCGCGACCAACATGCCCCTCGCGCTGTGGCTCACGGCCTCGTTGAACATTGCGAAGGCCACGTTCGGCCGCTTCTCCTTGACCAGATAGATGAACCCCTTCTCGATGGGGAAATGCTCTCCAGGAAGAGGGTGGATGATTGGGTACGCCTCCCCTGCGCCATTCGTCGATGCGGCAGCGGCCTGTGAGACGGCTTTCGTCCGCACAGGTGAGACTCCCGTGCCCTCTTTCCTGTAGTACAACACTGCTCCCATGGCCCCCACGGACAGGACGAGTGCGATTGCCGCAATCAGCGGTCCGTAGTCCGCCGCGCCTCCAGCGCTCGACCCAACCACGAAATCGGAATATGTGTTCCCGGTACCCCAGGTGTATGTTATGTTGCCCCAGGCGGTGTGGGACATGTACTCCACCCTGAAGTAGTAGGTGTAAGTCTGCTCCGCCACACCAGATGGAACAGTGACCGGCAGGGAATACACGCCTGATCCAAGTCCGTCAGGGTTCAACCACGCAGATGAATTCGACACGTCCTTCCACGCCCATTCGCCCGGAGCCATCCATGCGAAGTGCACGCTCACGTTCGTGACCTTCTCCTTGTACGCCAGGCTGTCGTAGATGTAGTCTGCAGAAGGCATCGTGTTGACCGCTGTGAACTTGATGGTGAAGTCCTCTCCAGGGGCATAGGTCTGCTTTGCAGGCGAGAACTCAAAGCTGATGTCGATGGGAGCGCCGTCGCTGGCGGCAGCGTTCGCTGCACCGAGCGATAGCGAGGCAGCTAGCGCCAACAGGCACAGGCCCGCGAGAGCGGGCGCCACAGGTACGCGCATCTCCCTTCCCTGACGCCTCCTCCCAATAGCGTCAGGCATGGAATCGTCGCTTCGATACATAAACTACACTGCGAGATGTTGGGGTATCAACAGGCGGGTCAGTATCGTCCCGCCTTCAGCTCAAACAAGGACCCGCTTCTCGTCCTTGGTGATGTTCAGGACGACCTGGGTGTATGTCCTGTCCACGTTCTCGTGGTCCAGAACCTTCTTGACGAAGATGTTCAGCTCGGCCCGGGTCCTGAACCTGGCCATAACTATGGCGTCCCACTCACCCGTGGAATCGAACACCGCAAAAACGGCCGGGTCCTTCGCAAGATCCTTCTCCGTCTCGACTATCCTTCCGTGGATGACCTTGATCCCGATGACGACCATGATGTCGAAGCCCAGCTTGGCGGCGTCCACGATTGGCATGTACCCCTGGATGATGCCTCCGCGCTCCATCGCCTTGACTCTGTTTGAGACCGTCGTGAGCGAGACGTGGAGCTCCTTCGCCATGTCCCTGAAGCTTTTCCGAGCGTTCTCGTTCAGGCTCCTCATGATGTCAATGTCAAGTTCATCTAGCTCGAAAGTGCCAACACCCTTCTCCCGGGCCGTCATCTACGCTTGAAAACCACTTCCTTTTATAAATAACTTGCATTCGGGAGCCCAAAGGGCGGTCAATGAACATCATAATGGATGTTATGATGGTCATTTGTCCATCAAAACCCAAACAAACTTGATATATGGTCACGACCATATGATGTTGTAGGGAGGTCGAATAAGATGCCAGGAGACACGGTTTGCTTTGACGCTAGGATCCGCAACTGGGAAGAAGAATGGGTTTCTGAGCTCCTGGAAGAGGCCCTTCGCCTGAAGGGCAAGTTCTCGGCCGAAGCGGACAAGACCTCCCATCATTGAGCAATCGATCGGCTGTTCTCCAGAGGTCGAAGGACAAAGCGGATGCTCTAGGCTCAATCCCAGGTCTTCAGAGTCCTGACTGTCTTCTTCCCCTTGGTCTCTTCGATGTTCCTGAAGTAGAAGAAGAAGACAAGAGACGCCAACGTGTAGAACACCCCGCAGATGAAGAACGGTGTCACGCTCGAATAGTCGTTCGCCCAGATGTAGCCTGACAGCGCGTACGCCGCCGAGAACGCAATGGTCCACGCCAGCTGGCTTATGGCAATAAAGGACGCACGTATCTCCTCCGAGACGATGTTCATGACGTACGCGTTCAGAATCGGGGTCGGGACTAGCATCAACAGGGACCTGAACATGTAGAGGACCGCTGCTACAACGAGATACGGGGAGAACGGGATCAGGACGAGGAACGCGACAGAAGCGATCTGGCAGATGGTCACTAGCGCAACCGCTCCCCTGCCCTCCGAAAACTTCGGTATGACGAACCATCCCACGGCTATCGCTATGTTTGAGAGCGTGAGCATGAGCGAGACCTCAGTCGTGGAGGCGTCCATCCCCGACTCGAAGACCATGGGGATCCAGGGGATGGCCATTGCAGCGCCGAAGCCCATCAGCGCGTTCTGCAGGGAGTATACGAAGAGTATCTTCCGGATCCGTTTGTCAAAGCTCAGAAGCAGCCTATGCTTCATCTTCGGGGACTCCGTGACGGTCAGCACGATCATGATCGGAACGAAGGCGCACGCAGCTGCCACGAGGAACACGTACCAGTAGCCTCTCGCGAGGTCCGTCCCGTAGACATCGAACAGAAATCCAGGGGCGTAGATGCCTGTCAGTGTCGTCAGTGTCAAACCGATCTGGTTGGAGAACGACTGGAGCCCGAAGAGGAACTTGAGCCTTGCCGGCTCCGCCTTCGTCGCCAAAAGCGCGATGAGTGACGGCTGGACGAGCGAGCCGCTGAGGTTCACGACAGAGTAGGCGGTCGTGAACACGACTAAGTTCTTCTCGGACAGGAACAGAATTATCCCGAGCGCGTCGCCCGCAAGCCCGAGGAGGAAGAGCCTCTTCCTCCCGAACTTGTCTGCGAGGAATCCGCTGAAGACGAGGGTAACGACGCTCACGGCAGAGCCGACTCCGCCCATGAGCCCTATCTCGACTGATGTGAAACCAAGGGCGAGCCAGTAGAGGCTGAGGATGTACCAGAGGACGGCCCCCGTAACCCCCATGAAGAAGGAGGCCTTGATCAGCCTGCGCTCATCCTTGCCGCTCCTCGAATAGTAGTTAATGGATTCGCGGGCGCCGTCTTGGCTGGTCTTTGCTAAGCCTCTTAGGCCCCCGCCGAGCTTGGACGTCAAGGGAAAATGCCCTCGTTCAGCCCGAAGTGCTTTGTGTCTATTAACTAAGTGCTGGCGTGAGCTAGGTCCGTGGTTAGCTTTATCAAACCGGAGTGGCTTTGCTTCACAAGATGATCAAGGCCCTGGAACGCGCGAGGTCCCTATTCGACAGGTTCGCTCCGGAGGGCACGCCCCGGAGGAAGCTACTGCAGATCCTGGCAATCATACTGCTCGTAGAAGGGCTGTCGGTCTTTGCGCTGTTCTCGTACGTCGGCCTCCTGCTGGGCGCGGTATCAGTTGTGCTTGGCTTCACGCTCCTCACGGTGATCTATCGCAGGCCGAGCGAGGCGGTATCGAAGAAGGACCCCCCGGGGATAAGACTGGTCGAATATCTAGTCAAGCTCGTCGGCGGGGATTATGTGGTCATGATTCTCGGAGCTGCGGTCGTGGTGCTCGTCGTCCTCTACAATAGATTCGTTTCGACAAGATCAGAATATGGCGATGTCGACACGCTATCGATCCTATTCGGCATTGTGCTTCTCGCATATCCCGTGCTGGCTGAGAGGTTCAGGGTTGAGGCAGGCTTCGCCCTCTTGTTCGTGGCCTTCGTGGTGGTCATATTGGTTGTTCCACAGGCCATCGCCTCCATGACTGGAAACACAGGCTCCACAACGGTCGGGAATTGGTACGTGCACTACATGTTGGCCGCGCCATTCGCCGGATCCCTCGATCTGATGGGCATTCCGGCTCACTCCATGGGAGAGATGGTGACGCTCACCTTCAAGGACGGTTCAGTTCACACACTCAGCATTTCTGCATACTGCGCGGGTCTATATTCGTTCTCGATCTTCCTGTCTGCTTTCCTTGCTTTTGTCCTCGTGTTTGAACGGCTTCGGACCAGGACCCTGATAATCGTTATGCTGATCGGCCTGCTCATAGCATACCTCGGGAACCTCGTGAGGATGATAATAATCGGCGTGATTGGCTATTACAACGGAATATCCTCGTTGCTGTGGGCGCACGAAAACGTAGGGTGGATCATATTCTTGGGATGGTCATCTGTATTTTGGTATGCGCTTCTCAGATATTCTTCTGGTCGTCATGAGGTCGATGCCAACCATACCGAAGTCCATTAATACCATGAGAGCCGATGCAAACTGGATCTCCTCAGATGAGGCGCGGTGATCAAGCTTGAACATCCTATCAAAGCGAGTCGTATACTGCCTCCTTATTTCGGTGCTCCTGCTCAACGTCGCAGAAAGGTATCCTTTGGTCGAGCACGAGAGATTCCAGGCCGATTCGTACTATATCCACATGCTCTCTGGTTCGATCGTGGAACGGGGATATGCTGCCTGGACCTTCACCCCACTTTCCTATTTCGGATACTATCCGTTGTCCTATCCGTCCGGCGCACCATTCGTTATCGGCGAGTTTTCTGACCTCACAGGGATGAGCGTTGAGTCTTCGATCTTGATTGTTGGCATGCTTCTGGGGATGTTGCTTGTCTTTGCGACCTTCTGTCTTGCAAGGGAGTTCCTTAGACGGACTCAGTATGCATTGGTTGCCGCATTGTGCGCGAGCCTAGCACCTAGATTTGTTGATACTACCTATTGGGTTGGCAGCGCCAGGGGCCTCTTTGTCGTGTTCTTGGTACTGTTCATTTTCCTAGCTTTCAGAGCAAACAGCACGAAGAGGATGAGCCTGAACCTGATTGCGGGTCTGATGTTGTTTGGTTGCCTAGCATCTCATCACATGGCTGTTCTCCTTATCGTGTTTGGACTTGCGTTCGTTCTGTCGATCATCGGCTCTGAGCATCTTCGACGGATCAACGAAACGAGCAGGAGGCGGCGCGTGACCCAACTCTACATTTCAATCGGGGTCTTCGTTGCGATTGGCACTGCCCTTCTTGTTGGACTGAATGGAAGATCTGCTGAATCGACGTTCAGTGAATCGGGAGTCCTGACCTTCGAACCTCGGATTGTCTCAATTATCCTGAGCCTGTGCATAACATACACGCATCAGATCGGATTGATACTGCCCTTTGCGGTAGTAGGAATCGTCATGGCCTTCCGGGCCACGCACCTGCAGCCCCGGGTATTGTTCCCCTTGGCCCTGCTCGTATCCATGTCTCCTCTGCTTGGCAGCCCAGTCTATTTGGCGACGGCGTTGCCACCGGTCGTGGCGATCTTCGGTGCGTCCTGGCTTGAGTCCTTGCCGAAGTCAGATAGACGCCTGACGATTCGTTTCTTTCTGGTCCTGATTCTCGTGTGTTTCACGATTTCCCTGCCCTATGCGTCCATTGCGAGATGGAACAACATGCAATACCACAGTGGCGACACAGTTGCAGTAGGGAATCAGGTCTTCAATGATGGGGCATATATGATGTACAATGATGCTGACCAACACTTCATTTCGAATGTTGATGTTCAGTCTCTTAGGCTCGAAGCGATTAGCGGTGCGAGTTTCCTCGGATCAGGAATCTCGTCGGCTCTTAGCGGAGACGTGACGGCTGATCAAGTCAGAAGCAATGTCACCAGGTCGACATCCGGGTTTCCTCAGAACATATACGTCTGGTATGAATACAGGCAGGATTTATTCACTGAACAGGCTGTGGACAATTTGATGGTGAACGGGGTCTCAGTTGCGTACAATGCGGAGATCGGGGGCACATTCGCATCCGATTACTATGCCCGCTACTCTAGACTGGTAGTCATAGTAGACAACAATTGGGGGTCAACCTATGTCGGTCAATGGGGCATTCGGCCTTCGATCCTAACGAACCAGCTTGTCACCGCAAGCTGGCAAGAGAAGACATATGGAGGGTTCCGAGAACACTCCCTTGACAGCTATCTCATCTATTGCACTGGCGGGGTGAGCTATTTCTACCTCGGTCTTCCTGTGGCATAACACCTTGTTCTGTCGGCTCTTTTCTCCAGGCGGGGAATCTCCTTCTGTCCGCGAGCTCATAGAAATCGTCCGATTCAATCAGGTTTTCGCAACTGCTCTTCTGTAGCTTTCAGCAAGCTGTTTGTTTCTCGTCGCAACGGAGAACTTGCCATCCTTGACCAATTCGAGCGACTTCTGTCCAAACTGTTGGCGTAGGCGGTCGTTCGCGCCGAGCTCTGTCATTTTGTCAATCAGCTCATCTACTACCGAATCGAAGTTGTGTGGTTCTAATACCGCTTTCATGTACTCTGCCAGGTGCTTCTCGGTCCGAAGGCCATCAGCCGGAAACGCAGTCCACGGAGACTTAACGATGAACCCGTTCTCGCCGTCGAGTACCATTTCTGGAATGGCGTAGCAGTTAGACCCTACTATCGGAAGTTTCGCCGCCATAGCTTCAAGCAGGACAAATGGAACCTGATCCATATAGGATGGAAAAAGGAATACATCTGCCTGAGCGTAGAGCTCGAGCAAGGCGCCTCTTCTTATTCCAGTCTCGTAGAACTTGACCCCTTTTTCTCTGTTCAGTATTCTCCTGTATTCGGCAAATTCATTTGAGTGGTGCTGTGGGGCAGATGTTACGAGCGTCAATTCCGTCTTGGTGCTGTCTCTGATGTGCTGGAAGGCTCTGAGGATCTCCCGTCCGCCTTTGTCAATGAAATGATCTCCCACGAATAGAAATCTCACTGTGTCGTCTCTTGGCTTGGCAGCTGCTCTCCTGGAGCACTCCTCAATCAGATAGTCGTCTATCGCCGGATAAATGACTCGCGTCTTGCCTCTCAATTCCTCTTGCCAGTCATCAAGGCTCCTAAAAAGATAGTCTCGCGAAGTGTTGGTGTAGGGGTGGATGCCGCGGCATCTCTTGGAGAGAAGATGCCTCGCGAGTCTCCGCTTCATCCGTGGATTCCCGAGCCATTTTTCGTTGAAGCCAAAGAATGCTGACGGGTTCTCCAAATTGCCGATCCAAGGAGTGGTGCTCAAAGGTATAACGGCGGAGTTTGTGTGTATGAGATCGAACCTGCCTACAATCGGCATCATTCTCGGAATCCCGAGAGTGTCGACAATGATTTTGCCGAGTTCTTTGCGACGTCGCCAGGATCTAGTGAATTCCTTCGGCTTCCCGAAATCGTTGAAGGCTTGAAGCTTGACATTCGTCTTGATTCTCACGCCTGGTGGCGGGGACCTGATGAACGACTCATTGACTGGATGATATCCTCCAAAGTAGTAGACGCATATTTCTGATTGCTTCAAGCACACAACCCTGCAGCAGCAAGCGCTTGAGTGCATCGGCAGTCTAAAATCCTTTCTTCGCTCTCTGTAGGCCGTAGGGTCATCGGATCCATATTGAACGTTGTTCTGACGGACGTTGTGTCTACCAAGTGCAGTCAGACCGCGCCGAATTGAATGCCGTCTAGTCTGCAGCGCATGGCTCACTTGCCTTGGTTACCTTCTGCACAATCTCCTTGATTTGACGTTGGATTCTATCTGATGTGATACCGGTAGCCGTTTTGGACGCGTTCATTCCCATTTTCGCCAACAAGGTGGGGTCGGATGCTAGCTTGAGAATCGCAGCTGAGAGACCGGAAGCGTCGCAAGGCTCAATGAGGAGGCCGTTTTCCCCGTCGACAATGAGATCTGCGCACCCAGACGTCCTGGTTACAATCGAAGGAACTCCAAACGCCATTGCCTCCGGACATACCAATCCGAACGCTTCCGCGTGAGACGGCATCACGTGGACGTCGGCAATAGAATACAGTCTGTGAAGGGTTTCTTCGTCCACGGATCCGACGAATTTCGCGCTCTGAGGATGATCCCTGGAGAAACCTTCGACCTCAGTTTTCAATGGCCCGTCTCCAACTATCAAGAGCTCAAGATTCTGCTTGATTCTCGATGCCATGTCGACTGCCACAAGCAGCTCGCGGACCCCTTTGTACTCGGTCAAGCGCCCGACGAAGAATACCACGAACTTGCCTGTGAGCCCGAACTCCTCGCGTGTCTGAGTTCCTCTGGCATGCATCTGAGTCGAAATCTCGAACAATCGAGAAATATCTGGAACATTGGGGATGACAGTTATCCTGTCGTGGCTCCCGCCATGGTTCAACAGGAATCTTTCACCTGATTTGCTGGACGGCACCAAGTGCGATGCATTACGCGCTATCCAGTGGACCAGAGGAAGCGAGAGACGACCAGTTACTGTTCTCCCTCCTTGTGACGTGACATCAACAACCAGAACGTAGGGGATTCTTCTGAGACAGCACATCAGCGCAACGATCCAATTGGTGATATCCTTGTATCCAAGGATTACGACAACATCTGGCTTCCACGAAGTTATTCTGGAAAAGCCCGGGTTAAAGAATACCCTGTCAGCGGTCTCGTCATGGATTCGGATGCCTATTCCTGGTAGTCCGACAATATACTCTCTGGTCTTCGAGTCATTCAAGACCCACCTTTCTCTCGTGTGTCGTTCGGTCCCCGTAAGAAAGATGCGCGTCTCAAATGCCGGATCATCTGCAAACCTGTCAAAGATATGAATCCGGTACGGAGTAGGGAAATTGTTGACAATGGCGAGCTTGATCTTCTTCAGATGATCTCCTCCGATGGAGGTGTTTTCGATGATTCTATGCTAATCCAGTGAATCCATGCTGTTTGTACTCGCAGGGTCAACCGATTAGTCATGGTATTGCATCTCTTAGGAACCTTAGATCAAACGACACTTTCGAAATCAAATGGCCTTCCCTCCATATCATTATTGAGGAACTCACAACCAAGGCACTCCTCGGAGTCTTGAAGGATGGCTTCTTCCAAATCACTTCCGCTTTCGAATTCGGTCACGGACTGTTGTCAATCCTAGGCTCACGCATTGATTGCCTCGAGATACCCACTTATGTACTTGTCTGCGCCGTAGAGGTTCTCGAACGCTCGCCTCGCCCTGATGCCCATTCCAACCAGTCTTTCCCTTTCCTCCCATAACTTCGTCATGGCTCTTGCCATCATCTCTTCGCTCCCTGCCTGGAAGAGGATGGACCCCGATTCATCACCGACAATCTCCGGCAACCCACCAATGGATGACGCGACAACAGGTATGGATCTGGAGTATGCTTCAGGGACGACTAGAGGACAGTTTTCAAACCATTCCGATGGTACAAAGACTGCTGCGGTTCGACGAAGGATCGAATCGAGCTCAGTTTGATCCACGAAACCAGGGATACGGACTCTGTCAACAATGCCCTGTGCATGGCTCCGATCTAGGAGCGTTCCTCTAATAGAGCCTTCTCCGACTAGCGCGAGATTGAATCCCTGTTGGGTTTTGCTGGCCGCAAATGCCTCCAGCAACCTGTGCGGACCTTTGTGCTTCTCCATAATCCCCACGTATGTCAGTGTGTCTTTGGGGGTCGTGCGATCATTTGAGAACGTGCCCCTATCCGGAGCAAAGTTTCTGATTACATGCGTATTCCGGATCCCATCGGCTCGCAATCTCTTTGCCATGAACTCACTGGGACATATGATGATGCTGTTCTCGGGAAAATCAAACACCCTCTTGCTGCCGACCCTCCAGAGCTGGGGATACTTCTGCGATCTGAGAAGGCATAGTTGGCATTGCCGTGCGCGGTCACACAGTTCACCATCGTGCTTAATCAGATGGGTCTTGGGACAAACCGCAAAATAGTCGTGCGCCGTGTACACCGTTCTCTCTGTGCCCAATCGCGTCGGCCGCGCAATGAAGGCTTTTGTGTTATGCCAATGAACGACATCCGGCTTCAGAGCCGAGGAGATCTCTTGGAGCCTATTCCTCGCTCGCCCCCAGAGGCCAAGACAATATGATAGGGCGGGCTCGCCTCTCTTCAAAAGTGCTGCGTACTCATGTACTCTGACCTGATCGCCGGAAGGCTTAGGTTTCACGATATCTCGCTTGTGAACTACCTCACGGACACTCGGGCTGCAGAAAACCTCGACCTCATGTCCGCGTTTTGCGAGTTCCGTTGAGAGATACTGGACCATTACCGCATCCCCGCCGATATGATTTGGGGGATAGTATGTTGAAACCATCAGTATCTTCAGGGTTTCCATCCCAGTATCACCTCCTTGCCAATCGATGTATCAGTGGTTCTCTCATACCTCAGCCTGTCTCTCTAACGTATGGCATTCTCGCCTGGCTGCAAGCTTCTGAAGGATATCCTTCTTGTTGTGTCACCGACTTCACACGCCACCAGCATCAATGATTGTCGACGATGTCTCCGTAGTATCTGACAGTCTCATCGACCGTTCTGCTCCAATCGAATTTGCTTTCAACTGTCTTCCTTGCATTTGCTGCCAGCTTGGTCCTGAGCGAACGGTCATCGACAAGTTCGACAATCGATTTGACAAGCGCTTCAACATCATTTGGAGGTATCAAGATGCCGTTCTGACCACTCTCTATCATTTCGGGAATTCCGCAGACAGTGGTCGACAAGGGCACGCATCCGGACGCCATCGCCTCTAGTAGGCATGCTGGGAAATTCTCGAACATTGAGGGCAGCACATAGACATCCGACAGCGCGTACATGTAAGGCACCTTCCCTGGATCGAGATAGCGGACATAGGAACACCCCTTTTTGGGAAGGTCGCCTTGGGGGAGTCGGCCGGGACCGCCGATTATGAATTCTGCATCCACTTTCTCTTGCACTTTGGGAATGGCCTTCAGTAGCACGTTTATTCCTTTCCTGGTTGCCATTCTGGACAGGAACAGG
>Ga0315268_10007959_pt1 | contig 11101 bp, 7 predicted proteins | sample C1_top_MG_FD_204535 | JGI IMG/M metagenome (GOLD analysis project Ga0315268, IMG submission 204535) | Sediment microbial communities from Yellowstone Lake, YNP, Wyoming, USA - C1_top | ecosystem: Environmental > Aquatic > Freshwater > Lake > Sediment | place: USA: Wyoming | collected 2017-08-01 | reverse complement strand
AGGTAGACTGTCCAGCCTGACAGCAGCGCGTCATCGCCGGTCAATCCATTGCCGGTTATGTCCGTGTACTTCCAGACCTTGATTTCGACGTTCTGGAAGTTGGCGAAGTTCTTACCTGATTCGATTTGGCCTGGGGTCGATATTGTGATGCTGTAAGTATTCGGAGAGACAGGACAGGTCTGCGTCCAGCCGCCTTGCAGAGTCTCGGAGACTCTGTAGTTTCCCACACCAAGGCCCGTGAACTCGTAATAGCCGAGGTCACCGGTGGAGCCTTGTGTGTCATACGTCCCAACAGTTGTCCAGACACCTGGCGTGCTTGTCTCCTTCTCGAGCGTTATGGTCCAGTCTGCGAGACCCGGCTCGCCGCCAACCTCTCCACGCCCGTCCCAGACGCCATTGCCGTTGAGGTCGTTCCACTTGTAACCGCTGATCGCGCCTTTCTGCTCGACGTTGCCGAAGTTCTTGTTATCTGCGGTTTGTCCCGAGGTCGATATTGTGATACTGTAAGTATTTGGAGAAACAGGATGGGTCTGCGTCCAACCACTCTGGAGAGTCTCGGAGACTCTGTAGTTCCCCATACCGAGGCCAGTGAACTCATAGTACCCGAGGTCACCGGTGAAGCCCTGGGTGGGATACGTCCCAACAGTCGTCCAGACGCCTGGTGTGCTTGTCTCCTTCTCGAGCGTTATGGTCCAGTCTGCGAGACCCGGCTCGCCGCCTTCCTCTCCGCGCCCATCCCAGACTCCGTTGCCGTTAAGGTCGTTCCACTTGTAGCCACTGATCTTCCCCCATTGGTAGTTGAAGAAGTCCTTGTTGATAGCATTCGGCGCAGAGATCGAGAGCGTCACTTCCATCGATGTCGGCGACCCCGGTGTATGGTAGTAACCGTTGAGCAACCCTTCGGACACCGTCCAAACTCCATAATCCAGGTACAGGAAGATGTACGCTCCATTAGAATCAGTATAGCGGGTTGGATTGATTAGTTGCCCATCTATAGTGCCAGAGAGTGTGATAGGCCAGTTCGCAACGCCTGGCTCGTTGGCATCATGCTGTCCATCTATATCGAGGTCATTCCACTTGTGCCCAGCGATGGATCCAGGTGGCGGCGCCGGAGGGATAGGTATAGGCACCGTCTTCTTGCCAACCCCGCTGACATCTATCCAGAATTGCGTGGGAGAACCGGAAGAATAGCTCCCCGCGCCCAGGTGAGGAGTAGTCCAGGTCAAAGGATCGCCCCACGACGCAGTTAGCTGCGAAGTGATCACAAGGAACTGATTCTCCAGACAGTTGCTCCAGGTGAGCGATCTTGCCAAGTGTGCCTGGAAGTAGAATACGAGGTCGGTGTTGGGACCAATCGATGACGGAATGCCATCGGCTCCAGTATGTATGCGGAAGTACCTAACCGCAGCTGGGGACGTCTCGCTATCAGGCAGGGTCGTGGACCCAGTTAGAACCGTGGGGGTAAACGTGGAGTAGCTACCGGGGCAGCCAGGCCCGGTAGTAAAGTCGCCAGTTCCCCACCTGAAGGTGCTGAGGAAATCAACAACTACGGAATTCGAGCCATAGAAGTCGTATTGAATATCAATATTCGCAGGCAGGAAGTAGGTTTCCGAGTGCCCGGTTGATATTACCAGCTTGTAGGCGACCATGTCGCCTTCTAGATAGCCTTTGACATCGCCTCCCGCCCATCCTCCATTTCCATGATTTGCATCCCTATTCCAACCACTCAACGCCCACTGTTCATCAGTGAAGGTCGTGGTCGCGGGAGGGAGAACATAATCTGTCGCGGTCACAACATATGAACCCTCTATTCCGTCTAGCTGATACACACATGTGAAACTGCCGTCTTCGCCCGCAACGGGAGACGGGGTGACATAGCCAACCGATGTGTCAGGACGCAAGACCGTTACATTCACGGTCGCGCCCGAAGTGAACCCAGTCCCAATAATGGTCACAACATCTCCCGGATGATAGTCTGGCTTGTCTGTCGTGATCGTAGGACCGGCCGCTCTGGTCGAGCCGGAAAAAACGCTCATCAGCATAACCAATGCACACAGCACGACCGCCAGAATAGCAAATCTACTAACGATTCCTTTCATCTCACTGTTCCCCCCACGGCATGATCCTTTCTGTTTGCGCGCCTCTCCCCCCGAAACCGAGCGGACACCCACTTCAGCATCGGTTCGCGAGCAAATCGCGAAGAAGGGGATGCGATACTCCGTTCAAATAGTTTGTGCATACTGACTCGACCGTCAGGTTAGTCTAGAAACCTCTCGCTTTTGGGCGGGAATTTCACAACTGATTTACCAAGAATCACGAAGATGAACCGCACCCGAAGTTGATATGCCAAAGCGTATTCGTACATACAGATGTATACCGGATGAGATACGAAAATGTATTATTCTTGAAGACATTACTGCAGCGCGCGAGGCCTGAGATTTAACGATTTCCATTCACGAGACCATTTTTGATAAGGACAATCCGTTTCTCTCGAACGGCGTCGTTGTCCACAAGAATTTCGCCGGAAGAGAGGAAGATTTCTCCAAGTTCTCCAACCTCCTTGAAACAAACAGGAATGTCGTAGTCCGAGCCGGCAAAACAATGGGGAAGACCTCGTTCCTAGCGGAGTTCGCCCGCAGACACTCCAAGGACTTCGAGTTCGCCTATATCGACATCTACGGAATGACAAGTCAAACACAGCTGCTCCAGACGATGACAAGTGAACTGATTAGCTCGTACCGCGCACGTGATGGGACACTGGGCCCCGCTGGCTGGAAAATCCTAAGAAGCATCAGACTCAAGCTTGCAGTTCTCCAGAATGAGTATTTGGCAACAAGCGCCTTCGACGATGTCCGGACGCTCGCGCCTCCTACGAAGAAGGACATCGAGATTCCCGGCAAGGCGCAAAAGAAGATCGAGATCAGAATGTGTCCGGATTGTGGAAAGCCTTTGAGGTGGATCGAGAAGTACAACAGACACTACTGCTACAGCTGCAAGAAGTATCTGCCGAGACAAAGAAAGATAAGATACGCCCCTCTCGACCAAGACGCGGATATTGACAAGACTTGCCCCTCCTGCGGTCAGGAAACATCTTTCAACGAAAAGTATTCACACTACTACTGCGCCAAGTGCAAGAAGTACCCATTCGTCCACCTGAGGAGGAGAGAGCCAGAGGAATTCAGGGGCTCAGACCTGATGGAGGTCCTTGAGCTTCCGCAGAGGATCGCACATCAGAAAGGGGTGCGAGTAGTCGTGATGTTCGACGAATTCCAGAACATTGCCTCTCTCGGGTCGAAGGAATTGCTCACGACGATGAGGTCAAGGTTCGAATCGCATAAGGACGTCCATTACGTCTTCGCGGGGAGCGACGGGCAGGCAATGCACGACATCTTCGACGACCCCGCGGGTCCCTTCTACAAGTTCGCCGACACAATAGGTCTAGGGCCAATCCCTGCCGACGAGATGGAGAAGTTCCTCATGGGGCGGTTCGCATCAGCTGGTGGCAAACTTCCAAGAGGCTTGGCAAGGAAGATCGTAGCGCTGAGCGGCAACTATCCTGGCCATGCGCAAAGGATCGCCCACGAACTCTTTCACTTTTCCAAGGAACCCTCTCAAGAAGACATGGACAAGGCGATTCGGTCAGTGATCGGGGATCAGTCTAGTGTATACAAATCTATATGGGAAATGATACACAGCCCACTTCAAAGGAGATATCTGATAGCATCGGTAACGGAACCATTAGCACCGGCCGGAAAGGACTTCATAAAGAGATACGGTCTGAAGTCGAGGTCTCACGCGCAGAGGGCTGAGACGCAGCTCGAGGCGAAGGGAATTACACGAAACGGTGAGGTCATAGATCCGATGTTCGTTCTATGGCTCAGGTCGATCACAGACCAGATTTGAGGTAGAGTGCTCGACCTTCGACTACTTACAACGTTAGCATGTGCAGATCGCAGTTGATTACCCCTTCGAGGGATTAATGACCGACTCGAAGGGGAGGCACTCCATGACCATTCCTCCAGACTTGAGCTACATAGATAGGCCCGCATGACCTGGGCTTCTACTCCAAAGGTGACGACCTAAGAAGCAAACACGGCCAATCTGCGCACGCCTGAGACAGGAGCGGTTCGGACCATCTACTCTGAAAGCCAGTAGCCTAACAGTAATCCGGGGTTTACATTGGTGTCAAACTCAAATGAAAGGTATTTAGACACCTGGCGCCTTACCGATGTCAGCGCGGGGGAGTCTAAACTGCCGTCCAATAGAAGCTCAGGTTTGCCATTCGAAGGCGTGTTTGGAGATACGTGTGAACTAAGAGTCCTAGAGCATCTCATGGACAACTTCGACACCAATTTCAACATCACGGAGATATCACAAGGATGCACGCTATCGAGGCCGACAGCGCACAAGGTCGTGAAGAAGCTCGTGAGAACGGGAGCGATCGAGGCATTGCCTAAACGGGGCAACATGGTGTTCTACAGGATCAACGGCGAGTCGCACATCGTGAAGGGGCTCGGGAACATCAGGGCATCGAAGTACTTGCAGCAGACGCCAAAAGAGGCAGAGCAGATCCTTCAGGAAGCTCAAGGGCAGCCCAACAGGATGATGCGGCTCAGGAGATTGAAGACACCGGTGGTCCACAACCTTGAACCCTCGAGATGAGTTCGGATTTTCCTTTCACCAGCGCGTCCGACAACGACGTCCGACGGTCCAATCTCGGAAAATTATATAAAGGATAGCAATTATATCATCCAACGGGATGCACTGAACCGTTCTCAAGCGTTCTAGTCTCAGCCTCACGAGACGCGCTCGAACGGCCGCACCTTCAAAGGCCAACGAGTGTTAGACATGGAGTTCCAGAGCGGGCTCGCAAGGAAGATAGCGAGCAAGAAGAAGGGAAAGATCAAGGCGTGGAGCACGTACCTGGGCCTCATCTTTGTCGTGTTCATAGTACTGACTCTGACCTCGAGCACGACCGCGGCACCGTCGGTCGTGATCCACATTGGCACGCAATCGTCATTCGCAAAATACCTAGGCAACTACGAATACAGCTCCGATGTTCTGCAGATTGGCGTCAAATCGCCCACAGACTGGGTCTGCATCAAGGTCCAGTTCAACGCAAAGCTCTCTGAACTCTCATCCATATCCTTCTCGGACAGCATTCTCCAGACCGGCGGCCTGGTCGTCGAGCCATTTGTAGTTATCAAGCTGACCGAGGGCAAGACCCTGGTCTGTAATCCCTGCAACTCATACGACCTCGGCTGGTCCCTGCCATGGTCAGAGTGGCAGTACAGGGACACAGTCTCGAAAGGCAGGTGGACAGTAGCGCCCGTCGAGACTAAGTCTCTGCTTCAGCCCCTTGAGAGCTGGATGAACATCTTCGGCGACAGGCAGGTCACCAACATCTACATCTATTTCGGGACTTGGACCATCTCGTCTCCATTCGAATGCTACATCGGGGACTTCGCGGTCAACGGAGTGCATATCGATATCGCCAACGCCAAGAGATGTCTAGGGCCCTCAAGCGAGCTGCCTGTTGGGTTCTAGGTGTCCCAGGCCACGCCAACCCGTCTCCATTGAGCGCAGCGTCTCCACAGCGACCGTGAAACCGTAGCCTCAATTCGCACGCCCCTTCCAGACCTCTATCAGAATTGGAGCGCGAGCTCCGAGCAAGATGGAAGAATCGATAGCGCCAGGGCGCGGCGGCCCACATATCAGGAGCGGCGAGTTCAGGGCAAAACCCTTCGTGTGAGTCGCAACAGACAAATTAATAGGGCCCGGGGAGGTTCGCATCCGCGTCATGAAAGGAGCGGTCATCGAGGTCACGAATCTGATCAAGAAGTACAACGGGAGAAGCGCAGTCCTGGACGGTGTGTCCTTCACCGTCGCCGAGAAGGAGTTCATGACGGTCCATGGCAGATCGGGTTGCGGAAAAACGACCCTCTTGAACATGCTCGGAGGACTCGACCGGCCGACATCAGGCGATATCGCAATAGACGGCCTGAGCATCGTGGAGCTCTCAGAGAACGAGCTCGCAAGGCTGAGGTTGGAGAAGATCGGATTCGTCTTCCAGGATTTCAACCTCCTCATGGACCTGACGGTCAAGGAGAATGTCGCTCTGCCCCAGCGGTTCTCCAGGAAGAAGGGAAAGGGGCGGGTTCAGGAGCTCCTCGACAAGTTCGACATATCAAACATCGCTAACGAGAAGGCGAACAGGATCAGTGGCGGGGAGGCCCAGAGGACGGCCATAGCAAGGGCCATGATGACCCAGCCGAGAATCATTCTCGCGGACGAGCCCACCGGGAACCTCGACAACGAGAACACTGAGAATGTCATGGAGGTCTTCGAGCTCGTGAAGGACGATTTCGGGACTACAATCGTCTTGGCAACTAACGACCGCGACCTTGCCAGACACGCAACGAAGAGGATTCTTCTCAGCGATGGAAAGGCGATCGTGGAGAGCTGAGCCAGTTTATCCATTGGCCTGATAAGGCGGCAGGGCAATGTACGGAATTGTACGCAAGGCCTCGAAACCTAATAATAGAGTATTGGGATGACGGGCGGGATAGAATTGGCAAATGCCATCACATTCGGCTTGTCCTTCGCGCTCTCGTTGATCATGATCTTCGTCATCGTCCCTTGGATCATCCCGAAGCTGAGGGCTAGGGGGATGGTCGGGAAGGATCTGAACAAGCCGACCCGTCCGGAAGTCCCGGAACTCGGCGGGATTGCGGTCGTCATAGCATTCTTCGCCGGCGTCAGCCTATTGTTGGCTCTCGATGGAGTCGATGACCGAGAGCTCCTTGAGGTGTCGCTATCCACAGTCCTCGGAGCGGCTTTCATAGGCCTCATAGACGACATATTCGAGCTAAGACAGAGGCAGAAGGCCTTTTTCCCGTTCCTCTTGGCACTGCCGCTGGGAGCTGCCCTCAACCCGACAGTCTCAATCCCGTACCTAGGCGAGGTGAACTTCGGTTCGTGGATGCTTGTCGCCGCCCCGTTCGCGATCACATGCGCTGCGAACGCAGGCAACATGCTTGAGGGGTTCAACGGCCTGGGGACGGGCCTTGGAATCATAATGACCACGACCCTTGTCTTCCTGGCAATTCTCCATGATAGGCTCGATGGCATGTTCCTTCTTGTTCCCCTGCTAGGAGCACTCGTTGGGTTCCTGTGGTTCAACAGGTACCCAGCGAAGATATTCCCCGGGGACACGCTGATGCTTTTCATGGGAGCGACAATTGCTGCAGCTGGGATGCTCTCAAGCCTGTACGTCCAGACAACTTTCATCTTCATGCCGTTGATCGCAGAATTCTTCCTGAAGTTCAAGGGACACTTCAAGGCGCAGAACTACTGCTCTGAATCGGCCAACGGCTATCTCGAGTATCACGGAAGAATAGAATCCCTCACTCATCTTGTGATGAAGAGCAAGAAGAGGACAGAGCAGAAAGTCGTAAACACGATTTGGCTCCTTGAGACGGCCATGTGCCTGGTTGTTGTGTTTGTCGACGTCCTACTCTAGCCAGCGGTCCCGAGTTCAGGGGTCTGGCTCTGCCCTATGCTTGATGCGCAGAACACTAGTGCGTGGTTTCCCGACGGTCCACCGATGTACAAGATATCCGATGCGTGGAGAAGCTGCGAGACATAAGTCGAATTCAAGACAGGATGTCCTTGCGGATAGGCATTTACTCCCTTGGTCATCCATTCCTCCTCTAGGAGATTGTATGCGGGTTGCCCCGGCAGTATCTGATCCTCTATCAGTCCCGGCAGGACGGCAATCTTCTCGTAGTCATAGAGAGCGGTGGCGTCATATGACAGGCGCTCATCACTTAGGATTACGTAGGACTCATTTCCGTAAGAGTGAATCCATCCCAACGCATCGACCTCGTAGTCCTGAGTGTCGTGCCTCATGCCAGCGAGCACATTTGTCGCATACGAAAAAGGAAAAGTGAGAATGAGGGCGACGACGAGCACGACGGCAAGTGCTTTCCTGAGCCGGATCCTGGGAACGAGCGAGGAGAAGGCGACAGCTATCCCGAGGGCCAACGAGATGTCGGCGAAATCCATTGTCCTGTAGAGGATGTTGAAGCTCTTCAGATTCACTCCTGACAGCACCGAGACCGCAATCACTCCAAGGGCAGGCATGAATAGACAAAGGGGGACTGCTCTGTATCTCGATCTTGACTCCAGAATCTTCTCAAAACCGTACCACGCAACGGAGACAAGAAAAGCCACGGATGCCCCAAGCAGCAGAATGTAGTGAGGGCTACCTGGATCATAGGGGAACAAGGGGTCGTAGAAGTCCCAGACAAAGAGGAGCATGAAGAGTGCTCCTGGAACCGGTGCGAACGTCCATTTCACGTGTCTAGTCCAGCTGAGAACTACTACCGCGACGACACACAGGAGGAGAAACACCGCTAGCACCTCGATGGCATCGGCGACGGAGTTCACATGTGACAGGGCATCCAGAGACCTGGTTGAATAGTAGGAATACGTGTATGCGATGGATGCAACAACTACTGCGATATCGATCGCGTGCCTTCTCTTGATGTCTTTCCGCAATATTGCCAGCGACACAGACCAGAATGTCAGGAAAACCAGTGCGGACAGAGCGATCACAGTAACAAGGTGATGGACGATGGGAAGAGTTGCGAGGATTGCGATTTCGACCGCCAACATTCGCCTCTGTGAGCGATTGATGAACGCATATACCAACAATACAAGGAGTGCAACCCCCAATGACTCTTTCCAGACTGAGCCGGTGACGAAAACAAATGTCCCAAAAAGGGACAAGAAAAGCACCGCCATGAGAGCGCCATCCACACGACCGCAAATCCTCGATGCGACAAGGTAGCCGCAAGCGACTGTTAGAACTGACAAACCAGCAACCAGTAATTGCCCGACCGCAAACGCTGAGACGCCGAAAAAGGATGCTAGAAATGCGATCAGGACATCGAATGCTGGCGTCACAAGGCTGTGTGTCGCTGAATATGAATGGCCATACGGGAACTCGAGATGTCTGCTAGCGACAATGTCAGATGCGATTCTGCATTCAGTGATGCCATCATTGTTGAATGGGTTTGGAGATATGGCTAAAGGGAGCAGGCGAGTAGAGAACGCTAGAAGAGAAATGACAAGGAGCACGAGAAGGCGTGTTCCAACCTCTCTTCTAGTTCTGCCGCGGGCCAAAATCACACCCCCAACCTGCATGGCGAATATTGTGAGCGGTCAACAGTCTTTCCTTATTATTATCTTAACTGATGAGGCCCCGGTGAGTCTGGCCCGGAGCATTATCGCCTACTGACTCTGTGGCCTGACGGAAGCCCGGCGAAGAGTAAGTTTTCTTTTCGAGATCCATGCACCTACCCGAAGAGGATGTGTTGCCATGATGCTCCGAGTATTGCAGACCATCCAGCAGTCGTGACCACAACTTGAAACTGCAGCATCGAGCTTCTCTCTTGCGGGTTGAGTCCACAACTGCGACCAGTCCTCAACCTCGGTCATGTTGCCGATCCTATGATCCATCACATTGCATGGGTAGACGTCTCCTTCGGGCGTGACGAAGAAGTATCTCTTGCCAGCCTGGCATCGAGAGTAGAATGACGCGCGAACGGAGGGATCGATCATTCCATTCATATGATACGCCCTGAGCCAGTCCTTGATCCTCCGGGACCTGAGCAGGGAGTCCACAACTGGCTTGATGGCAGTATTGGCCTCCGAGTCCGATATCGGCCTTGTGTTATCAGATTTCCTGAAGTATATCTCAGAATTGTGGACCATTGTCGCAGAGAACTCGACTCCCAGCTTCTGCGAGATGCCGAAGACTTCGGGAACCTCTCTGTAGTTCTCCTGCTGTATGGTCATCGCGAGCCGAAGGTCCGATAGGCCTTCGGCCTTCAGGCCCTCGAGAGTGGCAATCGCTTTGTCGAATAATCCCTTCACGCCTCTGATTTGGTCATGAGTTGCAGAGAGACCATCGATCGAAACACCGACGCCCACGCGAGGGTGGAAGGCCCGGATCCTTCTGATCTGGTCAACGATCGCATCGGTCATGCTACCATTTGTCGAGAATACAATTCGTACACCTGGGATTCTCCTGTGAATCACTTGAACGATCTCAACCAGATCATCCCTCAGAAAAGGCTCTCCCCCCGTTATGTTGATCGTGTCAAGGGTGGTCGGCAGCTTCGCGTACTCGGAAGGAGGCGTTTCCTTCGCATTCTCGGTCTTCCAGATGTTGCACATGGAACATCTCGAGTTGCACCTGTAGGTGACAGCGATGAAGGCCTCCTTCTGCTTCATCGGTCATCGCAGCGAAAAAGGTCTATATATCTCTTCTGGGGTTCTTATTGAAGCCAGATATCGGTGTCGAGAAGGAGCCCTGCAAATCACTGCGTACAGATCAATGAAAGGTTCGGGGAAGCAATTTGAGAATCCTCATGCTGACTTCTGAATTCCTGCCAGTGCGCGGAGGTATAGGCAACTATGTAGTAGAACTAGCCAAGCGAATCCCAACCGATCACGAAGTTCACGTTGTGGCTCCCAACACGAAGGACACAATCGCAGGGGCAAGCGAGTCAGATGAAGTTGGTGCCTCTCTCTTCCCATCCAATGTGCACATACACCGCCATGGTAAGAGTGGGAACAGGTTCTTGAACAGTCTAGCCTTTCGGATCAGTTGTCCGGGCATCATCAGGGCCATGGTTGCCAAGATTGACATTGATATTATCCACACTCAGAGCCAGATGCCGGATTACTTTGTATCACCAAGAGGGTTGAAGACACCTATTGTAACAACAGTTCACACCACTGTCGAGGGGCACAACAGGACTCTGCGAAGCCCTCAGATCGACAGCAAGGACATGAACAGATCTGAGAGACTAGTGCTCTTTGGCGGACCACTCCTCATCGCAATGGAAAGGAGGTACTACACCAACGAGAGGCACTACATCTCCGTGTCAGAATGGGGCAGACGAAACCTTGTAGATGAGAAGCGAGTCGATCCAGAGAGAACCAGGACGATCCATATTGGGGTTGACACGACGCGATTCAGTCCTGACAAGAAAGAAGATGCAAAAGAGCTCCTCTGCAATATTACCAG
>Ga0315268_10007958_pt1 | contig 11101 bp, 9 predicted proteins | sample C1_top_MG_FD_204535 | JGI IMG/M metagenome (GOLD analysis project Ga0315268, IMG submission 204535) | Sediment microbial communities from Yellowstone Lake, YNP, Wyoming, USA - C1_top | ecosystem: Environmental > Aquatic > Freshwater > Lake > Sediment | place: USA: Wyoming | collected 2017-08-01 | reverse complement strand
ATTCATGAGGTTAAACGAACCTGAAAACGTACGAAAAGCATTATCCAAACCGCCCCTTAAGCTTCCCTTAAGAATCGTAAGGGCGAAACCCAGATTCATGAAGGCACTTGACGGAATCGAGAATGCTGAAGAGAAAAGAAAAGCCTTCAGAGAAACGATCTACAACATACTGGGAGAGAATGCGAGAAGAGAAAAATGCAGATACCTGGTTCAAGGAACGATTGCTCCAGACTGGATTGAAACGAAGGGTGGGATAAAGACTCAACACAACGTCCTAGAACAGTTGGGAATAAGGACGCTTGAAAAGTACGGTTTCACGTTAATAGAACCATTAGCCTCTCTGTACAAGGATCAAGTTAGACAGGTAGCCAGATACCTGAACGTAGGCACGCAATTCTCTGAACGTCAACCCTTCCCCGGACCAGGTCTCGTCGTCAGATGCGTTGGAAAGATCGATTCGAAAAAACTCCATGCCCTTAAGACCGCCACGGAGATCGTTGAGAAAAAACTTGGAGATCATCACCCTCAACAGTACTTTGCTGTTGTTCTGGAGAATCGATTCGAAGATAGCTCATTGAGCAAAGATATTCAAGAATTGACAGCTAGTTCTCTATCCCCGAAACCGGACGAGGTTAATGTTAGAATCTTCCGAGACAAGGCAACAGGCGTAAAGGGAGACGAAAGAGTCTACGGCAAGGTCGCGGGAATAGGCGTCTCAAAGACAAATAGGAAAAGGTTCGGTGAAGACGTTACAAAACTCGTTGAGCTTGAGGGACGGATAACGTCGACGTTCCCTGAACTTGTCCGAGCCCTCTATCTGATCGGGGAACAGGCAAAAGGTTCCAGGTACTCTTTGGTGATCCGAGCCATTAATACGAGAGACTTTATGACAGCAGATGTTACACCCGTGCCATGGAACGTCTTGAACACGTTAGGAAATACGCTTCTCAGAAAGGTGTCAGGCGCATCATCTGTTTACTATGATATTACACCGAAGCCTCCAGCAACGGTAGAGTTCGAGTAGAATGAAATGAAAAAAGGAGATGAGAAGCTTTGACTCTAGTTGTGCCCGTTGTAAATGTTCGTGGACAATATAACCACCTGATCGCTCGGATGTTCCAAGAGCTGGGAGCAAAGAGTGAGCTAATTCCCATGGAGACGACTATTGAAGATCTACAGAGAATGAAAGCTGACGCCCTAGCTGCAGGAGGAGGACCTCAAAGGATTCGAGAAGCCCTCAAAGCAGGCACCTTGGGAAATCTTCCAGTACTCTTCAAACAGGTTACGATCCCTCTTCTATGCATCTGCGTCACACATCAACTGTTAGCTGAAATCTATGGAGGAGAATCTGGAGCTGCGTCTGCCCCAGAATTTGGCCCCATAGAGGTAACCGTAGACAGAGAAGACCAGATACTCTCCGGAATGGGACCAACATTCATTGCTTGGGGATCACATAATGACGAAGTTACCAAGCTGCCACCTAGCTTTGTCAGATTAGCACATTCTGAAAACTGCAAGGTTCAAGCTATGAAACATGAAAACAAAGAGGTATATGGCCTCCAGTTTCACCCCGAGGTCTCACACACAGTAAACGGGAGACTCGTCTTCCGAAATTTCTTGGACATAATGAAGAGGTAACATAAGGGCCAAGGTTTGAAAGGCTTTTTATAGTAATAATCGTCCTACACAGATCCCTCAACCAATTTGGGTAGCTCTTGCCAATGAAGTGGAGTGCCCACATTGTAGCGAAGAGTTCCAATCCCTAACCCAATCCCACATAACTAGAGTATAGGAGAAGCCAATATGCCGATCGAGAAAAGGAAAGCAACAGTTACAATCCTATTAGCCATCTTCGGAATTATCATCGAATGGTTCTACGTAAACTACATGCTTAACCGTGGATTGGAAGACAAGACTGTGAAACTGACAATCGTCCAAAGTAGCCTTCCGTTGGTTATCCTGCCAGCCCTAGGTGCCTTTTTCGTCCTTATAGCATCCTGGGATTACGCCACTGGAAAGACCTTGCCTATCAGAGGTGGACCGGAAACGAAGGGACGAGAAATATCGTTGTGGCTTGGAGCTGCAAAGGCTGCTTCGCTTGTTATAGCTGTATTCGTTACAGCATTGTTTCTTCCATATGCACTTTGGTCAAGTTGGTTCTGGAGTTTTCTAGGTCGATTTTCAGGTTTGACACCCCTATATGAGAACACGGTTGGAATATGGCAGATGAACGCTTTGTGGAAGTATGTAGCATCCCAGAATGTCTCAGCCCTCTTCACAGCTATAATAGCCGTCGTCTATGGTCATAGACCTTCACCGATGAGAAAAATAAAGTAGCAAAAGATATCTGAGCGGAAATTCCTCTCGTATGTTCCAGAAGGACTCCTACGTCACGCTATCCTAAGATGAGATTCTCAATGTCGGACAAATGTGTCCTATGCGAAAAGTCACGTATGTCCTCTTCCGAATTCTGCGGTTTCCACACAGAAATAGATGGAATGATCAAGCGGTCGTACAGACTCTGGTCCGAAGCCTACAATGAAAGACTATCTAATGCCGAGTTTCTCAGAAGAATTCTGAGCCTTTCCGATACGGGTGAAGAAGCGAAGCGAGTCGCAAGTCATTTACTATCAAAGGAGACTGAATCCCTGAATGTCGACTACGCTTCTGATCTGTGAGAAACCCGACGCTGCAAAACGAGTCGCTGAGGCTTTGAGCGACGAAAAGCCTGACCGTTTACTGAAGCATGGGATGCCATATTACGACATATCACATGGCAAGGAGAGGCTGATCGTCTGCCCGGCGCTAGGCCACTTGTACACCGTATCCGCGAAGGCCGAGACGAAGAGAAGTTCCTATCCGATTTGGGACTTTGCGTGGAAACCTAGGCATAAGGTGGAGCGTGGGCAGAAGAGGCTTGAACTCTGGATTCAAGCTATAAACGAGTTATCAGGGCAAGCGGACAAATTCGTAAACGGATGCGATTACGATCTTGAAGGTTCATTGATCGGTTATATGATCCTGAAGTACGCATGTGAAGGTGCGGAATCGAAAGCCAAGAGGATGAAGTTTAGCACTCTGACGAGAAATGATTTACGTTCAGCGTACTCGAACCTGGCGCCAAACCTTGACTTCAACCTAGCCTATGCTGGAATGTGTAGGCATGAGGTCGATTGGCTTTATGGAATAAACCTTTCACGTGCACTTACAACGTCCGCCAACAAGTACGGTGGCGGATACGTTACACTGAGCACAGGTAGAGTTCAAGGTCCGACACTTAGGTCTCTTGTTGAGCGGGAGAAAGAGATTCAAAAATTTGTTCCCCAACCATACTGGACGATCGACGCCAAAGTTAAGATCGATGACAAAGAAGTTTCAGCTGAGTATCAGAGCCAGAAACTCCAGAATATGGAATTAGCGAAACATGTTGTAGATGATTGCCTCGGAAAGACTGGGGTCGTAACTGATCTTAAGACGACTGAGATTCAACTGGCGCCGCCACATCCATTTGATCTCTCAACTCTACAATCTGAGGCTTATCGGGTGTTCGGCATTTCACCCCGCGAGAGTCTATCCATCGCTGAAAGGCTTTACCTCGACGCGCTCATCTCTTACCCGCGGACATCAAGCCAGAGACTACCCCCCAGCATAGGATACCTAGAGATCTTCAACGGCTTAGCAAAGTCCACGCTCTATAACGAGAAATGTCGAAGACTGTTAAGCTCGCCTACCCTGCGACCGTTCGAAGGAGAGAAAACCGATCCAGCACATCCGGCAGTGTACCCGACCGGAACAGTACCAGGGAGAACGCTGGATAAGAGAGTACAAAGAATCTTCGATCTCATAATCAAACGGTTCATGGCAACATTTGCCCAAGCCGCAACAAGAAGAAGCGAACGAGCTACAATAACCCTTCAAAATCACACATTCTACATCCGAGGATCCAGAATCTCAAAAGCCGGCTGGATCGATTTCTACACTCCTTACGCAAAGTTCGAAGAGACCGAACTTCCCCCCATACATGTGGGAAAAGAAGTTTTGTTTCAAAAGGTCACCGCCAACGAAAGATTCACTCAGCCGCCTCCCAGATACAATTCCAGCAGCCTACTTCGTCTTATGGAAGAGCAGGAAATAGGGACAAAAGCAACTCGCGCCGAGATTGTTGACACCCTCTATAAGAGAGGTTACATCAGAGAAGAACGGATGATAGCCTCAACTCTTGCATTCGACGTTATCGAGCTGATGCTAAGGTATTGCCCAAGAATTGTTGACGTTGGCTTCACGAAAGAACTTGAGGGGAAGATGCGAAAGATTGATGTGGGAGAAATTAGGAGAGAAGATGTGGTTCAGGAAGCATCAGAGACTCTGAAGCCAGCCATCGAAGAACTGAAGACAAACGAGTTAGAAATCGCGAAGGTACTGGGCCGGTCAACCAGACTGGCCGCACTCTCTGAAAGAACACTTACAAGTCCATGTCCAATCTGCGGATCAAAACTATACATTCAGAAAAGTAGAACAACTGGAAAAAGGTTTATCACATGTTCACGTACCCAGCTGCCCGAATGCAAGTTCACACTTCCATTGCCACAACTTGGAAAGCTCATCCTCCTTAACAAGAATTGCCCAAAATGTGGGTTCCAGATGGTTCGGACATGGAGTCGAGGCAGAAGACCATTCATTTCATGTTCGAGATGCTACGCCACAAAGGTTCAGAAGCCTGATCAGAAGAACGTATTTATGGACGTGCATGATAACCGCAAGGAAACTCAACCAAGCTTGTAATACACTAGAGAAAGGATGGATTCATAACTAGAGTGGGTTGCGGTGATGGCCATATCTGCGAAACTCTTGACAGCTTTTGGATGGGCTGTCATTGTGCAAGCTATTTTTCTAGTGTTCACGCTTGTTAGACTCTTCACTGCAAAGCAGGTGAGATATAGTCTCAGTGATCTCATCAATCCAAAATTCTACCTGGATCATCCAATCTTCATCGTGCTAGTGGTAATCGCTCCTTTAGTTTTCATAGGCGATCTCATGGTTCTCTCTTCAATTCAATCGATGGGACTTGAAAGACTCGGCGTACAGTCCATAGCAATCTTTCAATCCATTACGGTGATATTCAACTTAGTCCAATTCTTGGTGGTGAGTCTAGCTTTCAGATCTGAAAGGTTTGACGCTACAGATTGGATTCTGCTTGGCTGTTGGGCAGGCCTCATTCTGCTCGGTTCATTAATTGCTTTCGTGTTAATCGATAAGTGGAGTGCTGTTGGAATCGTTCAGACTTCTAGCAGCAACGCACAACGCTAAGATCATCTCCTACATTTTTGTAAACTATTCATGGATGAAAGTCAACCTGAGGATTGAGATTATGTATCCGCTGGCGACTGGGTTGTCGCTTGCACAGGAAACCGTTCTAGCCGTTGCGGCAATTGTCACAGGCTTGATTGGGATTTTCGCGATAGACATATGGATTATCAATATGCTATTCCTCAGGCTTGGAAAACCGATCGCTACTTCACCATCAATAAATGAGTGGCCAAGAATCTCTATTCATTTGCCACTGTACAATGAGGAGAAAGTCGCTTCCCGATTGATCGAAGCCTGTCTGGCGTTTGATTATCCAAGAGAGAACCTAGAGATAATCGTGATTGATGACTCTACAGACGGTACAACAGAGATTGTGAGAACCTATGAGGAAAGATATCCTGATAGAATAAAACTCATTCACAGGACTGCGAGAATTGGCTTCAAAGGTGGAGCTCTGAGCGAAGCCCTCAAGAGAACTAAAGCCGACTTCATAGCAATCTTCGATGCTGATAATGTGCCCCCAAAGAACTTTCTAAAGGCTATGCTGCCTAAACTTATTTCGGATCCTCATCTAGCTTTTGTTGAGGCTAGAAGGAGCCACATAGACGGCGACTCATCGTGGATACTCAGAGGTATGTCTCTTGGACTGGACATCTACGCCTTTGTGGACCAGCGAGTTCGTTCATCAGCCGGTCTGCTGGCACATTTTGGCGGTTCAGGCGGCATCTTTAGGCGACAGGCCATAGAGGAAGTTGGAGGATGGAACGGCGACACGCTTGCGGAGGATCTAGATCTCTCCGTAAGGCTGCAACTGGCCGGATGGAGGTACCTGTACGATCCAACGATAACTAGCCTAGGAGAGATACCTAGAACTTTTGCCACTCTAAAAGGACAACAAAATCGGTGGGCAAAAGGCTACAGTCAATGCTTCAGAAAATACTTCAGTTCAATCGTAAAAAGTAAGAGATTGTCCGCCTTCCAAAAAGTCGAAGCTTTGGTTCATCTCGGAATGTATCTTGTCTTTCCCATCACATTGATTGGAACGATTAACGCGATCATCCAATACCTTGTCTTCCCGCTACCAACGCTCTTCTTTGGACTTTGGGCTGTCCCCAAAGCATTGTTCGCTTATGGAATGTCGCTGGTGATCTCCGCCGCACCCTTGGCATCAACTCTACTAACGATACGCGAGAAGGGGGACCGAAAATATCGAAGGATCCTCTGGCTCGTCTATCTTACGCTTATTCTGTACGGGCTTCTCTTATCCAACACGCGCACGGTTATTGAAGGACTCATTGGCAAGAAATCGGCATTCTTCAGAACTCCAAAGGGTGGCGTCCAGCCTCGTGCGAAGTAAACTTCTTCGAGCTAAGCAAACCCACCCGAGAATCTCGTCTTAAGCGACGTATAAAGAAAGTCAACCATGTCTCTCCGAGACAACTTCGATTTTCCTGCGCGTCTATCTGCAAAAACTATTGGTACAACTCCAACTTTGAATCCACGTTTTACAGCTCTAGCTGTAACCTCAAGCTGGAACGCGTAGCTGCTCGACCTGATACTTTCAAGATCCAAGTTGTTAATCATCGTCTTGCGATAAGCTCTATACCCTGAAGTTAGATCCGAGACCTTTATTCCGGCGATGTAGCGGGCCACGAAGTTCGCGCCACCTGAGACGAGTTTTCGTCTTCTGTTCCAACCTATGACGTCTCCGCCTGGGATCTTCCTAGACCCTATCACCAGATCGAATCCTTCCAGCATCTTCTTTATGAAGTCAGGTATGTATCGTGGATCGTGGCTGAAGTCAGCGTCCATTGTAATTATTATGTCACCACGTGCGATTCCTAAACCCTCTTTTAAGGCTCCGCCGAGGCCTTTGCTCTTCTGCTTGAATACCTCGACTCCCGCAGCTCGCACCCTTTCGGCTGTATCATCATCCGACTTATCGATTACGACTATCTCGAATGCCTCGTTCGACTGAGTAAGTATCTCGCGGATCTTGGCTATGAGTTTGTCAACCTCAGGCTCGTTTCGTGTAGGTAGAACAATCGAGATCATGTGCTGGGTCATCAGACACACGTGAAACGCAAGTTCAGTCTTGGGTCGAATTGGTGATTACTTGAATTCTCTTCTTCTGTCCACGACCAAGAGAAATGCGATTATCGTTAGAATAAGGTAGGCTATCAGGGAGATGTGAAAGACCGTGCTCTCCCAATCCGGGTAGAAACCCACGACGCTCACTGAGTAGTAGAGTGTGACAATAGATAGCATCAACATAACTGGGAACAGGGCTACAGAGATCCATAACGCCCATTTTTTCAGAAGTAGAATTCCAACGCCGGATAAAATCGAAAGAATTCCTATGATGTATAATGGATACAGGGAAGGGTCGTAGAGCACTGGAAAGGCCAGCATATAGATCCCTAAGATAATGTAGAATATTGCGGCAACTCGCAAACCAGTTGGACCTTGCATATTCCTCATCCTACACAATGGACGCCCAAGTTAGTTTACTTGCAACTTTAAAGCTTTAGGCCTGAGTAACGACTCTGTTAACTTAGATGGATCTTTTGCAGAGCCGTCCCTACGTGTTCCACTGGAAACGCACATAAAAATAATGTGTATCATACCCAAAAAAAGTTCAGATTTTTGAACCAAAATATAATGGTCGGGTTCTCGCGTCCAGCAATAATTATGCTCTGGCGGCCTGCCCAATACAGATAGCTCTCCAGCCCATATTCTCAACGATTCTCACAGGCACGGCTCTCTGCGGACCTTGGAACAGACCATGGAAAATCTTGTTTTCTAGAGTAACTGCAAGCCCCTCTTAGCATGGGCCAAAGACCACCATAGTGAAAGCCAACCTCTACTGATACGGACATACCGCGTACAACAATAAAGAGGCAGAGTCTTCACGTGCTTAACTAGGTTAACCAGACCTGATCAAACGAATGCGAGAGGATTCATCCCTTAAGTTAACAGAACCTGAGTAACCTAGGATTTATTTATCTACTTTGGTAGCGTTCTACAGGATCCAATCACCATCTTAATCAGTGTGTGAGATATTGTCGGTCGGTTCCAACTTGACCTTTCACGTCTCTGCACCTGCACCATTCTCTGGAGTCTCGAAGTCTTTCGAAGCTTCCCGGTACGTGGTAATAGGCGTGCCGTACGACATGACTAGTTCATATCGCTCAGGTTCGAGGTTTGGACCTGCGGCGTTGAGAGAAGCATCATTGAACATTGAAACCTACAGCATCAGATCAGACATTGACCTTGAAGATATTGGAATGGCTGATCTTGGAGACGTACATGTAGTGTCAAACCCAAGCGATATAGTGGAAAGGGTTAGACTCGTTGTAAAGGATGTTGTCGAAGCGGGAAAAGTTCCGATACTGCTTGGGGGCGAACACCTGATCACATTGGGCGCTATGAAAGCGTTCCCAAACGATATTGCCATGATCAATTTCGACGCTCATCTAGACCTCAGAGAGACATACATGGGTGAAGAGTACTCTCACGCGACATTCATGAGAAAAGTGGCCGGGATACTTCCACCCAGCAACATATTCTATGTGGGTACGAGAGCAATATCGAAAGATGAACTTGAGTTTTCGAAAAAACAAGGATTAGCTTACATGGATGTCAGAGAACTTCGGAAGTTAGGCTCCAATCAAGCTGCTGATAGCTTGAAGTCGAAACTGGCAGGTTTTAGAAGAATCTATCTCACGGTTGATGTGGACGTTTTCGACCCTGCGTATGCTCCAGCCGTAGGTAACCCTGAGGCGGATGGCCTAACACCTGACATGGTATTGACGTTGATAAGTCAGGTATGTGATGGCCGAATTGTAGGACTGGACCTTGTCGAGGTAACTCCACACTACGACACGGGCATCACGGCAGCTTTGGGAGCAAGGGTTATCTTCGAGGCTGTGTGCGCAATCGAAAAGTCGAGAAGAGTCGTCAGAACCTAAAGTCAATAGGCGTCTCGAATCAATGTGGCCATAAAGTATCCGTTGCACGCATTCACGTCTGGGTAAAGCCGTATGCACTGGCTTAGACCACGCATAGCCGGTTCTCCGATCTGGGGTTCTACCTGTATCAATCTGAATCTGGGGTCGAGTTTCAGAAACGTCTCTATTACGCCTTCATTCTCTTCCAGCGAAATGCTACAAGTCGAATAGATCAATCGGCCTCCAAGCTTAACCCGTTCACCACACCTTTGCAGCATCTCCAATTGAATCTGAGAGAACCTCCTGAAATCTGACAGTCTGGTCGTCCATTTGCCAGACGGAGTCTTCGCAAAGGTGCCGCTATTACTGCAAGGCGGATCCAGTATGACAAGGTCAGCGTCAACGTTTACGGGAAGAGGTTGACGCGCATCCGCGAGGATCGGATGAGCTATCTTCACGTTCATTCGTTCCATCTCCTTTCTCCAGAAGCTCATCCTACTTTCCGAGATGTCGAACGAGTAGATTCTTCCTCGATTGCGCATAAATTCAGCAAGGAAACTTGTCTTGGTTCCAGGAGCCGCACAAACGTCAAAAACAACGTCGCCAGGTTTTGGTTTCGCGGCCAGCACTGTTAAGCAACTTGATTTGTCTTGAACTTGAATCTCCCCTCCGCTTGCAGCCTCTGAGCCTAAAAGTGGACCATGCGAACGCAATACTCTGTATACATGCTTCATACCCTGAACTTTCTTGAACGCTATATCCGTTCGCTTCATCTTCTCGACTATCTTGGACTCATTTTCAACCAGCGTATTGACACGAATATAGGTCGGAGGGGGTGACATATCCCCCTTGAGAATCTCTATCGCCCTCTTTCTTCCGAAAGTTCTTACGCAGTACGTGACGAACCATTCGGCATGAAAGGTTTCCAGCGCGATCGTTTCGGTATCGGAGGTACCAGCCAAAGCTTCATCCGGTCGGAATCCGAGTAGTCTTCCAAATGTCAGCTCTAACGGTGCTAGTTCCTGCCAACCCAGTAGTTTCCTTCCAGCACGAAGTAGAGCCAAACTCTCTTCCCAGCTTGCACCTCTAATCAGGGTCCAATACGTGTAGATTTGTGCGAAGCTGCGCGGCCCAGCCTTCAACGTCTTGTAGGTGAGTGAAGGATCCGCATAAGCGAGTAGTTTGTCAAGCAGATTCCGTCTACGTGTAGACTCAAGCACGAGCCGATGAGAGAGCCTTAAGGACTGTGAGTCTCTCACATCCAACTGATTCGACGATCTGAGGATAGCTTGTCGCTCGTTAAGTCCTTCAACCTCAATCCAACTGAGCGCCTCAACCGCGACAGCCAGCCCCTTTGATAATGACAAAGATTATGCCACCCTAGTTTCTTTAGCATATGTGGACTGAAATTGTCTCTAACCCCTTTTATAGAGATCGCAAGAGCCCTTCCACTTAAACCCCCCACGAATTTGGAATAACTCTTATGAAAGCATGCAACAAACCCTCTTTGGGGAACCAAGTGAGTCGGAAGCTCGAAGATTTCTTCAATGCCCGTCCGATTGAAAAACCTGCACTACCCAGTGAGGAGAAGACAAGCGACCTTAGTTTTCCCCCAAATGTTCCCAAAGATCTCCCTGAATCCCATATAGTGGGCATAGGTTATGATGGTGAGAGACATCAAGCATTCCTGAAACTCTACGAATCGAAACAGCGCCGCATATTCTTCTGGTATGACGACACGGGTCACAAGCCGTACTGCTTAGCTCAAGGACCTATCCACACCTTGGAAACTAATGAATCGATAATGAAGCATCCAGGCTTTGAAAGGCTAGAACAAGTAAGAA
>Ga0315268_10007957_pt1 | contig 11102 bp, 6 predicted proteins | sample C1_top_MG_FD_204535 | JGI IMG/M metagenome (GOLD analysis project Ga0315268, IMG submission 204535) | Sediment microbial communities from Yellowstone Lake, YNP, Wyoming, USA - C1_top | ecosystem: Environmental > Aquatic > Freshwater > Lake > Sediment | place: USA: Wyoming | collected 2017-08-01 | reverse complement strand
CGTACATCCCTGCAAGGCCGAGTTTATTGCTGCGTGGTAAATCGTCAATCTTCTCTTTAAGTTGAAACCCCTTACCATTATCGGCGATGGATACTTTTACTTTGCTCTTTCCGAACTCTACATTGACCTCGACCTGGGATGCCTGAGCATGCCTTGCGGTATTCCTCAAAGCCTCACGAACTATGCGGAATATAGCTAACTCTGCCTTCGCGGGCAAGCGGCGCTCATCTCCGGATACTTTGATATTTGATTTCAGCCCGTACGCATTCTCAAACTCGCTGAGCATTGACTTCATTGCTGCCAGCAGGCCAGAATCCTCAAGCAGAGGCGTTCGAAGTTCTTGGCTGAAGCGACGTATGCTCTGAAGAGCAACGTCAACCTGGTCGCGCAAGTCCTTGAGGAGTGCATCGCCAGCGGACATATGTGAGTATGACCTACTTCGGAGGAAGCTGTCCATCTGGCTGGCGAGGGCATTGAGGGCCTGCGCTGTACCCTCATCTAGCTCGCGGGCGATGCGCTCTCGTTCTTCCTCATGGGCGATGGTTAGCTGCTCGATATAGAAGCGCAGGTTATCTTGCATCTTTCTCTCATTGGTTATGTCTCTGGCGATGTGCTGGTAGCCGGTGATTTTGCCATCAGCTGTAACCAAATTGGTGGTAATCTTCAGGACCGCTTTTGTACCATCCTTTTTGATAATCCATATCTCGTATGGCTGCTCCACGGCCTTTTTTTCAAACAGGCTTCGCCTGACTTTCCCCGCCAGGTCGAGGCTCTCTTCAGCAAGCAGCATTCCCATATTCGTCTTCAGCAGTTCTTCTCTAGTGTATCCAGTCAGCTCTTCAGTTGCCTTGTTAGCAGCGATGATGTTGCCTGCGAGGTCGTGCACCCACATGGCGTCGCTGGCTTGCTCGAAAAGTTCCCTATAGTTGCTTCGCGCAACGCTCAGTTGTTGCGCTATCTGACGCTCCTTTTCATAGAGGCGTGCGTTGGCGATTGCATTGGCTATCTGGCTGCCGATGGCGGTGAGCAGGTTGACGTCCTCAGGGAGGAAATCACGCGGACGGCGCTGCGCTATCCAGATAGTGCCCACGACACGTCCCTGGAAGTTCATAGGGACTATCATTTCGCTTACCAGCTTCATGTCCTTAACCGCCTTTGCGCTTGTTGTGGGGTCTACGGTGACATCCTTTACTATCAGAGGCTCGCCCGTCTTGGCTACCCTGCCATTGAAGCCCTCGCCAACCTTGCCTTTTCGCACTTCCTGGGCAAATTTCTCCGATACCCCTTCGTAAGCCATAAGCACCAATTCTTGGGTGTCTTCCTGTAGAGAGTATATCAAGCCCACCTCTGCCTCCATTATCTCCACCACAATATCGACAGCTTTCTGGAGCACCTTCTCCAGCTCCAGAGATTCAGCGAGAACTGTAGAGATTTTGTTGAGCTTGGTGAACTTTTCCTCCTCGCTGCTCGCCTTCTGGAAGTAGTGTTGAAGCTGCTTGTGGGCTTCCTCCAGTTCGGTTAACGCTTTCTGATATTTTTCTCTTTCCTTGACTTGCTTGCCAAGCACCATAGCCACAAAGACTCCTGCCAAGGCTACAGCGATTGTCTCGAGAAGAGCATCTCCCAGGGCGGGCGAGAGAAGAAACACTCTGGGGAGCATGATGACCAGTGATATGCCGCACACGATGAGGCCCCATGGCATCCCGAAGATGAAGGAGGCGTAAACAATAGGAATCAAAAGGAGGACGCGGTCCAGAGCGTGTCGGGTGAGGCCGAAGTGTTCGCTCGGCGGCAAAGTGCTTGGTATGCCTATCTGCTCGGCGTAATGCATGAGGCTCACGAAAACCAGGATAGCCAGGATAATCCAGAAATGGGGGTTACGAATTTTGTCCAAGACTAACTCCCCAGCGATTTGAGATGTTCCGAGATTTCTATCCAGGCATATTATAATGGTCTTCGGCGGCGCGTACAATTCTTGACAATAAATGTTCGGGAGAGTAGCCTGTTTTACGGGGAATTTGTGCTGTGAAAACGTTGATATTGGGGATAGGCAATACCATCCTGACCGACGACGGTGTGGGCTGCGCGGTGGCCCGCCGGCTCCAAAAGAGACTGCGGAGGAGGTCTGATATAACTGTGAAAGAGACCTCGCTGTCCGGGCTGAGCCTGCTTGAGGAGATGGCGGGGTATGAGCGGCTCATCATTATCGATTCCATCCAGACCAAGGGCAGTAAACCCGGCGCCATTTACAAGTTATCTCCCAGCGATTTCAAGATAGGGCACATGGCTATCATCCATGATATGGGGCTGTTCAGTGCCCTTGAGTTGGGGCGGAAGCTGGGCATGGAGATGCCGTGTGAGGTCGTTATCTACGCCATCGAGGCAAAGGATATAACAACCTTCTCTGAGGAATGCACCCCTGAGGTGAAGAAAGCAATCCCGAAGGCGGTTGGGAGGGTGTTGAGGGAGATAGGGTAGATTGGAGCCTGTGCTACGATGCATGGTTACGGGAGCGCCCTTGCCGTGCGGGAAAGACGCCCCTACGGATTTTACGGGATTTTACGTTCGTTTATTGGTTAAATCTAGTCTGTGTGTACTTCGTCTAACACTTCGCCGGTGTGGCTGAGTAGCTCTATGGACAGGGGCATGTGACCCAGGGCGTGGGTGGCACAGGAAAGACAAGGGTCGTAGCAGCGGATGGCCACCTCCACTCGGTTGAGCATGCCCTCAGTGAGCTTGTCGGCTTTAACGTAGTCTCTAGCTACCAGATAGACGGCGCGATTCATCGCCAGGTTGTTGTTCTGTGTCGCAACGATGATGTTGGCCTTCTTGATGGTGCCAGCGGAATCCACCCAGAAGTGATGGAACAAAGTGCCCCGAGGCGCTTCGAGGACGCCTACACCCTCTTCGTTGTATTTCGATGAAGATGTTCTCAGCTCTGTGCCGCAGATTTCGTCCTTCTGAAGTAGCTCTTTTACCCGTTCAGCGGCATAGAGGCCTTCTATAAGCCTTGCGTAATGGAAGAATAGTGAGCCTTCCACCATGCCACCGTTGCCTAGTTTCTTGAACTCCTCGAACTCTTTGCTAGCCAGCGGTGTGGTGATGCCATCGGCTACATTGAGACGAGCCAGTGGGCCAACGCGGTACATGCCGCCGGGATAGCCCATCTTCTTGTAGCAGGGGAACTTCATATATGACCAGTCTTCCACCCGCTCTTCGATGATAGAGAGGTAATCCTTACCAGGTACCTGGTCTTCCAGAACGAAGCCCTTGGCATCCAGTAATCTCATCTTGCCATCGTAGAGTTCCAGATTGCCCTTGGCATCGACCAAGCCGAGGTAAGCCGAGGGGAAGCTGGCGAAGTTGGCCATTAGGTCTTGGTTCTTGGCTGCGATGTCCTTAATTATGCTCAGGCCCAACTGGTAGATGGCGATAACATCCCCGATTTTGCTGAGGAGCCCGTCCCTGGCCTTGGGCGAAAGAGCCGTGTTAACGCCACCCGGGATGGCGAAGTTTGGATGAATTCTCTTGGAGCCCAGAGTCTCTATGATGGACTGTCCATAGGCTCTGCACCGTACAGCCTTTTTAGCAAGCTCAGGATTGGCCCCGATGAGCCCGATGACGTTTCTGATGGCTGGATCGGCATCCATGCCGAAGATGAAATCGGGGCTGGCGAGATGGAAGAAGTGGAGGGCGTGGGACTGTATGAACTGGCCCATATGCATCAGTTCACGCAGCAGCTTGGCTGTCGGAGGTATTTCCACTCCAAGTATAGCATCCCCGGCCTTGGCCGAGGCCAAATGATGGCTCACTGGACAGATGCCGCAAGCGCGCTGTGTGATGAGGGGCATCTCCCAGATGACACGGCCCTCGCAGAATTTCTCAAACCCGCGCATTTGCAGGACATTGAAATGAGCCCTGGCTATATTGCCCTTTTCATCCAGATGCAGAGTGACCTTGCCGTGTCCCTCTATGCGGGTGAGCGGTTTTATCTCTATGGTCTTGCCTTCAGCCATTTCAGTACCTCCTCAACTAGTCGAAGCGCATCATGTCACTGGGCAACACCGGGATGCGGCCCTTAAGAAGCTCGCTCAGGGCGTACTTGATATCACTGGCTCGCGGCGGGCATCCTGGAACGAAGCAATCCACCTTGACTACGGCGTTGACGGGCACTGCCTTATCCAGAATAGCTGGTATCTCGCGCGAGAAGGGTATCTTTCCATCTTTCACGCTTTCGCACTCGATGTAGGCGCGCCGCAGCACAGCCTCTTTGGGGAAGGCATTGCGCATCGAGGGTACGCCACCGAAGCAGGCACAGTCGCCCAGCACGAGGAGAATTTTGCACTTTGCCCGGAGCTCCTTAGCCTCCTCCTCTTGCTCTGTAGTCCCGATAGCCCCGGTGATGAGGCCGACATCTACCTCTGGGAACTCCTTGATATCTGTTATCGGGCTTCTGGTGAATTCCACAGCCTGAGCTAAGTCGATAATAAATTCATCAACGTCCAGCAAGGACATTTCACAGCCAGCGCAGGCATCAAGCCAGGAAGTAGCCAGTTTCACCTTTGGCATAGCAGCAACCTCCGTTTAGCAAGGTATCTTACTTAAGTCTCTTAGCCAGTTTGTTGAGTACTTCGCTGTCATCTTTGACGCCTGATGGCGGCTCCAGCACCTTCTGAGAATGTCCGACCTTGCCATCAAGCGAGATGTACTCGCCACTTCGCTCTGCCCAGATGGGGGAGGGGAATACCACATCGGCGCAATCGGTCAACGGGGAGCGGTAACTTGCCTGAACCACCAGGAACTCGGCCTGGTCGGCCTGGGCTACCCAGTCGCCCATTTCGAAGGCATCGTCGCTTATCAGCACATAGACCAGCCTGGGCTTGGCTTTAGCCATACCGTTTGTGTTGGCAATGCCGAGTTCCCACGCTCCCCGGCTGTTGCCCTTAGGCTTGAGCGAGATGACTTTCAAGCCGTCTTTGCTTGCCAGTTTGGCTAGGTCGAGCAAGCGAGCAACAGTCTTGGGATTCTTATTGAGAATACCGTCACCGTAGATGACCACCAGTTTCTTGGCGTTGCTCAGCATGGCTGCGGCCTGTCGAATTGCATCCTTGTCGAGTCCAGTGGTCTGAGTCGCCTTAGCCAGTGAGGCAAATCTCATGGTCTTTTCAGTGCCTTTCGTTTTCTTGGCTATCAGACCTCCCAGGACCCCGAAAAGGGTGTCATCGCTACCATCGTTAGGGCGCAGGTGAATATCAGCGCGGAAGCCAAAGGTATTGGGACGAGAGTCTATGACTATGAGATTAGCCTTGTGTCGGGCTCTGGCACGGAGTATATAGCAGCCAGCTACAGGGTGACTCTCGAGCGGGTTGGAGCCGACCACGAGCACACAATCAGCATCTAGGATAACATCCAAGGAACTTTCGATTGCCAGCCCCTTTCCGTTCTGGGAAGAGGCATCGATGCCCTTTGCTATAACTCTGAAGCTGCTGCCGTCGAGTGTGTCAATATAGCTGGTGCCCACGGCATTGCGCATCAATTTGGCGAACGCTTCCAGTGTTTCGTTGGGACACAGGCTGGAGGCAAAACCAGCTATGCTGTTGGCCCCGTAGCGGCCCTTATAATCATTGATTTTATCTGCGACCAGCTTCCAGGCCTCATCCCAGGGCGCGGGTTCGAGGTCACCCTTCTTGTTTCGGATAAGCGGGGTGGTTACTCTGGGTGTCTCATTGAAGACCTGCTTGAAGCGCCCCTTATCGCAGAGCTGTCCCTTGAGCTGGGTGAGGTTGGCTCCATCGATGCGCACTATGTTGTTATCCTTGACCAGGACGTCTATCTCACAGCCTACGCCGCAGAGGCTGCACAGGCTGCGGATGACCTTACCCTCACTGGTTCTACCTCGGTAGGCACTGACCTTGCTGAAAATAGCGCCCGTGGGGCAGGCCTGTAAACAAGCTCCGCAGGAAATACAGGAGGATTGCCCCAGAGGCTGGTTCAGGTCAGCGACTACCAGGGTGCGCCAACCGCGTCTGCCGAAATCAAGGGTGTGGTTCCCTACTATCTCGCTACATACACGCACGCAGCGGCCGCAGAGTATGCAGCGGTTATGGTCGATAACCATGAACTCGTTTAGGGTATCTGTAGGCAGTGAAGGGAAGGTATAAGGATATCGAGCATGGTCCATCTGGTAACGATAGGCCAGTGCCTGTAGTTCGCAATCTCCACTTGCTGCGCAGAAGAAGCAGAAGTGGTTGCGCTCCGTAAACATGAGCTCCAGGATGAGGCGGCGATACTTTTCCAGGTTCGGGGTATGGGTTTTGACCACAAGCCCATCGCGCGCTGGATAGGTGCAGGCTGGGTTGATCCGGCGCTCGCCTTCTATCTCCACCACGCATAGTCGGCAAGCGCCAACATTGGATAGCCCCTCAAGGAAACACAGTGTGGGGACATAGATTTCATTGGCACGGCAGACATCGAGAACAGTGTCTCCCTCTTTGCCTTTCACCTGCTTCCCGTTGATAGTGAGGGTAATCTCTTTCTTCTCGCTCATCGGTTTACTCCTCCCCTCCTACTTCAAGGTCGCAGCGCAGGCAGCGGGAGGCCTCCTCCCTGGCCTCACCTGGCCTGAAGGCCAGTACAATCTCCTTGAAGGATGCTTTTCGCTCCCTGATATCGATGTGGGCAGGTTTAAGTCTGGCCCTTTCCTTGACCTCCTCTTCGGTAGGAGCTACTTTAGGAACTTCTACAGGTTCATAGCCGTCTCTCTCAATGAATGGGGAGAGTGGCTTGCCCTGTAAGTATCTCTTGATGGATGTAGCTGCTCGCTGTCCGGCAGCCACTGCCCAGATGACGGTTTTCGGCCCGGTGACAGCATCGCCACCGGCGAAAACGCCAGGCTTGTCGGTGGCTAGGGTGCGCGGGTCTGCTGTGATAGTGCCACCCTTGCCCACCTTGACGCCATCCTTTATGAACGATGTATCGGGTCGCTGTCCAATAGCTTCGATTACTGTGTCAACTGCTATGGTGTACTCTGAGCCAGCCAGAGGGCTGGGGGTGCGTCGTCCACTGGAATCGAAGCCCTTTAGCTCCATGCGGACGCACTCCAGACCGGTCACTTTTCCGTTCTGGCTGAGCACCCGGTTGGGGGCGGTGAGACAGTCGATATGTATGCCTTCCTGTTCGGCTGCCTCAATCTCTTCATCGATAGCGGGCATATCTCTACGCTCCCTGCGGTAGAGAATATGCATTTCCTCTGCGCCCTGTCTCAGGGCTGCTCGGGCAGCATCTATGGCAGAGTTGCCGCCGCCAACGACTGCCACTCTCTTTCCTACTTCGGGCTTCTTACCCAGGTTCACCTCTTTAAGGAACTCGATGGCATCGTAGACTCCCTGGACATCCTCGCCTGGTATGCCCATCTTATCGCCCTTGTGAGCGCCACAAGAGATGAAGACTGCCTTATAGCCCTCTTTGAACAGGCTGTCTACGTCGTTTACCTTGGTGTTAAGCTTTAGTTCCACGCCGAGCTTCAGGATGTTATCTATCTCAGCCTGGAGTATCCTCTTGGGCAAACGGTACTCAGGTATGGCTACAGCCATCATGCCGCCAGCTACGGGCAGGGCCTCAAAAACGGTTACATGGTAGCCCTCTCGGGCTAGCTCGTAGGCAGCGGTAAGACCTGCAGGGCCAGCGCCTATGATGGCTACGCGCTCGGGTTTTCTGGGCTTAACGGGAGGCATAAATTCAACGCCGTGCTCATAAGCATAGTCGGCAGCCATGCGTTTCAGGTCTCTGATGGATACTGGCTCGTCAACCTGAGCACGGCGGCATTTGACCTCACAGGGATGGTCGCAGACACGGCCTACCGACATGGGGAAGGGCAGCCGCTGCCTGATTAGCTTGTAAGCATCTGCGTATTTGCCTTCTTTAATTAAGGCTATATAGCCCGGGCAATCCAGTTCCACAGGGCAGGTATGTTGACAGGGCGCCTTGAACAGAGGCTGACATACTGCTGCGGGACAGCGTTTGTCGATGATATGGGCTTCGTACTCACTGCGGAAGTGTCTCAGGGTGCTGAGCACTGGGTTGGGGGCGGTCTGTCCCAAGCCGCAGAGTGAGGCAGAGCCTACCATCTCCGCCAGTTCGTTTAGAATAGCGAGGTCCTCCATGGTGCCTTTGCCCTGAGTTATCTTGTTCAGTATCTCAAGCATTTTAGGGATGCCTGCACGGCAGGGGGTACACTTTCCACATGACTCGTCACGGGTGAACTGCAGGAAGAACTTAGCCACGTCCACCATGCAGTTATTTTCATCCATTACGATGAGGCCGCCTGAGCCCATGATAGCTCCCAGTGCCGTGACGGCCTCATAATCTACAGGCGTGTTTAAGTGTTCTATCGGGATGCAGCCTCCCGATGGGCCACCAATCTGTACAGCCTTGAATTTCTTGCCGTCGGGTATGCCGCCACCGATGTCGAACACTATCTGCCCCAGAGGAGTGCTCAGCGGCACCTCGATGAGCCCTGTGTTATTTATCTTGCCTACCAGGCAGAAGGTCTTGGTGCCCTTGCATCTTTCGGAGCCTACATTAGAGAACCATTCGGCACCTTTATGTATGATTTGAGGCACGTTTGACCAGGTCTCCACGTTATTTAGCGTGGTGGGCTTGTCCAGGAGCCCCTTATTGGCAGGGAAGGGGGGACGCTGGCGTGGATTGCCACGTTTGCCTTCGATAGAGGCCAGCAGGGCTGTCTCCTCACCGCAGACGAAAGCGCCAGCACCTGGGAAAACAGTCAGGTCGAATTCGAAATCTGTGCCCAGGATATTTTTGCCCAGAAGACCGTATTGACGCGCCTGGTCTATGGCGTGGTTCAGTGTTTGAATAGCTAACGGGTATTCTGCACGGACATAAGCAAAGCCGCGGCGCACATTGCCGATGGCGTAAGCTCCGATGGCCATGCCCTCTATGATGGAATGGGGGTTACCCTCGAGAACGGCTCGGTTCATGTAAGCGCCGGGGTCGCCCTCGTCTCCATTGCAAACGACAAACTTTTCATCGCCAACTGCGCGGCGTACGAAGGTCCATTTAGTGCCGGTGGGGAATCCAGCGCCGCCACGCCCTCGAAGACCTGATTTGGTTATTTCGTCGATAACTTCCTGGGGCTGCATTTTCGAGAGCGCCTTGGCCAGAGCCTGATAGCCATCCCTCGCGATGTACTCTTCGATGCTCCGAGGGTCCATATCCTGGTTGTGCATAATCCGGATGTTCTGGAGTTTGAAGGTAGGTGACTCCAAATCCAGTAACCACTCTTTAATGGGTTCACCTTTGATGAGATGCTTCTCTACTATCGTAGGTACCTGCTCTGGGGTCAGGTTGGCATAAATCACCCTTCCCTTCTGAGGGTGGATGATAGTGACCACAGGCTCGCGCTCGCATGGCCCTATACAGGCAGCCTCTGTCATAACTACGTTGGTTAGCTTGCGTTCTTCTATCTCCTTGGCGAAAGCTTCTTGAACAAGCTTGGCACCACCGGAGATGCCGCAAGTGCCCAGATGAACCTTGACCTCTATCTTCTTGGCTCGTTCGGCCAGTTTCTTCTGGGCTGCTGCTTTCAATTTATTAAGGTCCTCGACCGATGATAGCCGCTTCGCCATGTTTCCTCCTAAGCGTAAGAGCTCAAGATCTCCTTCATCTTCGTAGGGGTCATCCGGCGAAAGACTTTGTCCTCAATGGCCACCACGGGGGCGAGGCCGCAGCACCCCAGACATCTCACCATTTCCAGTGAGAAACGGCCGTCTTTGGTAGTCTCGCCGGGGTCAATGCCCAGCTCCTTTTGCAGAGTGTTCAAAATCCTTTCGCCACCCCTGACATAACAGCAGGTTCCCATACATACTGAGACGACGTACTTGCCTCTGGGAACCATGGTGAAGAACGAATAGAAGGTAGTGACACCATATACTGTACTAAGGGAAACCCTCATGTCTCGGGCAATGGTCTGCAAGACTGGCACTGGAAGATAGCCTATCAATCCCTGTGCCTGCTGCAAGACAGGGATGAGAGCCCCGGCCTGTCCTTTGGTTTCCTCAATCGTTTTTTCAATCTGTTGGAAGATGGCACCTGCTATACCTCGTCCCCCTGGCGCAGGGGTTAACAATTTTGTCTGGGGTTTATCCATATTCAAACCTCCCCTATTTTTGGCGTAAAGAATTAGAGCCCAACCATATTAAAAGTGCATTGAACCCTTAGCGGCTCTCACCCTTGGTCGCAATCGGGTAGATTCCGGCTGATCCTCCTTATTACCTCTTTATTGCTATTGTAAATCACTATCTCTAGCGGCATCTGGCCAGGCAGAGTATGTGTAGCGCAAGCCATGCACGGATCATAGGCGCGGAATGCCATCTCAACCATGTTCAAAAGGCCCTCGCTGGCGGCCTTACCCTTTTGAATCAAAGCCTGGGCTGCCTTCTTAATCGACATCTGCATAGCAGGGTAGTTGTGCGCTGTAGCTACAATCAGATTTGCTTTGGTGATAATGCCGTTCTTGTCTGTCTGGTAGTGGTGGTACAAAGTGCCCCGGGGCGCCTCGACTACACCTACGCCTTCATCCGGTGTAGCGGTGGGTATGGTGCGCACCTTGGGGTCGGTTATCTCTTTGTCCTGACAGAGTTCAAGCAGTCTCTCCGAGGCATACATAAGCTCTACGAGCCTGGCCCAGTGGAAGGCCAATGTGGCATGAGCTGGCTTGCCTCCAAGCGTCTTGTACATTTTATCGTACTCGGCCTGAGCCAGCGGGGTTGCCATTCCATCGGCTGCATTGAGCCTTGCCAGTGGGCTGACTCTGTAGATGCCACTTTCCTTGCCCTCGGTAAATCCTTTCCAGCCTACTTTCTTTAAGAAGGGGAACTTCAAGTAGGACCAGGGCTCAGTGTGTTCGGCTACGTACTCAAGATATTGAGACGGTTTGAATTTGGCAACCTCTTTGCCGTCGGGGTCAACGACGCGGATATCGCCATCGTAGAAGTTGACCATGTTCTTGCTATCGACCAGGCCCATGTAGTAGCTCTTCATAGTGTAGATGTTACCTGTAATTAGATTAAGGTATTCTTTAT
>Ga0315268_10007956_pt1 | contig 11103 bp, 6 predicted proteins | sample C1_top_MG_FD_204535 | JGI IMG/M metagenome (GOLD analysis project Ga0315268, IMG submission 204535) | Sediment microbial communities from Yellowstone Lake, YNP, Wyoming, USA - C1_top | ecosystem: Environmental > Aquatic > Freshwater > Lake > Sediment | place: USA: Wyoming | collected 2017-08-01 | reverse complement strand
CAACACCTGTCGTATAGCCGCTGCTCTTCAACACCCCTTTGAGAGCCTGGTAGACCTCGCTCCCCCAGCGCAAGGCTTCACGGAAAGAAGGCGCGCCGACCGGAGCGATCATAAACTCCTGTAAGTCGGTCCCCTGCCAGTTGGCGTGCACACCGCCATTGAGGATGTTGAACATCGGCACCGGAAGAAGCTTGGCAGTCACGCCACCCAGGTAGCGGTAGAGCGGCAGTCCAACTTCATCTGCTGCGGCACGCGCCACCGCCAGGCTGACTCCCAGGATTGCATTCGCGCCTAAATTGCTTTTGTTGGGAGTGCCATCCAATTGGAGCATGGCTTTATCAACTGCGGATTGATCCAAAGCATCCAGGCCCGTGATTGCCGAGGCTATCCCTTTGTTCACGTGTTCCACGGCTTGGAGAACCCCCTTTCCTCCGTAGCGGGCTTTGTCGCCGTCGCGTAGCTCCAACGCTTCATGGATGCCGGTCGATGCTCCGGATGGCACGGCGGCCCGGCCAAATGCGCCACTCTCCAGGCTGACATCGACCTCGACCGTTGGGTTGCCACGCGAATCCAGAATTTCTCGTGCCTGTACAGTATCAATGCTGGTCATTTTTTATTCCTCCTGAAATCACTTGTAATTTATCTTTCACCGAAGGATTCCTTCTTCGATATTTCCTGCGGTAAGTCTTATGTTAACAACTGGCTCAATTCAAAGGCCATTTTAGAAAGACGGTCAAGGATAGGATCAATCACAGCGGCGGTTTCTGGTTTGACTTCTCCATAACCTTTCAACCTGTCTGAGCGACCATCCACCAGATCGGCCCAGCTCACGCTCATCTCTGCTACGATGATCTGGTCCAGGAATTCTTCTTTGGGCGTTATTCCAAGTAGCTGAACGAAACTGGCAAGTTCCTGAAGGGCCTGGGCAACGATCTCCCGGCCATGTTGGCGTTGTGAGATATCCAATTGCATTCTGCGATAATATAAGATGCCAACTTCCTCCCCATTTTCGAGCAGATGATCGACCCATCGGAGAGCTTTCTCAAACCCGAGTAGAGTGGCATACAGGTATCTCAGTTGGTCTGGGGTGAGTACGACAGGCATATATTCAGTCATGGATATCTCACGGTCAGGTCCTAAAACCTGACAAAAAAGCCTCTGCCTGCGATCTATATCGTGGACAGAGGCTATCAGCCATTCTGGCAGTTCGGTTACAACCTAGCGAGCCTCATCGCTTGGACAATTATACTCAATATGGGTATAATCGACAATATAAGATGAATTATAAGGTTCGGCGATGAGGCTCGCCTTAAACGTCGTTTTGACTGATGGCTTCTACTGGTCATTGAGCAGTAGAAGCCATTTTCTTGTTATTAAGGGAAGGCCTATATGGCGTCGATGAGAATGGCAAGTGGTTTTGCGACTCGCCCGTATTCCTTGGATGCTATCGATCAATTACCTGAAACGTTGTTGATGATGGCCAGTAAATCTTTGCCGAAAGATCAATGGGTAGAGGGAATTTTTGTCGTCCCTCCCGATCCAGGTTCTCCCTGGCGATTAATGCCGCCGCAAGCCTTAGTCTTCACCCGCCAGGGTGTTTTGTATATTTCTGAGCCCGAGAAAAAGGATCGGGTGGGAACCGCGCTCTGGATTTCGTCTGACGATATCTTCAAGATCAAACTGAGTCTGATCTTGTTATATGGAAAGCTGGAAATTTGGGGAAATCAAGACGCTCAGGTTTCAAAGCTCGAAATAGAATACAACACCGTGGCACATCACCTGCTTGCGCCCATTCTGCGGCAGTTGATCCGGAAAACCTGGCAGAAAAATTCAAGAAATACGGCCAACCACCCGCAAGACGCTTCTTTCGGCATGTTTGAATATATCTCCTACAGTTTCTACAACGGGTTAACCATCGAGGCCATCCAACCCGATGAGAAAGTGCTGGGCTATGTTTATCAACCTGAGATTCGTAAGCCATTGCTGAAAGTGTTTTATCGGAAGGTGTTTCCTCAATTCGTATTAGCTCTGACTGACCGGCAATTAATCCTTCTGCAACAAGATTTGAAGTTCAAAACCCACCACGAATGGATTTTCACTTTCATTCCCCTGTACCGTGTTCAACCTCTGGACCTGGAAGCGTTTGAAGAATGGATGAAATTAACCATCCACCTCCTTCCAGAATCTATCCAACAAAAACTAGAGATCCTGTTGGATGCTCAGAATGCGGAGAAATGGAACCACACCTGGAAGGGCGTGTTTGGAACCTGATCATGCCCAATCATTTTTGGAAAAAGGGTGAAACGATCCTTCAGGATTGTGGCTCTAGGAACCATGGCGAGCATCCATCATGAATACAAGAACGATTTGGGTTTACAGTCCATAGGTACGCCTCATGAAGAAGGAACAGATCAGGGAAAAATTCCCGGCATGTCCTACATTCTTCTGATAGATCATTAATCCGATTCTAATGTGCAGCGCCTAAGATAGGGTTGTTATGAACCGCAATGATCTAGGGCGCGGCCACCTGCTGGTCTGGATGGGCTTTGCGCGGCTTGCGCCCGTGAATTTATCTTCAGGAGGTAGAACATGAACCTCGATCGTTTTACACAAAAAGCACAGGAGGCCATTCTGCAATCTCAGCAGTTGGCCCAGGATTTGAACCACCAGGCCATCGAACCGGCCCATCTCTTGCTGGCACTTCTGCAGCAGGAGGAGGGCATCGTCCCCGCCATCGTCACCCGGGTGGCGGGTAGCGTGCTGGCCCTGCGCCAGGAGCTGCGCCAGGAGCTGGAGAAACGCCCCAAGGTCTATGGCCCCGGCGCCCAGGTGGTGCTCTCGCAGGCCGTCTCAGAGGTCTTCAGCGCGGCCGAGCGTTACGCCAAGGGCATGCAGGATGAATTTATCTCCACCGAGCACATCCTGTTGGCTCTCACCGAGAGCCTGGAAGGCAAGCGCCTGGCGCAGTTCGGGCTGACCAAAGATGCCATCCTCAAGGCCCTGATGGAGGTGCGCGGCGATCAGCGCGTTACCAGCCAGAACCCCGAGGATACCTACCAGGCCCTGGAAAAATATGGCCGCGACCTGACCGCCGCCGCCCGCCAGGGCAAGCTTGACCCGGTCATCGGGCGGGATGAGGAGATTCGTCGCCTGGTGCAGATCCTCTCGCGGCGCACCAAGAACAACCCGGCCCTGATCGGTGACCCAGGCGTGGGCAAGACCGCCATCGTCGAGGGGCTGGCGCAGCGCATTGTCAACGGCGATGTGCCCGAGGGCCTCAAGAACAAGCGCCTGGTGCAGCTCGATATGGGCGCCCTGATCGCCGGGGCCAAGTACCGCGGCGAGTTTGAGGAGCGCCTGAAGGCCGTGCTCAAGGAGATCACCTCGGCGGCTGGCAAGGTCATCCTGTTCGTGGATGAGATGCACACCGTGGTGGGGGCCGGGGCAGCCGAAGGGGCGATGGACGCCGGCAACATGCTCAAGCCGATGCTGGCGCGCGGCGAGCTGCACATGATCGGCGCCACCACAGTCGATGAATACCGCAAGCACGTCGAGAAAGACCCGGCCCTGGAGCGGCGCTTCCAGCCGGTTCTGGTGGAGGAGCCCTCAGTTGAAGATACCATCAGCATCCTGCGTGGGCTCAAGCAGCGCTACGAGGTGCATCATGGGGTGCGCATCACCGATGCTGCCGTGATCGCCGCCGCCACGCTCTCCAGCCGCTACATCACCGACCGCCACCTGCCGGATAAGGCCATCGACCTGATCGATGAAGCCGCCGCCCGGCTGCGCACCGAGATCGATTCCAAGCCGCAGCAATTGGACCAGGTGGACCGCCAGATCATGCAGCTGGAGATCGAGCGCCAGGCGCTGCAGAAGGAGAAGGACAAGGCCTCGCGCGAGCGCCTGGAGAAGCTTGAAAAAGAGCTGGCCGATGCCCGCGAGCAGGCCACCCGCCTGAATGTGCGCTGGCAGACCGAGAAGGAGGCCATCGCCAGCCTGCGTGGGATCAAGGAGCAGATCGACCAGGCCCAGCTGGAGATGGAGCGGGCCGAGCGCCAATCCAACCTGGAAAAAGCTGCCCGCCTGCGCTATGGCGAGCTGCCTGCGCTCCACAAACGCATGGAGGAGTCAGAGAAGCAACTGAAGAGCATCCAGGCGGAGGGGGCACTGCTCAAGGAAGAGGTGGATGCCGAGGAGATCGCCGAGGTGGTCAGCCGCTGGACGGGCATCCCGGTGGCGCGCCTGGTGGAAGGCGAGGTGCAGAAGCTGCTGCACATGGAGGAGCGGCTGCGTCAGCGTGTGGTCGGGCAGGAGGATGCCCTCAGGGCCGTTTCCAACGCCGTGCGGCGAGCCCGCTCCGGGCTGCAGGACCCCAACCGTCCGGTCGGCTCGTTCATCTTCCTCGGCCCGACAGGGGTGGGCAAGACCGAGCTGGCGCGGGCGCTGGCGGAGTTCCTCTTCGATGACGAGCGCGCCATGGTGCGCATTGACATGAGCGAGTACCAGGAGAAGCACACCGTCTCGCGGCTGATCGGTGCGCCCCCCGGCTACGTGGGTTACGAGGAGGGCGGGCAACTGACCGAGGCGGTCCGTCGCCGCCCGTATAGCGTGGTGCTGTTCGACGAGATCGAGAAGGCCCACAACGAGGTGTTCAACGTGCTGCTGCAACTGCTCGATGATGGCCGCCTGACCGATGGGCAGGGCCGCACGGTCGATTTCCGCAACACGCTGGTGATCATGACCAGCAACCTGGGCAGCGAGCTGTGGCGCACGCAGGAAAACGGCTCCGAGTCCTACCGCGCCATGCGCGATACCCTCACTGGCATCCTGCAGGCGCATTTCCGCCCGGAGTTCTTGAACCGCATTGACGAGATCGTGATCTTCCACCCGTTGGAACGCCATCACCTGGCGGAGATTGTCGCCATCCAGCTCCAGCGGGTGCAAGCCCTGCTGGAGGGGCGCGGCTTCCACCTGGAGGTGACGCCCGAAGCGGCTGAATACCTGGCCGAAGTCGGTTACGACCCGGATTTCGGCGCCCGGCCGCTCAAGCGCGCCATCCAGCGCGAGCTGCAGGACCCGCTGGCGCTGCGCCTGCTGGCGGGCGATTTCCAGCCCGGCGAGACCATCCAGGTGCGGCGCGGGGAGGAAGGGTTGGAGTTCACCCCACTGCTTGTGGGTGAGGTAGTGGAAGAATAAAAGTGCTTTCTTTCAGGTGTATAATTTTATTGGATGAAGACCTTGCTTGAGCTGAAAGAAATCTTGCGCGAACAGGAACCCTACCTGGCAGAAAAGTATGGGGTTCAAGTCATTGGTGTTTTTGGTTCCTATGTCCGCAATGAGCAAAGACCCGATAGCGATCTCGACATCTTGATCGAGCTGGACCGGCCACCTAAGGTCAGCCTGATTGGATTGGTCGAATTGGAAGAGTATCTGGGTGATGTGCTGGGTGTCCGAGTGGACCTCGCCATCAGGAAAAACCTGAAGAAACGCATTGGCGAGCGCATCCTGCGCGAGGTAGTCCCGGTATGAATCGGGAATTCCTGGATTCTGTAGAAGATATCCTTGATGCGATGGAAAAGGCCGAAATCCTGCTCAAGGGAGTCCGGTATGAAAGATTCGAGGCGGATTTCCGCATCAATTATGCAGTGGTCAGGGCTTTAGAGATCATTGGCGAGGCCAGCAAACGACTGCCAGACGAACTTCGAGCCAGATACCCTCAGGTTCCCTGGAAGGGTATGGCCGGAATGCGTGATCGCATCATTCATGGGTATGATAACGTGGATTATCAAATCATCTGGGATGTCGTTAAGAAAGATATTCCCAGGATCAAACCCCATATCCAGAAGATTCTTAGCGATTATAAAGAGTGAACTTCCATCTGATCTTCAATCCAGGGACAGTCTGGCAATCAGCCAGGCAGGGTGCGTCCACCGGACGCACCTTATTTTCAGGCAACCTCTAATAGCTCGGCCACCAGCTCGGTCGCCGTGCGCACGTAGCGCGGGCACTGGCTGGCGAAGACCCGCTCCCGGCGAGCCTGCTGAAGCTCCTGCGGGATGGAAAGGTCCAATCCCAGCAGCCCGCGGCAGAGCAGGGTGCGGTGTTGTTCCTGGAACTGGTGGGCCAGTTGCTGCACCTGGGCGTAGAGGCGGTCTTTAGCTGCCTGGTCGCTGGGGTCGAACCCCCCATAGCGCAGTCCCAGCGCCATGATCGCCCCGCTGATTGCTCCGCACACCTCGCCCAGCCGCCCGATTCCCCCGCCGAACGGAGCGGCGACCCGCAGCGCCAGCTCCTCCGGCAACCCCAACTGCGGTGCGAAAGCCACCAGCACCGACTGCGAGCAGGAATACCCCCGGTCGAAATAAGAGAGAGCAAGATCTATCGAGTCCATGATTCACCATTGTGTCTTTAATGATAACACAAGCTGGTAGTTCCACAGTTCACCGCCAAGGCGCGAAGTACGCCAAGCTCATTGCTCTCCTTCTCACTCCACGATCACCACGTCGCTGCCGCTGCGGCCAAACACCTCCGGCGAGTACATCTCCTCGGCCTTGGCCGGCGGCACCACAAACTGGCCGGGCGTGGTGGCGCGGGCGATGTAAGTGTACTGGTAGACCCCCTCCCACAGCAGGGAGGTGAAAGCCTCGGCTCGCTCATCGCGCAGGTTCTGGTGCTCAAACCAGCTCCACCACCACCAGCCGTAGCGCGGCTGGCTGCCAGGATCCTGCGGGGCGCCAGCCGAGACCGCCAGGGCCGGGTTGACGATCTCCAGCCCGGCGGGCAGCGGGTCGGTCAGGGCCACGTGGTAGCGGCGGTTGTCGGCCTCCATTGTCAGCCGGACGCGCACCCGGGCGCCCGCCTTGATGTGCCAGACACCGTTGGCATCCTGGGTGACATCCTTGGGATCATCCACCGCTTCGTAGACGCGCTGGACGACGAAGCCCATCTCGAGCGGCTTCAGCACCAGGTCGGTGGGGGCGTAGCGCAACCCCAGCCGGTAATACAGCCGTCCCGGGCCTTCCTTGCTCAGGATCAGGTCGCGCGTCTCGCCGCCCACCAGGTAAGACATGGGGATTTTCGTCTCGATCCGCTCGGTGGTGCGGCCGCGGAACTGGTGCTCGCCGGCATAGCCCTCCCCCAGCCAGATGCGTGCCACGAAATCCGGCTCCTGCGCCTCGTAGGTGTTGAAATAGCGGTCCAGCGCCAGCAGGACGAAGACGTTCTCCTGCGTGTTGCCCCAGCGCCCTCTGGTGCGGTGCGCCAGCAGCCCGTTGACCACCTTGGGGATCAGGTCATGCTCGGGGCTATCGAGGATCAGCGCCTCGAGCAGGATGGCATCTGTGCGGCGATCCGAGCTGAGCAGCAGGTAGGTCTGGTCATCGTAAGAGGTGGTGAAATTAGCCGCCCCAGCCGTCTCCACCACCCGGTTGTTCACCAGCCGGCGGATGGCCGAAAGCTGATCGGCGGCGGAGGGTTCATCCAGCAAGACCTGCCACAGCCAGCCGACCGCCTCCAGGTCGAGCTTTTCCAGCCCGGCCTCGTCGATCAGGCGCAGCGCCTTCTGCGGGTCGCGGTCACCCATCAGGTGGCGCACGTAGAGCGCGTAGGCGCTCAGGTTGTGGCGGGTGCGGGCGCTGTACCAGGCTGGGTAGTGATTCTCGATCTGGGTCAGGTATTCCAGGACGCTCTTCTGCATCCCTTCCGGCACCTCAAAGCCCTTATCTTTGGCGCGTTGCAGGGCGTGGGCCACGTGGATGGTGTTGAAGGGGATCGAATCCTGGCCGCGCCGCCAGTAGGGGAAGCCGCCATCGCCGTTCTGCAAGCCCTGCAGGCGGTTGATATCGCGGCTGACCGCTGCCTCCATCTCCTGCGCAGAGGGCAGACCCTCCGCCTGGAAGGCGGTCAGCACATCGCGCAGCGCCGCCACCCCCAGGATGCGCGAGGCCAGTTGCTCCGAGCATTCAAAAGGATAGGAAACCAGGTAGAGGACGGCATCGGTCAGCGCCTGCAGGGCGGTGGAGGAGGTGTTGATCTCCAGCCCGCCGTACTGCGGGAAAACCCCGCTCGGCGAGGAGACCGGCTGCACCACGTAGCCTTCATCGAGCACGCCGTAGGTGGCAAAGGCCTCGGTGGTGGCCGGGGTATAGACCGGCAGCTCCACCACGGCCGCATCGGCGTAGGACCCGGAGGCTGCCGCCACCTGGATGCGCGCCGTACCGGCCTTCTGGGCAGCCGCCGGGAAGCGCACCTCCACCCGGTCACGCGCCGGGACGGTCACCCGCTGGCCCTGGCTGCCCGTCAGCTCCAGGTTGCTGACGCGCACGGCCACGTCAACCTCCAGCGGCTGATCGGTCTGGTTCTGCAGGACCACCGGCAGCTCGAAGCGATCGCCGAAATTCAGGAAGCGCGGCGCCGAAGGCCGCACCATGAGCGGCAGGCGGGCGACCAGGTTGGATTCGCCCGTGCCGAACTGGCGCCCGCTGGCATCCACTGCCGCCACCATCACCCGGTAGCGGGTCAGGTTATCCGGCAGCTTGATCTTGACCTGCGCCGTGCCATCCGCCGCGGTGCGCACGGAGGGAGCAAAGGTCGCCAGCGGGTTGAAATCCAGCCGGATCCGGATGGGCTGTGGCTGGGGGGGTTCGCCGCCCTTGGCCTCGGCCGCCGGCGCCTCGGTGGGCGCAGCCGCCGGCATCGCAAACTCCATGGTAACACCCAGCGCCATTTCGCGCCTGCCAGCCTGGTCGCGAGCCTGTTGCGCCAGCGCCTGGGGATCGACCAGCAGGATGCTGGCACGCCCGTAGTAGCTGGCCAGCCCGGATGGGCGGTCGGAGTAGAAAATGGCCAGCGGGTCGGGCAATTGGTAGTTGGTGAGGGCCAGGATAGCCTCATCCACCACCACCACTGCCAGTTGGGCGCCGGAAACCGGCTTGCCGGAGGCATCCTTGAGCAGCAGGTTGAGGGTGGTCTCTCCACCCGGCTCCAGCTCGCTCTCGGCTGGCTTGACCTGCAACGCCAGTGTGCGTTGCAGGGGTGGGATGGGCAGGTTCAGCTCCCCGCGGGCGTAAGCCGGGCGCGCTGGGGCGCCGGGCACCAGCTCGCCCTGGGAATCGCGGCGCGGCGCCGAACCGGCCAGGTCCACCTGGACGACCAGGTTGGGGATGTACTGCTCCTCGATGGGCACGTCCAGGGAAAGGCTGCCTTCCTCGATGCGGAAGCGCCGCGTGTAGAGCATGCCGCTGCGGTTGACGGTCAATAACCCCTCAGCTGGGGTGAAGGGCGGCTGCACCAGGATGTGGGCCACGTCGCCCGGCTGGTAGGAATCTTTATCGGGGATCAGGGTGACCTGCTCCTGCTCCACCTTGCGCGCCGGCGGCCGCTGACCACCGCTCACCCAACGGGTGAACCGGCTCTGGTTCTTGCGGCCCTGTGAGTCGCTCACCACGGCGGTGATGCGGTAATCGCCGCCGATGGGGGTCTGGAACTGGCAGGTGACCGGCTTCTCATCCGAGCCGACCTGGCAGGTCTGCACATCCGCCTCCACCAGGCGCCAGTTGCTGCCCCGGTAGGTCCATTGCATGCGGGCAGCGCGCACCTCCACCGGGCGGTCGGCTACCGGCTTGCCATCCAGGTCGGTGACGATCACATCGATCTTGAGCGGCGTGCCTTTCTCGACGAAGTAGCTCGGGCTGCGGATGCCCACGTAGAGATCAGCCGGGTGCACCAGCAGGGTGGTGGTTGAAGTCCAGGCCTGGCGGTTGACGTCCATCACGGTGGCCTGGGCAATCACGCTGGTGGGATTGGGGCTGGCGTCTTTGGCAAAATCCAGCTTCAAGAAGTGCTCTCCGGCGGCATCCGTCTGGCCGGTGAAGGTCTCCACCCGCGTGCCGGTGCCCGGCTGTGGCTCGTAGTACCACCAGGGTTGCCAGGTGCCAAAGGTGAAATCCGGCCAGTTGGGCGGCGAATAGCTGCCCGGCGAGGAGGTCACCTGCCAGGTGACCTCGGCATTGGGCAGCGGCCCGCCGGCGTAATAGCTGGCCTTGACCGCCACCACGGCCTGGTCGCCGGCGAAGAACGGCCCGGGCGATTCGTTGCGCGCCTTCACCTCAAACTCGGGCCGGCGGAACTCCTGCACCTGGAAGGTGTGGTAGAACTCCAGGCCGTACATGCCGCCGGTGGCACCCTCGGCAGCCAGGTACAACTGGGTATCGCCCAGGTTCATCTTCTCTGGCAGGGTGAAGACGAAATCAAAGCCGCCCAGGGCGTTGACCTCGGCTCGCCCGTTGCCCAGCTCATTGCCCTGTGATTCGACGATGCGGTAGTTCACCGCGCTGACCGCTTTCCCCACCAGGCCCACGTCGCCATCCTGCTTGCCGCCGATGCGCCGCAGCCAGCCCTTGACGTGCACTTCCTCGCCGGGGCGGTACATCTGGCGGTCGTCGAACACATACCAGCGCAGCTCGTCACTGATGCTGGTGGGGCTCCAGGAAGAATCATCCCAGAAGTCAACCCCGCGCGGCAGCAGGGCCCGGTCGGCGCCCTTTTGCGCCACCAGGTACGTGGCGCCGCCCGGCACCGGGAAGCGCACCGTGCCATCCTCCCCGCTGATGGCTACCTGTCCGATGGAGGGGCCAGCTTCGATCTTGATTCCAGCCAGCGGGGCGCCGTCTTTGAGCGATGTGGCCCAGGCCACCATCTGGCTGTGATCCACATAGGCATCCAGGCCGATCTGGGTCACCTGCACCCAGGCCTGCACCGTGCGCCAGTACTCGTTGGGCTTGAATAGTCCCGCTGGCGGCTGGACAATGACGACGAAATGGCCGAAATCGCCATCCATCAGCGGGCCCAGGTCGATTCCCACCTCGCTGAGCGTGTCGGCCGGGGCGTTGACCGGCAGATATTTATTGAGCACCAGGCGTCCCGGCGGCTGGCCGGGTTTGTCTGTGCGCTGGTACTCCTGGAGGTAGTGCTTGAAGGCCGGCCAGTCGGAGGGCTGGACGGCATACACCTTGACCGCCAGGCGCGGGTAGTTCATGGCATAGACCGAGTAGATCGGCTTTTTGGAGCTCGGGTCGAGGGTCACGAAGGCCTGTCCGGCGCCCA
>Ga0315268_10007955_pt1 | contig 11104 bp, 8 predicted proteins | sample C1_top_MG_FD_204535 | JGI IMG/M metagenome (GOLD analysis project Ga0315268, IMG submission 204535) | Sediment microbial communities from Yellowstone Lake, YNP, Wyoming, USA - C1_top | ecosystem: Environmental > Aquatic > Freshwater > Lake > Sediment | place: USA: Wyoming | collected 2017-08-01 | reverse complement strand
TGACGTCGTGATGTTTTCGAATAGAGAAAGCCTTGCCATGTTTCCGAATGCTTACCCAGGAAAGGTCACATGAAGAAGAAAGGAAAGGTCGTGGTCTCGAAAGACGGTCCGTATCTTGTATCGGGTGCTTTGCCTTTGCGGAAGGAAATATCGGAGGTCGGTGAGGAGGGAGAGCCGGTGAGGTGGGTGGGGGGCAAGGAATATCCCGCGCAGGAATATTATTGCCTGTGCCGCTGCGGACAGTCGAAAAATAAACCATTCTGCGACGGCACTCATACCGAGGTGAACTTTGACGGCGCCGAAACGGCCACCAGAAAGCCCTATGCAGAGCAGGCAGAAACATTGAAGGGTCCTGGTGTTCATCTACAAGATGCGAAGCCGTTGTGCGCCAGAGCGCGTTTCTGCCATCCCAAAGGCGGCGTTTGGAATTTGACTTTGGAGTCCGGAGACCCGGAGAAGAAGAAATGGGCGATTCAAGAAGCGTGCAACTGTCCCTCAGGAAGATTAGTAGCGCACGACGCGAAGACAGAAGAACCGATCGAGCCCGAGTGTGAGCCTTCAGTCAACCTGGTCGAACATCCGCACGCAAAGATCAGCGGGCCTATTTGGGTGAAGGGAGGGGTGGAGGTCGAATCAGATGGTGGCGAGCCCTACGAGACAAGGAATCGAATGACGCTGTGCCGCTGCGGCGAGTCGCGCAATAAGCCTTTTTGCGACGGAAGCCACGAAAAGATCGGATTTGCTGATGGTGACGATTCGTTGAACCGGGGCAAAGAGGACCGGGCTAGTACCACTTCTGAATAGTGAAATCGTGCGTGTGATCATTGGTGATGCCCGTGGTGATCACGACCGGACCGGTTAAAGCTGCTGTCAACTGGGCCTGGGTCATGGCGAAAGAGTGCGAATGATACAAGGCCACCGAGGTTTGACGCGAAATTCCTCCAACCGGCGGAGTCTCCAGCTCGGACTTCTGGATCGTGATTGTGTGCGAATGCCCATTGACGACCGTTGACGTGAATACTTTGAAATCGGAGGTGTGAGGGGCCGCCGGATTGCTACTCTTGCTGCAAGACATTTGTAGGACTCCAAAGACAACCAGTAAGAGCGCGATGGCCAACACGCGTGTGCCTGACATCTTGAACATGAGACTCTCCTTTCTGTTGAGGAACATTGGCCTGTCAAAGCAACAACGCACGAATTATCTCGCAAAGAACAGGCTACGACTATTGTGTTCTTCTCCTTTTAGCTGATGGGATTCCGCCAGCAGTTCCCGCAAAACCCCTTGACCGTCGTTATGCCTGGTCTTACATTGAACGTGCTGTTCAATTAGTCTTTGTGCGGACCGAAATGCCCTCCCAAAGGCGGCCAAATGATCGGCAAGTCGATTTCACATTACAAGATCCTTGAGAAGCTCGGCGAAGGCGGGCTCGGGGTAGTCTATAAGGCCGAAGACGTCAAACTAAAGCGTCCTGTTGCCTTGAAATTTCTGGCACCCGTGCTGTCCAGAGACCCCGAGGCGAAAGAGCGCTTTGTCAACGAAGCGAGGGCAGCTTCGGCGCTGGACCATCCGAACATCTGCACTATTTATGAAATTGGTGAGACTGAAGACGGGCAGCTTTTCATTGCAATGGCTTTTTACGATGGCGAGTCGCTGAGGGAAAAGATCAAGAAAGGCTCGCTGGACATCGAAGAAGCAGTCGGTCTCGGCACGCAGATTGCCGAGGGGCTGTCTAAGGCTCACAGTAGGGGCATCGTCCACCGCGATATGAAACCTGCAAACGTCATGATCACAATTGAGGGAACGGCCAAGATCATCGACTTTGGGCTTGCAATGCTGGCCGGTCAAGCAAGATTGACCAAGACGGGCTCGACCAGTGGAACGGCTGCATACATGTCTCCTGAGCAAGCGCGTGGCGAGCACGTTGATAATCGAACTGATATCTGGTCGCTCGGCGTGGCGGTTTACGAGATGGTGACAGGACAGTTGCCGTTCAAGGCTGATTATGAAACCGCCCTCATATACTCCATATTGAACGATGCGCCGAAGCTGATGTCTTCTTTGCGCAGTGGAGTGCCTCGCGAGCTCGAGAGTGTAATTAAGAAAGCATTGGAGAAGAGCCCGGAAGGCCGTTACAAGAATATGGCGGAGTTTCGCGACAATTTGGGTGCCTTTGGCAAATCAAGAAAGACCGAGAAACGGCCGCCCCGGACAAGAGAGGGGAAGCAGCGAAAGAAGTCAATCGCAGTTCTTCCTTTCAGAAGCCTGAGTGACAGCAAAGAAGACGAGTACTTCAGCGACGGCACAACGGAGGACATAATCACCCAGCTTTCGAAAATAGGAGACCTCAGGGTCATCTCGCGCACGTCAATAATGAGATATAAGAACACCGACAAGGGCATTCCAGAGATAGGTCAGGAGCTTGGAGTGTCAACGATTCTGGAAGGAAGCGTGCGTCGTGCCGGGGAGCGCGTTCGGATAGTGGCGCAGCTTTTGGACGTGCGAACTGATGAGCACATGTGGGCGGAAACGTACGACCGTGAAATGAAGGATGTGTTTGCTATCCAGAGCGAGGTGGCGGAGAAGATAGCGAATGCACTGGGAGCGAAACTCTCTCGTGCCGAGAAGGAGAGGATAGAGAAGAAACCCACGGAAAACTTGGAGGCGTACAACTATTACCTCAAGGGGCGTTTCTATTGGAACAAGAGGCGAGCGGGCGATTTCGAGACGGCGATCGACTATTTCAAGAAGGCGATCGATGCAGATCCGACCTATGCTCTCGCATACGCGGGATTGGCCTCGACGTATGTGGTTTTGCCGGATCACACTAGTAGTTCGCCAAATGAGGTTATGCCGAAGGCAGAAGCTGCAGCAAAGAAGGCGCTCGAGCTCGATGCTTCTCTTGCAGAACCTCACGCTGTTCTCGGAATGATAAAGGCGGTGTTCGAATGGGATTTTGTCAGCGCAGAGAAAGAGTACAAGCTGGCGATCGAGCTTGACCCAAGCTATCCCACTGCCCATCACTGGTACTGCCTCCTTCTGGCTGATTCCGGCAGGATGGATGAGGCCTGGAAGGAGATCAACAAGGCGCTGGAGCTTGATCCGCTCTCGCTCATCATAAATGTGGTTGCAGGGGTGGGCTCGTACGTCGCGCGAAGATACGATGAGGCAGTGGAGAAGTTAAGGAAAACGCTGGAGCTGGACCCGAACTTCGTTCCTGCTCTCGTAAATCTCGGCCGGACGTATGTAGTGCAAGGCAAATTCGATGAGGCCGTCGCAGAGCTTGGAAGAGTGAAGGCAACCGCGGGAGAGACTCCACAGCTGCAGGCGTTGCTGGCAATGGCGCACGCGGGTGCAGGAAGGAAGAGTGACGCCGAAAAAATTCTCAGTGAATTGATTCAGTCACTTGATCAAGGACGCAGGGCTTCTTACGAAATCGCTCTTGTGTATTTGGGGTTAGGAGAGAAGAACCATTCCCTTGAATGGCTTGAGAAAGCAGGCAAGGAACAAGAACAGGGCTTCGCGGAGATAAGAACAGACCCTTTTTGGGACGAGTATCGTTCTGACCCCAGATTTATAGCTCTCGTGGAGAAGATTGGGAAATGGAAATGATTTGGCGAAAGATAGACTGGCGACGTGCTTTTAACTGGCGAAGTGTTCCATTGCGTGCTCTTCTGTTTGCTGCCGGATTCACCATCCTCATTTCCTCTGCCTCCACCGGCTCTGAGAGGGAGAAGCCGAAGCTTATCGAAGAGTTCTTGACAACGGAGCCGAGCTACGTCGAGCCCAAAGGCGAGGTCCAGGTGAGCTCTGCCTTTGACTATCGGAGACCCGCCGAAGATTGGAGGATCCCGCTTTCGATACAGTTTGGGATTACTGACCGAGTCGAGGCAGAGGTGGACGCGATCTACCTTTCGATCCCCGGTGACGGATCAACAAATCGCGGGCCCGGCGACATGGACCCGGGGCTCCACTATGCGCTCAGGCCGGACGTCGAGAAGGTGTCCCTTACTGTAGGAGTCGATGTTGGTCTTCCGACGGGCAACAAAGCCAAAGATCTGGGGAGCGGCCAGGTTGACGTCGAGCTGTTTGGAATCACAGGAATGAAGGTATGCCAAGGTGAGCTTCACGTTACCGGCGTGCTCGACGTCGGTGACAAGGTCGAGCCCGGCCTGGACATCGGATTGGCGTATCCCCTTGGCGGCCTCAGACTCACTCTCGAGACCAACGTGGTTGTGGACCCCGAAAGACCAGGAGAGCTAGCTGTGAGCCAAGACAAAGGCGAGAACGTGTGGGTGATTGTGACTCCAGGTCTCTTCCACCGCGCGAGTCCGGAAATCGAATACGGAATTGGAGTGCCTATTGGTCTCACCAGGAGCTCACCGGACTGGGGGCTCATAGGCCGCCTGACAATAGAGTTCGAGTTGTAGGGCCGGTATCGGAGAATGTCTTCAAATAGCCTCGATTCTCTGCCTCTTTCGATCCTCGTGGGAAACCCCAACGTAGGCAAGAGCGTCATCTTCGGCCTTCTCACGCGCAGATACGTTACTGTTTCCAACTATCCCGGAACGACAGTCGAAGTTGCCAGAGGGCTCGCGACCTTCGGGAAGAAGCGGAATGAACTTGTCGACACTCCCGGCGTAAACAGTCTCGTCCCTATGTCGGAAGACGAGAAGGTGACTCGGGATATTCTGCTGAATCCGGGAGTGCGGGCGGTGATACAGGTTGCAGATGCCAAGAATCTAAGGCGTTCACTCGTAATTACTCTTCAGCTCGCTGAGATGGACTTGCCCGTTGTTCTTGCTCTCAACATGTTCGACGAAGCAAAAAGCAGGGGCATCACGATAGACGTGGGTGCGCTGTCACAGCTCCTGGGCGCTGACGTGATTCCAACTGTCGCGACTCAAAAGCGGGGAATGGACCAACTGTCAAAGGCAGCCGCTTCTCCCCGAATTCCAAGCTACCGAGTAAGATATGCCGACCGAATTGAAGAAGCAGTGGCGAAGATAGAGAAACTTCTGCCGGAGACTCCGATTTCCAAGAGGGCGGTTGCTCTGATGGTCGTCTCCGGTGACTCAAGCATCTACGGTGAATCAAAAGCGTTCTCCAAAGTGGACAAGGCTCAAATAGCCGACATAGTGAGTCAGCTCGAGAAGGAATACGGAGAGCCGCTAGGCTACTTCATCAATCGGACAAGAATCTCCGTAGTTGACAGAATCTTAAACCAGGTGATGGCTTCCCGTGAAAGTTCCACACCCGACTGGGTCACAAGATTAGGAATGCTCTGTATGCACAGAATCTGGGGTTTGCCTTTTCTGGCCGTTGTTCTGTGGCTGATGTATGAGTTCATCGGCCGCTTTGGCGCCGGAACGTTGGTGAATCTCCTCGAAGGAAAGATCTTCGGGCATTACATTATTCCGTTTCTTGTCCGCCTCGCTGACAAGACGATTCCGTATGCATTTCTGAGGGACATGCTGGTGGGCAGATACGGAATCATCTCCATGGGCTTCACTTACTCCTTTGGAATAATACTTCCTGTCGTGGGGACCTTCTTTCTTGCCTTTGGAATTCTTGAGGACTCCGGGTATCTTCCCAGATTGGCCATCATGACGAACAGAATATTCAAGAGCATGGGTCTGAGCGGAAAGGCAGTTCTTCCGATAGTACTCGGCCTGGGCTGCGACACCATGGCCACGCTCACTGCACGCATCATGGAGACTCGGAAGGAAAGGATAATTGTCACGCTCCTCCTTGCTCTTGCCGTGCCGTGCTCCGCTCAGCTCGGAGTCATGCTCGGGCTGTTAGGCGGTTTGTCCGTGAAAGCCACGCTCATCTGGTGCGGCACTGTTCTGGGCGTAATGTTTCTGGCAGGAGCACTTGCTTCCAAGGTAGTCCCCGGCGACTGTTCTGATTTCCTGCTTGAGATTCCGCCGTTGAGAGTTCCACAACTCTCGAACATAATTACTAAAACAGGAGCGAGAATCGAGTGGTACTTCAAGGAGGCGGTGTGGCTTTTCATAGTAGGTACGGTGGTTCTCTTCCTCCTGGATAAGTCCGGCGGTCTCGTTCTCGTGGAGCGCGGGGCCTCACCGCTTGTAGTGAGGGTTCTCTCACTGCCTCCGGAGGCAACGGACGCTTTTATCATAGGATTCCTGAGGAGGGACTACGGAGCTGCAGGTCTATACATGCTTGCAAAGAATGGGGCCCTGGACCCCGTGCAGATTGTAGTGAGTGTCGTGACCATGACACTTTTCATTCCGTGTTTTGCAAATTTCCTCATGATAATAAAGGAGCGCGGGCTCAGAGTTGCGGTATTAATGGCGTCATTCATCTTCGTGTTTGCGTTCTTGATAGGATACGTTCTTAATGTGATATTGAGACACGCGCGCGTGCTTTGAGACAGAGACAACTTGCAGGCAATCATCCCTGATAGGCCACAATAGGAAATAGGAGAGATGATGGAAAGAGAGAGAATCGAGGAAATGCTCGAGCTGCTGTGGACCCTCAATGAAACGGGACACCAGGAGCTGAGTCTGGTCCTCGAGAAGAGCAAAGACCAGGATGCCAAGGCCGTTCTAAACGATCTCAGAGAACAGGGACTGATCGATGACGCGGACGGCAAGATAGTCCTGACCGAAAATGGCCAGGCAGAGGCCACTGAAATCGTACGTCGTTACAGACTGGCTGAAGCACTCCTTTCGCACGTACTCGATCTTGAAGACAACGAAGTCATGGACTCTGCGTGCAAATTTGAGCACATCTTGAGCCCGAAGGTTACGGAAAGCATCTGCACTTTTCTTGGCCATCCGCCGGTTTGTCCTCACGGAAAACCGATTCCGCGGGGAGAGTGCTGCCTGCGATCTGAAACAGAAATGAAGCCGTTCGTGACAAGTCTCACAGGCGTCGAGGTAGGCGCTCGCGTCTCGGTGGTGTTCATAAGTCCGATGCTCCATTCGACCCTCGATCGGCTCGCGGGTTTTGGTGTTGTTCCGGGAAGCGAAATGAGACTCCACCAGAAGAGTCCTTCTTACGTCGTGCAGGTGGGAGAGACGACCGTTGCCCTTGACGAGGACATTGCCGAGGGAATCTACGTGAAGAGAATATGAGCGGGACACGACCATGATCGGGAAGACCATTTCTCACTATCGGATCCTGGAGAAACTTGGCCAGGGCGGTATGGGAGTGGTCTATAAGGCCGAAGACACGAAGCTCAAGCGAACTGTCGCGCTCAAGTTTCTGCCGCAAGATCTGACGCGGAATCCAGATGCGAAGACGCGATTCATTCAGGAGGCGCAGGCAGCTTCGGCGTTGGACCATCCGAACGTATGCAACATCCATGAAATAGCGGAAACAGAGGACGATCAGATCTTTATCGCCATGGCGTGCTACGACGGGGAGACACTGAAGAATAAGATCGAACGGGGAGCGATGGCGGCCGGGGAAGCCATTCCAATTGCGATCCAGGTGGCCGAGGGCCTCGCCAAGGCGCACGGCAGGGGAATAATACATAGGGACATCAAGCCTGCGAACATCATGGTGACAGATGAGGGAGTAGCCAAGATCCTTGATTTCGGGCTAGCAAAGCTGGCAGGGCAGGCGCGGCTCACTAAAACCGCGTCAACAGTCGGGACAGTTGCCTACATGTCGCCGGAGCAGGTGGAGGGCGGAGAGGTAGACTGCCGCAGCGACATCTGGTCTCTGGGCGTCGTGCTTTACGAGATGGTTACTGGTAAGTTGCCGTTCAGGGGCGACTACGAGTCTGCAATGCTCTATTCCATAATGAACGACAGGCCCAAGCTTATGTCTTCTCTGCGCGGCGGCATTCCCCGAGAGCTCGAGCGCGTGGTGGAGAAGACTCTTTCAAAGAGGTTGGAGGAGCGCTATCAGAGCATGACCGATTTACTGAGCGATCTCAAAGCCTTGTCCGTGCGGGAATCAGATCGACTCGGGGCTCAAGGCCCGGCGCCGGGAGAGGAGATGGAGGCAAGGCGGCGGAAGAAGTCAATAGCGGTCCTTCCGTTCAGGAGCTTAAGCGAAAGTAAAGAAGACGAGTACTTCAGCGATGGCACCACAGAAGACATAATCACCCAGCTTTCGAAAATCGGCGAGCTCAGAGTCATCTCGCGCACTTCAATCATGCGATACAAGCACAGCGAGAAGAGCATTCCGGAAATAAGCCGCGAGCTGGGCGTGGACACGATTCTGGAGGGAAGCGTCCGCCGCGCAGGAGGCAGAGTGCGAATAGCGGCACAACTCCTTGATGGGAAAACAGACGAGCACATGTGGGCGGAAACATACGACCGAGACATTAACGATATCTTTGCCATCCAGAGCGACGTGGCAGAGAAGATAGCGCAGGCGCTCAAGGCGAAGCTGTCTCCGGCAGAGAAGGAGCGGATAGAGAGAAAACCTACGGAAAGCACGGAGGCATATAACTACTATCTTAAGGGCCGCTTCTACTGGAACAAGAGGCGGGCTGATGATCTTAAGACCGCAATCGAATACTTTAACCAGGCGATCGAGATTGATCCGGAGTATGCTCTCGCGTACGCGGGGTTGGCCTCTGCGTATGTGGTTCTTCCAGACTATGCCGGACTACCGCCAAAGGAAGTCATGCCCAAGGGCAAGGTTGCAGCCGCCAAAGCACTTGAACTTGATCCTACACTTGGAGAAGCGCATGCAGTTCTGGGAGCCATCAGCGAGAACGAGTGGGATTGGGCTAGCGCAGAGATAGAATACAAACGAGCCATCGAGCTCAATCCAAGCTATCCGACTGCCCACCAATGGTACAGTCAGATACTGATCTATTTCGACAGGTTCGATGAAGCTCTTGCAGAGATCAAGAGGGCACTGAAGCTTGATCCGTTGTCGCTCATCCTTAACTCGGTTTTGGGGAACGCCCTTTATTTCGGCCGGCGATTTGAAGAGGCCGCGGATCAATTCAGAAAAACGCTCGAGCTTGACTCAAGCTTTGCCCACGCTCATCTGTATTTGGGCTGGGTTCACGTGCAGCTGGGCCAACTGGAAAAGGCCATCTCAGAGTTCGAGAAAGCAAGGGCAATAGCCGGGATCGGACCCTACGGCTTAGGCGGTCTGGGGAACGCGTATGGTCGAGCCGGAAAGAAGAGTGAAGCAGTCAAAATGCTTGATGAGCTGCTGCGAATCTCTACCCAAGGCTATTCGATATCCTATCACATCGCAGTCGTATATTCGGGATTGGGAGACAAGGACAAGGCCCTTGAGTGGCTCGAAAAAGCTTACGAGGAGCGGAGCACGTTCGTCGAGGAAATCGGGGTGGACCCGGTTTGGGACGGGCTTAGTCCTGACCCGAGGTTCTTAGCTCTCAAAAGGAAGATGGGGCTCGAAAAGTAGGCGGAGTTTGCTTCTGCGACTCTCCCGTGCCGGCCGTAGAAACAGTTACAGGGATCGCCGGTGGGACGGGTATGCTTGGAACTACCAGCGAATACCTGAGAGGCAGGTGCGATCGAACTGGAGAATGTGGGCGGACAGGAGGCATTGGGAAAAGTACAACTCCTGGGGCGTGGAAGGGTACAATCCGCGAACCAAGCGACCTTACGAGCAGCGCGATCAATACGGAAAGGAACGGGGCCGCGGCCGCGGAGGGCAGGGAAGAGGCAGGGGCCGCTGATCGCAGCCGAGCCTGTCTGAGTTCCGGTGATGGTCAAACGATAGGGCTGAGTTTTTGCTGACGGCACAAAGCCGCGGTAATGCTTGGCCCTATTTTTTCCCCAGCATGTGGAGCTGCCATAGATCGCGGCTGCTCCAGCGCAGGAAGGGCATTATTGCCAACCGCCCGGTTTTCCCGACGCTCTTCTCAAGATACTTCAGCTCTTCGAACTTTTCTGTGACCTCGGGATCCTTCGGTATTTCGAAGCCCGCCTCACGCATCAGAAGCAGACCCTTTGCCCTTATAGACAGCTCGAGATGGATTCTCAACAGGCAAAGCATGTCTGCCACCACCTCACCGGGAAATCTTGATTTCAGTGAGAGCAGATACTCGCCGATTCTCGTACGCGATACGTTTCCCGTAGCAATCATCTCCAGAAGCTCTGCGTCTGTGTCGAACCCTGCTCCGAGCCACCGCTGAAGCGCTCTCTCGCTCTGCTGGAACACGACGATCATTACCACGGGCAGACCTGCCACAATTGCTATTGCCGAAACCTCCGGGGAGACGAAGAAGTGGTTGTAGGTTGAGTGAATAATCACTGCCATTGCGAGACCCGGCAGGAAAAACCAGGGTCTCGGGGGCGAATGACGGTCGAAGAAGCTCTTCGAGACTATTGCAAAGATGGCCGTCGAGCCGCCATGCATGACGGCCGTTCCAAACCCGCGCACTATCCAAACGATCATGTTGGAGTCCTGCATAGAACCCAGAAGCTGCAAGTTTTCGATTATGGCAAAACCTGTTCCAACAGCAAAACCGCAGATAGCCGCGTCCACCATGAATCCGATTCTCTTGGAATAGATGAGGTAGACGATGAAGCAGGCCTTGAGAATCTCCTCCACGAACGGAGCAACGTGCTTGGCAAAGGTCGCTCGGTCGAAGCCCAGAAGTCCGATGAGTGCTCCGTTAATAATGCTGCAAACAAAAGCGATGATGATGCCCACGAAAATGTTGAGGAGAATTGAACGGAATCTTATGAGTTTGTAGCTGTCGATGAAAGTGAGCCCTGTGAGAAAGATGATCACGGGGAGTACGCCGACAAGAATCCTGGTGAGAGTGGCCACGTCCAATTTCATCGATTGCTGTAACGGTTCGGGTTCGTTTCTAGCGCAGTATCTTCAGCGAGATCATGAATTCGTCCCGCGCGCGCGATTTCTTTTCCGCTGCAACAGCGTAGCCGAGAGAAAAAGTGGACTCCAAAGAGGAAAAGATCACGACTTTGAAATTCGTCTGGACTCCCAAGTCCATTAACTTGCGGCGGTGTTGATCATCATCGAAATTGGTGACGACACCTCCGGAAAACAGCGCCAGACGAGCCCAGTTGCAATAAAGCGCAGGTAGGCCGAGGCGCCTGAATCTAATCGGAGGAAGAGTGAGCTCTACGAGAGCTTTTCCAAAGTTCTTCCCTTCCACTGCGTCGA
>Ga0315268_10007954_pt1 | contig 11104 bp, 6 predicted proteins | sample C1_top_MG_FD_204535 | JGI IMG/M metagenome (GOLD analysis project Ga0315268, IMG submission 204535) | Sediment microbial communities from Yellowstone Lake, YNP, Wyoming, USA - C1_top | ecosystem: Environmental > Aquatic > Freshwater > Lake > Sediment | place: USA: Wyoming | collected 2017-08-01 | reverse complement strand
TTCCGGATCGTTTCAGAGGAAATTAATCTGGAAAAGATGGTGGAAGTTTTTGTGCGGGCGTTGAATTCGTTGTAGTGACCACCGACAGGCAGGTCGTTTTTGTTTTACAGTTGTATACTTAGTTAATGGAGAGCCTGTCGTACATACCCGGACTCAAACCTGCCGACCCAGGCCCGCTTTCGCGGTTCATTCCTCCACTGGAGGACGGGGTGGTTTCAACCTGGCTGGCGCAGCACGCCCCGGCTTCGAGCTGGCTGCTGGACCCTTTCGGATTTTCCCCCAAACTTGTGCTCGAGGCCGCCCGCGCCGGGTATCGCGTGCTCGTGACGGTCAACAACCCCATTACGCGTTTTCTGGTTGAGATGTCCGCCAGCCCGCCGGTGGAATCTGATTTCAAAGCCGCGCTGGCCGACCTGGCAGTGGTCAGGAAAGGCGATGAGCGTCTCGAGGCTCATCTGCAGTCGCTGTATCAGACAACCTGCGAAAAATGCGGCCGGGAAATTTTTGCCCAATCCTTTTTGTGGCGCAAGGGGGAGGATGCGCCTTTCGCCCGGATCTATGAATGCCGGGAATGCGGTGATGCAGGCGAACGCCTGGTTACACCTGCGGATATTGAGCGCGCAAGGAGGATCGCGGCAACGGATGGCCTGCATCGTTCACGGGCATTCGAACGTGTGGTGGCGTTGAACGACGAGGATCGTTCCTATGCGGAGGAAGCCATTCAGCATTATTTGCCGCGTCCGCTCTACGCACTGACCACGATCATCAACCGCCTCGAAAGCCTGAACCTGACCAGTGAACGCCGCCGGGCGCTGACCGCGATCATTCTGGTGGCATGCGATGCAGGCAATACCTTATGGGCACATCCATCTGAACGGCCGCGGCCAAAACAGCTGACCACTCCGGGCCAATTCCGCGAGCAGAATGTGTGGATGGCGCTCGAACGCGGACTCGGGCTGTGGATGGAGACCGCCTCGAGTGTCCCGTGTGTGGCATGGCCGAATAAACTTCCGGAGACAGGCGGCATCTGCATTTATGAGGGCCGTCTCAAGGACCTGGCACTTGAAGTCAAAAAGGAAATCCCCATCGCGGCGGTGATCGGTTCGATCCCGCGGCCAAACCAGGCGTTTTGGACACTCTCCGCTTTGTGGGCCGGCTGGTTGTGGGGCAGTGATGCAGTTGAACCTTTCAAGATCGCCCTGCGCCGCCGCCGTTATGATTGGGCCTGGAATGCCACAGCACTGAATGCGATCTTCACCCACCTTTTTGACCTGCTCGCACTCGGCACGCCATTTTTTGGATTATTACCGGAAGCGGAGCCGGCTTTTCTCACTTCGGCGCTGACGGCCGCCGGCGCCGCGGGATTTGGTTTCAAGGGTCTGGCATTGCGTACGGAATACGATCCCATTCAAATTTTATGGGAACGCGGTGAACATTTAAAGCACCAGGCTGCCAGGCCGGAACTTGAGGCTGCCGGTAGAGCCATCAGGGAGCATTTGGCCGAACGCGGCGAACCGGCCGGTTATATGCAGGTCCACGCTGCAGGCTTGATCGCATTGGCTGAAACCCATGCATTGAAACAAGCCGATCAGGAATTCGATGATGCCTTGCGAAGCACGCAGACGATGATCGAATCTGTATTGAAACAGGACCCCGGCTTGATCCATTATTCGACAGGGGAAAGCGTGGATACGGGTCTTTGGGCCTTGCGGGAAACGACCCAACCGGCATCGCTTTCCGACCGCGTCGAAATGCACATTGTCAATTATTTGCAGAAGAACCCTGAAAGCATTTATCTTGAGATCGAAGATGACCTGTATCCGCGCTGCTCCGGATTGATGACGCCGTCCAAGGGATTGATCTATGCGGTCCTGAATTCATATGCCGAAAAATCCGGCGCGAATTGGAAGCTGCGCGCGGAGGACGTTGCCTCTGCACGGCGGACGGAATTGAAAAACATCGATGAATTATTGAGGGTGATCGGCGGGCGTTTGAAATATAAAGTGAGGCGGGAACAAAAACTCCTGGTCTGGGAGGAGAACGGCAGACCTGTTCGTGTGTTTCACCTTTTGGCATCCGCCCTGATCGGGCGCGCGCTGACCGAAACGCCTCATCCGCCCGAACAGACAATACTGGTCATACCTGGAGGACGCGCGGCGCTGGTTGCCTACAAGGAGCAGCGTGACCCGTCGCTGGCTGAGCGGTTAAAGGTTTATCGGTTGGTGAAATACCGCCTGGTGCGCGCACTGGCCGAAGTCCCGGTCCTGACGCGGGAAACATTCGAGGAGCAGATCGCAAGCGATCCCGTCGAACAGGCCATGGGTCAGATGATGATGTTTTAACCATGTAGGGGTAGTTTTAAAGGAGATGAAATGAAAAAGTTTTATTCATTGGCATTGATCCTGACCTTTCTTCTTTCCGCCTGTGGCGCCAACACCACACCTGCATCAACGCAAGTCCCGGCAACGCAATCCCCCGCTGCACCGGCTCCGGCTGCACAGTCACCTCTTACAAATGTGCCGCCTGCTTCCGCAGTGGTCAACCCTCCCGGTTGTACCAACTCAGCCGCCTTTGTAACCGACGTTACCGTGCCCGATAATTCCAACTTCAAACAAGGCGAAAAATTCAATAAAGTCTGGCGTATTAAGAACACCGGCACCTGTACATGGACGGAACAATATACGCTGGTCTTTTATGACGGTGACCAGATGAGTGCCCCGAATTCCACGCCGCTGGCCGTTACCAGGCCCGGTGATACGCTGGATGTCGCCGTGGATATGGTTGCACCGCAGAAGGATCAGATCTCGCGCGCCGATTTTCAGATCCATCCGCCATCCGGTGAAGCGATGCCGATCGATAAGAACACGCTTTTATGGGTCGTTATTACGGTTGGAAGCTCCGCTGCTGGCAGCACTGGCGGCGGATCAGGGACAGGTACGGGCACAACTCCGGGAAACGGGACAGTCTCAGCACCCGGAACTGGAAGCCCGACCGGACCGGGACTGGTTACATCGACTTGCAAGTTCAGCATCGATCAAACCAGGGTAAACCAGACCGTGGATGCCATCAACGCCTATCGCGCACAGAGCGGATTGCCCGCCTATGTGGTCAACCCCGATCTTGTGACCGCTGCACAGGCCCACAGCGCCGATATTGCCTGCAATAACCTTTTTGGCCATACCGGCTCGAATGGGTCGACGCCTGTTTCGCGCGTGGCCTCCACCGGTTATGCCGTTTCGGTTGTTACTGAAAATGTTTATGGCAGTTATCCGCCTCTCACCCCGGCAGGCGCAGTAAGTTGGTGGGCCACCGATCAAACGGACCCGCGTCACAACCAAAACCTGGTCAGCACAATATATACACAGGTCGGGGTTGGGTATGCATTTTTCAACAACTTCGGCTACTACGTGGTTGACTTTGCCGCGCCGTGATCTGATCCGGGCGGGGCGGGCGATGTGCCGCACACGCCGCCCGTTTTTGTTATAGAATCAATGCATGCAAAAAAGACTTCTCGCAGTTCTACTGGCGGCCCTGGCCCTGCATGGCTGCATTACCATCTCCAATGCCAATGTGACCCCCGCTGCGCCGCTTTTCGTGACCTCGACACTGCCGCCGACAAACACGCCGCGCGCATCGCAAACGCCGCCTGCGGCAACCTCTGCTCCAACATTGGCGGTCACCGCCCAGTTGAACTGCAAAGATAAGGCCATCCTTGTTCAGGATGTGACCATTGCCGACGGTACGAATGTGCCGCGCGGCAGCAAATTCACCAAGACCTGGAAATTGCAGAACACCGGAACTTGTCCATGGACAAACTACACCGTGGCCTTTGTTTCCGGTGACCGCATGAGTTCAGCGGATACCGCGCCCGTCCCGCAAACACTGGCAGGCAGACCTGTTGATGTTTCGGTCGACCTGGTGGCGCCGGTCACGGATGGTACCTACACCGGCTTCTTTGAATTGCACAATGCCGGCGGAAAGCCGCTCGCCATTGGCATTGAAAAAACCTTCTGGGTCAAGATCACAGTGGGCGCCGTCACAGCGACCGTGCCGCCTGGAACGCTGGTCAGCGGAGGTACGCCGGGGGTCATTCCGACCGGGCCGCGCAGCTGCAAATATGTTGGGAGTCCATCCTATCCGGGCGAAATAGCGAACCTGATCAACGGCGCACGCACCAAGGCCGGCCTCCCGGCGCTGACGGTCGATTCACAGCTGGCCGCGGCCGCTCAAGGTCACAGCACGGATATGGCCTGTTATGGCCTGCTCAGCCACACCGGGTCGAACGGTTCGACCCCTTACCAGCGTGTGACGGCCAGCGGTTACGGCGGTACATATCGTCAGGAGATCATCTACGCGGGCGGCGGATCCCAGGCTGCCTTCGACTGGTGGATGAATGATCAGATCCATAAAGATGCGATCCTCGACCCCAATGCAACCGAGATGGGTGTGGGCTATGCCTATGTGGCAGACAGCGCTTATGGGGGATACTTCACAGTGGACTTTGGCGCAAGATGAGCCTGACTCGATCCAAACTTTAAGATCCATTCGCGAATTTGCACGAATTTCCGAATGCAAAGAAAAAAACAGACGCCCAACCATTCAATGGTTGGGCGTCTGTTAGGATTTATTTCAGGGTAAATTTTATTACTTCCATAACCCTGCCAACTCGACCAGGGATCTGTAATACGGCTCGATGCTCGGAATAAAATGTCGTTCATCCTTTGCATGCGGGCCGATGCCCGACTGTCCCCATACAACAGCCTGGCCACCCGGTGCGAATCTGGCACTCGTGCCGGGCAATTTCCTCCCGATCTTTGGCCCGGAACCCGATGTTTTCCTGACCGCTTCGATAAGCGCCTTCAAGGCCGGATTATCCGGGTCGCAAGCCACGCCATTTTCCATCACGGAGAATTTCGCTTCCAGCCCGTTCGCTTCACAATATTCCTGCACTTCGACCTTCAGCGCGGAGGTGTCATCCTGAGGGATCGGACGGATCTCAACGCCCAGGATCCCTTCCGCGGCCGTGACGTTGTATACGCCCGGTGTGCCGACCGTGATGAACGGAAATTTTGCCTGGGATTGCCAGCCATCCGCGGCCTTGAGCGTGAGATGTTTGGCGAAAATGTCGTTCAGGGCTGCGCGGGCACTGATCAGTTTTTCACTCAAGTCACCCGCGCCTGCCACGCCCGAATGTCCCTTTGTGCCGCGGGCGAGCACATCGAAGCGCATCACGCCGCGATTCTCAATGCAGATCTCGCCGAAAAGCTCGCTGCCTTTTTCCCCCGTCCGTTCACCGGCGATGAACAAGGCAGGGTTGCTGCCTAATTCCTTCAGTACGTGAGGCGTACCCCAGGCTTCGGCTTCGCCGTTCTCTTCGTTGCCCACCAGCAGCAGGGAAATATTCGGGAACGGCCTGCCCGCTTTCAATGTATCCTTCATCCAAACCAGATACGTCGCCACGACGGTTTTCATGTCTGCTGCGCCGCGGCCCCACAGATAATCGCCTTCGATCCTGGGTGTGAATTGCGCATCGTCCGGTTCAGGCTCGACAACATCGAAATGCCCCGTTAAAAGGATCGGGGACCTGGAATCATTGTGTGGAAATTCGGCAAATACGGCGGGATATTTGCCGTCAAAATATCTTGGCTCAAAGCCATTGCCGCGTAAATAATCGTGGATGAACGTCCCGGCACGGTGGACCTCGTCGAAGCGTTCATCGGGGCAGGCCGTCACGGATGGGATGCGGATCAAATGCTGCGCCAGATCGAGGATCTCCGCTGTCTTGTCTGGAAAATTCGTGCCGATCACGATCCCGCTCGATGGGCGGAAGCGCACGGGAAGTTCGGGGTGCTCGCGCGCATATTCACGTGCGTGCTGGAGCATTTCGCCGATCTTCTCCGAGTCGCCGTTCAGGTCCGCATATTTCGCCGCGATCTTTTCCACGTCTGCACTGACCTGGACTTCGCGTTCATAGGCCATCTCCCGCAGGACGGTGATCGGTACCTCATCGTTCGCACCCGGTCCCGCCTGCAAACGTGAGCGGATCCTTTCCGCCGTGTTGGGTCCGCCCTCCGACATTTCGACGAGCGGCGCCAGGTCCTCCCATTGGCCCAACGCTTCGGCCAGCGGCCTGAGTTCCTTCAATGTCCACTTGAGGAATTCGCGCATCTTCATCGGCTTGGCCGTGAACGGATTCTCGATCTCGGCCCGCAAGCCATGCCGGGCGGCGAGCTGCTCGTTGGCGCGTGCGCGCGGAATATCCTCGCGGTCGTATCGGAAGGAGCGCCCAAATTTCGGGTCGGCATAAAAGCGCAGGAGCAGGAGGTTTTTCAGGGTCAGGTTGGCGATGTCAACTTCCAGGGGATTGCCGCCATCGTCGGTGCGCACTTCGACGCGGCCCATCGGCAGGTTGATGCGCGCCATCAGGTTTTGTTTTTCGATCTGCCGCGCCATTTCCTCGGCGGGGGCAGCCTCGCCGATGGAATAGAGTCCGCGCGTATAAAGATCGCCAAGCTGGTCGCTGGTGGTTGAAATGAGCCGTTCAACCGGTTCGGCAAAAGAGCGGGCGCGTACCGGCGTCCAGTTATTGTTGCCGAAGCGCACGCCGCGCCGCACCAGGTCGTAGGAGATCTGCAAATAATCGTTGTACGAGCGATACAGGTCAGGCAGGTCGACTTCCGCGGGATTCGGAAAAGTGAGATTGCGGACCGAATCATTTTCGGTGATGACCACCACCGGTCGGCCGCCTCTGATCTGCGCCTGGAGCGGGGTGGAGGCCGACGTGGCGATGAACAGACTGGCGAAGGCCCGCAGCAACCTGGCTGAGGTAATGTAGAACTCGGACTTGTATTCGTCGAGATGTTTGTCGCCGCGTTCGGAAGCGGGCAGGTGCATGAAATCCCAGGCGAGAAGCGGTTCGGGCAGCGACAGGTTGACGTGGATGCCCGCGGTCGCCAGCGTGTCGCCGTACAGGTCCACACAGCGTTCCAGGTAGCGGCGTTTGGCTATCGCCCAGTTGCCGGGGATCGAATCGTGGCCGATGGCTGTCAGGAAGATCAGGTTGCCGTGCCAGTAGAAGAGGCGCTGGCCAAATTCGGCACCGGCACGCGCCAGTGAATTCATCAACACAGCTTCCATCAGGCGCGCTTCATAGGCCGCACCCTGCGGACTGTAAAAGGGCCGGCTGGCAAATTCCACCATCCAGTGGAAGACTTCAAGCTGCGAGAAGTTCGCCAGCCAGGCGGGCAGGCAGCTCGCACGCAGATAGTCCACGAAGGACTGGCGCGCCGGCCCGGAGCCGACGGTCAGCAGCGGGCGGAACTGCTCGTCGAGCAGGTTCCATTCGAGCTCGAAGCCGTTCAGCCCGCCGGCAGGCTTTTGCTCCTGCGCGGATTTGACGGCCAGTTTGTATTTTTCAGCGAATTGTAGTGGGTCGTAGGTCATGATGTTTCCCAAAAGTTGATCATAAAGTCACCAGGCTGCAATGATCCTTTCTGGTGCATTCGAAATTTGGCGATGAAGGTCCCGAAACAAAAAAGGTTCAGGCTCTCAACGCGTTCAGCCCTTCCATCAACCTCTCGAACGCACCCTGGGTGCGTTCAACAGGTGTGGCGTACGAGAAGCGGATCCAGTCGTTGCCGAACGGGGAGAAGAACGCACCGGGGACGATGGCGACACCGTGTTCTTCGGCCAGATATTGCCCGAGAGGTTCGCTGTCCGCCAGGCCTTTGGCTTTGATGAATTCACCCACGTTCATGAAGGCGTAATAGCCCTTGCCAAGAATGTATTGCAGACCGCTTTTTTCGAGCAGGCCTTTTAGGACTTTGCGGCTGGCATTGGTCGGGTCGATGATGGACTTTGAGGCTTCGGCATAACCCATCTCATAGGCGGCCATGGCCACGGCCAGCGAATAGAACGACGGGATCACGCCGTGCGAGGCGCGCGCCACGATGAACTTGATCACACTTTCATCGGCGATCAGATGACAATTGCGAATGTTCGACCCCCCCAGACTTTTTGTAAGACCGTCCAGGAACATCAAACGTTTGCGTTCTTCGGGTGTGAAGAATTTCAGGAATGTATTCAGGTCGTTGGGCTGTTCGTCGGTGACGTAGTGGTACATCCAATCGAACAAGACGAAGGCCACACCCGCCTCCAATGCGGCTTTGGCCAGCGATACCATCTTCCCGGTGGATGTGGTTGCGCCCGTCGGGTTGTCGGGGTTGGTGATAACGAGGCCCGCCACCTTTCGTCCGGACCGTGAAGCGAGCGCCACACATTCCTGGATGCCGTCTTCGGAATAAGCCCAGCCCTGCGCAGGATCGCCCGGCGCCCACATCACGTTGGCGCCCACGCCATACGGCCCCCAATTGTATGAGATCCACGGTACGCGCGAGACGATCAAGGCATCGCCTTCACGCCCATGACCGAGGGCCAGCATCGCGCCATAGGCCTTGACCAGCGCGTCGCGCCCGCCGACAGCGGCCAGCACGTTCGCCGGTCCCCATCCCAGGCTTGCGTCCAGTTTCCAATATTGTTCGATGACCGATTTGCGATAGGCATCTGTGCCGAAAGGCATATCGTAGGCGCTGCCATGCTCGATCTGCATTTGGGCCGCGCGCTCGAGGAGCATTCGCGGCACCCCGGGCAGGGACGCGCCGCCGTCGCCCTGGGACGCATCGAAGATCTTTGAGGCGGGATTCTTATCCTTATAGACCTTCAACGACTTATTAATGAGGAACATGCGTGAGGGCGGGATATCCATCATCTCGCGCAAGTGTCCGCTGACGGGGACAAGGTTCTTTTCCGCCACCGCATAGACTGGTGTTGAATTGCTGATGTTCATGGTCTCTTCTCCTTCGATCCCTCACCCGGCCACAGGCTGAGGGAAGATAATAAAACGCCCCGAACCTTCGGGGCGTTTGTGTGTAGGATCAATCTGCTTTTCTTTGAAGCACTTTCTGTTCCCAACACCAACGTCCCGGCACTTTACGAGTGCGGGTATTATTGGTATTGGTGTCGGTCAGGGGCGAGAACATTGGGCGCAAGGATACCACCGCGTTGTGTGAGCGTCAAGAAAGAGAATCGATCTTTTTATGGGACGGGAATAATAAAGGCTTCGGAAATTCATTTATCAGCCCGCCCCGCGCATTGCATTCCCATGTTGCCGCTCTTTTAAATACCCTTAAAATCGATCATACCACCCTGTTTCGAAAAAACCGGTTAACCCACCCTTGACTTTAATAAACAGGTCGTGTATAAAGTCGGTGGCGGTGGTCGAGGTGCCCCCCTCACCCCGATCATCGCCATGACTTATTGATCCATTTTTTTGAAGGGACCGCCGTCCATGTTTGGACGGCGGTCCCTTTTTATTACTTGTGAATATAGTTGGACGCTCAGGGGGGCTGCGGAATCATCCATTCCGCCCTGGTGGGTATTGCTAAAAAAGGGAATCTGGCGGGGTTGAGTCCTAGAACGGCACGGGAGTCTGTGGAACAAAAATTCGAATGGCGGCTTCACCGTTGACCGGACATTTGTACTCGCAAATACCGCAGCCTATACAAAGTTCGCGCAATACATGCGGAAGTCTTACCGGGACAACCGTGTTATCCCTGCCCCAGACTTCCTTCTCCTCCAACTGTATGGCTTTATCGGACAAGGGGCACATCTCTTCACAGACCAGGCAATCCTGATGATCGGACCAGGCGATGCAGCGACTTTCGTTAATATAAGCCTTGCCAATGACCCGCTGCTGCTTTTCTTCGAGGCTCAAAGGCGGAATGGCTTGAACCGGACATACCTGGCCGCAGGTATTGCAGGAGAAATCACAGTAACCATTGCGGGCGATCAGGACCGGTGATCCAAACCCCTGTACTCCCGCTTCGAAGGAGGACGTTTGAAGCGCATTGGTCGGGCAGGCGCGAATGCACTCGGAGCAGCGAATGCACTTCGACATGCCCAGGACATCCTCGTTGACCTCACGCGCGCCCGGCGGCCTGATCAGGAAAGGCGGTTCGCGTTTGGCAAGGCTGTCAATGCGGAACGAGGCGAGCGCTGCAAGGGTCAGGCCAAACGTCAGGAGGGCCTGTCTGCGGTCGGGGTCATAGCCCTGCCCTTCGGCCATTGAGAGACCGGGCTTAAAATGGATCAGGCTGCGCGGGCAGGGCTCGAGACATTCCATACACATCGTACATTCCGCCGGATCGCTGGCATAATTCCTGTTTGGATCGATCGTACCGGTGGGACAGGCACTCGTACATAATGTACAGCCCCTGCATGGCCCGCTGACTTCGCGGCGGAAGAATGCCACCCGGCTTATCGACCCGAGCAGGGCGCCCAGCGGGCATACATAGCGGCACCAGAAACGGGGTGCAAAAATATTCAACACAAGCACGCCGATGAAGACCACTGCAAATATAAGTACATCGTGGAAGTAGAGCGGCGCCGAAGGCAGCAAGGCCGGCCTGACCCACATGTCGAACGCTGCCACGGCTTCACTCAACGAGGTGACTTGAAACAATTCCGTTTCGATGACCCTGACGATCTGATCCAATGCAGGCAGGACCGCCACGGTCAGGGATCGGAACAGTAAAGTGAGCGGGTCGAGCACAAGCAGGCTCAGGTTCCCGAAAAGTGCGGCGGTCAGGACCGCAATGAGCAGGACGTACTTTATATTGCGCCACCGTTCAGAAGGCGGCAGCCGCTTTCCGCGCGCCTTGTCAAATGAGAAAATGTCAAGCGTGGTACCAAGCGGACAGATCCACCCGCACCACGCCCGTCCGAAGATCAATGTCGCCAGGACCGTGACGATCGCAATGGAGGAGGCGGCCAGGAACGTGCGGCTCGCCAGCAGGCCCGCCAGCAGGACCAACGGATCGAGCCGCATTGGCAGGTCGGCCAGCGCGGACGGCCATGCGCCCCGCCTTGTCAACAAAAAGAGAATGAGAAAGACCGCCAGCGACAGATATTGGACCAGCCTGCGGGCGGCAACCCAACGCCGCCGGTGCGCTTTTTGTGCAGGGCCCTTTATCGCGGTTTCGGTGTCCGGCAGGTTGTTCATGGGATCGATGATCCTATGCGCCGATCCGGATCTCTTCGATCTTGA
>Ga0315268_10007953_pt1 | contig 11105 bp, 8 predicted proteins | sample C1_top_MG_FD_204535 | JGI IMG/M metagenome (GOLD analysis project Ga0315268, IMG submission 204535) | Sediment microbial communities from Yellowstone Lake, YNP, Wyoming, USA - C1_top | ecosystem: Environmental > Aquatic > Freshwater > Lake > Sediment | place: USA: Wyoming | collected 2017-08-01 | reverse complement strand
GCCCAGGTGGCGGTGCCGGCCATGCCCCCGCCGGTGGCGCCGGGCGTGGCCCCGGCCTGGACCGTGGTGCCCGCCTCCCCCAAGGTCCTGTACGCCCCCAATGTCCCGGGAGACGTGTTCCGCCTGAACCGCCAGTATTATTATTATCACCACGGTTACTGGTACCGGAGCAAACACCTCCAGGGACCCTGGCACCCGGTGCGCAAATTGCCCCAGGCCATGCTGCGGGTGAACCGTTCCTGCTTCAAATCGCCCCCGCCCTGGTAAAAGATTTGCGCCGCGCCTAAGAGAGAGCTTATAATTACGGAGTTGCGGGGGGGGCCGGGGGCTTATCATCCCTCCCTGGAAATTCTTTAGGAGGACCGCCCATGGCGCGCCTCAGCAGGCTGCTCATCACGTTGGCGCTGGGAGTGGCTCTGGCCGGCTCCCCGGCTCTGGCCGGCTCCCCGGCTCTGGCCCAGGATATCCGCATCAATCCGGTGCCCCCCCAGGTCAAACCGCAGTGGACCCCGGTGCCCGGCGCCCCCCAGGTCTACTACGCCCCCAACCTGCCCACCGACGTCTTCCGCTACCGGGGGAAATACTACTTTTTCTGGGCAGGCTATCTGTACCAGGGCAAGAAGCCCAGCGGCCCCTGGAAGACCGTGCAGGAAGTGCCGGCGTTTTTCCAGGAAATCGATGCGGCCTATTTCAAGACCGTCAAGAAAGAAGGCGGGGCACCCACCCCGCCGGCAACCGCCGCCCCCCCGGAGGCCGCCCCCGGGACTCCAGGTTCTGAAACCCCCCAGGTAGAAGGCGCTCCGGCGGCCCCGGCGCCGACCCCGGAAGCCCCGGCGCCTCCAGGAGCCGCCCCGGAAGCTGCCCCCAAGCCGCCCCAGGTGATGTGAGGGGGCAGGGGCCAGGGGCCAGGGATGCAAGCAAGCAGAAACCGGGAGAAAATGGTATTGGAACTCGCGGCAGGTTGAGTTGAAAGCAATTCTTTTATTTCGCCGGGAAATGCGAGATCCTTTCCCGCCTATGGGGACCCAGAATGACAAAAATTGTCTATTTTTATTGGCGGATAAGTCCTGGAAGTCATTTCAAAACCTATTCCCGGCTACATTTCGAATTAGGTTAAAAAAGGAAAGGATCACCCCCCCTTTTCTAAAGGGGGGCAGGGGGGATTATATAAGCGCCTGATAATCCCCCTAAATCCCCCTTTAGGAAAGGGGGACTTAAAAACCACCCATCCATCCTTGTCCTGGTTGAGAACATATTTGAAGCCTTAGATTAGGTTTTGAAATAGGTTCTAGTAATTCTCCTGACCCCTGACCCCTGACCCCTAACCCCTGCTCTCAAATCTCCAGCTTCACCGCGATGGGGATGCGCCGGCCCATGCCGAAGGCCTTGGAGGTGATCTTCAGGCCCGGCGCGGCCTGCCGCCGCTTGTACTCATTTACGTCGATGGCCCGGATGACCCACCGCACCGTTTCCGGGTCGAAACCCTGGCTGACGATGTCCTTATAGGAGTATCTCTCGGTGAGGTAATAATCCATGATTTGGTCGAGAATCTCGTAAGGGGGCAGGGTGTCCTGGTCCTTCTGGTCGGGCCGCAGTTCCGCGGAGGGCGCCTTCAGGATGATTTCCCGGGGGATGACCTCTTGCTCCCGGTTGAGGTAGTGGGCCAGTTCGTAAACCATGGTTTTGGGGACGTCGGCCAGGACGCTGAGGCCGCCGCTCATGTCGCCGTACAGGGTGCAGTAACCCACCGCCAGCTCGCTCTTGTTGCCGGTGGACAGGACCAGGTAGCCGAACTTGTTGGACAGGGCCATGAGGATGTTGCCCCGGATGCGGGCCTGGATGTTCTCCAGGGTGACGTCGATGGCGGCCAGCCCCAGGGGCTTCTGCAGCGCTTCCCGGTAGCACTGGTAGATGGGGGTGATGGGGATGGACTTGACCTCCACTCCCAGGTTGCGGGCCAGTTTTAGGGAGTCGTCCACGGACCCCTGGGAAGTGTAGGGCGAGGGCATCAGGACCCCCAGGACGTTCTCCCGGCCCAGAGCCCGTTGGGCCAGGCAGCAGGTCACCGCGGAGTCCACCCCGCCGGAGAGGCCCACCACCGCCCTGGAGAAGCCGCACTTGCGCAGGTAGTCCTTAAGTCCCAGGACCAGGGCCTGGCAAACCGTGGCGATGCGCTCCGGGGGGGCGTAAGGGCCCGGCACGCCCGGGGTCCGGGACTCAAAGGTGGCCACCGCCTCCCGGAAGGCCGGCAGGTGGGCCAGCCGCGCCCCGTCCGGGTCCAGGGCCATGGACTCGCCGTCAAAGATCAGTTCGTCGTTGCCCCCAACCTGGTTCACGTAAACGAAGGGCTTGCCGTGATTCTTGACGTGATAGTGGAGGAGATGGTAGCGGATCTCTTCCTTGCCCACCTGGAAGGGCGAGGCCGAAATGTTGAGCATCAGGGTGGCCCCCTTTTGGGCCAGCTCTTTGATGGGGTCGGTGGCGTACAGGCGGCTGCACCAGAGCTCCGGGTCGCACCAGGCGTCCTCGCAGATGGAAATCCCCAGCACTTCGTCCTTGAAGGCCACGGGGTTCACTTCCCCGGCCGGGTCGAAGTACCGGGTTTCGTCGAAGACGTCGTAAGAGGGCAGCAGGGATTTGTTCTGCTGAAACAGGATCTCGCCCCGATAAATCAGGAGGGCGCTGTTGTAAAGGCCCTTGCCGGTGTTGCGGCCGGTGGGCCGGGGGGCCCCCATTAGCAGACCGGTATCGGGGTGGCCCCGGGACCGGTCCATGAGCTCCAGCAAGGCATGCTGCACCCGCTCGATGAGGTCCGGTTTCTCCAGCAAATCCCGGGGCGGGTAGCCCACCAGGAACAGTTCCGGAAAAACGATGAGGTCCGAGGAGGGGCCGGCCTCTTGCAGGACGGTTGCGGCCTTCTCCAGGTTGCCGGAGACGTCCCCCACGATGGGATTGAGTTGGGCCAGGGTGATTTTCACAATCCGGAAAGGTAATTATCTTTAATTTTTAAAAATATAGCGCCGGCGCCGGTGGCCGTCAATGGATTTTTCCGCCTGCCGGCCTTAGGGTGGCGGGGCGCCGGGTCCTTTACCCGGGAAATCGTGAGGGCGGGTTGTGATATTAATTTGACGCCAAACTTAGAGCATTTGAAGCCGATGGTATCCCCACGTAAAGTTTAACAAATCCCCCTAAATCCCCCTTTTTCAAAGGGGGACTTTAAAGGCCCCCACCTTTAGCTCCCCCCTTTGGAAAAGGGGGGCTGGGGGGGATTTCATCATGGTGGTGTCATGCTGATTTGCAATCAAAGGGCAACATTGGTATCAATACTCTATTTATGACGTACAATTAGTATGAACCCGCTCTTACGGGCCTGGGGGGTGAGCCGGGGTGGGGGACGGTACGGATCGCGCCCCCCAACAAAATATCAGGGCCGGCCCCCGGGGACCGGCCCCGGCTCATGCAGGGGACAGGTTAAGGAGCCTCAATCCAGCTCGTACTCGCGGCGCCAGTCCCTGGTCTCCTGCCAGGCCGGCTGGTCCTGCTTGTCGAAGAGATAGTCCCCCTGGACCAGGTAGTCCATTTCGGTGCGCATGAAGCACTGGTAGGCGTCTTCCGGGGTGCAGACGATGGGCTCGCCCCGGACGTTGAAGCTGGTATTGACGATGAGGCCGCAGCCGGTCAACTCCTTGAAAGCCCGGATCAGACGCCAGTATCTCTCGTTGGTCTCCCGGTGCACCGTCTGGATGCGGGCCGAGTAGTCCACGTGGGTGATGGCCGGCACCTCGGAGCGCAGGTGGTAGAGCCGCTCAAAGAGCTCCAGGTTCTCATAGCCCGGCGGCAGGGGGTTACGCCGCTCCGGCCGCACCGGGGCCACCAGGAGCATATAGGGGGAAGGCCGCTCCAGCTCGAAGTAGTGGGGCGACTCTTCCATCAGCACCGAGGGGGCGAAGGGCCGGAAGCCCTCCCGGTACTTGATTTTCAGATTGAGGCGCTTTTGCATCTCCGGGTGGCGGGGGTCCCCCAGGATGGACCGGTTCCCCAAGGCCCGGGGGCCCCATTCCATGCGCCCCTGGAACCAGCCCACCACCAGGCCCTGGGTTAGCAGCGCCGCCACCTCCCGGATGAGGGCCTCGAAATCGGCATAGTGCTGATACGGGGCCCGGTGGCGCCGGGCCACCCGCAGGACTTCGTCGGCCCCGAACTCCGGGCCGAGATAGGAGCCCTGCATGTGGTCCATGGCCGGATTGGATAGCTGGCGCTCCTGCCCCTGGGTGATGTGCCAGGCGGCCAGGGCCGCTCCCAGGGCGCCGCCGGCGTCCCCGGCGGCGGGCTGAATCCAGATGTCCTTGAAGGTGCCCCGGCGCAATAGCTTGCCGTTGGCCACGCAGTTCAGGGCCACCCCCCCGGCCATCACCAGGTAGTCGGCCCCGGTGAGTTTCTTGGCGGTGTCGGCCAGCCGCAGCACGATGTCTTCGGTGACCTGCTGGATGGCCAGGGCCAGGTTCATGTACCGCTGGTCCAGCAAACCTTCCCGGGGCCGGGGCGGCACCCCGAAGAGGGAGGTCCACTTGTCGTCCACGCACATGGTGAGGCCGGTGGCGTAGTTGAAATAATCCATGTTCAGCAGCAGGGAGCCGTCGGACCTAAGGTCCACCAGTTCCTCCAGGATGAGGTCCTTCCAGCGCCGGGTCTGCTCGGAGTCGGGGTTGCCGTAGGGGGCCAGGCCCATGAGCTTGTATTCGCCGCTGTTGACCTTGAAGCCGCAGTAGTAGGTGAAGGCGGAGTAGAGCAGCCCCAGGGAATGGGGGAATTGCAGCTCCCGCAGGATGGTGAGGTCCCTTCCGGCTCCGAAGCCGATGGTGGAGGTGGCCCACTCCCCCACCCCGTCCACCGTGAGGATGGCGGCGGTCTCAAAGGGCGAGGGGTAGAAGGCGCTGGCGGCGTGGGACAGGTGATGCTCCGGGAACAGGAACGGCGGGCTGCCCTCCCCCTGTCTGGCCAGCTCCTCCTTAAGCAGCGAGCGCATCAGGAGCTTCTCCTTGATCCACACCGGCATGGCCATGATAAAGGAACGCAGACCCCGGGGGGCAAAGCCGTGGTAGGTCTCCAGCAGGCGCTCGAACTTGAGGTAGGGTTTGTCGTAAAAGGCCACCGCGCTGAGGTCCGAGACCCCAAGGCCCGACTCCCTCAAGACGTAGGCCAGGGCGTTGGCCGGGAAGGAAGCGTCGTGCTTTTTGCGGGTGAAGCGCTCTTCCTGGGCCGCGGCACAGATCCGGCCGTCCACCAGCAGCGCCGCGGCGCTGTCGTGATAAAAGGCGGAGAGGCCGAGAATCGCTTCAGCCAAAGCCAGGTCCTCTAAAAGATGGTGTAAATGAAAGGGGCGATGGCCGAGCCGCTGGCGAAGACCATCAGGGCCCCGAAGAAGAGCAGGGTCAGAATGATGGGCAGCAGCCAGTATTTTTTCCGGACCCTCAGGAAGCCCCATAAATCACGGATAAAATCCATAAAAACTCCCTATTTTGATCTTTGCGCCTTGGCGTCTTGGCGTGAGAAAAAAAGAAGATCACGCCAAGGGTTAAAGGTTCAATACGGATTCGCCAGGTCCTTGCCGGTAATGACGCCCTCCCGCTCCACGAACACCGAGCCCCGGCCTTTTTTCCACTTCTTCAACTGCAAAGAATCGGCCTTGAAACACCGTCGGATGAGGCCGATGGGGGTGACCAGCAAAAAAAAGATCAGGGTGAGAATGATCCTGGAGACCACATTTCCCAGCAGGTGCGAGATACCGAACCAGAGCCAGGCCAGTGGTTTAAAAGCGGCCGGCCAGGCCATGGTGAGCAGCAGCAGGGCGATGCTGAGCGGCAGAAACTGGGGAAACTTGCCGAAGTATCCCAAAAGCAGGCAGATCAGGACCATGGCCATGCCGGTGTCCTTGGCCTGCTCCGGAGTGGAGCTCAGCAACCGGGAAAGGAACTTGCCGGGTTGAGACTTGGTTTTTTCCATAAGTTAGTCTTTAGCCGCCTTCCAAGGGCGTTGTAGCGGTCTTCAGAAGCCGCGGTTTGAAGGAGTTAGGGCCGGCGCCGGGCCGGCGCGGCGCCGGCACCTGGCAGCATCCGCGGCCGCCGCTGGCGGACTGGTATTTTCCGGGACAGCCTGGGCAATGCTGATCTCTGGGGCCGGAGCTCCCGGGGAAAGACGGGACGGGCTCCTTGCCTTTCCCCTTTCGGGCGTTTATTGTCATAATATTACACCAAACAATTTTATTTTTCGAGCATTTCTAACCGTTGGGGCCGCAACCGGAGGAGGGGCCATGTCCGCCATGATGTCCGATCTGGAGGGGTATTTCCGGGGGTTTGTGCCCTCGGGAGATGATTTGCTCAGGGAGTTGGAACGGGAGGCGGAGCAGGAACGCATCCCCATAGTGGGGCCGGTGGTGGGGGAACTGCTCTTTATCCTGGCCCGGGCCACCGGCGCGGGGCGGATTCTGGAGCTGGGCACCGCCACCGGGTACTCCGCCATCTACCTGGGCCGCGGCTCTGAAGCCGGGGGGGGCCGGGTCCTCACCCTGGAGCAGGATGAGAACCTGGCGGCCCGGGCCCGGGCCAACTTCGCCCGGGCCGGCCTGGCCGAGCGAGTGGAGGTCAGGGTGGGCGAGGCCCTGACCCTAATGGCGGCCCTAACGGACCCCTTCGACTTGATCTTCCTGGATATTGACAAAGAGTCCTACCTGCCGGCCCTGGACCACTGCCAGCGCCTGCTGAAGGTGGGAGGCCTCCTGGTGGCCGACAACGTGGGGTTCGCCGGGGCCGCGGCTTTCAACCAGGAAATCTTCCGCCGCCGGGAGTTTCGCACCGTGCACCTCCTGGGGTTCCTGCCCAACCATTCCCCGGAGCACGACGGCCTGTCCCTGGCGGTGCGGGTGGCCTGAGCCGGTTAAGACTTTTCCAAAGGGCCGCCTGATACCGGGTTGCGGTCAAATGGTGGTTTTTGTAGCCGCAGGCTTTACCGTGAAACAGACGTAGGGGCGGGTTTAAAACCCGCCCCTACAGGAGATTTCATTTTTGGGGGTGGCCGATTCTTCGGCCATGACTGTTTAGCCTGCGCCGCACAGGCGAGACGCCTGTGCCACCCAAAACATTTTCGAGCAGGAGTTTAACTTAAAGGTTGCGGTTCTCATGACGGGTGGCTGGGGGGCTCCCGACCTGCCGCGGCGTCCTGCATTTTCCCCATTGCCTTCCATAATATCTGGTATAAAGTAGACGCCGACAGTAAGTTTAGGGCAACCCCGGACCAAGGAGCAGGAACATCGGCCCATTGGAACCACCCAGTCCCGGCGGCCCCGCTGACCCCCCAGGGGGGGACAGTGCCGCCAGCGCCGCCGCGCCCCCCCGGCGCATTCTCCAGAAGTTCGCCTACCTGCTGAGCGCCCGCTGGGTGCGGGACGCCAGCCAGGCCGTGTTCTTCATCTACCTGGCCCGGGTCAGCGCCACCACCTACGGCGAGTTCATGCTGGCCCTGGGGTTGGGGAGCATCCTGGTCCTGGTGGCGGAGTTCGGCCTCAACCTGCCCCTGGTGACGCTGGTTACCCAAAAGGACCGGGACCCCGGGGTGGCCTTGAGCCAGGTCACCCTGCTGAAAGGGACCCTGCTGTTCCTGGCGCTGGGCGGGGTGGTGGGGTTCATCCAGTGGCAGGGCTACAGTCCGCCCCTGAAGCGCCTGATGCTGCTGCTGACCGCGGGGGTGGGACTGGAGGCCCTGGCCAACACCTTCTTCGTGTGCCTGCAGGTGCAGGGCCGCCAGGACCTCCAGGGGAAGATCAAGGCCCTGGCCGCGGGGCTGGGTTTCGGCTACGGCCTCATCACCCTGATCATGGGGGCCCCGCCCCTGGTGGTGGCCGCCTTCAAGCTCATCGAATCCCTGGCCAATCTTGGGGGCGGCGCCGCCCTGGTCCTCTACTGGGGCCGCTTCCGTCTCCAGCGCCCCTCCCTAACCGGCCTGGCGGGCACCCTGCGCCTGGGCCTGGTTTTTGCCCTCATCGAGGTGGCGGCCATTACTTACAACAAGGCCAACCTGTTCTTCCTGCAGCGTTACGCCGGAGCCCACGGCGTGGCCCAGTACAGCGTCACCTGGCAGATGGTGGACGGCGTCTCCGGGCTGGTTTCCAACCTGCTGCTGCAAAGCATCATGTACCCCTTGTTCGTCCATCTCTGGCAGACGGACCGGTCCCAGGTGCCCCGCCTGGCCCAGAACACGGCGCGCTGGCTGCTGGCCGCCGCCCTGCCGGTGATGTTCGTGCTGTTCGTCGAAAGCGACCGCCTCATCCCCCTGATTTACGGCTCCCAGTACCAGGAGGCGGTGCTGCTGCAAAAATACCTGGTGGTGACGGTGGCCTTCGCCTTCCTCCACAATTTGGCTGCGTTCCTGATGATCAGCATGCAGCTGGAAAAGCTGCTGCTGATTTTCTACCTTGGCGGCCTGGCCTTCAATCTCCTGTGGTGCTCCCTGGTCATCCCCCTGACGCCGCTCACGGGCGCGGCCCTGGCCATGGTTCTGACCAAGGGGGCGGTGGCGCTCCTCACCGTCTCCTATGCCCAGAGACGTCTGGGCCTGTTGCCGGGGCGGCCCCTGAAGCAGTTGGGGGCCACGGTGCTGGCCGGGTCCGCCCTTTACCTGCTGGCGAATGGCCACCTGCCCCGGGAACTGGCCGAAGCCCTGGCCCTGGCGCCCCTCCTGGGCCTGGTCTGGCACTGGTGGCGTCACGGCTAGAGGGCATGCTGAAAAATTAGCTGCGTATACCGTAGGGGCGGACCCAGGTGTCCGCCCCAGGCGGGCACCCACGCAGGTGCGCCCCTACGAGAAATAACCTTTTGGCTGCGAATCGGTATGATACCTACGATGATTGAAGCCGTGATTCTGGCCTCCATGGCCCTGGAGCTTCTGCTCTTTCTGGGCGTCTTTTGGCACAGCCGGGCCCACGTGCGCCGCAGCTTCCCCGGCCAGCCCGCCGGCGGCCGGCCTGCCGAGGCCGAAGCCCCGGGGGCGTTTCCCCGGGCCGCCATCATTGTGCCTCTCACCGGGAACTCCCCGGAGATGGAGGTTTGCCTGAAGTCCTTGCTGACCCAGGATTATCCCGACTTTGAGACGGTCCTGGTGACCCGGGACCTGGAGGACCCGGCCACCCCCCTGGTGGGGGACTTGCTCGCCGGCCACCGGCGGGTCCGCCACCTCATCAGCGGTCCAGCCACGACCTGCTCCCAGAAAAATCACAATATTCTGGCCGGGCTGGCGGCTCTGGACGACTCCTTAGACATCCTGGTGTTTTGCGACAGCACCCACCGGGCCCCGCCCCATTTTCTCCGGGACCTGGTGCGGCCGCTTCGCACCGGCGAGGCCGTCCTGACCACGGGGTTCCATCGCATCGCGGCCGGTGATTTCCGGCTGGGAACCATGGGGATGCTGCAAATAAACCTGGTTTTGCACCTGATGCTCGGCTTCGCCCGCATCGCCCAACCCTGGGGCGGGGCCACCGCCATCCGGCGGTCGGCCTTCGAGGCCGGCGGCATCAGGCGTCTGTGGTCTGAAAACGTAGTGGACGACCTGTCCATGGGGGTGCACCTGCGGCGGGCGGGCATCCGGGTGAAGTCCGTGGCCACCGCGGTGCTGACCACCCACCTGGCCGGCCAGACGGTGGCCGGCTGGGTGGATTGGCTGACCCGGCAATTGTTATACGCGAAATACTGCCTGCCCGGCTACTGGCTGGGCTTCAGCCTGGCGGTCTGCCTGCTGCTGGTGCCGGTGACCGCGGCGGCCCTGGCCTGCCTGGGGGGGCTGCTGGGCCTGGTCTCCGCCCCGGCGGCCCTAACGGGCGCCGGTTTTCTGGTTTTGCTCACAGGCATCGGGGCCTGGTATCGGACCCTGGTCCCCCAGAGGATTCCCCTAAGGCCCTGGCTGGCCGCGTTCTACGGCGCCATTGCCATCACCTGCTGGAGTTACCTCAAGACCTGGGGCACCGACACCATTTCCTGGCGGGGCATCTCGTACCGCGTCACCTGGGGCGGCAGGGTGCGACAGATTATCTTCCCCCGTTAGCCCAGTTTGCCGCCGGAGCCGGAACTCCATTCAGATGGGCGCAACCTTTCTGAAAGCGGCGCCGCGGCTGCCGGCTTCACGGCCGGCAAGGACCCCGATTTTTTGCCGCCCGCGGTCCACGGTTGACCTGGGGCCTTCCCTGGTTTACATTCCCAGAACAATATGGCCAGAATTCTCTATGGAGTGCACGGCACCGGCCACGGCCACGCCATTCGGGCCCTGACCATCGCCCGGCACTTTGCCCAACACGAGTTTCTGTTCGTCAGCCACGGCACCGGGGCCGCCATCCTGGGGGCCGAGTTTCCGGTGGAGAACTGCCCCAACCCCGAGACCCCCATCAAGGCCCACCGGGTGGATGTGGCCGCCACCCTGCGGGCCGCCCTCCGGGTGAAAAGCCAGGCAGGAAGGATCAGGCGCCGGCTCCTTCAGGTCATGGACCGCTTTCAGCCCGAGGTCGCCATGACCGACTACGAATATTTTGTCCCCCAGGTGGCCCGCCGGGTGGGGCTGCCCTGCCTGTCCGTGGACCACCAGCACGTCATCACCTGCTGCCGGCACCAGGTCCCCTGGCCGCAGTTCCCCAGTTATCTCACCACCCGCTGGGCGGTGGCCGCCATGTTCAGCCAGGCCACGGACTACCTGGCCGTCTCTTTTTTCCGGCCGCCGCTGCGGCCCGGGGTCCGGGCCAAAGTCTTGCCGCCGCTCTTGCGGGAGAGCGTGCTGGCCTGCCAGCCCCGGGACGGGGACCACGTGGTGGCCTACCAGGGCTACGCCACCTTCCAGCGGTTTTTCCCTTTCCTCAGCGCCATCCCTTCCCCGGTGTTGGTCTATGGTTTTGACACCGAGGGCACCCAGGGTAACCTGCACTTCAAGAAAACTTCGGAAAGCGGTTTTCTGGAGGACCTGGCTTCCTGCCGTTACGTGGTGTGCGGCGGCAGCCACACCCTGATCTCCGAGGCCCTGCACTACGGCAAGCCGGTGATCTCCTTTCCCATCAAAAACGCCTTCGAGCAGTA
>Ga0315268_10007952_pt1 | contig 11105 bp, 15 predicted proteins | sample C1_top_MG_FD_204535 | JGI IMG/M metagenome (GOLD analysis project Ga0315268, IMG submission 204535) | Sediment microbial communities from Yellowstone Lake, YNP, Wyoming, USA - C1_top | ecosystem: Environmental > Aquatic > Freshwater > Lake > Sediment | place: USA: Wyoming | collected 2017-08-01 | reverse complement strand
TTAATGGGGAAAAAGTGCCCCCCTTGAAGGCAGACCAAAGCTATTTGACCTTAACCGCCTCAATTCGAGCTGACTTTCAGCTTTTATGGCAGATGGCAAAGGATGGTGGCGGCGGGGAGCGGGTCCCGGATCTGAGGGAATATCTGGAAAGCTTGAAAGCGGCGGCGGCGATCCCGGTAAAACCAGAGGCTGGGCCCGAGCCTTCGCACGCTTGCAAGTGTAGCGGTGCCGGGTGTGAATGTGGCCATGAGGAAACCAAAGATCAGGGAGAGACAAAACGATGATTGACCTCACCACCTATAAGCAGTTGACGGCGGAAATGACGGCCAGCGGTCATCTTTATAACCTGTTCCTGGCGCTGTGTAATGTTTATTTATGGCAAGAGGCACAGGAAGAGAAAGAGAAAGGCCAGCAGGAAGACGATGATGAAGATTAACTCTTGGGGGCAACTGTGATCATTCTCATTGACAGCCGTGAGCAACTGCCCTTCTCCTTTGCGGGTTACGAAGCATCGCCCGAAGTGGCCACCCTGCCCGTTGGGGATTATTCCTTGCCCGGGTTTGAGGATCGGATCGCCATAGAAAGGAAGGCCTTAGATGACCTGGTGGGCTGTCTCATGGGGAAGGATCGGGAACGGTTTGAACGGGAACTGAGCAAGGGCCGGCATTATGAGTTTTTTGGCGTGGTGGTGGAGGCGACCCTGGCGGATGTAACCAATGGCCGTTACCGGTCTGAGATGAAGGCAGGGGCGGCGCTGCAAAGCATCCTGGCTTTCCAGGTTAGGTATCGCACCTCCTTCATTTGGGCGGGGAATCGGCAAGCGGCTGAGCATGTGACTTATTCCCTGCTCTCAAAATATCTCCGGGAGTTGGCGGAGCGTTATAAGACGGCGGTAAAGGGCCAAGGGTAAAGGACGGGGATGAACATAATCAAAGCCATTCAAGACGATAACCTGTTCAAGCCCTTGTTCCGGGACCTATCCACCTGGGCGAGCTGGCAGGTGTTCCTCAAAGCCCTCTTCGCCTTGCCCATGAGCAAGGGAGAGCTGGCCCTTTACCGGGAGTGCACAGGGCGTGAGACGCCCCCTAAGACGCCTTTCCGGGAGGCGTGGGTTCCTACAGGGGTTAGGAGTGGGAAGAGTTTTATTGCCGCCCTGACGGCCGTCTTCCTTGCCTGCTTTCGGGACTACCGGCCCTACCTGGCGCCCGGGGAGCGTGCGGAGATCTTGATCATTGCGTCAGACCGGACACAGGCGGGGGTGATTTTCCGGTATATCAAGGGCTTTCTGGCGGCCAACCCCATGATGGCCCGCCTGGTGGAAAGCGAGAAAACCGAAAGCATTGACCTGACCAACAGGGTGACCCTAAGGGTGGCCACCTGTTCTTATCGGTCTATCCGGGGCTTCACGGCGGCGGCGGTAATCTGTGATGAGGTGGCATACTGGCGCTCAGATGATGGGGCGAACCCGGGAGTGGAAGTGCTTCGGGCCTTACGGCCCAGGCTGGCCACAATCCCTAATTCATTGCTTTTGGCTATCAGCAGTCCCTATGCCAGGAGCGGCCCCCTGTGGCAAGCTTTTACAGATCACCACGGCAAGGATGATTCGGACATTCTATGCTGGAAGGCCCCCACCAGGTTGATGAACCCCACCATCCCCCAGGCCCTGATTGACCGGGACATGACCCTTGACCCTGAGGCAGCCCGGAGCGAATGGGAGGCGGAATTTAGATCAGACCTCGAGGCCTACTTGCCCCTTGAGGCGATTGAGGCGGCGATGGTACAGGGGCGGTATGAGATCCCGCCAATGGAGGGGGTTAATTATCTGGCCTTTTCCGATCCGTCAGGGGGTCGGCGAGACGCCGCCACTTTGGCAATCGGCCATTTGGAAAAAGAAGTGGTCATCCTGGACCTGGCCCGGCGCTGGCGTGCCCCCCATGACCCCGGAATAGTGGCGGGGGAGATGGCGGAGATTCTAAAAACCTACCGAATCTTTGAGGTGGTCGGGGACCGGTACGGCGGCGCTTGGCCTGAACAAGAATTCAGGAAGCATGGCATTACCTACCAGGCAGCAGAGAAGGATAAGAGCACCCTTTATCTGGAGTTCCTGCCCCTGATGCTCTCGGGACGGGTAGAGCTCCTGGACAGCAAACCCCTGGCGGCAGAGCTCCGGGCCCTGGAGCGCCGGACGCGCAAGGGGGGCCGGGATCTCGTGGATCACCCGCCCAAGTTGCATGACGACCTGGCAAACAGCGTGGCGGGGGTGTGCACCGTCCTGGCAGTGGGCCGCGGAATGTCGAATTGGGGGCTCCTGGAGTTCTATAAACAGGAAGTTGAGAAGCGAAAACAGGGCCAGACAGGGCCACCAAGTCAGGAAGCGGCGATTAATTAACCCAAAAGGAGAAAAAACAATGGCATACGTAACTTATCGGATGATTGGCCTACCGGGGGTCGGGACTTTTACAAACAATGCTGGCCGCACATATACGGGAGTGGCCGGCGTTGTCCAGGACATCCCGGAATTCGATGTCATGGCGCTCACCCAACACGGGTGGACCAAGACCACTGGCTGCCCCTGTGGCCCCTCAGGGGAGAGGCCGGCCAAGCCTATGGGGGGGCAAGATTTTTTGGATACCACGCTCGCAAAGATCATCACCTTCAATGCCCCCCTGGGGGGGTGGCTCGATCCGGCCGGGGGTGGCGCGGTTTAGGGGGGATTATGAATTCAAGAAAAATCCAGCAGGAGATTGAAGCCCATCAAGGGGAATTGGCGGCGCTCGTAAAGCAAAAGGAAACCGTAGGGCAGGAATACCAGGAGCTGCTGGAACAGCGGGCCACGGCGGTACGGGCCCTGGCCGCGGGGAACGGGCAGCAACGGCGAATCCTCTTAGACCTGGAGGGGGAGCTCAAACCCCTGGCTCTGCGCCTGGAGGGGCTGGAAGCCCTTATTGGGGATGCACAAGGCCGGGTGGACCAGACCAAGGCAGCCCTGCAGGAAGCGGAAGCCCAGGAGGCCTATGATTTTCAGGCCTGGGCCCGGGATAAAGAATTAAAAGAGTGTGAGGAAATTTGTCAAGCCGCCCCGGAGCGAAAAAAGGTGGTTTTCGACCTATTCGTCCGGCTTTGCCAGGAGCTGGCCCAACTGCAGTTGGATCGGATCAGGGTGGACTTTGCGCGCCAAAATGGGATCGCGGGGTCTAATCCTGACGCCGTTAAGGCGGTTTTGGAAGTGCTGCCCCACCTGATCGGGGAGATGGTCAAACAGAGCGGATTGCATCCATTCTTTGGGGCGGGTTACTTCGGCAATATTACGTGCTGGCCTTTGGTCGAGGTGGACCCTGATTTCGCCCACAATTTCCCGGGCCCAGGGGCGATAAATCCTGTGGATTATGTGCGGGCGCTTCAGGGCAGGACCAATGCGGCCAGGTTGGCCGAATTTAAAGAGAAAAGAGGGTTAACACCATGAGCACAGCAATGGACAGAATCGCAAAGGTGCAGGCGGATACCGTCCGCCTGGAAAAGCGGGCCGCCGATATGCGGAAGACCGAGATTGCCGACCTCAGAGCGGAACTTGAGGGCCTGGAGAAGCGGAAAGACCTGACCGGGCAAGAATGGGGCCGCAAGGCGGACGTAGAGGCCAAACTCTCCCAATTGGAGAATTTGGACCTTATGCGGGAAGCCATGGCTAATCCGTTCCGGGTGTAAGGCTTTGTGGGGGAAGTGAGGGCCCCATCCCCAAGGGCCGGTCCGGAGAGCTCATAACCCCCCGGCCGAAAACCTCACAACCCTTGCAAGTGGCCGTGTGGCGGCGGCAAAACCCAGGGGGCCGCCAGAAGGGGCTCTGCATCCCCCTCACCTCCACCCCCTGGTCTTGGGCGGCTGTGGCCCCGTGGCCGGAAAAGTCATTCCTGGAGCTGGGCGCCGGGGATGATACGGGGCTTTTTTGAAGGAATTTAACCGGGAAGGGGGGTGCCTTGGCCACCTCCGGGGCCCCCTCCTTCCTTAGAAGGGAAAACGCGATGGTTCCTGGGATAAAGTTCAATCTGGGCGGGACGGATTATATTATTCCTCACCTAACTATCCCCCAACTGGGCAAGGTAATGTGGGCCCTCGAAAAAATCATTAAGGCAGGAAGAGAGCCCAGCAATTCGCTTACTTCGTTCCCTATAGACGCCTATGTGGAGATTATTCATACCGCCATGCTGCGAAATTATCCACAAATTACCAGGGAGGAGATCGGGGATTGGCTTGACTTGGAAAATCTCTTCCCACTTTTATCCGCGGCCCTGGGCCCCCATGCGAATTTTAAAGGGAGATACCCGGGCCTGCATTTAGTCAGATCCAAACCAACTTTCAGGAAGGGAAAGGATTAAACCCATGGCTGATGACAATTCGATCAAGGTTACCTTTGAGGCAAAGATTGGGGATCTCCAAACGGCCAGCCAGGCCGCGGCGGACGCCGTTAAGGGCGCCTGCGGCAAAATGGTATCAGCCACCCAGGATATGAAGAACCAGATTACCTCGCATTTCCAAAGCCTGACCGCCACCCTAGGGAGCATCGGCAACGCATTTATGGGCTTGGCGGCCATATTTGCGGGCGGGGCTATCTTCCATAAGACCATCAAGGACACCGTGGACTTCGCCACTGAAACCCGTCGCCTCAATGCCTATCTGGCGGAGGGTCATCAGAAAGCCGGCGCCTGGATTCTGGCAGGGCGTCAGGTGGGCCTCTCCGCCGAGAAAATGACGATGATGTTTATGGCCCTGGGCAAGGCCGTGAATAAAAATGAAGAAGCCTTTGACGCCCTGGGGGTCAAGACCAAGGATAGCAACGGCCAGTTAAGGCCAATGGGCGAGATCCTCCTTGATACCGTGGCAAAAATAAAAGAACTGAAGGCCGGCACAGACCAGGCCGCCGCGGCCCAGGAGACTTTGGGAAGGGGCGGGCGGGACCTCTTCTCCGTCCTGAAATTAAATGCCCCGGCGATTCAAGATATGCAGATGCGGATGAGGGACCTGGGCATTGATATGGACGAGGTGGTGTCTAAGTCAGTGGCCTACAAGCGGGGCATGGCGGACATGGAACTGGTCATGCTCAGCCTAAAACTCAAGATCGCCGGGGAGGCCATGCCTGCCCTGACAGACCTGTCCAGATGGTTTTCAAGCACCGGGCCCGCCGCCATAGGCATGTTCGGATCAGTTTTTAAGGGACTGGCTGCCATCTTTGATGGGTTTGCCGCCCTGCTAACTGAGATCATCACCCGGATGGGGTGGTGGTTTGAAGGCATTAAGACCGAGCTTGTAACCTTCGCCAAGATGGCTAACGCCGCCCTGCACCTGGATTGGGCCGGGATTCAAAGCGCCTATGAGGCTGGAGTTTCGGGGCTGGCCACGCTTAACTCCTATTACGCCAACGCCATTGAATTGCAATGGAAGCAGACCACAAACCGGATTCAAGCCCTCTTCTCCAACATTTCAAAGGCCACCTCCGCACCCCCTGCTGCTGAAGGGAAATCCTGGGAATCCCCTGGCAAGGGCGGTGCCGGCAAAGGCGGCGGCAAGGAGTTCATGCAGGAGGCCCAGCGCCAGTGGGAAGAAATGCAGATGGCCGAGAATAAGTTCCTTGAGGAGAGCAAGGTCAAGGAGCGGGAATATTGGCAGAGCATCTTAGCCACGACCAAGGAAGGGTCGGAAGAGCAGACGGCGGTCAAGCACAAAGTTTACCAACTTAGCAAGCAAATCGCTCGGGATGAGTACCAAGAGCACATGGCTCAGTTACAACTGGAATATGCGGATGAGATGAAGAATTCTCAGAGACGGATAGAAATTAAGAACGAAATGTTCGCATATACCAAGAAAAAATATGGCGAAGAAAGCCATTATACTACAGACGCCCAACGCAAGGTGGTAGAAGAAGAGCGCCGGGCCGCCATGGAACGAAAAAGAATCAATATGGAGCTCCACGACCATGAAAAAACGCTGGCTAATATGGACGTGGAGATTGCCCGGGGAGCTCTGCAACACAGGCATGATATGGGATTAATGACGGAGAGACAATATTATCAGCAATTACAAGCCCTACGAACTCAGGATTGGATTAATGAGAAGGCGGCCGAACAAAAGAAATTGCAGGAGGCTAACCTTACCGAACTTGAAAAAGTAAAACTCCTTCAGCAGCTGGCCGTAGCCCAGAAAAAATACATGGCGGATATGCAGAACATAAACCACCAGGCCACCGCAGCCATGATGAGGGATTGGATGGCCCTGGGCCAGAATATTCTCCGGGGCATGGGCAACGCTATCAACGGCGTGCTTTGGAGGACTCAAAAATTTAAGGACGCCATGCTGCAACTCTTCCAGATGCTGACGGGCGAGATTATCAATATCCTCCTGAAAATGATAGCCCAGAAAATCATCATCGCAATGATGGGGGTGACGGCGCAGGCCACCATGGCTCTTAAACAAATTTCGATTGATGCCAACGTGGCGGCGGCCAATGCCATGGCCTTCTATCCCCCACCGGTAGCCCCGGCTTTTGCCCAAATGGCTTATGCACAGACAATGATCTGGGCAGCGAAGATTCCCGCCGCCAAGGGTGGATGGGAAGTCCCTAAGGATACCCTGGCGATGCTCCACAAAGACGAGATGGTCCTGCCCTCGGCCCTCTCCGATAAGATCCGGGGCATGACTGAGGGCGGGCCCGGCCGGGGAGCTACTATCAATAACCATATCCATGTGCCTATCCATGTTGACGGCCGCCTGACTCAATCAGAATGGAACGCCGAAATAGGGAAGGTCGCCAAGGCCCTGCAGCGAAAGATGGGCAGCCTGGGCCTGGCCTTCGGAGCTTACTAAATTAGGAGGCGCACAGAAAAGACTTGACAGCCTGCCCCCGCCCGTGGCAAGGTGAAGGCGTTCAAACTAATCAGCCGGAGGCCCCCGGAGATGTGGCCGTTTTTATTTCAATCGAAAACCCATACCCTGAGTGCCCCGGATACCGTGAGGTCCGGGCGGTCTCTGATTGGCCGGAACAGCACTCAGGGTTTTTCTATTTTGGCCCCATAAGGGCCGGGAGGGGTGTCATGGAAGGGAAATGGCATATATTGGAGCAGCTTCACGATGGACCTATCAAGGAAAACCTCATTGAACTCGACAGGCATTTGGAGAAGATGTTGAAGGCGAGGGATATTCTTATCACCTTGTACCACTGGTCAGAAGATACCGACGGCGACACCGTCACCCTGGCAAATGAGACTGTTTGTACCTTGGGGTGCATGATTGACGCCAATGTGGACGCCGTGTTTTATCACCTGAATGAGATTTTTGAACCCAAGCCCCAGGTCGCGCCTGAAGAGGCGCCGGCATCATTGATGCCAAAGGACCTTCAAGAGCAGCCTGAAACCATCAATTAATGTGGGCGATGAAGAGGAGGTGCATGATGGCTGAGGAAAGAAAAACGTGTTTTACCCTGCTTTCTGACGCGGTTGGTTTGACCTTTGCTCCACTTGAGGCCTTCTTTGACCTTTTCCATGAAAGGGAGGACGATGAAATCGACCAGTTTCTCCGGGTTGCCAATGTGTTATTGGAGAAACAAAAGGCCGAGCTCGAGAAAATTTTCGAGGCTATCAACCAAACTGTCGGGAAGATCAGCCTGGAAAACCCGATGTATGGCGAATATGTGAAATTTGAGGGGCGGACATTCGAATACCCTGAATTAATCCGGGCTGTTTTGGAACCTCTGAAGCCCACCCCAACCCCCTGTAGGGAACTTCCTGATGATGTCAGGCCCGATTGCAGACCATTTGGAGGGTAAAATCATGGAAGCGACTAAAAACGAAAAAAAGTTAATCTTTGCGCCAGGCCCCGATACCGTGAAAATGGTTCAAGACCGGCTGACGATGGCGGCCGCCTTTGCCTTCCTGGGGAAAAGGGCATTTATGGACGGAGGGATGTCCGATGAGGGGTGGGAAGATTATCTCCGCGAAATCGGAAGCCCCTTTTCTCTCGACCATTTAGCAGAAGCGGCCTATGAGGGGCTTTTGAAAATGGTCGGTGATACCTGGAAAATGCTCTTTGATCCGATAGATGCCATTGAAGGGCAGTTTTTATGGCAGAACGAAGTCCCCGGCAAGGAAGAGCTGCCAAAGGACCCTCAAGAGCAGCCTGAAACCATCAGTTAATGTGGGCGATGTAAGGGGAGGGCGGCCCTTACCCCCTCCCCTTATGGGGCTACAAAGCCCAGGAGGGGTATCATGGCTGAGCAAGATTTTACCACAGATCAGAGGCTGAAAGAAATTATACAGGGCGTCCGGGCTGAGGTTGACGGTTTGCTGCAATTAACCAGGTTAAGATATTAATAAAGCCTTTAATTCTGTCAAAATGAGCCTAAGGAGGAAAGAGTTAATGTGCCTGTTTTGGACTTTTTTAAATGATATGGTATGGTTTCCGGTATTTGAAATCATATTCTTTGGTACATTCCTTTATGCATTACTTATTCCCCCTAGGGGTGGTATTCAAATCATTAGGGGTGAATCAAGTTGGCTAAAGCTAATTACAACATGGTCTATTTTATCAGTAATACTCTCTGGAATCGTTAGCTCTTGTTATTTTTTGGATGGGATTAAGACTTTTTTCGTTATTCTGAATCTTGCTATGTTGATATACTTAGTTTTTTTTAATGCGTGGTTTAGGAACAAAATCATTGGATATTGGAGTTGGCTTGAAAAAAGGCCTGAAAAGTAAAACTCCTTTAAAAACTTCCCCGGAGGCCTATCCCCTGAGGGAAAAAAGAGGGTAAATTATGGGCCCCGGCCTCTTCCCTTCACCTGGAGGCCACCCATGACCAGGCGGCGAAGCGGAATTGGTGCAGTGAGAAGCCTTTGTTACGGCCTGGCCCGGGGCCTGGGGTGGTTTCAGCTTATCCTCGAGCTCCTGAGCGGCCATACCAAGCGGGCGGGGAAGAAACTGGCGAATAAGTTTATCGGCCGCAAGGTGGGGTCGAAAATCTACTTCAAATAGGTGGAGGCTACCCTGGCCCTTGTGATTGCCATTTCCAAGGGGCCCTAAGGCCGTGGTGAAGCGCTTGGAGAGGCGGGCCGTGAAGAGGGCTGCAGGGAAAGTGCTCAGAGAGTTATTCAGATGAAGAAGTCATTAGCGATAAAAAAAACATGGCAATGGATTAAGGCTCTATCTCGTTGGCTCGTTGAAGGATGGCTCTTTTGGGCGGGGCCTGTGGTTCCATGGGCGGTTATCATCGTCGTATTCTTTCCAGATACTGCAGATGATCTTGTGCGCTATTGGGGGCTGGTCCTTGAAATACTCGGGATTGTTACCGTTGGGTATGGCCTGTGGGGTAGGCAGCGCCTGTTTAATCGCCCCGGCTACTTCGGTGACCTGCTTGATTGGCTGGGCCAATGCCCTCGCTGGGGCATAAAACCCGTAAATGCCGTTGTTGAAGCGGGACTCCTTTCGTTGTCTGCAAGTTTGAAGGGTTTGGTTTGGGAGGGTGTCTCGCCTGAGGCCTCCATCGAGACTCGGTTAGCCGCATTGCAGGTAAACTTCGAGATTCTGAGGACCGAACAAGCCGAAATTGCTAAAAAACTTCAAGAAGAAACAACGAAATGGATGGAGGCTTTAAACTCGGAGCATCAAATGAGGGAGTTAGCCATTATAGATATCCGAAAGCAGCTCGAAGCCCTTGGCGCGGGAACTTTGCATATCGAATGGGTAGGGATATTCTGGCTCATTCTTGGAGTGGTATTTACCACGATTCCAACGGAGATTGCGGGTGTGCTGAAGTGGCTTTGGAGAATCGGATAAAGGAGAAAGCCCATGGCTACTGTAAAAAAGCGGGTGGGGAAGAAGGGCAATGTGTCCTGGCGGATTGATTTCTGTGAGCCTGGAGGGAGACGGCGCCGCAAAGATTTTGAACTGAGGAAGGAAGCCGAAGCCTACATAGGCAAGGTCCTGGCCGCCAAAAAGGAAGGGCGGTATCACGATGTTTTCGATGTGAAAAAGGAAACCCTGATCACCTTCAATGAGCTTGCCGGCCGGTATGTGGAGAATTTTGGAACTCAGAAATCCTTTGAAGGCTTCAAAAGCTATGTGATAAGGGACTTGCGAGTAGAATTCGGGGAGCGCCGACTTTCAGAAATTTCATATCTTGATCTGGAAACCTGGCGCAACCGGCGCAAAGCCACCCCCACCAAGGCAGGAAAACCCAGGAAAGACGCGAGCGTCAACCGGGATATGGCTATCCTGGGGCACATGCTAAGCAAGGCCGTGGAGTGGGAACTTTTGGAAGCTTCCCCCTTCAAAAAAGGCAAGCGGCTGGTGTTCAAAGAAAACAACCATCGGCTGCGCTTTCTCTCGGAAACGGAGGTTGAGGATCTGCTTAAAGAATGTATCCCGCACTTGAAGCCCATTGTGGAAACAGCCCTTTTGACCGGCATGAGGCGGGGGGAGCTTCTCGGGCTGCAATGGGAGCAGATCCGGAACGGGTTTATTTACCTTACCGAAACCAAGAGCGGCAAGGCCCGGCAAATCCCCATTAATGATCGGCTGGCAGGGGTGCTCAAGGAAGTGCGCCGCGGCAATCAGCTAAAATCCCCTTATGTGTTCTGTGACTCCCGGGGGCGGCGGTTTAATGAAGTGACGCGGTCTTTTACCTCAGCTTGCCGCCGGGCCGGGATAGAGGCTTTCCGGTTTCACGATCTGAGGCATACCTTTGCTTCACACCTGGTGATGAAGGGGATCGGCCTGAAGGCGGTGCAGGAGCTCCTGGGCCATGCGGACCTCACCATGACCATGAGGTATGCCCACCTTTCCCAGGGTCACCTCCAAGAGGCTGTGGCGGCCCTAAACTATTTGGGAAATGGACACCAATTTGACACTAAACCCCCAAAAACCAAAAAGGCCGGCAACCATCATATTGCCAACCATGTGTAATTCTTGCCTATTCATGGCCGGGAGAAGGGGGTTTGTCCCCCCGGCGGCCTGAGCATGACTCGGGGAACGGCCTGGCGGGTATTTCTGACCATTCTGATCCTGGCGTCCCTGGCGGGATTGCTGACCTGGGCCGGGCTTACCGGGCGCATATCGCCGCCCCA